>JADMIO011260436.1_pt1 | contig 11260 bp, 8 predicted proteins | sample 8958161 | NCBI WGS metagenome assembly JADMIO01 (sample SAMN16585339, study PRJNA669376) | soil metagenome | isolation source: Crop rotation soil | place: USA: Cullars Rotation, Alabama | collected 2011 | reverse complement strand
CAGAATCGCCGCCAGCCGCTCCGCCGATCGTTGCTCCGACTCGGCCCGCTGGCGAAGTTTTTCCTGAGCAGCAAGCAGGAGGAAGGGGGTTCCACCAGCGCCCGCGATTGCATCCACCTGTCCCCCGACCAGCGCCTGCAACTCGCCTTCCAAGGTGGTTATTTTTGAAATCAACTCCGCGATCCGTGATTCATTTTCTGAATCCGATTTATCCAGGGAAGTTTTCATAAACCTAACGCTGCCAGCACCTTTTTTGGCTCACTTAGATCGCCGATAATCTTCTTGAGGGGCAGCGGTCGCAGCCGGACAAGCGTTGGGGTAAGTATGACTCCGTCTGCGAGCGCCCGTTCGGGCTCGCGGATGGCATCCACAATTTCGATTTCATGATTCGCGGGAAAATGTTCGTTGCACAGGGCTTTGAGGTTAGCTTCGGCTCGGATTGAATTCGGTCCGTCGCCAGCAATATAAAGACGGAAAGAGATCCTGGCGCTCTTTTTCATTGAGCGGCCTTTGGTGCTTGTATTCGAGCGGCGGAATCCAGTTTTCGAAGCGTGCCTATGCCGTTGGTTTTCGCTGTGACGCGCTGCCGACGCCCTGCTTCTTCTTGCAAAAGTGTTTTGCGCCGCGCGCGAGCCGCGGCCAATTCCCGTTCTAAAGCGGTCACTCGCGTTTGCAGTTCGGCCTCAGTTGAATCGAGCGCCGAGACCGCATTGCGAAGTTCATGCCGTTTTTGGTGCTCCTGCGCGCGCAAAGCTTCTTCTCTTTCCCATCGCAGCGTGCCCATGAGCACTTCGCCCCCTGCCAGGTAAACCTCTTCGAGCTTTACGCCGGTGCGATCCAAAATTAATTCCCGAACCTGGTTAGAGTGACTGGTCCCACGAGATTTTATAATTGTAAGGGCACGATTCCTTTCGCCCGCGCGCACCAGGTAATTAAGGTGGATCCACGTATCGGCAATGGTCGAAATTTGCACTGGCGTGCTCTCGGAATCGTGACCGGAGTCATCGAGCAAGCTCGTGCAAACCATAGTCATGCCTTCGTCTTTAACCCAATCACATAGGCGTTCAACAACATTGTGCGCGGTGAGGCCGTTGCCTTGTTTGAGCAAGGCGGAGATAGGGTCAATCACTAAGTTTCGGGCTTTGCACTGGTAAGCCAGCTCCTTGATCCGCATAAACTGGACCTCAGCGCTGCTGCCGGCGGTCCGGGCCGAAAATAGGCCGAGTGTTCTCCGGTTAACGTAATTACCTAGGCGAATATTAACTGAGTCAAGATTGCGCACGATTTCATCGGGCCTCGAGTCGAAACTGACGAACAGAGTCTGTTCACCCCGGCTGCACGCGGCGCGGGCAAATGAGCCGGAGAGCGTCGTCTTGGCTGTTCCAGGGGAGCCAGTTACGAGAACGCTCGCGCCCCGATAATAGCCGCCGTCAAGCATTGTATCCAAGCGTTCGATGCCAGTGGAGACGCGCTCCTTGCTAACTTTGGAAGCGGCAGCCATTACACCCGGCGAACCTGCCACCTCCAACCCTTTGGCATCAATGACGAATGGAACTTCATTTTCCATGAATGAGGAACCGCGAAACTTCGTCACTCGCAGGTTCCTTTGGGAAACACCTTCGACCACTTCGTGCTTCAGGGCGATTGCGCAATCCACCATAAATTGCATAAAGCCCAACCCTTCCTTATCTGGCACGCCGGGGGCATCCCCATAAACCTGGCTGGTCATCAAAGCCGTCAGCTCATGCTCGAGCAGCCACTCGTGCAAACGGTGAACTTCCTGGAGCTTGGCCATAGGATCCTGCATTCGCTCCAGCAGCACATCCACCGAATCAAAGACAATCCGCTTCGCCTTCATCTTGCGCGCCTTTGCGCCTAATCCTGCGAGGAGGCCCGACAAATCAAAAGATCCCGATAAAACAACATCCGGCTGCTGCTTGGCGTCTAGAAAAAACAGGTTTCCTCGTTGCAGCACGGGAAGGTTCCATCCAAACCCGGCCGAATTGGCGATAATCCGGCGCGAATTTTCTTCAAAGGCGACGAAGATCCCTGGCTCATTCCAGAGTCGCACCCCGTTTACCAGAGTTTGGAGAGCAAGCACTGTCTTGCCCGAGCCAGGTCCACCCAGCAGCAATGTGGCACGTCCCGCGGGCAATCCACCGCGTGTAACTGCATCAAGTCCGATAATGCCCGTACGGGATTTGCCCGATGTTAAGAAATTAGCCTTTGAGCGCACAAGTCGAGCGTAAGCGTTCTAGAGCCAAAGGCGAAGAAATATTTTGCGATGTAAATGGCGCGGCAGGCCACGCGCTGAAAGCGCAACAAGCATCGGGCCAAGGTTATGGGCTGGTCCCCATCCTAACGGTATTGGAATCCACTCGGCCAGCGTTGCTAACCAAGCAAACCACAACCTGCAAGGTCCAACCATATTGCTCTGGAAAGGTTAAAAAAGGCCTCTTCCATCCCGGAAAGGGAAGGGTGGAATTGTTCGAAATCTTCTTGAGAAGAACGCTTTTTGAGGGATTATTACTCGCGGGAGCGCGGACATTTTGTCCGCCCGTCTTAAGTAAAATTTCCTTCAAACATTGGCGGACAAAATGTCCGCGCTCCCGGGGCGTGTGACGCCAAAGTAACCTAAGGCTAGGCGTCGACTTTGCTTTTGAGGTAATCGGCCTCGTGCAGACGGTTCCAGCATTCATCGCAGCGACCGCTCTTGAGAGCGCAACGCAACGCAAGCACGTTGCTCTGGTGTATAGAGACATATACAATTCGCAAACGCAAAAAAGCCGATAACCATTGCTTTTTCTTTTTTAGGTTACTTTCCGGTCACACACCCCCTTCGAGCGGCGCGCTCTTAGATACCTTGACTTGCCAGAAACCGTTCTATACCGTTTTGCCCGCATGAATCGTTGGTTTTTTCGGCTTCTTTTGTTAGCGGTTTGCTTTGCTGCATTACCGCTCAGAACTCCGGCCCCGCTCATCTATCGCGCGGGCGAAGGATGGTCGTACGAACCAGTCGGCGGGGCAAAATGGACACGCACACGCGCCAAAGATCAACTGGCCGTGGCGCAGGAAGCTTTCGATAAAAAGGATTATAAAATGGCCATCAAAGCCTCGCGCCGAACCGTGCGCACCTGGCCGCTCTCCGATTACGCTGCTCAAGCACAATTCCTCCTGGCGTCGGCTTATGAAGCCAAAGGAATGGATGAACGGGCTTTCAAAGAATACCAAAAACTGCTCGAGAAATATCCCAAATCCGACCAATACAACGAAGTTCTGCGCCGGCAATTCGTCATCGCCAACCGCTATCTGGGCGGCAAATGGTTCAAGCTATGGGGTTACATTCCTTTCTTCCCCTCCATGGACAAAACTTCGGACATGTACGAAAAGGTAATTAAAAGCGGGCCCTATAGCACCGTCGCCCCGCAATCCCAATTGAACATTGGCGCCGCCCGTGAAAAACAAAGCGATTACGGCGCCGCCGTAAAGGCCTTTGAAAAGGCAGCGGACCGTTATCATGACCAGGACAAAGTCGCGGCCGAAGCCATGTATCGCGCCGCGCTCGCTTACCGCAAACAAGCCAAAGCCGCTGAATACGATCAAAGCATTGCCGGCAAAGCCATCGCCACCTTCAACGATTTCATCACCTTGTATCCATCGGAAGCACGCGTGCCGCAGGCGCAGAATTACATCGTGCTCTTGCGCACAGAACAAGCCCGCGGCGCCTACATCATTGCCCGCTTTTACGAAAAGAAGAAATATTGGGATGGCGCGCTGGTCTATTATAACGAAGCGGTTTTAAAAGATCCCGGCTCCAAGTACGCTGAGGAATCAAAACGGCGCATCGAAACCATTCGCAAGCAGCACCCTCGCCAAACGGCTCAAAATTAATGCGCTTGCAACTGCGGCAGTTAAAGATGCTTAGTTTCTCCGCCGCGCTTCTTTTGCTGGCTGGCTGCGCGGGTTATGTTTTAGGCCCGAGCAATGGCCTCGCCGTCGGCTCCCGTTCCGTTAAGGTAAACCTCTTCCGCAATGACACACCCGAACCGCGCCTGAGCGAAGCTATTGCCACATCCATCCGCCGGGGCATTCAAAGAGAAGGCACTTACAAATTGGAGACCCATGCGGATCCGGACGTGATCCTCGATGGGGTCATTACCAAATTCGATCGCGCGGGTGTTTCATTCCAGCCCAATGATATTCTGACCGTGCGCGACTTTTATTTAACCATTAACGCCAGAGTAAAAGCTTACAACGTTAAAACCGGGGAAGTTCTTTTCGACCAGGAAGTTTATGGGCGCACCACCATTCGAGTGGGGCCGGACCTGGCCAGCGCTGAGCGGCAGGCCGTTCCATTGCTCGCAGAAGAGATGTCACACAGCGTTGTTTCCTTGCTTGCCGACGGGAAGTGGTAGAAGAAAAGGCTAAGGGCTAAGGGCTAAATTCTAAAGGCAAGGTTCCGGAGCGCCAGAGGCGCGACATATTTGTAGTAAATAAATTCCCAAAATCGTTCAGAGCCCCTGCGGGGCGGCATACTTGGTATTCCGGGCTGTTAGGGCAATGAGAAGCAGTTTTGCGAAACCAAAATTTTCTTGCGTTAAACAATTCGCCTGTTGGAAGCGCAATATTAAACTCATCACTCATCACTCATCACTCATCACTCATCACTCATCACTCATCACTCATCATTCTTTTTCGACCATTTGAGCACGCGGTGAATTTCCATCAGAATCTGGTCCAGCGGCAGTAATTTGCTCACATACGCAGAGGCGCCATGTTTAACGGCATCATTGAAACACTCCTGGTCGTATCCCAGGCTTGTTAACATGATCACCGGCAACGCTGGGTGGTTTGATTTAATTTGGATGAGCGAATCGATGCCGTTTCCGTCTTCGAGCATGACATCGTGCAGAACCAGCTCGAAGGCTTCAGTCTTCAAGAAACCCTGCGCCTCCTCGATGCTCGCCGCCAGAGTAACATGATATCCGTGCCCCTCGAAAAATTGGAAAAACAAATCTCGAAGCGCTTCTTCATCGTCCACCACCAGCAAGCGCGTTCGATCGCGCGAAAATAATCCTCGCACCTGGTTGAGAAGGTTACTTTTCATCAGCGCCTTTCGGTATTTCGTCAAGAATTTCACGGACCGTTCTGACCAGGCATTCCGCGGTGAACGGTTTTTGAAGGAAGGCATTTGCGCCAACCTGGTCGGGATCGATGCTTCTGCTCTTTTTATCCAGCCCGCTGGCGGCAATCACCTTGATTCCCGGACAGAGCGCGCGAATGGCCCGGACGGTGGAAGCGCCATCCATAATCGGCATCGACATATCAGTGAGCAGGAGATCAAGGCTGCCCATATTTCTGGCGCAGACCGCCACCGCTTGGGCTCCATCGCTGGCTGTCAGCACCCGATAACCGAACATTTCCAAAGTTTGCTTCGAGATGTTGCAAATGGCCGCTTCATCATCCACGACCAGGATTAATTCCCCTTTTCCCATCGGCAGGGCAGAACGCTCTTTGGCGGACTCCAACTGTCCTGAGCTATTCGCGGGCAGATAAACCATGAAATTGCTGCCCTTGCCAACTTCACTGTAAACGGAAACAAAACCCTGGTGGCTTTTAACAATTCCGAGGACGGTGGAAAGCCCGAGACCCGTTCCGTTATCAAGCGTTTTGGTGGTAAAGAAGGGGTCAAAAATGTGCTCGATGATTTCGAGCGGAATTCCTCCTCCATTGTCTTTGACCGATAGAACCAAATACGGCCCGGGTTTCGCCTCTGGGTTCATTCGCGCGAAATGCTCATCGACCAACAGGTTCTCAGCCTCGATCGTCAGGCTTCCGCCACCGGGCATGGCATCGCGCGCGTTCACGCATAAATTGAGCAAGACCTGATGCAGTTGGGTTGCATCGCCAGTCACGGTCCACAATTTGGAGGCAACTTTGGTACGCAACAGGATTGATGGCGGAAAGGTTTGTTGGATGATAGATCGCATATCCTTTATAAGGCCCGAAACTCGCACCTCGCTGCGTTGCCCTTCCACTCCCCGAGAAAACGTTAAGACTTGCCTGACCATGTCCGCCCCGCGTTGCGCACTCGTCGCCAGGATGTCGAGAGTCTTCAAGGTATTCGGATCAACAACATTCATCCGCAACAGCTCCACCGACATTAAAATCGGCGCGAGCACGTTATTCAAATCATGGGCAATGCCGCCAGCGAGCGTACCGATGCTTTCCATGCGCTGATGCCGCAGAAATTGCGCCTGGAGTTTTTTCTTTTCCGTAACATCGCGAAAAATGCAGCGCAGGGAAACGGCTCGATCTTTGACTCTCTTGGCGCTGACACTTCCTTCTACAACGATCTGTTTCGCATCTTTTGATACGAATTCCGCATCCAGAAGTTGGACTTTTTGGCCTTCGGCCGCGTCTGCCAATAACTTGGACGAGCGTTGCCGGTACTCAAGATGAATCAAATCGAGCAGGTTCAGCTCTGCGATTTCATCCGCCCGATAACCGAGGGCTTCCCGCCAGGCGCGGTTTGCGTAAAGCAATTTTCCGTCGGGCGCAATGCTCAGGATTAAATCATTGGCGTTCTCGAACAGGTCTCGCAGCTCTTCCTCGCTCTCCAGCAGAGATTCCTGCGAGTGTCTTCGCTCGGTGACATCCTCACCGATGGTGGCCGCGCCAATAAAATTTCCCGACTCGTCCCGCAGCATCGTGTTGTTCCAGACGATTTCGCGCAACGCTCCTGTTTTGGTTAGAATGCTATTCTCATAATGAGGAGGCAGCTCGCCTATCCCGATGGTATCGAAAAACAACTTCTTTAACTCCGTATTGCTCGCTGGAACGAACTTGGCGAACCAATCGGTCCCGATGACCTCTTCGCGGTTCCATCCCGTCAGCTTGAGTAAATAGTCATTGCAGAATGTCACCGTTCCCGCCTTGTCGAGCGTCACGGCAATTAGCTCGAGATTCTCGAGCATTTCCCGGAGCCGCTGTTCCGATTCTCGAAGGTCGTCTTGTGTCTGTTTGCATTGGGTGATGTCAATCCAAGCGCCAGCGATCTCGATGGGCTTTCCGTCGGTGTCGCGCACCAACTTGCGAGTGTCTTCAATCCACAGATAATGGCCATCCTTGTGGGCCATCCGGTATTGGATCTTCACTGAAGAGCGCTCCAGGGTTTTAGCAAGACTAGCCAGCACCCGGGCTCGATCTTCCGGATGGATATGAGCGACCCACCAATCGTAAGTGGATTCTTCCGCCTTAAATCCCAATAGACGAACCATGTTCTCACTAACGGCCTGCGGAGTCAGCCGGCCATCCGTTTCGACTTTCAATGAATAGAGAACGGCTGGGCTGTGGACAAGCAGGCGTTGAAAATCGCGATGAGCTCCCCGAAGCTGGTTCTCGGTTTGCTTGCGCTTAGTGATGTCCACATGCATGACTACCGCGCCGTTCCGTCGATCTTCGGCCAGTGGAGTCACGCTCATCTCGAACCAACGCTGTTCGGTCAAAGAATCACAACTATATTCCTGCCAAAACTTTTTTTCACTGCGGCTTAAGACCGCGCGAATGCCTTCGCCAACTTTCTCCGCCTCCGGCAAACCAGCGCGCGCTTTATCGCAGACCTCCAGGTAACTCGACCCCACCCCATATTTAGAGTCAGGGCTTGCGTTCAAGCGGGCAAATAGGCGCCACGCTTCGTTGACTAGAACAATAGTCCCCTGCGTATCGAGCAGCGCCACGTGCGCGGGAAGCGCGTCGAGTATCGCAGCCTGTCTGGCGATTTCCGTTTTGCGCAACTGCTCCTGCGCTCGTCGCAGCAGGAAGGGCCTGCCTTGAGCGTCTGAGATTGCATCGACTTCACCAGCCGTCAGCTCTTCCAGGCGTTGCTCCGCCGCCAGCAACATATTAATAAGCTCTGGAATTTCCCGAACAGGATCCTTCGACACGAATGTTTCACCCGGAATCACGCTTCTCCTTCCAAACCCATCGCGCGTAACAAAGGTTGCTTTCGGTTTAAGGTCCCGACTATTTTCTGGGGCGGTATCGGCGCGACTCTGACCAACGTCGGCGTCATAAAAACTCCATCGGCCAGGGCTCTTTCCGGTTCCCGCAAGACATCTATAAATTCAATCTCGTGGCAGGTTGAGAGGTGCAGTTTGCAAAGTGCAGTCAAGTTGGCGACTGCCTGGGCGGAATTCTGCGTGTCTCCGGCGATATAAAGGCGAAAGAAGAATTTGGCAGGTTTCATGATGGTTTAGTTTTGGTTGCGCATTGCGGCATCTCCCCCGCGCAATTCGCGCATCCGTTTGCGGGCTCGAATCAACTCCTCCTTGCGAGCTTTGGTGGTCCGGTCAAGCAACGTTTTCTCAGTCTGCTTGGCTACAAGTTCCGTCTGGAGCGATTTAACCCTCACCTCCAGGACAGCTTGCTCGGCATCCAGACTCACTTTCTTGAGGCGCGACGCCACATCGTTGACTTCCGTTGCTATCCGTTCCGCGCTTTCTTTCTCCCAGCGCATTGTTCCCATCAAAACTTCGCCGCCCGCACTATAGATGTCAGACAGAGTGACGCCATCGTCGCTGAGAATCAACTCGCGGACCTGATTGGAATGCGCAGTGCCGCGCGATTTGATTATCGACATGGTACGATTGCGCTCACCCGCCTGCACCAGGTAATTGAGATGAAGCCAGGTATCCGCGAGCGTTGAAATCTGCAGCGGCGAACCCCCCTCCTGCTGGCTGGACATTTCGTCGAGCAAGCTTGTGCAGACCAGAGTTATGCCGGAAATCTTTGACCAATCGATTAACCGCTCGGCAACATTGTGAGCCGTCTGCTCGTTTCCGGATTTTGACAAAGTAGAAACAGGATCAATTACCAGACACCGCGCCCGATGTTCTTTAGCCAGCGTTTTGATCCGCACCAAATAGGTCTCGGCGCTGCCTGTGATCGTCCTCGCCGAAACCATCTTCAGTCGTCCGTTTTTCAGGTGCGCACCGAGCCGGATTCCGACCGAACCAAGATTTCGAATCACTTCCGATCCATCAGAATCGAAACTGACGAACATGGTTCGTTCCCCACGTCGGCAGGCCGCTTCCGCGAATGCGCCACTCAAAGTAGTCTTGGCGGTCCCGGGAAATCCTGTAATCAATACACTCGCGCCACGGTAGTACCCGCCTCCCAGCATGGTGTCGAGGCGCTTGACCCCGCTGGATACGCGTTCCTTTGTAACCGGAGCGTCCACGTGACTCAAAGTTCGGGCTACAGCAACCTCCAGTCCTTCGACGCCGATGAGGAACGGTGATTCATTTTCATCGAACGAGGAACCGCGATATTTTTGAACTCGCAAATTGCGCTGGGAGACACCCAGTACCACTCCGTGATTTAGAATGACCGCGCAGTCCACCATGAATTGCATCAAACCGACCGAAGGCCCTCCCGATGTCGTCCCCTCATGTCCTCCAACCTTGGCGGTGATAAGACCGGTGATTTGGCGCGCCAATAACCACTCATGCAACCGATAAATTTCCTGCCGGGCCGCGGCCTCGGGCAGCAATGCCAGCAGGATATCTAGTGCATCGAACACAATCCGCCGCGCGCCCATCGCACGGGTCTGGGCCTCTAACGCCGCAAGCATGCCGTTCAAATCAAAGTCCCCGGCCTGAATCAGGTCGGGAGTCGGCTGCGCATCCACAAAGAATAGCTTTTTCTGCTGACAGAGCTGGCTGATGTTCCAGCCAAAGCCGGTGATGTTTGCTTTAATGCGACTGGACGTCTCTTCGAAGGCCACGAAGATGCCGGGCTCCTGATTTTGAGCGCCATGCTTCAGGAATTGCAGGGCGAAAATCGTTTTGCCCGAACCAGGTCCGCCCGCCAGCAAGGTTGTCCGACCGCGCGGCAGTCCGCCATTGGTGATTTCGTCGAACCCCTCGATGCCGGTGGTTGCCTTTGACGAGGGCGCGGCGATGCGTACTTTTTTTGACATAATGAATTTCTAATTTTAACTGAATCCATGAACGCGATCGGTTTGTTAACACCGCCCCTTGGCCGACACGGTCTTGCCGGCTCGGGTCCAAGGTCGAGATAGGTGAATTCCCCTTGATCCTCGGTTCCTCATTCCAGGTGCGCAATAGGGTGTTTACCCCAGTGCCGGGGGATAAAGGCTAAGGGCTAAATTCTAAATTCTAAAATAGGCGGCCGATTCCGAAGTGTCAGAGGCGCGGCATATTTCTAGAAGGAAGCGGACCGCCATAAACGACAGCTTGGGATGTTTGCTACCACGTCATCTGCAACAACAATTCCTTCATGGTACTCCGCTCCGCCTCATTATTTCGGCGGCTACCATCCCCGTTCGCTTGTTCCTGCGCCCTTCAAAAAAAGAACTTGCTTTTCTGTGTGTCTTTATTAGACTATCAAATATGACATTTTATATGAAGACCTGTTATAAAATCTGAATCGCACAGCGATCACAACATAACTTCTTTCAATTATAACCAACAATCGAACATCATCTTATTAAGACAATTCGAATAACTCCGATGGGTCTCATGCCTGCGCTATTCTTTACCAAAAATGAACCATGCAAATTCCATACAACCATCGTTCAGGCCGCACGCCAAGGGGGGGCGGCATCTCGATTGCGACCCTCAAAAAAACCGATTTTTTGCAAGACCTTGCAATTGCGCCACTTACGATTTTTCACTCGAACTCACTTGCGCATCCGAGCCCATATTTTGCGCATCTTACCGCCAACTTTGCGCATCTGAGGTCCAATTTTGCGCATCTTAACCTCGAAGATGCGCAAAATACCACCACCGTTGCGCATCCTACGTCACTCAACCTCACAATTCGCCGCCAAGAAATATCACCTGAATCCTAATGAGAACGAGTGATCCCCACCAATTTTTCTGCGTTCGTTCACCAGGCGTTTCCAATCAAGTTTCGATTTCCTCTCCTCATCCGCGTTGTCCGCGAAATCCGCGGTTCATCCGAATCGCAACAGATCGTGCCTAATTTCAAAAAGCTGGACGAATGATGGAGCGCCGTTAAGCTTTGCCAAAATTCACACACCTATGCGCTGGATTGTTGTTGCTGTTGCCGCTGCTTGTGCTTCGCTTTCTCTTTTTGCCGAGAGCCACGATTGGCCCCGCTGGTTGGGCCCGACCCGGGACGCACACGCGCCTCCAGGCTCGGTTGCGCCCAAAAGCCTGGAAAAAGAACCGCGCCAAATTTGGCGAATAGCCACCGGAGGTGGTTTTTCCTC
>JADMIO011367326.1_pt1 | contig 11262 bp, 10 predicted proteins | sample 8958161 | NCBI WGS metagenome assembly JADMIO01 (sample SAMN16585339, study PRJNA669376) | soil metagenome | isolation source: Crop rotation soil | place: USA: Cullars Rotation, Alabama | collected 2011 | reverse complement strand
GTCGACCGCCTCCGCCGCAACCGCGTCGAGGAACGCGGCCGCGAGAAGTCCCAGCCCGCGCCCGCCACTCCCGCAGGGGACCCGGAACGGCTGGAGCAGCTGGTGGGCTCGCTCGGGCCGCCGCACCGCGAGATCCTGATCCTGCGATACGCCTACGACTTCAGCTACGCGGAGATGGAGTCCATCCTCGGGCTCCCCGCCGCCACGCTCCGCGTCTACGCGGCCCGCGCCCTCGAGCAGCTCCAGAAAAAGCTCAAGGAGAATCCCGATGGAGTGTAAGGACGCCCGCCCCCTCCTGGCCGAATCGATCACCGGCGCCGCCGACGCCCCCGCCGAGCATCTGATCGGTTGCGAGGCCTGCCGCTCGGCGCTCGCCGAACTCCGCTCGCTCGAAGTCCGCCTGACTCGTCTGCCGAAAGTCCTCCCGGCCGTCAACGAGACCGCCCTGCGCCTCGATCCCCGCCCGGCCCCCGCCCGGTCGGCCCGCGTCGCGGCCGTGATGGCCGCGGCCGCCGCGATCCTCATGACCCTGACCCTCTTCCTCCGGCCCGAGCCTCCCCCGGAAACCGCCGCCTCCCGGCTCGCGCCGCGCGTCCAGGCGCTCGTCCAGTCCATGCTCCGCGCCGAAGGCGATGCCCGAGACGCGATCGTGCTCGAGATCCTCAATCTCGGGCCCGACGCCCTGCCCGTCCTGATCCCCCGGGTCAAGGATGCGGCGGAGATCGGCGAGATCGTCGGCGCCCTCCAGGCCGCCGAAGAAGCCCGGGTGACCGTCGTGTCCCGGGAAGGCGAGACCCTCCGCGGGTCGCTGGTGACGACGGCGTTCAAGATGAAGACCGGATTCGGCGACACCACGATCCAGATCGCCAAGATCGTCGCGATCGAGTTCGGCGATCCCGACGTCGTCACGACGCGGGAGAAAACCACCCTCAAAGGCAAGATCCTCCTGGAGGAATTCAAGATCCGCACCGACGCCGGCGAGGCGGTCCTGAAGAAATCCGCGCTCGCGTCCCTCGCCCTCGATGGAGCTTCAGGCAGGTTCGAGAAGGGCAAGATCGAGGACGGCGCCGCGAAGAACGGCGTGACCTGGCACCTGAGGCTCCCCGAGAAGCACGATCCCAAGAAGCCCTCCCCGGCGATCCTCATCCTGCACGGATCGAATATGAACGCGCGGATGTACCTGGAGACGATCGTCGGGAAATGGCCGAAGCTCGCCGAATCCTACGTGCTGATCGGCATCAACGGGGAAAAGAAGGGACCGGCGACCGCCGAGGGAGCGCCGACGTTCAACTACACCTACGTCAACTTCGCCGGCAAGAGCAAGTACAAGGGCTACCCGGGCACCGACCGGGAAAGCCCCGCGCTGGTCTCGGAGGCGCTCCAGGAAATCCGGCAGCGCGTCAACCTTTCGAAGGTCTTCGTCGGCGGTCATTCACAGGGCGCCTTCCTGACCTACAGCCTGGTCATGAACTACCCCGAGATGTTCGCCGGCGCCTTCCCCGTCTCCGGCGGCGTCATCATCCAGGCGGAGCCGACCGCCTACGAGAAAGAGGACATCCGCGCCGCTCAGCGCAAGGTCGCGTTCGCCGTCGTCCACGGGGAAAACGACGAGATCGTCGGCTTCGACCAGGGCAAGGGCACCTACGACTCGTTCCTCGGCGACGGCTTCCCGATGCTGCGCTTTCTGTCGCATCCGACGGCCGGCCACATGTTCGCCCTGCTGCCCGTGGATCAGGCGATCCAGTGGCTGGAGTCGATGACCTCGGACGATCCGGGCGCGCTGGTCGCGTTCGCCGAGCGTCAGGCGGCGGCCAAGGAATGGAAGGACGCGATCGCCGCCGCAGAGCGGGCCCGGTCGATCGACAAATCCGGCCGCAACGGATCGAAGATCAAGGCCCTCCTCGAGGCCGCGGACAAGGCGGCGGCCCCGAAGGCCTCGGCTCTGGAAAAGGCCATCGCCTCGGCGAAGGACGACTCCTGGGTGGCGGACTTCACGGCGTTCCGCGCGCAGTTCGAGTTCGCCGACGCGGCCAGGGGCGCGATGGCGGCCTGGCGCAAGCTGCGCGCCGAGCACGAGAAGCCGGCCGAGACGCTCTTCTATTCCGCGCGCGGGGATTTCAATGCCGGAAAGGAAGACGACGGCTATCGGAAGTGCGAGGAGCTGGTGGCCAGGTATTACGCGTCGAGCTACTACGCCTATGCAAAGGTCTGGCTCAAGAACCGGAAGAAGTAGCTCACTTCCCCGGCTCGTCGAGGCCGAGCTCGGCGCCGCGCGCATCCTCGCCCGGGCGCTCGGGCGGGACGAGCGCCTTGTCGGTCGTGACGAGCATGACGTCGACCACGACCGGGAAGGAGCGCGCCGCTTCCTTCTCGTTGAGCGGCCAGCGGCTCAGCGCGGTGAGGCCGAGGTCCAGGCGGTCGCCGTTCACCACGAGCGGCCCCACCCAGCGCCAGACGGTCCGGGTCTCCGAGAAGTCGAGCTTCACCTCGCCCGCGGCCTGGCCGTTCACGTGCAAGCCGATCGCGGCCGACTTGGCCTCATACTGCTTCACGCGGACCCAGACATAGTGCCGGCCCTTGAACGGAAGCCCGACCTTGAAGGCGAGGCCCGCCGCGTCGGCCGTCTGCACCGCGGCCTGGCGGCCGCTGGCGCCCTCGCTCGCCAGCGCCCTGAACCCCTGCAGGCTCTGGAGATCCTCGGCTTCAAAGTACCCGGTGAATTTCTTCGAGACCAGCTTGTCGGGGATCCAGCTCGCGAAGCCCGGCTCCAGCGGCCGGAGCTCCGGCGCCTTGCCGCTCTTCACAAGCATCGTCGACGGCCCGCTGGCGGGCGTCGAGAGCACCATGACGCGGCCCGAAAGGATCGACACTTCGGTCTGGGTCTTGCTCGCCAAGACGTTCACCGTCGACGACTGGGGATCCATGCCGGCGAGCGGCGTCTTGATCGAACCGAGCTTCTTGCCGGCGTCCATCCGCGCCAGCATCTCCCCTTCGTGGAGGATGACGTCTCCCGAGGTCCCGATTTCGGCCTGCGAGTTCTCGCGGAAGTAGAGGTGGCCGTAGCCTTCGAGGGCGACGTCCAGGAACTCCGCGCGGGCCGTCACCAGCGCTTCGCCCGCATGGACGACTTTGCCGACGCTGGACGCCGCGCCGCCGACCGAATGGACCACCCGGGCCACGATCGCCTTTTCGACGACCGTCGGCGCCGGCTTCTTGGGTTCCGGTTTCGGCTCCGGCGGCGGGAGCGGCTTGGGCGGAACCGGATCGGGAGCTTTCTCCGGCGCGGGATCGGGCCTGGGTTCGGGCTTCGGCTCCGGCCTGGGCTCGGGTTTCGGCAGCGGCGGAGGCGGCGGGACGGGCGGCTCCGGCTTCGGAGGCTCGGGCTGGGGTTTCGGCGGCTCCGGCAGCACCTGGAACGGCGGCTTGGCCTTCGGCTCCTCGTGCCTCACCATCGGTGCCGGCGCGGGGCGCTGGGACATCACGGCGAACAGCACCGCACCGATCAGGATCGCCGCCGCGGCCGCCCAGGGGATCCAGCCCATCATCCGGCCCTTCGGGGCCGCCAGACGGTGCCGGTCGGTCGCGGGACGCGTCGTCCGCGCCCGGAGCTCGCCCAGCGTTTCGCGCACCAGGAGCAGCTCCATCGCGCACGCCGGGCAGTCCCGGACATGAGCTTCGACGCCGCGGGGATCGGGACCCCCGCCGCGCACGTAGGCGACCAGCCGGTCCGGACTCAGACAATCCATCTACCTACTCCGTGGGGCCGCTCGGCCCCGAAAGTACATCCCTATTCCAGAAACTTCTTCAGCTTCTCCTTGGCGCGGATGAGCAGCGGCGAGACCGAGTTGAGCGGCATCCCCAGCGCCGATGCGATCTCCTTGTAGGACATCTCCTCGTAATAGGAGAGCCGCAGGAGCGCCGCTTCGCGGGGCTCCAGCTTCCGGAAAGCCGCATCCAGGCGATTCAGGAACTCCGCGCGTTCCGCCTTCTCTCCCGGCGCCGGCGTCGGCGCCGCCGGCAGCAGCTCCGGCAGCGAGGCCTCGGGCGCCCGCTGGCGCATGATCCGGTACGCCGTCCGCATCGCGATCACCGCGACCCAGCCTTCCAGGTCGCTGTCGCCCCGGTACGTGCGCAGCGTCTTGTGTCCGTCGCGGAGGAGCTCGACGTAGACCTGCTGGTGGACGTTCTCGATCGATTCCTTGTCGGTGATGCGGAATTTGCGGAGCGCGACGGTCGCGCCGCGCTGGATGGCGGAGCGGGTGCGCCGGACGAATTCGTCCCAGGCGCCCTGTTCGCCCCGGACGCAGCGCTGCAGGAGGTCCCGGTCTTCCGTGCTCAAGGCTGCTGAGAATACCCCAAACGGGAATCCGGAAACAGAAAACGGGAAATTCCAGACCGGCCCTTCCCGCCGGCCTCGATATAATGACCCCTGGATGGCGATGACCCCTGCTTCAAACGGCTTCCTGATCCGGAATGCCGCCCAGATCGTCACCGGTCACGGCCCGGTGCTGCGCGGCAGCGCGCTCCGGAATATCCGCATCCAATACGACGCGTCGCTCTACGCGAAGAACGGCTGGATCGTCGCGGTCGGGCCGGCGAAAGAGGTGGAGTCCTGCGTCGACGGAACCCCCGAAGTGATCGACGCGGCCGGAAAGGCGGTGGTCCCGGGCTTCGTCGACGCCCACACCCACGCCGTCTTCGCCGGCGATCGGGTGGACGAATTCGTGGAGAAACTGCGCGGGGTCTCCTACCAGGACATCGCGGCGCGCGGCGGAGGGATCCTGAGCACCGTCCGCGCCACCCGGGCGGCGTCCAAGGACGAGCTCAAGGAACTGACCCGGGCACGGCTGCGCACGGCCCTCGAGCACGGCACGACGACCATGGAGGTCAAGAGCGGCTACGGGCTGGACCTCGAGAACGAACTCAAGATGCTCGAGGTGATCGGCGAGCTCGGGACCGAGCAGCCGGTCCAGCTCGTCCCCACCTTTCTCGGCGCTCACGCGGTCCCGCCGGACTGCAGCCGCGAGGAATACGTCCGGCGCGTCGTGGACATGCTCCCGGAAGCCTCGACGCGCGCGGTGTTCTGCGACCTCTTCTGCGATCCGTCCTACTTTCCGGTCCCCGAAGCCCGGCTCGTCCTCGAAGCGGCGAAGAAGCTCGGCATGCCCCTCCACCTCCACGCGGGACAGTTCTGGAACGACGGAGGCGTGGAACTGGGACTGGACCTGGGCGTCCGGGCCATGGCTCACCTGGACCACGTTCCGGAGACGACGCTCCAGCGCCTGGGCGCGTCGGACGCGGCCGCAATCCTTCTGCCGGGAGTCTCCCTCTTCGGACACAGCGCCTGGCCGGCGGCCAGGCGTCTGCGGGAAGCCGGAGGGATCGTCGCGATCGCGACGAATTTCAATCCGGGCTCCTGCCCCAGTATTTCCATGCCCATGATGATCGCGCTCGCCTGCACCGGCATGGGACTGTCGCCCGCCGAAGCCCTGAACGCCTGCACCGTCAATGCGGCCTATGCCCTGAATCTCGAGGGCGTCGGGTCGCTCGGCCCGGGCAAGCAGGCGGATCTCGTCGTGCTCGACTATCCGGACTACCGGATGATCCCCTATCACTTCGGGACCAATCCGGTCCGGGCCGTGGTGAAGAAAGGACGGGTCGCGTGGCGCCGCTGAGGGAGATCCGCGCCCCTCGGGGCGCGACGCTCGAATGCCGCGGCTGGATCCAGGAAGCCGCGATGCGGATGCTGATGAACAATCTGGATCCCGACGTCGCGGAGCGGCCCGGCGATCTCGTCGTCTACGGCGGCTCGGGCAAGGCGGCGCGCAACTGGGAGTGCTTCGACGCGATCGTCCGCACGCTGAAGACGCTCGGAAACGACGAGACCCTGCTCGTGCAGTCCGGCAAGCCCGTCGGCGTGTTCCGCACCCACGAGGATGCGCCGCGCGTGCTGATCAGCAACGCGATGCTCGTGCCGCGCTGGGCGACGTGGGACGAGTTCCGCCGGCTCGAAGCGCTCGGCCTCACGATGTACGGCCAGATGACGGCGGGCAGCTGGATCTACATCGGCTCGCAGGGCATCCTGCAGGGGACGTACGAGACGTTCGGCTCGTGCGCGACGCGGCACTTCGGCGGCACGCTCCAGGGACGCCTCGTCCTGACCGCCGGCTGCGGCGGCATGGGCGGGGCCCAGCCGCTCGCGGCCACGATGAACGGCGCGGCCTGCCTGATCGTCGAAGCCCAGGAATCGAGGCTGCGGCGCCGCGTCGAGACCCGCTATCTGGACGAGATGACCTCCGACCTGGACGACGCGATCGCCCGCGTGACGAAGGCCCGGGACGAGAAACGGGCGCTCTCGGTGGGCCTCGTCGGGAACGCGGGGGAGGTCCTCCCCGAGCTCGTGCGCCGCGGATTCCGTCCCGACGTCGTCACCGACCAGACGTCCGCGCACGACATGCTCAACGGATACCTTCCCCACGGCATGCCGGTCGACGCGGCCCTGGCGCTGAGGAAGAGCGATCCCGACGAATATCTCCGGCGCTCCCGGGCCACCGTCGCCGCGCACGTGCGGGCGCTGCTCGACTTCCAGTCGCGCGGCTCGGTCGTGTTTGACTACGGCAACAACATCCGCTGGGAGGCGAAGCAGACCGGGGTGGCGGACGCGTTCGACATTCCCGGTTTCGTGCCGGAGTACATCCGTCCGCTTTTCTGCGAGGGCAGCGGGCCCTTCCGCTGGGTCGCGCTCTCCGGCGACCCCGAGGACATCCGGGTGACCGACGAGGCGGTCGCCGCGGCGCTGCCCGAGAACCGGCACCTGCTCCGCTGGCTGGCGACGGCGCGGGACCGCGTGCAATTTCAGGGCCTTCCCGCGCGGATCTGCTGGCTCCGCTACGGGGAGCGCGCGAGGATCGGCGCGGTCTTCAACGACCTCGTGCGCCGCGGCGCGGTCAAGGCCCCGATCGTGATCGGCCGCGACCACCTGGACACCGGATCGGTCGCGTCGCCCAACCGCGAGACGGAGAAGATGAAGGACGGCAGCGACGCGATCGCCGACTGGCCGATTCTCAACGCGATGCTGAACGCCGTCGGCGGCGCGAGCTGGGTCTCCGTGCACCACGGCGGCGGCGTGGGCATCGGAATGTCCATCCATGCCGGGATGGTGATCGTGGCCGACGGGACCGATGCGGCCGCGCGCCGGCTGGAACGGGTGCTGACCACCGATCCCGGCCTGGGCGTGATCCGCCATGCGGACGCCGGCTACGACGAGGCCCGCGCCGCGGCGGACAAGCATGGACTCCGGCGGCCGATGAAGTAGAATCCGGCCATGGCCCGCCCCCGCATCCTGGTCACCCGCCCCATCGTCGAGGACGCGCTGACCGTCCTCCGCGCGGCGGGCGACGTCACGGTCGGTCCTGCCGACCGCGACTGGAACCGCCCCGAGCTGCTGGCCGCGGCGCGCGATGCCGAAGGCGTGCTCATCGTCGGCCACACCAAGGTCGACGGCGAGTTTCTCGATGCCGCGCCGAAGCTGCGGATCGTCGCGAACTTCGGCGTCGGCGTCGACCACATCGACGTCGCCGAGGTGGCCCGCCGCGGAATCTGGGTCTCCAACACCGCCGGCAGCCTCACCGAGACGACCGCGGAGCTCGGCTGGGCTCTGATCCTGTCCACGGTGCGCCGGGTCACCGAGGGCGACCGCCTGGTCCGCGCGGGCCAGTGGAAGGGATTCGGGGCCTTCTTCTTCCTGGGCACGGAACTGCCCGGCAAGACGCTGGGCGTCCTCGGCGCGGGCCGGATCGGCCAGGCCGTGGCCCGCCGGGCCGCCGCGTTCGGCATGAAAGCGGTCTACTGGAGCCGACAGCCCAAGCCGGAATTCGAGGCCGCGACGGGGGCGGCGGCGAGGGACTTCGACGCGCTCTTCCGGGAGAGCGACGTGGTGGTCCTCACGGTCGCGCTGAACGCCGAGACGCGGCACCTGGTCGGCGCCCGGGAGATCGGCCTGATGAAGAAGACGTCGTACCTGGTGAACATCGCGCGCGGCTCGGTCGTGGACGAGGCCGCCCTCGCCCGCGCGCTGGTCGAGGGCCGGATCGCCGGCGCGGGGCTGGACGTCTACGAGAAGGAGCCGGAACTGCATCCCGACCTGCTCCGATGCCCGAACGCCGTGCTCGCTCCGCACATCGGCAGCGCCACGATCGAGACGCGGCGCCGCATGGCGCTCCTGGCGACGGAGAACCTGATCGCCGGACTTGAGGGCCGCCGCCCGCCGCTCGCGCTCAACCCTTAGCGCGGAATGTAGGGCGAGGCGTCGACGAAGCGCCAGCGCAGCGGATTCCCCGACGGATCGTCGGTCACCCGTTCGATGCGGAACTCCACGGATCGTTCCCGGTCCCCGAGCACCCGCGCCCGGCCCGAAAGCTGCAGCGTCCGGCCTCCCGCGAAATCCACGAAGAGCAGGCCGGCGTCGTCGTCGATCAGCACGTTGCCCAGCGTATTGAACATCGCGTTGCCCGGATAATCGTCCCACGCCAGCCGGTCCGGCGCGACGATCCGGACGAAGCCGGGCCGGCCGCCCCGGTGCGACGCGTCGGCGTCCCGGCCCGGAGGCGCGGTCGCGATGAAGAACGTGTCGGCCGCGGCGATGAACGCCTGCTGGCCCGCGTCGAGCAGGGCCGATTGTCCGACTCGCGCCGCCGGCGCCGCTCCGGCTCCCTCGAGGACGCGGCGCTGAATGTACTTGGGGCAGTTGGAGTACGCTTCTCGGACCCGGACCGTGAATCCGTCCGACCGGGGAGTCGCCACGCCGTTGACCCGGAGGCGCTGCCGGTGCTCGAAGTCGATCGCCAGCAGGCCGACGGGCCCGCTCGGAGCGGCAGCGGCATCGACCTCCACGATGCCGGGCTCCGGGGCTCGGACGAAGCCCGGGATCCCGGTGAGGAGCGAGGCCCGGACCCGTCCCGCCGCGTCCCGCGACCCGAGGACGAGCATCGGCTGCTCCGCCAGGAAGTCGGCCGCGTTCTGCGGGACGCCGTCGCCGATGATCCGGCCGACGCGGTCGGCGGCCGCCTCGAGACCCGCCCTCTTCTGCAATTCGCGTTCGCCCGGATGAAAGGACATGGCCGCCCCCTTGGAAAGAACCGGCCGGCTTGACCGTTTCGACCTAACCCGTTAACATCCCGAACGATGGTTATATTGCGCAATTTAACCATCAAAGGTCAAGTTAGAAGGTTAGATGGAACGAGCGCCTTTCCTGTTCCTGGACGGCAATCCCGCCTGGCTGGACTTCGTCAACACCGAGCTCGTGCTCGAAGGAGCGCCCGCCGACCTGCTGCCCCATTTCCGGGACCTGGTCGACTGGCTGCGGCAGGCGCGCCTCCTGACCCCGGATCGCGCCGGGACGGCTCTGGCCGAGTGGAATCACGGCGCCCGCGGAGCCGACGCCCTTCGCCGGGCGAATGAACTGCGGCGGATCCTGCGCGGGTCGGCCGAGCGCCTGGGTCGGGGCGAATCGTTTCCCCCGGCGGCGGTGCGGGCGGTCAACGAGATCCTGGCGCTGGGCCGGGGCTCGCACCGACTGCTGCCGTCGACGACGGGGTTTCAACTGTCGTTCGAGTCGGTCCCCCGGCGAGCCGACGAGCTCCTCGTCCCCTTGGCGCGGTCGCTCGCCGAATTCCTGACCGTCGCGGAGCTCGGCCGGGTGAAGAAGTGCGATAATCCGAAGTGCGTTCTCTACTTCTACGACGCCACGAAGAACCAGGCGAGGCGCTGGTGCAGCATGGCACTGTGCGGAAACCGCATGAAAGCCGCTCTGCATTACCGCCGGACCCGGGACCGCCGATGACGGCAGGACTGGCGCCCTCCGGGCCGTCCAGGAACTGGGGATGAGCATCGAAGACCGCTCGGAGTCCGCGCCCGCCGATCCGCGCCGGGACGAGGAACTGATGACCCTGCTCCGCTCCGGCGGCGACGAGCCGCTGGGCGTGCTCATGACCCGGCACGGCGGCGATCTGGTCCGCTATTTCCTCCTCCGATGCCGCGACCCGCACGCCGCCCAGGATCTCGCCAACGAGACGTTCTACCGCGTGTTCGCGAAGTGCCGCACCTTCGATGCCGACAAGCCGTTCCGGCCCTGGTTCTATACCGTGGCCCTGAACGTCTGGCGCGCGTGGCAGCGGAAGCGGCGGCCTCCTGAAGTCCCTCTCCAGTTGCTCCCCGAAGCGGCCGAGGTCGTGCCCGTCGCCGCGGGAGCGGGCCGGGAAGACACCGCAGCGGTCCTCGATCAGCTGGGCGAGATCGACCGGGAAATCCTCCTGCTGCGGCATTACGAAGGACTGAAGCTCAAGGACATCGCCCGGCAGCTCGGGCTCACCCCGGGGGCCGTCTATACCCGGCTGTTCCGCGCGGTCGAAAAGCTGCGCGGGGCGTCGAAATCCGGTGAGATTCCCGCCGGGGGCGGCATATAGAGGGCACATGAGCCTGCGCTGCGAAGACGTCCGGAGCCTGCTGGCCGCCGCCCCTCCATCCGAGGAGCAGGCGGACGCGGTCGCCGAGCATCTCGACCGGTGCGTCGACTGCGCCCGCCTGCTCGACGTCCCGCTCGGCAAGGCGCTCGCCGCCTTCCCCGTGCGCGAATCCCCGTCCCTTCCCGCCGTCCGCAAACTGATCGAACGGGAGCGGCGGCAGGCGAACGCTCTCCGCCTCGCGGCCGTTGCGGCCGGCCTCCTCCTCGCCCTCGCCACCGGGTGGGCAATTTCGAGGCGCCAGGGTCCGGACCGCGCGGCCGCCCCCGCCCCGGCCGTCGAGCCTCCGAGCCTCGCCGAACTCCGCCCCGCCGACCGGAACGCGATCCAGGCCGAAGGCGTCCTCGCGATCTACCTCCAGTTCTGCCTGAGCTGCATCAACACGCCGACCGACGAGGACCGCCAGGAGTACCTCACCCGCTCGCTTCTGATCTACCGAGAAGTCCGCGGCCGGGTCCGCGCCCAGGTCGAGCGCGAGGGCGGCCCCGCGCCGGACGTCGACGCCGTCATCCGCGACGCGCTCAACGACGCCCTCACGATGCTCTCCACGTCGAAGCTGGCATCGGTCCGACTCTTCCCCACGAAGGCCGTCGAGTACGTCACGGAGGCTCCCGACCGCTGGCACGTGAAGCATCAGCTCGGAGGCAAGACGTGGATGCTCACCCTGCATGCACAGCCGCTCTCGCTCTTTCCAGCACAGTGGGATCCGAAGCTTGGAATTCACGTGACTTGAAGTCGCGGC
>JADMIO012791542.1_pt1 | contig 11263 bp, 9 predicted proteins | sample 8958161 | NCBI WGS metagenome assembly JADMIO01 (sample SAMN16585339, study PRJNA669376) | soil metagenome | isolation source: Crop rotation soil | place: USA: Cullars Rotation, Alabama | collected 2011 | reverse complement strand
GGCCGCGACTTCAAGTCACGTGAATTCCAAGCTTCGGATCCCACTGTGCTGGAAAGGAATGCTCGACACGCGTGTGACCGGCCCAGTCCCACCGACCGGCATCGACATCGACCTCGAGTTCGGTCTCGCGCCCGCGGACGCGGCTGCCGCGATCGTCAACATCGCCGCCGTCGACCCGGCGACGGCGGGATGGGCCGTCGTCTACGCCTGTGGCCGCGGTGACCATCCGTTCGTCTCGAACATCAACTACTCGCCGATGACGACGGTGTCGAACCGAGCCGTCGTGTCGCTCGATCTCGGTCGCCGGCTGTGCGTGTACAGCAGCACGAAGGTCCACCTGGTGATCGATGTCGAAGGATGGGTCACATCGACGCGGACGTAGCCTCTCCGCCGTGACCGCGATGAAGACTCGCCTGCAGGCGCTCGCGCTCGTCGATCGGGCGCTGGCGGCGATGACGGACGAGGAGCTGGAGGCGCTCGTCGCCACGTTGCCCGACGACCACCGGGAGGCGCTCGACAAGCTCTGCGGGGCGCGCGAGGGCGGCTTCGATGACCCGGCGGCGCGGACCCTCGCGATCCGCGCCACCGCGGCACGCGGCCGGATGAGCGGCGGCCTCGAGCAGGTCGCGACGGTCCTCACGGACCCGGCGCTCGCCGAGTGCATCGAGAAGCTCGGCGACAAGGCCGACAACCCCACCGAAGACGAGCTCAAGGCGGTCACGCCGGAGCTGATCGAGCACCACGGGCTGCCTGCGGTGCGGCTGATGCTCGCCACGTCGGTCGCCGGTGAGGCGGCCGCGTCGGTGATGCTGACCCGGCTGCTCAAGCACGACGAAGAGCTCGGCCTTCCCCCGGAGCCCGAGCCGGCGCCGACCGTCGTGCTGACGAAGGAGATCGACGAAGAGACGCGGGCGAAGCGCAAGGCCGCCAAGGAGCGCAAGCAGGCCGAAGCGCGGCTGCGCCGCGAACAGCAAGCCCGCGCCCGACGCTGACGTTTGGGCGCCCTCAGAGCAGCGCTGCGGCCACACCAGTCTGGTCGGACGCCCGTGCGGCTCGGTCGCTGGCGCTTCCCCTCGCCGCGCGTGAGCCTGCGAGGACGCGCTTCTCGTGGTCGAGCAGCCAGGCCTTGGCGCTCATCCCTCCGCCGAAACCGGTGAGCGAGCCGTTGGCACCGACGACGCGATGGCACGGAACGATGATGCTGAGCGGGTTGCGGCCGTTCGCGCCGCCGACGGCGCGGGCCTTGCGCGCGTCGCCCATCGCGCGGGCTTGCTGTCCGTAGCTGATCGTCTGCCCGAACGGGATCGTCTGCAGCGTCCGCCACGCGGCCATCTGGAACGGAGTGCCTTGCGGGTCGAGCGCGACGTCGAACTGCGTGCGTGTCCCGGCGAAGTACTCCGCGAGCTCTCGGGTCGCCTGCTCGAGGATGTCCGCCGCGCGGGCGTCGTCGACCTCGGCGTCCGCACCGGCGAGATCGAGCGGCACCCTGCCGTCGTCGTCCGGCCAGAGGATGGCACGCAGGCCTCGACCCGACGCCACGAGCGTCAGCTCGCCGACTGGGGTCGTCATCACGGTCGATCGCATCTCGTCCTCGCTTCCTTCACAGAGTTGCCCATACGTGGTGCTGCGCGTACGAGCGCCACGGCCGCCAGCGCTCGGCGATCGCCAGCACGTCCTGCGGCCGCCCGGAGCGGCCGACGCGCTCGAGCGCTCGGCGCACGCCGAGATCGCTCGGCATGAACTGGTCCGGGTCGCCGAGCCGCATCGCGACGTAGCTCGCTGTCCAGGGACCGATGCCGGGAAGGGAGACGAGTGACTCGACGATCTCCTCCCGCTCCGCGCCGACGTCGAGCACGACCTTGCCGTCCACCAGTGCTGCGCACGCGCGTCGCAACGCGATGCGTCGCGCGCCGGGGAACGGGAGCGTGTCAGGGTCCAACGCGAGCAGTCCCTCTGGCGATGGGAACAGCAGACCGAGAGCGTCGTCCGTTGGCACGCCGACGGACTCGCCGACTGCCGTGGTGAGCCTGCCGGCCACGGATCGCGCACCTGCGACAGAGACCTGTTGGCCGAGGATCGCACGGACCAGGATCTCGGCGCCGTCGACTGCGCCCGGCGAACGGAGGCCGGGCCGTGCCGCGACGAGCGGCGCGAGCATCGCGTCCGCGGCCAGCGAGCTGTCGATGGCGATCGGATCGGCGTCGAGGTCGAGCAGCCGCCGGCAGCGCTGCACCGCGGTCTGAAGGTCGGAGAGATGGCTCAACGTCAACGAGCACGAGACCCCAGTGCCGTCGGCGCGCAGCGCCACGACTCCGGACCCGCGCGGGAGCCGCAGCGTGCGCCGGTAGGTGGTCCCGTCCCACGATTCGACGCCACGCACGGTCCGCCCGCCGAGGAAGTGGAACGCCGCGGGGATGTCGATCGGCAGGCGCGCCGGCAGCGTGAGCGAGATCGTCCCCGGATGCGGCGCGGCGGTGTCGTGGGTGTGCCGCGCCGCGCGCAGCGCCGTCGGGCTCGACGCGAACACGTCGCGCACGGTGTCGTTGAACTGACGCACGCTGGCGAAGCCGGCTGCGAAGGCGACATCGGTCATCGGCATCGCCGTCGTCTCGATCAGCACCCGCGCCGTTTGCGCCCGCTGGGCCCGCGCGACAGCGAGTGGTCCGGCACCGAGCTCGTCCGTCATCAAGCGGGTGAGGTGTCGATCGCTGTAACCGAGACGCCGCGCCAGACCCGCCACGCCCTCACGGTCGACGACACCATCGGCGATCAGCCGCATCGCCCGCGCCACGACATCAGCGCGGATGTTCCAGTCCGGCGAGCCCGGCGAGGCATCAGGGCGGCAGCGTTTGCAGGCACGGAACCCGCGCTGCTGCGCGGCAGCCGCCGTGGGGAAGAACGAGACGTTGTGCGGCTTCGGCGTGATCGCCGGACACGACGGCCGGCAGTAGATGCCCGTGGTGTGCACCGCGGCGACGAACCACCCGTCGAAGCGGGGGTCCCGACTCAGCGCGGCGCGATAGCAGCGATCGTGATCCGGGTGCCCGACGGTCCGCGCGGACGGGTCCTCGGGGGAGACGCGAACCGTCGGCACGACGGCAGTCTGCCCGCCACACGGCGCGCCGACTGGCGGGTTTCGGACATCACCGCCACGGTCACAGGCGGCGGACGGTGACGCCGACGGACAGCGTCTGTTCGGCCGATGGACCGATGACGACCCCGCGCACGGGCGCGATGTCTCCGTAGTCGCGACCCCAGCCGACCGTGACGTGGCGTGTCGGCGGGAACTGATCGTTGGTCGGATCGAGATCGAGCCAGCCGAGCTGCGGTGACCACACGCTGCACCATGCGTGTGACACGTCGGCACCCGTCAGCTCGACCTCGCCCGAGACGCGACCCGTCTCGATGTAGCCGCTCACGTAGCGGGCGGCGAGCCCGAGCGAGCGCAGGCATGCGATGGCCAGATGGGCGAAGTCCTGGCAGACGCCACGTCGAGCCGTCATGACGGCGTCCACTGGCGTCGACAGATCGGAGAAGGTCGAGTCGAACTCGAAGTCGGCGTGGATGCGCGCGCACAGATCGTCGACGGCGTCGACGAGCGAGCGATCGTCGCGGAACACGTCGGTGGCGTACTCACGAACCGCGTCGCTCGCCGCGGTGCGCGGCGTGATCGAGACGAACGGCGCGACATCGACGGCGAGCTGGCCGCGCGCGTTGCGCACGGCGGTGACCGCATCGCTCCATGACGAGCTCCCCTCGCGCAGAGCAGCGAGGTCCGGCGGCGGCGCGGCATCGACGACGCTGCGCGCGGTCACCGTGAACCGGTCGTGCGGATGGTGGATGCCGAGGCGGACGACGTGGTTGCCGAAGACGTCGATCTCGGCGTCGTACTCATCGGCCTCCGGGTGGCACTCGACCGTCGCGGACTCGATCGTCTGCAGCGGGGTCCACCGCGGGATCAGGTGCGCGATCGTGTAGCCGTCCGTCATCGACGCGGAGTAGCGGTACTCGGTCTGGTGCGTGACCTCGAACCGCAATGGCACGGATCGTGTGGCGCGTTCGACAGTCGTCATCGCCCGCGCACCAACGTCGGGTTGACGGGCACCGCGAACCAGCGCTCGACGACAGCGGCCGCCAGTGAGAGCAGCGGCGCCCGCGCGGCGAGCACGAGCGCATCGACGCTCATCCGCCGGCCGTCGACGATCGTGCGATCGACGTCCGTCAGCGCTCCGAGCGCCGCCGACTGGACGAGGTCGACGCCCGCCGACCACTGCAGTGAAGCGAGGTCCTCACGCAGCCGATCGAGTTGGAACGCGAGACCTCGCGGGTTGCCGTCGTCGTGCACGAGCAGGTCGAGGAGCGCGGAGAGGTCGACGTCACTGCGATACCTGCGCCGATAGGCGACGAGGCTGTCGTTGATCGCCAGCGCCGCCTCGGCGACGGGTTGGAACGCAGCGGCATCCACGGCGGTTCCGAGTGCCGCCTCGATCGAGCCGAGGACGACAAGCGCACGCTCGAGCCGGCGGCCGATGTCGAGGAAGCGCCACGACGGACCGCGGACGGTGCTCTCGGTCCACAGTCCCGACAGCGCGGCCAGATCGGTGAGGACGAGGTCGAGCTCCTCGCCCGTCGCCCTGTCGGCGAGGAGATCCACGTGCAAGCGCGCGAAGCGGCCGAGGAGCCGGCCCGTCGAGAGCGACAGGTACTCGCGCACGCTCGTCGCCTCGTGGACGACAGCTGCCAGGCGCACGGCGACATCGCGCTTCGTCGCCTCCAGCTCGAGTCCGATGCGCTCGGCGAAGGGCGCTCCCGCTTCGTCGCTCACGCCGAGCGGCAGCGCGCGAGCGGCGCGCAGCAGGGCGAGCGCGCCGGTTGCCCAGCCTCCGCCGGCGCCGACTCCGACGAGCCCCGGATCCTCGTCGAGCTGCGTACCGATCCACTGCGCCGTGCGCGCCGCGACCTCGGCGCGCTCGGCGGCACGTCCCATCCAGAACATCGCCTGGGCGGCGCGTGTCGTGACGGAGGCGCGGAGGTCGACTTGTGCCGGCACGACACCGCGCACCGCGCCCCGCGGCGCTTGCGCGTCGCCGACCACCCAGACGTCCTTGACGAGCCGCTGCGTCGGATGGCGCGGGTCGTCGTCGTCCGCGAGGACGCGTCCGACGCCACCGCGCACGACGACGGCGCCGTCGGCGCCCGCGATCGCGTGCACGCGGATCACGACACGCGCCGGCGCGATCGGGGCGGTGGCCGGGCCGGTGAGCGCTGGCGCCGTCGCCAGCCGGTCGTCGTCCCGAAGAGCGGCGACGCGCAGAGCTCCAAGCCCCAGCGCCTCCGCGGCGTCCGCGAGGAACGGCGTCAGTGCGGCCTCCTCGGCGACGCGAGCTCCGACGGCGTTGGCGACGACGACACCGCCGCGCTGCGCTGCCCACGCGACGGCGGGAACCCCACGCCCGCGGCGTCCCGTCATCTCCAGGGGATCGAGCGCGTCGTCCGCCACTCGCCGATACACGACGTCGACCGGTTCGAGCGCTTCCAACGCGCGCAGCCACAGGCGGTTCTTGCGGACGACGAGGTCGGCCGTCTCGGCGAGGTGGAACCCCATCTGCAGCGCGAGGTACGAGTGCTCCACGTACGTCGGATCGGTCGCGCCGGCGGTCATCACGACCGTGCGCGCCGAAGGGGCTGCCGACGCCGCGCACGATGCGAGCGCGAGTCGCAACACGGTCGCTGCGTCGGCGACCGGCGCGACCGCGGCATGACGCAACGGCTGTCCGCTGACGCGTGCCATCACGGTCCGGTTCATCAGCAGGTAGCCGAGGCCTGGTGGCGTGTCGATGTGATCAGCGACGACGCGCCACTGACCCGCCGCCGTGCGGACGACGTCCATCGCGTAGTGGACGAGCCAGCGCGGTGGGTGTCGCGCGGCCGCGGTCGTGTTCAGCGACTCCAGCGCGAACAGCACCGAGGCCGGGATGACCGAGTCCCGGATCAGCGTGCGCGCGTCGTACACGTCGCGCAGCAGCGCCTCGAACAGCTCCAACCGCTGTGCCGCCGCCGCGGCGAGGCCGTCGAACTCGGCGCCGGCGAGCACGAGCGGGACCGGGTCGAGGCGCCACGGGCGACTCTCGGTCGACGGCGCCATCCCGACGTCGGCGACGGCGAGATCGTGGACCAGGTGTCCAGCGCCCTCTGCGTCGAGCAGCCGATCGATGCGCCGCTGCCGGTCGGCGAGCTCGCCGGCGCTGAGCGTGCCGAACGATCGGGCGATCGCGGTCCACGACTCGCGCAGCGTCCCGTCCGCCGCCATCGCCTCGTCGAAGCCGCCGCGCTCGATCAGGTACGGCACCTGTCCGATCGCGCCCCTGAGCTGGTCGGCCATCACGCGTCCCGCTGGATCAGCGCTTCGACGATGCCGTCGTGCAGCGCGGTCAGTGCGATCAGGACGCGATCCATCGCGTCGTCGAGTGCGGCACCGTCGCCGTCGTCGAGCGGCACGGTCTCCAGCACCGCGTCGAGCCGATCGACCGCGGCCAGTGTGGTGTCGTGGCGGGGCAGCTCGGCGAGGCAGCGGCGGATCGCGGCAGTGCAACCGGCGACGGAGCGTGGGAACACCCGATCGAGCACGAGGAATCGGATCGCCTTGCTCGCGTCGATCGGAGCGCGCATCGTGCGCTGGTACATCTGCAGCGCGTTCACGGAGCGGAGCAGACCCATCCACTGCACGTCGTGGTGGATCGCACTGTGGCCCGGTTCGCGATCGTGTTCGAGCAGGGCGGCCGCGCGCACGCCCACGACACGAGCGGTCATGTCCGCACGTTCGATGCTCCGTCCGAGCTGCCAGAACTCGTACGCCTCGTCGCGACTCATCAGCGTCGACATCGCTCCGTCGATCCGCTGGCAGTCGCCGACGACGTGGTTCAGGAAGCGGGCTCGCGTGCGCCGCTCCACCCCACTCGTCACGTTGGCGACGCAGTAGAGCGAGAGGTCGTTGGCCGCAGCCCACACGTCGCGCGGGAGGACCTCGCGGGTGGTGCGCAAGTTCTCCCGAGCCGCGGCGATGCTGCTCGCGACGCTGCCCGGGTTGGCGCTGTCCGCGAGGAGGAAGCGAACGATGTCGGCCTCCGTCACGTCCGGATGATGCTGGTCGAACAGAGCGCGGTCGCCGGCGACGGCGAGCAGCGGCTCCCACGACGACATGACACTCGTCGGGAGGTCGATGACGAGATCGGTGTAGGTGCGCACGACGCGAGCGGTGTCCTCCGCCCGCTCCAGGTAGCGGGCGCCCCAGTAGAGGCTGTCGGCGACCCGCGACAAGAGCATCACTCGACGATCCAGGTGTCCTTGCTGCCGCCGCCCTGCGACGAGTTCACGATCAGCGATCCCTCGCGCAGCGCGACGCGGGTCAGGCCGCCCGCAGTGACGTATGTCGACGCGCCGCTGAGGATGAACGGGCGCAAGTCGACATGGCGCGCCGCGATCGTGCCGTCGCACAACGTCGGCACCGTGGAGAGCGAGAGGATCGGCTGCGCCACCCAGTCGCGAGGGTTCTCCTCGATGCGGGCGATGTGCGCGTCGAGCTGACTGCGCGTCGCCCGATCGCCGATGAGGATGCCGGTGCCTCCGCTCTCGTTGGCCGGCTTCACGACGAGCTCGTCGATGTGGTCGATGACGTACGCACGCTCCTCCGGGTCGAAGCAGCGGTACGTCGGCACGTTGGCGAGCAGCGGCTCCTCGCCGGTGTAGTAGCGGATCACGTCCGGGATCCAGGCGTACACGACCTTGTCGTCGGCGACGCCGGCGCCGGGCGCATTGGCGATGCCGACGTTGCCGCGGCGCCACGCCCGCATCAGCCCTGCGACTCCGAGCATGCTGTCGGGGCGGAACACCTCGGGGTCGAGGAACAGGTCATCGACGCGGCGGTAGATGACGTGGACGCGTTCGCGGCCGCCGACGGTGCGCATGTACACGCAGTCGTCGTCACCGACGACGAGGTCGGCGCCCTCGACGAGCACCGCACCCATCCGCTGCGCGAGGAACGAGTGCTCGAAGTACGCGGCGTTGTAGATGCCGGGCGTGAGCACGGCGACGACGGGATCGTCGATGCCGTCAGGAGCGAGAGCGACGAGCATCCGATTCAGCTCGTCGGTGTACGCGTCGACGGGCAGGATGCTCTGCTGTGCGAACAGGTCGGCGAACACGCGCTTCGAGATGGCGCGGTTCTCCACCATGTAGCTGACGCCGGATGGAACGCGCAGGTTGTCCTCCAGCACGTACATCGTGCCGTCCGCGTCGCGCACGAGGTCGCTGCCGCAGATGTTGGCCCACACGCCGAACTTCGGCGAGACCCCGATGCACTCCGGTCGGAAGTTGAACGAGTCGGCGAGGATCTCGGCTGGGAAGACACCATCGGCGACGATCCGCTGGTCGTGGTAGAGGTCGTCGATGAACGCGTTGATCGCGTTGAGTCGCTGGATCAGCCCGCGCGCGATCCCGCGCCACTCGGCGGCGTCGATGATCCGCGGGATGATGTCGAACGGCCAGGCGCGGTCGATCCCACGTCCATCGCTGTAGACGGTGAACGTGATCCCCAGCGTGAGGATGTCGATCTCGGCGAGGTCCTGGCGTTGCTGCAGCTCGGCGTGCTCGAGGGCTCCGAGCTGGGCGAGCAGCGCCGCGGCGGCGCGGCGCGGCTGGCCGTCGGCGTCGACGAGCTCGTCCCACACTCCGGCCGGCGCACGCACGTTCGCCATCGTCACGCCGCGACGATGACAGGTTTGCGGAGCGTGGCGCTAGCGCGCGGTGGCGAGCTCGACATGCCGCGCTTCCCGTGAAGCGGGCATGCGACGACGCAGGAACCACCACCCGATGGCGGCAGAGACTGCGCCGGCGAGGAAGCCGCCACGCTTGCTGGTCACGTCCGCGATCGCCCCGAACAGGATCCCGCCCGCGGCGGTGCCGACCTCGAAGAACATCGTGAACGTCGCGATGACCCGTGCCCGTTCGGACTCTCGCGCCGCGTTGACCGTCATCGCCATCAGCGCCGGGTAGTTGAACGCCATGCCCAGCGCGAGGACGGCCGTGCCGGCGTAGACACCGAACGGCGAGGCGACGGCGAACAGCGCGGCGAGACCGACGGCGATGAACACCAACGCGAACGACACCGTGCGCTGCAGTCCGAGCCGTTCGGGGAGCCGCGCCGCGCCGACGCGGACGACGACGCAGACCACGCTGTACAGCGCGAACACCCACTTCGCACCGTCGAGCCCGATCGCTGGTGCGTGCTCGGGCATGAACGCGTTGAACGTCGCGAACCCGGCCATCGCGAAGGCGAGCACGATGCCGGGCTTCACCGCAGTGCGATGGAAGAAGTGCCTCGACCCGTGGTCGGCGTCGTCGGCGTCGAGCGCCGGATGGAACTGGTTGTCCGGCACCGTGAGGGCGCAGAGTGCGGCCACACCGGCGACGACGGCCGACGCGAGGAGCGCGCGATCGAAGCCCCCGCTGTCGATCAACGCCTCGCCGAGGATCGGTCCGATCCCGATCCCACCGAAGACCGCGATCGAGAAGTAGCTCGTCGCTTCGGCGCGCCGATGCGGAGGGGCGAGATCGCTGATCATCGTGGCGGCCCCCACGAACACCGCGCCCTCCCCGATCCCGGCGAAGCCGCGCAGCGGGAGGAGCAACCAGCGGTCGTCGACCAGGGTCATCAGCAGCACGGCTGAACCGGCGCACAGCGACCCGGCGATCATCAGCACGCGTCGCCCGTACCGATCGCCCCACGGACCGAGGAACGGACGGATCGCGATCGCGGCCACGCTGAACGCGGCGAGGTTGAGCCCGATGTCGAACTCGCTGCCGCCGAGTCCCTCTTCGATCAGCCGCGGGATCAACGGGATCTGCAGCCCGACGTAGAGGAAGAACAGGAACGTCACCGCCGTCACGACGGCGAAGGGTCGCGTCACCAGACGCTCGCGGTCCTCGACGGTCACGATCGACCAGTCTGGCCACGGAGCGCCCGGCTCGCGCCGGACGTACGTCACATCGCTTTCAGCGCGGCTCTTTCGGGAGGCCGAGCACGCGCTCGCCGACGATGTTGCGCTGGATCTGGCTCGTCCCGCCCCAGATCGTCTCCGAACGGCTGAAGAAGAACGCGCTCATCATCGGGCTCACCGGGTAACCCGGGCGACGCTTGTCCCGCGCCGTGCCGGGCCACGACGTGTCGGCACCGGCGTCGATCAGCATCGCGTCGGGCCCGTAGACGTCGAGCGCGAGCTCCATCGCCCGCTGGTGCATCTCGCTCCAGAACATCTTGTTCGTCGCGCCGAGCGCGGCGACCGACGGGTCCTTCGACTTGTTCAGCGTCGCGCTCAGCGAGCGCAGTCCGTTGATCCGCAGGATCTGGATCTTCGTGTAGTACTGCGCCAGGCGCTGGCGGATCGTCGCATCCGCGATCCCGCCGTTCTTGCCGGCCGCCTCGACGAGCTGACGGAACTCCTCCTCGAAGCGGCGATGGCCGGTCGTCGCGCTCATCCCGCGCTCGAACGCGAGCGTCGAATTGGCGACCTGCCAGCCGTTGTTCACGCCGCCGACGACGTCGTCCTTCGGGCATCGGGCGTCGGTGAAGAACACCTCGGTGAACTCCGCCGTGCCGTCCGGCTGGGTGATGCCGCGGACCTCGACGCCCGGCTGACGCATCGGCACCAGCAGATAGCTGATGCCCTTGTGCTTCGGCGCGTCGGGATCCGTCCGCGTGAGCAGGAAGCAGTAGTCCGCGTGGTGACCCTGCGTCGTCCAGACCTTCTGGCCGTTGATCACCCACTCCTCGCCGTCGAGCACGGCGGACGTCTTCAGCGACGCGAGATCGGAGCCGCTGTTCGGCTCGCTGAACCCCTGGCACCAGCGCGTCGTCCCGTTGAGGATCCCCGGGAGGAACTTCTTCTTCTGCTCCTCGGAGCCCCACTGCAGCAGCGTCGGCCCGACGAGCGTGTCGCCGAAGAAGTCGGCGCGCAGCGGCGCCTTGTAACGGGCGAACTCCTCGGAGAGGACGACGCCCTGCATCGTCGTCAGCCCCTTCCCGCCGTACTCCTGGGGCCACGTGGCGCAGATCCAGCCACCCTCGTACAGCTTCTTCGGCCACTCCTCGTTGAACCGCTTGCGCGCGTCGGGCGCCATCTCGAAGCCCGGTTCGGCCCACCCGTCGGGCAGCTTTCCAGCACATTGGGATCCTAAGCTTAGAATTCCACGTGGACAAGTTGTCGCG
>JADMIO010839030.1_pt1 | contig 11263 bp, 9 predicted proteins | sample 8958161 | NCBI WGS metagenome assembly JADMIO01 (sample SAMN16585339, study PRJNA669376) | soil metagenome | isolation source: Crop rotation soil | place: USA: Cullars Rotation, Alabama | collected 2011 | reverse complement strand
CTTTCCCGCCCGCACCGCCTGCTGCGCCACCGCCCGCCGCACCACCGGCACGGCCGCCGCCACGGCCACGGGCCGGCGCTTCAGGAAACCCGGCCGCAGTAATCCAGACATGGGCCTTGTCGACGGCAATGCCGCCTGGCGACTCCGGCTTGTCGATGCCGTCAGGCCAATCCCAGCTGCTGACGAGCGTGCCGGCCGAGTCGAACTCGAGGACCGGCGGCGCCGCCTTGCAGCACAACTCCGAGGTCGGCGGCGTGGTCCCGGTCCCGGCCTCGGTCCGGGCGGTCAGGGACGCCAGGCCGCGGTGGACGATCCAGACGTGGTCCTGGGCGTCGACGGCGACTCCGGTCACCGAGCCGAGAATCCACCCGTTGGGCAGGGGTTTCGGCCACATCGGGTCGGCCGTGAACTGCGCGGCGGCGGCCCCGGCCTTCTGCGGCGGGGGTGGGGGCGCGCCGGCCCGCTGAGCCGAAAGGTCCACGTGGCCGAACACCGCCACGCCGATCCTGACGACCAGGACTGCTGCCATCGTTGCGCCGACGCATCTCTGCATAGAATCTCCGCGGGTGCGCGTGAGTATACAGCGACCGGAAGGGCTCGCCGCGAGCCGGATTATCGCGTGTTTTGCGGTGCTTGTGCTGGTCCTGCTGGCGCCGGCGCGGCCGGCGGCGCACGATATCCCCGTCGACGTCCTGGTCCAGGTCTTCCTGCGCGCCGAAGGGCAGCGGCTCCACGTCCTGGTCCGCACGCCCCTGGCGGCCATGCGCGACGTCGACTTCCCGACCCGCGACGGCATCCTGCTGCTCGACCTGCGCGACCCACAGCGGCTCGACGCCGTGCTCCGCGACGCCGCGCGCACCTGGATCCTGCCGGCGCTGGCGATCTTCGAGGACGGCCGGCCGCTCGACGCACCGGAGCTCAGCGCCGTCCGCGTGTCGCTGCCGTCCGACCGCAGCTTCGCCGACTACGACCAGGCGCGCGCGCACATGACCGCGCCGAAACTGCCGGCCGAAACCGCCGTCGCCTGGAACCAGACGCTCCTCGACGTCGCTCTCGACTACACGATCTCGTCCGATCAATCGCCGCTGGCGATCGATCCGCAGTTCGGCCGTTTCGGCGTCCGCGTCGTCACCGTGCTGCGCTTCGCGTCGCCGGGCCATCCCGAGCGCGCGTTCGAATTCCGCGGCGACCCCGGCCTGGTCCGGCTCGATCCACGGTGGCACCAGGCGGCGCTGCGCTTCGTCCGGCTCGGCTTCGACCACATCCTCGACGGCATCGATCACCTGCTGTTTCTGTTCTGCCTCGTGATCCCGATCCGCCGCATCACCCAGCTCGTGATCGTCGTCACCGCATTCACGGTCGCGCATTCGATCACGCTGTTCGCGGCCGCCTTCGGCTTCGCCCCGACGGCGTTGTGGTTCCCGCCGTTGATCGAGACGCTGATCGCGGTGTCGATCGTGTACATGGCTCTTGAAAACATCGTGTTCGCTTCCGGGGCCTGGAGCCTGGGGCCTGGGGCCTCGCAGCGCCGACGATGGCTGATCGCCTTCGCCTTCGGCCTGGTGCACGGCTTCGGCTTCTCGTTTGCGCTCCAGGAAACGCTGCAGTTTGCGGGCGCGCACGTCGTGACGTCGCTGTTTGCGTTCAACGTCGGCGTCGAGCTCGGGCAACTGCTCGTGCTGCTGATCCTCGTGCCGTTGCTGTCGCTGGCGTTCCGGTACGTGATGCCCGAGAAGATCGGCGTGATCATCCTCTCCGCCGTCGTCGCGCACACCGCGTGGCACTGGATGATCGAGCGCGGCTCGACGCTCGGGCAGTACGACTGGTCGATGGACGCGATCACGCTGGCGCGCGGGCTGAGATGGACGATGGTCGCGGTCGGGATCGCGGCGGCGGCCTGGTTGATGAGCACTGTGAAAAAACCATCTGCCCGGAACAAACCATGAAGAAATGCAAGAAGAGCGAGGGGTTCTAATAAACCGTTTTCTTGCTCTTCTTGATTTTCTTCATGGTGGCTATCGGCTGGCCTTCATCCGCAGCGTCAAGGGTGAGGCGGCAGTCTCCGAGTTGACCTCGATCTCGTCAGACTGGTTCAAACTTGTGTCGGTCATCCTCGAGGCAGAGATCTTGTACGACACGCCGGCGCCGACCGCGATCGAGAAGCGGCCAAACGCGTCGGCGATCACGGTTTGCCCGACGACGGACGCGTCTTTCTGTACTGCTTTGAGATAGACACGCGCGCGACCGGCAGGCCGACCATCGACGCCAAGGACCACGCCAGTGAGCGTCGTGTATTTGAGAGCAGCGGGCAGCGTGAAGTCGTCGAGCCGTACGCGTCCACCGGCCGGCACCACGAATGACTCTGCCGCCGTGACGACGTCTTTTGGCTCCGCGTTGCGCTCGACCGGCACGGCGAGCACGAACCGGCCTGCCGGCACGTGAACGAACTCGTAGTCGCCGTTGATGTCAGTCCGGCTCTCGAATCTCCACTCGCCCGACGACTGCGGCAGTTCTGGAGTGTGGAGAATGACGCCCAGATGCGGGACCGCGTTGCCGTCAGCGTCAACGACCCGGCCCGAGACACGGCCGTCGGCGCGGACGACGACGTTGACCTCGGCGCAACCACGGACGTCTTTGACTTCGACGCGATGGGGATACGCGGTCGCATAGACGCCATCCGAAACGGCAACGCTGACATCGTGGAACCCGACGGTCGCAGCGATCTCGACGGCACCGGTTCGTGACGACACGCCCGATCGGGTGACGCCGTCCTGGTCGCGCAGGGTGACCCTCGCGCCTTCGTACGGCCGCGATGGCTCGCGGTCGCCGTCGATGGTTGCCTCGGCGAATTTCACTTCGGCAAATACACGGCCGGCGAACGACGGCTTGCGGCCGAAGGTGCGCAAGTACGCGAGGTCGAATTCCGCATCACTGATGGGGCGGGTCCGCGTGCAGATGCCGGTCTGAAACTGACCGGTCGGATATTGGCGCGCGTAGACGACGTAGGATTTGCCGGCTTCGAATGGGTAGCCGCACGACGCATCGTCACGACCCGTCCGGACCTGCAACGTCCGCGACGTCGCGCCACGGAACGGCTCGGCGACCTCGAAGGTGACGAGGCGCTGCCCGGAGACCGTGAAGTCGTAGTCCACACGCAGAGGCGGCGCGATGTCGATGGCCACAACCTTGCCGGTAAATACGGCGGCCGCGCGCCAGGTCTCCTCACACGGTCGGCGAGCCGGCTCGCACTGGCACGCCTCGGCCAGGCTCACGCTCGTCGCGACCGCCAGCACGAACGCGGACACCGTGATCCCAACACGCACAGAGCGTTTGACAGCAAGGGCGCCGGTTTTGTTCATTCCGGGGAAGATCGTCCCGGAACAACCATAAAGAAGAGCAAGAAGAGCGAGGGTTCTAATAAGTCGTTTTCTTGCTCTGCTTGGTTTTCTTTATGGTGGATTCGCTCTTGGAGTGAATTCGCTCTTTCGACAGGTTATTCTGCGGTCATCAGCCAATGCGCCGGCTCAGCGGACTCATCACTGCGTGCATCATCGCGACGGGCTCAGCGCTCCTCGCGCAGTCCCAGAAGCCCTTCACCCCGACTGAGTACCAACCCGGCAAGGACGTCGTCTGGGTGCCGTCCTCGCCGGCGATGGTCACGAAGATGCTCGACCTGGCCAAGGTCACTCCGCAGGACTTCGTGATCGATCTCGGCTCCGGTGACGGCCGCAACGTCATCGCCGCCGCCAAGCGCGGCGCGCGCGCGCTCGGCGTGGAGTTCAACCCCGACATGGTCGAGCTGTCGCGCCGGCTGGCGCGCGAGGCCGGCGTCGCCGACAAGGCGACGTTCACCGAGGGCGACATGTACGAGGCCGACATCTCGCAGGCCACCGTGCTGGCGCTCTTTCTGCTCCCGACCAACCTCGACAAGCTCAAGGACAAGTTCCTCGCCCTGAAGCCCGGCACGCGCATCGTCGTCAACACGTTCGGCGTCACCGGCTGGACGCCGGACGTCAGCGATCGTCTCGACAACTGCACCGAGTGGTGCGCGGTGATGCTCTACATCGTCCCGGCCCGCGTCGCCGGGCGGTGGCTGATCGGCGAAGGCACGCTGACGTTGACCCAGGAGTTTCAGAACGTCGCCGGCACGCTCGCCGACGGCGCGCCGGGCGTGCCGATCGCGAACGGCGTCCTCCGCGGCGATCAGTTCGCGTTCGCGGTCGGCGATGCGAAGTATTCCGCAACGGTCTCTGGCGATTCGATGACTGGCCAGATCGTGCTAGCCGGCACGTCCACGCCGTTCGTCGCCAGACGCATCAAATAGGCACGAAAGCCCCAGAAAAACCCCATATTCCTCGGCCGGCTGCAGCCCAGAATCGCTACCTGGCAGCCGTCTAGTCATGCGTCGGGCCGCTCCGCGATTGAAGCGAGGACCTATGCATGTTCGTGCTCTCGTCATCACCGCTTGCTGCGCCAGCGCGAGCGCGTGCGAATCGAAGCCGGCCGGGCCAACCTCTCCCGGCACCGTCGTCACCCTCGAGTTGACGGGCGCGCAGACGATCGCGCCGGGGGTGACGACGCAGTTGACGTTGATTGCCGTTCACAGCGACGGCTCACGCACCGACGTCACCGCAACCGCGGAGTGGAACTCGAGCAACTCGAATGTGGTGAGGTCGATGGGCCAGGGCCGCTTCCTCGGCGGCGCGATTGGTGAAGCGAACATCACCGGCCGTGCCAACCGGGCGGTGTCTCGCGAAGTCGTCGTCGTCCCGGACGGAACGTATCGCATCGTCGGACGCGTGACCGAGTCCGGGGATCCCAGAAGAGCCGTCGCCAACGCGCTGGTTCGCGCCGTCGACAGCCACGGCGCCGGGCCTTCCTCTTCAACCGACACCGGCGGGTACTTCCGGCTGTATGGCGTTGCCGCCGACGCAGAACTCATCGTCACTCGCGACGGCTACAGCCAGACGTCGCAGCGGCTTCGCGTCGACACGCACACCGTGATCAATCTGGAGATGCCGCTCGCGGCGCCGCGACTGGACGTCACCGGGAGATTCGCCGCGACCTTCGACTGGTCGGCCTGTCAAACCAGTTTTCCCGAGGACCTCCGCCGCCGCGTGTACACCGCCGATGTCACCCAGGAGGCAGCCCGCGTTCAGGTCCGTTTCACGTCGCCGGGCTTCGCGATGGTGAACGGCGTGCTCAGCAACCTGATGGAAGGCGGCGCCGATCCGATCAACGTCGTGATCGCAACGCCGACGACCGTTCCCCAGACGTTCTACGGCATCACCGAGTATCCCGTGGTCGAAATCCTCCCCGACGACACCCGTCTGGAGGTGTTCGCCACCGTGAAGCTCGTGGCGACCGCCGCCGGCTTCGCCGGACCGATTGAAGGCCGCGCCGGTCACCACGGTCCGCGCTACCCGTTGGACACCGAGCGCGGCAGCTGCACCGCCGGCCGGCTGACGCTGGAACGGCGATGACTCAGTTCCCACGAAAGCGAGGCACCATGCGTACAACAACGATCGTCGTCGCGACCGTCCTGACGTGCTTGCTTGCAGCGACCTGTGACGATCCTCCATCGTCGCCGCAACGTCCGACCCCCATTCCGAACCCGACGCCGACGCCGGCGCCGCAGCCGGCCCTGGCCAGCCTCGAGCTGACCGGACAGACGACGCTCGCACCGGGCGCGACGTCGGAGTTCACGCTGATGGCCGTGTTCTCCGACGGCACGCGAACCGACGTCACCGGCACGGCGCAATGGGGCACCACCAACTCCAACGCCGTCACCACGCTGGGTCAGGGCCGCTTTCGCGCGGTCGCGTTCGGCGAGGCGTTCATCAACGCGCGCTACTCCACCCGGAACGTTTCGCGCGAAATCGTGGTCGTGCCTGATGGGACGTTTCGCGTCATCGGACGCGTCGTCGAAGCCGATGGCGGCACGCCGATCGCCAACGTGCACGTGCGCGTCCGCGATGGCGAAGGCACTGGCCCCTCCGCGGACGCCGATGCGAGCGGTTTCTACCGGCTGTACGGCGTCAAGCGCGACACCGATTTCAGCTTCACGCAGACGGGCTACGCCGACACCGACCGGCGCGTGACGATCGACAGGCACTCGACCGTGAATATCTCGATGCCGCTGACCGGACCACGATTGAAGGTCGACGGCACCCACACCGTGACCTTCACCTGGAGCAACTGCAGCAACAGTTTCCCGAACGACTTGCGTCAGCGCGTCTACACCGCGGATGTGAAACAGGCGGGCGCGGAAATTGAGCTGCGATTCACCGAGCCGTCGTTCGTCCACAACAGCGCCAACCGCGGCGACCTGATGCAGGGCCGCGTCAGCGCGGCAGGCATGTACCTGTTCGCTGACAGCGGCTACTACTACGGGTACTACGGTGCGGCGTTCTCACCGTCCCTGATTGAGCAGTTGCCCGACAGCTACCGCCTGGTGAGCTGGGGCACCGCCTTCCTGACCGCTTCGGGCAACCGTTTCTCCGGCCCAATGCAGGGCGGCGCCACGCTCTCGCGCCGGTTGACGCAGAGTGAGACGTTCGTTGGCAGCTGCAGCGCCGGCAACATCGTCGTCGAGAGGCGGTAGGCCATGCGAACACGTCATTTGCTCGCCTTCGTCGCCGCCGTCGCGGTCTGCGGACTGACGACGTCGTGCGACGAAGCGCATTCGCCGGAGACGCCGCTCACGCCGACGCCGCCGACGCTGATCACGCGGCTGGAGCTGTCCGGTCCGGGCACGTTCGCGCCGGGCCAGACACCGGTCTTCACACTCGTGGCGTTCGTCAACGACGGCACGCAGCAGGACGTCACCGCGACGGCGCAGTGGACGTCGAACAACGCGAGCGTGGTCGGCACGCTCGGTCAGGGCCGCTATCGCGCCAACGCCATGGGCGACACGCAGATCAACGCCCGCTACGGGGCCTTCAATGCCTCGCGGGAAGTGATCGTGGTGCCGACCGGGACGTTCCGCGTGATCGGGCGTGTCGTCGAATCACCCGAGGAGTCGTTCTGGGTGCCAGGAGCGCACGTGCAAGTGCGCGACAGTTCGGGTAACGGCCCGGCCGCCGATGCGGATGCCTTGGGGTACTTCCGGCTCTACGGCGTCAAACCGGATACCGAGTTCGTGGTGTCTCGCACCGGCTATCTTGATAGCGTTCGCCATGTCACGATCGACAACCACTCGACCGTCAACGTCGCGATCAGTCTGGCCGGACCGCGGGCGCAGATCGTCGGCGCCTACACCGTGACGCTGGACCTGACCGGATGCAGAGACGGCTTTCGCCAGGATTACGCACATCGCGTCTACACGGCGGTCGTGCAACAGTCCGGAGCCAACGTCGAGGTCCGCTTCACCGAACCGGCGTTCGCCGTCAACAGCGCCAATCGAGGCAACCTGATGCAGGGCCGCGTCGATCCGACCGGCTTGTATCTGACGGCCGACGCGGGCGGGTATTACTACTATGGCCCCGGAGACTTCCCGTTCCTGGTGGAGGTGCTGCCGGACGGATCGCGGCTGGTCGTGAGCGGCACCGCGGCGCTGGCGGCATCGGGTGCGATCTACACGGGACCGCTGACGGGCTTTGCCGGCAACTTCGGGCCGAAATATCCGTTTGACAACTACCTGGGCGGCTGCAACCGCGGCCAGCTCACGTTTGCTCCGCGATGACGGGCCGCCTGTTGACGCTGCCGGCGGCGCTGGCGCTCGTCGCCGTGAGCGCCAGTTGCCGCGTCGATCGCAGCCCGCTCAACGTCGTCGTCGTCACGCTCGACACCACGCGCGCCGATCGGCTGACGCCGTACGGCTATCTCGATGCGTCGATGCCGGCGCTCGAACGGCTGGCGCGCGAAGGCGCGGTCTTTCAGCGCGCCTACACAATCGTCCCGCTGACGCTGCCTGCGCACACCAGCCTGTTCACCGGCCTGTCGCCGGTATCGCACGGCGTTCATGACAACGCCGATGCGGCGCTCGACGGCCAGTTCGACACGCTGGCGGAAGTCCTTCGCGGCAGCGGCTATCAGACCGCGGCGTTCGTCGCCTCCGCGGTGCTCGATCCGGACCGCGGTCTGGCGCAGGGCTTCGATCGCTACCAGGACACGGGTGTCACCGAGCTCGGCCGTCATCGCAGCCAGCGGCGCGGCGACGAGGTAATCAACGACGCGATCGCGTGGCTCGAGCACGCCGATCAACGTCCGTTCCTGCTGTGGACGCATCTCTACGACGCCCACCAGCCCTACGAGCCGCCCGAGCCGTTCGCGTCGCAAATCGGCAACCGCTACATCGCCGAGATCGCGTTCGCGGATGCGCAACTGCACCGCCTGCTCGACGCGCTCGACCGCCGCGGGCTGGCCGGACGCACCGTCGTCGTCGTGCTCGCCGATCACGGCGAATCGCTCGGCGAGCGCGGTGAACGCGACCATGGCATCTTTCTCTACGACAACGTCCTGCAGATTCCGCTGTTGATTCGCGCGCCCGGTGTCGCCGCGAGCCGGATCACGGCGATCGCGCGGATCATCGACGTCATGCCGACGATCCTGGAACTCACCGGCCAGCCGGCGCGGCACGGCGACGGCCGCAGCCTGTCGCCGCTGATGCGCGGCGGCGACGACCATCGCGAAGCCTACGCGGAGTCGCTCTATCCGCGCCGAATCGGCTGGAGCGCGCTCGCGTCGGTGCGCGACGACCGCTTCAAGTTCATCGAAGCGCCGAAGCCGGAGCTCTACGACCTCGACAACGACCCGTTCGAGCTGAACAACATCGCCGGCGCGCGCGCTGCGACGGTCGAGGCGATGCGGCGCCGTCTCGAAGCGATCGCCTCGGCGTCCACGGCGGCGTCGACGCCGGCGCCGGTGTCGAAGGAACTGCGTGAACGGCTCGCGGCGCTCGGCTACACGACGTCGAGCGGCGCGGGGACCGCCAGGAACCGCGACCTGCCCGACCCGAAGGACTGCATCGCGGCGATGGCCGCGGCCGCGCTCGACGACACGGCGCGAACGCACGCCCGCATGCCGTGCCGTTAGCTACCAGGCGTTTCCCTGTGGCGCGACGCCAAGCTGCTGCATCATGCCGAGCGCGTCGAAGACGTTCCAGCCTTCGACGAACTTGCCGCCCGCCACCCGCGCGATCGTCATGCCGGTCACCCGGATGGGCCGATTCGTGGCTGGAAAGCCGAGGCCATCGCCGCTGTGCGTGCCGGTCGCGGTAAAGCGCATCGCGACCCGGTCGCCCTGCTCGATCGCGTCCTCGACGTGCACGCGCAAATCGGGAAACGCGCTGGTGAAAGCGCGGTGGAACTGCAAGAACCCGTCGGGGCCGTGCAGCGCGCCGCCGCCCTGCGCCAGGCCGTGGACGACGACGTCGGCGGCCATCATCCTGGGGATCGCCGAGAGATCCCGCTTGTTCCACACTTCCTCATACCACTCACGGATCGCGGCGCAGTTGCTCACGGGGCCTCCTGTTGATTTTGGGGAGGCTCAGCCTAGCATGCTGGGGGGCTGGTAGCCCGAAACCGGCCACCGGGCTAGAATGCGAGGAAATCCCGGAGGATTTGCCCATGCGCCGCCTGCCTGCCGCCGCTGCCGTCATTCTCGTCGCGACCATCGCCGTCCGCGCACAGCAGGGCCCGCCCCAGGGCGGAGGCGCCGCAGCGCGTCCGCTCGTGCCGGCCGCGGCCAGTTCGATCGCGCAATCGCCCGAGACGTTCTACGGCGAGAACGTGTCGATGTCCGCCGCGGTCGAAGCCGTGCTCTCGAAGACGACGTTCACGGTCGATCAGAACAAGATGACGTCGACCGGCAAGGACGTGCTGATCATCGCGCCGACGCTGCAGAACGCGCCCGCGTTGAACGCCTACATCACCGTCGTCGGCGAAGTGTTCAAGTTCTCGCCCGAGGAGGTCGCCAAGCGCAACAAGGCCTACACGCTCGACCTCTCGCCAGAGCTGATCGAGAAGTTCAAAGGCAAGCCGGCGGTGATGGCGGCTTCAGTCGTCGACGCCGCGCTCACCGATCTCGCCAAGAAGCCGATCCCGCCGATGACGCCGGCTGAAACCGCGTTCAGCAACGTGATGAAGGGCGTGCAGCCGGCGTCGACGGCGCTGCGGACCGCGGCTGACGCGTCCGACCTCGCCGGCGTCAAGGCGCAGGCAGACATCCTCAAGAAGGCGTTCACCGACACACAGGCGTTCTTCAAGACCCGCAACACCGCCGATGCGATCGGCTGGGCTGGCGACGCGCTGAAGATGGTCACCGACGCCGAACTGGCCGCTGCCGCCGGCAAATGGGACGACGCGAAGAGCAATGCGGCGGGACTCACCAAGCTCTGCGCGACCTGCCACGCGGCGCACCGCGAACGGATGGAAGACGGGACGTTCAGAGTGAAGGGCTAGCGTTGAGTCTTGAGTCTTCGGTCTTGGGTCGTTATCTAGAACCCTGAGCCGCCGTGGATGCGAAAAGGGCCGGGCGCCTGATGGCGCGCTGGCGAGATGAGCGCTTCGCGTGGCCCAAAAAGCCTTCAACGTGAATCAAAAGCTCTCGGGTGGGAGTACATGAAGAGACTGACGAATGGGTGCTCCATGCGCTCTCTAGATCTGATGGTCGCGCGGAAACGCATCTCGTGAGGGTTTCCTGAGAAGCGCTCTTCTCCATTCCTTCATGTTGAAGGCTCTTCGACGCTAAAGCAAAGGGCCGGGCGCTTGTTGGCGCCCGGCCCTTTTCATTTCTCAGCTCGAGACCCAAGACCCAAGTCTCGAGCCACAAGACGATCTTTCTCTTATCAGCAGCTCTGGCACTTGTTGTTGTTGATCGCCCCCAGCTTGACGAGCAGGGCGATCGTGTCGGGGAACGGCGAGATGCGCGAGACCGGGCCGTTGGCCATGTCCGCGGTGGTCTGGCCGCGACGCGACACGGCCTTGACGTCGGCGCCCTTCGAGACGAGATACAGAATCATCTCGTTGTCGCCGCGCGCCGCGGCGTGATGCAGCGGCGTGTAGCCGCCGTCGTCGCGCGCGTTGACGTCGGCGCCGAGCACTTCGACGAGATACTTCACTGTCGGGAGCCAGCCGTCCGGCGCATGGCGATGGGCGTTGCCGACGAAGCCTTCGCCGTACTCGACGCCGGCCGCGGCGTGAATCGCAAACACCGCCGGGCCGCCGGGAGGAACTGGCGGGAGCGCCGCCGCACCCGCAGGCGCCATCGCCGGCGCGGCCGGAACCGGGTCGTCGCCGCCGTTGCCGCCGCCACCACCGCC
>JADMIO011260435.1_pt1 | contig 11264 bp, 10 predicted proteins | sample 8958161 | NCBI WGS metagenome assembly JADMIO01 (sample SAMN16585339, study PRJNA669376) | soil metagenome | isolation source: Crop rotation soil | place: USA: Cullars Rotation, Alabama | collected 2011 | reverse complement strand
GCCGCGACTTCAAGTCACGTGAATTCCAAGCTTCGGATCCCACTGTGCTGGAAAGGCCTCGCGCTCGGCCTCGCGGCCGTACGAGGCGAAGATGGCGCTGCCCCCCACCTGGATGCCGGCCTGCTCCACCGTGCTGGGGTTGCGCCCCAGGAGCACGCCGTACACCACGGCCAGCGCGGTGTTGGCGTTCTGCGCCTTCTGCATCTGCTCGATGCCGTGGCGCTCCACCACGTGCCCGATCTCGTGCGCCAGCACGCCGGCCAGCTCCGACATGTTGTCGGCGCGCTCGATCAGCCCCCGGTTCACGTAGATGTGCCCGCCGGGGATGGCGAAGGCGTTGACAACGTCGGAGTTGACCACGTAGAAGTTGTAGTTGATCCCCCGCTGGTCGGCGTTGCGCGCGATCCGGCGCCCCAGGTCGTTGACGTAGCGCAGGGTGGCCTGGTCGTTCAGCAGCGGGAGCTGCTGGTTGATCTGGCGCGAGTAGTCGGCGCCGAGCTGCACTTCCTGCTGCGTGGTGACCGCCGGGGCGCACCCCCCGACCACCGTGGCGCCGCCCAGCGCGAGTGCCAGCGCGGGAACTCGCAGACGACGCGTAAGTGCGTGACTCATAACAGTCTCCATCCGTCCGGGTTGGGTCCGTGTGCGGCATGGGGCGAGGCAAGTACCGGACCAATGATTTCATGCTGACCCGGCGCGAGGAACGGCTGCTGCGCTCGCTGTCGCAGCGCAGGCACCGCGAGCGCGAGGGGCTGTTCGCCGCCGAGGGGGTGCGCGCGGTGGAAGACCTTGTGGCATCACCACTTGCGCTCCATTTCGCCGCCGCGTCGTCCTCGCTGGGAGACACCCCGCGCGGCGCGGCCCTCCTGGACGCGCTGGCCCGCGCGGGCGTCGCCGTGCGCGAGGTGGACGAGCGCGCCTTCGCCGACCTGGCCGACACCGAGCAGCCGCAGGGGATCGTGGCGGTGGCCTCCATCCCCCGCCACGCGCTGGACGACCTGGCGCCCCGCTCCGAGCCGGCGGCCGTGCTGGTGCTCGACGCGGTGCAGGACCCGGGCAACTTCGGCACGCTGGCGCGCACCGCCGAGGCGCTCGGCGCCGCCGGGGTGCTGGCGCTCCCGGGCACGGTGGACCCGTGGAACGCCAAGTCGGTGCGCGCGGCGATGGGGTCGTCGTTCCGCCTCCCTATCGTGGCCGCCGGGTGGGACGAGGCGGCGCCCTGGCTGGCGGAGCACGGCTTCGTGACGGTGGCCGCCGTGGTCGGCGCGCCGCCGCTCCCCCGCCCCCTCCCGCCGCGCGCCGCGCTGGTGGTGGGCAACGAGGGCGCCGGCGTGTCGCCCGAAACGCTGGCGCGCGCCGGCCTGCGGGCGGGCATCCCCTTGCGCGGACGGGCCGAGTCGCTGAACGTTGCGGCGGCCGGCGCCATCCTCCTCCACGAGCTTCTCCGCTGAATCCCGGACTTCGATAGATGCCGAACTGGCTGCTGCTGGCCTACGCCGGCGTGGTGGGCGCCTGCGTGGGCTCGTTCCTGAACGTGTGCGTGTACCGCTGGCCCGAGGGGCTGTCGGTGATCCGCCCGCCCTCGCGCTGCCCCTCGTGCGAGACGCCGATCCGCTGGTACGACAACGTCCCCGTTCTCGGCTGGCTGCTGCTGCGCGGCAAGTGCCGGCGGTGCGGCGCCCGCATCTCCATCCAGTATCCCCTCATCGAGCTGGTGGCGGCGGCGCTCTGGGTGGCGGCGGCGCTGCGCTACGGCCTCTCCTGGCAGGCGCTCTCGGCGGCGATCTTCTTCACCCTGCTGCTGGGGATCGCGCTGACCGACGCGCGCACCTACATCATCCCCGACCAGTTCACCTGGGGCGGGCTGGTGATCGGGCTGCTGCTGTCGCTGGCGCCGGGGGGGATCACGCCGCCGCACTCGGCGATCGGCGCGGTGGTGGGGTTCGCGCTCCTCTACGCCGTGGCGGTGCTCGGCGAGTGGGCGTTCAAGAAGCCCGCGATGGGCGGCGGCGACATCAAGATGCTGGCGATGATCGGCGCCTTCCTGGGGTGGCAGGGGGTGCTGCTGACGCTCTTCCTGGGCGCGCTCTTCGGAAGCCTGATCTTCGGACCGATCAGCGCGAGGACGGGAAAGCTGGTTCCCTTCGGCATCTTCCTCGCCCTGGGCGCCGGCATCGCCGAGCCGTGGGGGAACGCGATCGTCCAGTGGTACCTGCGCACCTTCGCCGGCGGCTGACCGCAGTTCGGAACCGTCATGCAGAGAAGCAAAGGGGCCAAGAACAGCGAAGTTCTTGGCTCCTTTGCTTCTTTGGCGTTCTCCCCCTCTCTCGGGCGGTTTCGGGATAGGGGGTCGGGGGGAGAGGGCCCCGCCGCGGCATGCCTTACGACGGCCGCGCCAGCGAGAGCCGGAGCTTGTCCTCGGCCAGGGTGACCACGAGGGTGTCGCCCGCGCGCAGCGGCTCCAGCGTGGCGGCGTCGATGAACTCGCAGATCGTCTCGTCGCCCACCCGCACCTCGCCGCGGTAGCCGCGCGCCCAGGCCGCGGCGTCGGCCGCGCGCTTCTTGGCGTTGCTGCGCAGGTACACGCCGCGGTCGTTCACCAGCCACAGCCCCGGCGGCGCGCCGGTCTCGGGGTGGTCGACGTCGTCGTCCAGCGCGGCGGCATCGGCGGCCTTCAGGTCCACCCCCGCCTGCACGTAGCGCTGCGCCTCGGTCCACAGCCGCTCCTTCGCCGCGCGCGCCTCCTCCAGCAGCGGCAGCACCTCCGCGCCCTCGAATTCGAACCGGTTCTCCATCCCTCTTCCCTTCTTGTCAAACGGTTCCGGCCGCCGCGGCGACGCAAGCGCCTCGCCACGCCGGCCGGTCACACTCAAGAATACGGCGGACGGTCAAGGGATTTCCGTAGCGCCCGTCGATTCAATCCTCCGGGAAGAACTGGTCCAGGCCGACGATGTCGACCAGCACCTCGCGCGGCTTGGAGCCGTCGGGCGGGCCCAGGACGCCGGCCAGGTGGAGCTGGTCGATGATGCGCGCGGCGCGGCCGTAGCCGATGCGCAGCCGGCGCTGCAGCAGCGACGTCGACCCGCCCTGGTGCTGGATGCAGAGCATGGCCGCGTCGCGGAAGAGCTTGTCGCGCTCCGACGGGTCGTCCGCGGCCGCCAGCTCCTCGCTCTCGCCCTCGTGCGCCCGCACCACCTCCAGGATGTCCTCCTCGCGGCGCAGGTCGGAGAGGTCGCCGGACAGGAGGGCCTCGCGGCGCAGGCGGGCGCGCTCGCGGTACCACTCCATCAGCCGCTCCGTCTCTTCCGTCGACAGGTACGCCCCCTGGATGCGCACCGGCTCGCTGCTGGCCGGCGGCAGCATCAGCATGTCGCCGTTGCCGAGCAGCGCGTCGGCGCCGTTCTGGTCCAGGATGGTGCGCGAATCGACCTTGCTCGACACGCGGAAGGCGATGCGGCTGGGGAAGTTGGCCTTGATCAGCCCGGTGAGCACGTTCACCGACGGGCGCTGCGTGGCCAGGATCAGGTGGATGCCGATGGCGCGCGCCTTCTGCGCCAGCAGCGCCAGCGGCTTCTCCACCTCGCCCTGCACCGTCATCATCAGGTCCGCCAACTCGTCGATGATGACCACGATGAAGGGGAGCGCGCCGCCCTGGTAGAGCCAGCGGTCCTCGTCGCCCTCCTCGCCCTGCGGCTCGGGGGAGCGCAGCGCCGCGCCGGAGGCCACGCGGGCGTTGAAGTCCTGCAGGTTGCGCACGCCGTTGGCCGACAGCAGCTCGTAGCGCCGCTCCATCTCGATGACCGCCCACTTGAGCACCGCCGCCGCGTCGTTGTTGTCGGTGACGACCGGGTGCCGCAGGTGGGGGAGGTCGTTGTACATGCTGAGCTCCACCATCTTCGGGTCCACCATCAGGAACCGCAGCGTCCGCGGCGTGTGGCGGTAGACCAGCGAGGTGATGATGGTGTTGACGCACACCGACTTCCCCGACCCGGTGGCGCCGGCGATGAGCAGGTGCGGCATGCGGGCCAGGTCGGCCACCAGCGGCTTGCCGGTCAGGTCCTTCCCCAGCGCCAGCGGGAGCATGGCCTTGCTGGCGCGGAACTGCGGCGACTCGATGACCTCGCGGAAGTGCACCATCTCCGGCGCCGGGTTGGGCACCTCCACCCCCACGGCGCCCTTGCCGGGGATCGGCGCCACGATGCGCACCGAGGGCGCGCGCAGCGCCAGCGCCAGGTCGGCCTCCAGGTTGGCGATGCGGGCCACCTTGATCCCCGCGGCCGGCTCGAACTCGTACTGCGTGACCACGGGGCCGGTGGTCATCCCCACCACGGTCCCGTCGATCTTGAAGGTAGCCAGCTTGTCCACCAGCACCGCCTTCAGCTTTTCCAGCTCCGCGCGGTTGCGGGCCTCGTCGCGCGGGGGCGGCGGCGAGAGCAGCATGGTGGCGGGAAGGTCGGTGCTCTCCGGGTCGCCGGCCTCGGGCAGGTGGTCGGCCGGCTCGGCCGCCCTGGCGCGCTTCGCGGCCGTCCTGGCCGGCGCGGCCGCGGGCGAGGGCACCGTGGCGTCGGGATCGACGGCGACGGCGGGAGCGGCGGCCACCCCCGCGGGCACGCGCTCCTTCGCGCGCGCCGCCGGGCGCCACGGCTCGTCGTCGTCATCGTCGTCGTCGTCCTCGAAGTACTCGGACGCGTACGGCTCCTCGTCTTCCTCCTCCTCCTCCTCATCCTGACCCGCCGCGGCGGGAGAGGGAGAGCGGCGGAGGGGGATGCGGAGCGACGGCGCCGGGAGGGCGGGGATGGCGGTGGCGAGGTTCTTCGTCTGCCGCACGGCCAGGCGGCCGCCGCGGACCGCGGTGCGCAGCGGGTTCCACCCCACGGTGACCACGCAGAGCGCCGCGAAGAGGAAGCAGAGGACGAGCCCCGCGCCCAGCCCGCCGAGGAGCGCGGTCAGCCCGCCGCCCGCCATGCCGCCGAGCGCGCCCGCCGCGCCGGGCGCGGGGTCGGAATGGGCGAGGACGGCGAGCGCGGAGGGAAGGAGCACGCCCAGGCCGACGGCCAGCACCGTCCAGCGCATGGCGGGCTTCACCTCCAGCTTGTCGAAGGCGACCAGCCCCCACAGCCCGCAGAGCACCGGGAGCGCGAGCGCGCCCAGGCCGAGCGCGCCGATCGCGGCGTCCTGGATGGCGCCGCCGAGCGGACCGACGATGTTGTGGGTGGGAAACGCGCGGCTGCCGGCGCCACCCAGCAGCGCCAGCGGGAACAGGCTGAGCGCCAGGAGGAGCGAGAGGGCCAGAAGGCTCAGGCCCCACAGCTCGCGGCGCTGCCGGTCGTCGAGGGAGAACAGCATCTCGGCGGGGTTTCGGTCGCTAGGCTCTGGTTCCGGTGGAGGTGGAATGGTGTGGGGGCGGATTGGTCGTACAAGATAATGCGTTCCCCGCAAATGCCAACCTTTTGATCGCGGAGGCGCCGTCCGCCGGGCCGGCGGTCACGGCAGCCCGGCCTCGCGCAGCAGGGCGCGGGTGAGCTCGGCGGCGGGGCCGGCGCGGAGAAGGCGGACGCCCTGGCCCGCCCAGAGCGAGAGCGCGTCGGCGTCGCCGCGGGCGGCGCTGGCCTGGCGGAGCGGGCGGGTGAGCGCGTTCTGCAGCGGGAAGGGGGGAACCGGGACGCCGCGCTCCTCCACCTCGCGCATGAAGCGGTTGCGGAGCCCGCGCGCCGGGCGCCCCGAGAAGGCGCGGGTGACCTCCGTCTCGTCCTCGCGCGCGGCCAGCAGGCGCGCGCGGTAGGGCGCCGAGGTGCCTGCCTCGTCGGTGGCGAGGTAGGCGGTGCCGAGCATGGCGCCCGCCGCGCCCAGCGCCCGCGCGGCCGCGATCCCCCGCCCGTCCATGATCCCGCCGGACGCCACGACGGGGAGGCGGACGGCGTCCACCACCTGCGGCACCAGCGCCATCGTCCCCACCAGCGCCGCTTCGAAGGGGCCGAGGAAGGTGCCGCGGTGCCCGCCCGCCTCGCTCCCCTGCGCCACCACCGCGTCGACCCCGGCCGCCTCCAGCGCGCGCGCCTCCTCCACCGTGGTCGCCGTGCCCAGCACGAACACGCCGCGGCGCCTCAGCTCGGTGAGCGCGTCCTGGCCGGGGATGCCGAAGGTGAAGGAGAAGACGGGGACCTCCGTCTCCAGGACGACGTCCAACCGCGACGCGAAATCGTCGGCGGGCGGCGGCGGCGACGGCGGCGGGTCGATCCCCAGCCGCGCGTGCCACTCGCGGAGAAGGGCGAGCATCGGCCCCGCGTCGTCCGCCCCCTCCGTCTCCCCGCCCGCGAAGAGGTTGACGGCGAACGGGCGGCCGGTGAGGCGGCGCGTCTCGGCGACGGCGTCGCGGAGCTGCGCCGGCGTGAGGTACGCGGCCCCGAGCGCGCCCAGGCCGCCCGCGTTCGACACCGCCGCCGCGAGCGCGGGCGTGCTCGGGCCGCCGGCGAGCGGCGCCAGCATCACCGGGTGCGCCACGCCGAGGCGCGCGGCCAGTTCGGTCCAGCGATCCGTCATCGTCTCGCTTCCTCCGCGTCGGACCCGCCGCGAAACATCACCCCGAGCCAGCGAAGAAACCGCCGCCGCGGGCCGTCGTCCCCGTCGTCCCCGTCGTCCCCGTCGTCCCCGTCGTCCCCGTCGTCCCCGTCGTCCCCGTCGTCCCCGTCGTCCCCGTCGTCCCCGGCGCGCGCGGCCTCGGCTTCTTCGTCCGGCCCGGCGTCCGCGGGCGGCGCGTAGCGGTGGCGTACCGCCCACCACGGCAGCATCATCTCCCCCACGCCGGGAGTGCCCTCGTCGTGCACGAGGGGGCCGTAGCGCGCGTCGACCTCACCCGTGATCAACTCGCGCAGCGCGAGGAGGATGATGGAGACCTCCTCGGCGAACTCCGGGTCCTCCTCGATCCGGCGGCCGTCGCGGCCGACCCAGTCCGACGGCCGCCGGGGCGAGCCGAGCATGCCGACACGCGCCGCGGCCAGCCCCGCGGTCGTCAGGTCGCGGGGAAGCCGCTCCAGCGCGCCGCGCACGATCCCCGCGAGGTCGTCGACGAGCGCGTCGGGCGGATCGCCGGGGAGGCCGAGGCCGAGCAGGTCGAGGCCGCCCCACTGGACCTGCCGGGCGAGCTTCTCCCGCCACCGCTCGAGCGCCGGGTCCACGCCGCCGCGGTCCGCCAGCTCGCGGGAGACCAGGTACATCGCCGGGTCCAGCACGATGTCCCTGGCGAAGAACAGGCGCCCGCGAAACCCGACGATCGTCGTTCCCATGGGGAAATCCCTCGAAAGGGGGAGAGGCGAGGCCGCTCAGGGCCCGCGGTGCAACCCTGATCCACGAATCATCTCCTATCATAACGGATCTCGTGATCGATTGTGCATTGCGCGTCGAAGCAGGAACGCCATCCTGGATGGAGCCCCAGCGACTGAAGGATCCGCGGACGGGCCGCGAGCATGAGCCGGAATGACGCTCACGTCCGACGCGCAGATTCTTCAGGTCGCTGGGGCTCCCATCAGAATGACACCTCTGGCTTCTCGCCCGAATGCACGACGAATCGTGAGATTCGGTATCATATCGAATGCGGCGTCGTGGAACGCCCGCGACCGCCGGACGCGAAAAGCCTCCCGCCCGGAACCAGTCCGGGCGGGAGGCTTCGACGCTCCATCGCTCGGAGCCGCTACGCCTCGGACGCGGCCGGCGCGGGGGCGGGCTCCAGGCGGATCTGGCGGTCGTGCAGCACCGGCACCACCTCCTTGTGCCGGTCCACGCGCGCGCAGAAGGCAAGGTCGTCGCCCAGCCCCGCCTCGACGATCTGCTTCCCGGCGGCCGAGGCGCGGAAGAGCGCCAGCACGTCCTTGTGGCGCTCGGAAAGCGCGATGGCGGCCGCGGCGCCGTCGTTCAGCTCCCACTCCGCCTCGGGGCGCGCCGCCATGACCGCCGCGGCGAAACGCCCGGCCAGCACCGCGTCGTCGATCCCGAAGCGCTGCTCGCGCCCCGAGCAGATGAACACCGGCTGCGCCTCGCTCTTCATCAGGTCGCGCACCACCGCGCTGAAGTTGAGGAAGGCGCCGATCAGCACCCGCGCCCCCGCCGACGCCGCCACCATGGTGGCGGTGCCGTTGGTGGTGCTCATCACCAGCGTTTTCCCGGCCACCTTCCGCTTGTTGAACTGCGGCGGCGAGTTGCCCAGGTCGAAGCCCTCGATGGGGAGCGCCTTCCGCTCGCCCGAAAGGAGCACGTCCTCGCGCCCCAGCGTGTTGGCCAGCCGCAGCGCCTCCTCGATGGTGGCCACGGGAAAGACGGCCCGCGCGCCGGCGGCCAGCGCCTCCACGATGGTGGTGGAGGCGCGCAGCACGTCGATCACCACCACCGCGCGGTCGGCGGTGTCGGCGGGGAGGGGCTCTCCCGGGGTCAGCAGAACGTCCAGCTTCATTCAGGCACCCGCGCGCTCGGAAACCATCCGCTCCAGGAATTTCGTGTCCACCTCGCCCGAAACGAAGCCGGGGTGGTCCATCACCGTCTGGAGGAACGGGATGGTGGTGTGCACGCCCTCGATCACGAACGCGGCCAGCGAGTGGCGCATCCGCGCGATCGCCTCGTCGCGGTTGGAGGCGTGCACGATCAGCTTGGCCAGCAGCGAGTCGTAGTTGGGCGGCACCCGGTAGCCCGCGTACACGTGCGTGTCGAGCCGCACCCCGGGGCCGCCCGGCGGGTGGAAGGCGGTGATGGTGCCGGGCGACGGCGCGAAGTTGCGCGACGGGTCCTCGGCGTTGATGCGGCACTCGATGGCGTGCCCGCGCAGGTGGATCTTCGTTTCGGGGATGGAGAGCGGGAGCCCGGCGGCGGCGCGGATCTGCTCCTTCACCAGGTCGAAGCCGGTGCACATCTCGGTGACCGGGTGCTCCACCTGGATGCGCGTGTTCATCTCCATGAAGTAGAACGACCCGTCGTCGTTCAGCAGCATCTCGATGGTGCCGGCGCCCACGTAGTCGATCGCCTTGGCGCCGCGCACCGCGGCGTCGCCCATCTCCTCGCGCAGCGCCTCGGTGAGCGCCGGCGAGGGCGCCTCCTCGATCAGCTTCTGGTGGCGGCGCTGGATGGAGCAGTCGCGCTCGCCCAGGTGGATCACCCGTCCGTGCGCGTCGCCCAGGATCTGGAACTCGATGTGGCGCGGGCGGGCCAGGTACTTCTCCACGTACACCGAGTCGTCGCCGAAGGCGGCGCTCGCCTCGTTGCGCGCCATCCCGTACTGGCGCACGAAGTCGTCGGGGTCCGCGGCCACCCGCATCCCCTTCCCGCCCCCGCCCGCCGCGGCCTTGATGAGCACCGGGAAGCCGATCTCGCGCGCGGCGGCGAAGGCCTCGTCGGGGTCGCCCACCGCGTCGGTGCCGGGAACGACGGGGACGCCCACCTCGCGCATGGTGCGCCGCGCCGCCGCCTTGTCGCCCATCAGGCGGATCTGCTGCGGCGTGGGGCCGATGAAGGTGAGGTGGCTGCGCTCGCAGATTTCCGAGAACTCGGCGTTCTCGGCCAAAAACCCGTACCCCGGGTGGATGGCGTCGGCGCCGGTGATCTCGGCGGCGGCGATGATCCGCGGGATGTTGAGGTAGCTTTCGCGCGCCGGCGGCGGGCCGATGCAGACGTCTTCGTCGGCGAAGCGCACGTGCAGGCTCTCGCGGTCGGCCTCGGAGTAGACGGCCACCGTGCGGATGCCCAGCTCCTTGCAGGCGCGGATCACCCGCAGCGCGATTTCGCCCCGGTTGGCGATCAGGACTTTGCGGAACACGTCAGGCCAACCCCTCGCGCAGCGTCTCGGGCGCCCCCGCCCACACCTCCTGCTCGCCCGGCGACACGCCGGAAACGCGCAGGGCGAACTCGCTCGGGTTGGAGGCGTAGTGCATCGCCCACTCGTAGGAGATCCACCCCTTCCCGTACAGCTCCAGCAGGCTCTGGTCGAAGGTCTGCATCCCGTACTGCACCCGCCCCTCGGCGATGTGGTCGGGGATGGAGACCAGGTCCTCGCCCTTGCGGATGATCTCGGAGATGGTGCCGGTGTTCACCAGCACCTCGGCCGCCGGCACGCGCCCCGGGCGGTCGGCGCGCGGGATCAGCCGCAGGCTGACGATGGCGCGCAGCGCGTTGGCCACCACCTGCCGGATCTCGGCGTGCTGGTGGGGCGGGAAGAACGAGATGATGCGGTTGATGGTCTGCGACGCGTCGGTGGTGTGCAGCGTGGACAGCACCATGTGCCCGGTGTCGGCCGCCTTCAGCACCGTCTCCATCGACGGGCGGTCGCGGATCTCGCCGAGCATGATGACGTCGGGGTCCTGCCGCAGCACGTGCCGCAGCGCGTCGTGGAAGGAGAGCGTGTCGCTCCCCACCTCGCGCTGCGAGATGATGGACTTGATGTCGCGGTGCAGGAACTCGATCGGGTCCTCGATGGTGACGATGTTGACGGCCCGCCGCTCGTTCAGGTTGCGGATCATGGCCGCCAGCGTGGTCGACTTCCCCGACCCGGTGACGCCGGTGACCAGCACCAGGCCGCGGGGGAGCGTCGACACGTCTTCCAGCACCTTGGGCAGTTCCAGCGTGTCCAGCCCGGGCACGTCGACGGGGATGGCGCGGAAGGCCATCCCGATGGTGCCGCGCTGCTGGAAGATGTTGGTGCGGAAGCGCCCCAGCCCCTGCACGCCGATGGCGAAGTCGATCTCCTTGTGCTCGGCGAACTGCTCGCGCTGGCGGGGGGAGAGCGTCTGGTCGGCGCAGCGCTTCAGGTCCTCCGGGCGCAGCACCGAGAGCGAGGTGTCGAGCAGCTCGCCGTTCACGCGCACCACGGGGGGACGTCCCACCTTCAGGTGCAGGTCGCTGCCGCCCCGGCGCACCAGCTCCTCCAGCGCCTCGCGCAGGGAGAACTCGCGCCCGCCGGGGGCGGCGGGCCGAGCCTCGGCCGTGGTTTCGGTCATCGGTCGGCTCAGGCGGCGGGCTCGATGCGGAACAGCACCTGCCCGTACTCCACGGGCTCGCCGTTCTCGACGCAGATCTCGCGGACGGTGCCGGCGAGGTCGGACTCCAGCTCGTTCATCAGCTTCATCGCCTCGAGAATGCACAGCGTCTGCCCGCGGGCCACGCGGCTTCCGGGCTCCACGTACGGCGGCGCCTCGGGGGCCGGCGAGCGGTAGAAGGTGCCCACCATGGGGCTCTTCACCTCCACCAGGTTGCTCTTGGCGGCGGGGGCCGGGGCGGCGCCCGCGTCG
>JADMIO010928718.1_pt1 | contig 11264 bp, 10 predicted proteins | sample 8958161 | NCBI WGS metagenome assembly JADMIO01 (sample SAMN16585339, study PRJNA669376) | soil metagenome | isolation source: Crop rotation soil | place: USA: Cullars Rotation, Alabama | collected 2011 | reverse complement strand
GGAAGCGCGGCGGCCCGAGCAGGAGCAGCGCGCCGCCGCGCGGGGTGAGGCTGCCGCGGATGCCGTCCTCCTCGTAGAGCCGGTCGGCGGCGGCGACGCGCTCGGCGAAGAGGCGCGCGAACGGGTTGTCGTCGTCCTTGGGGTCGGCGTCGCGGCAGTCCCAGAAGCGGCCGAGGAAGGCGGCGAAGTCGGTGTTCGTCCGCACGTGGGCGAGGCCGTCGCGGTCCTCGGCGAGGAGCAGCCAGCGCGCCGGTCCGGCGCCCCAGGCGCGCGCCGTCTCGGCGGCGGCGGAGCCCATCGACCGGCAGCCGGTCACGGTGCTGCCGCTGGCGCAAAGCGCCAGCGCGAGGAGCGCGGCGGCGCGATCCATGCGGTGTGTCGCTAGCTTGTTCCGGCCAGGCGACGCGGGCGAAGCGCCCGCGAACGCCGTCAGTCCCTGGCTGTCGCTCCGCTCAATGAACCGGGTCGCCCGCCGCCGGGTCCTGCGCCTCGACGATGGGCCCGAAGCTCTCCTCGTAGCGCGCCACGTTCGCCGCCAGCGCCCGCACGATGCGCTTCATGTGACCGGGGCTGGTGACGATGCGGGCGCAGACCATGCCCTGCGGCGGCACCAGGTTGATGAAGTCGAGGATGAACTCCTCGCGCGTGTGGGTGATGCGCAGCAGGTTGGAGTAGCGGCCCTTGAGCTCCTCGTCGGCTATCTTGATCGAGACGCCCTGAGGCTCTTGAAGCTCCTGAGGCTCTTCGCCTTCGGCCATGATGTCCTCCCGCGGGGATCTGCGGGCATCGTACCCTAGGTCGAATGAGCCAGCCGCTGCGCTTCCTCTTGCTGCCCCTCTTGGACGTCCTCAACGGCCAGCAGCGGACGCTCGCGCGGCCGCGCGACCTCTCGTGGCTCCTCGCCGGGCTGGTCGCCGGTTGGTGGGTGTACGTGCCGCTCCACGAGCTGCTGCACGCCTTCGGCTGCATGGCGACCGGTGGTCAGGTGTCGCGGCTCGAGGTCGACCCGCTCTACGGCGGCGCGCTGCTCGCGCGCGTCTTTCCGTGGATCGTCTCCGGCGGCGAGTACGCCGGGCGTCTCTCGGGCTTCGACACCGGCGGCAGCGACGCCGTCTACCTCGCCACCGACCTCATGCCGTTCCTGTTGACGCTCGTGGCGGTGTGGGCGCTGCGACGCGCGGCGCGGGCGCGGCGGCCGGGCCTCTTCGGCATCGCGGCGCCGTTCGCGCTGGCGCCGTTCCTGTCGTTGACCGGCGACGCCTACGAGATCGGCTCGATCCTGGTGACGTGGCTGCCGCCGTGGAGCGCGGCGGCGGCGCTCCTGCGCGGCGACGACGTCGGCCTCGTCTTCGAGCGGCTCGCCGCGGCGCCCGCCGCGCCGTGGGCGGGGTTCGCGGCGGCCGTGCTCGTCGGCGCCGCGTGGGCGTGGGCCACCTACTGGCTGGGCGGCGCGGTGGCGCGAGCGCTCGGCGAGCCGCCGATCGCCGCGCCGGCCGCGGTCCCCGTCGCCGCTGCGGAGACCTCGCCGGCCACCGCCGCCGAGGAGCCGCGCAGCGAGACGGTGAGGTCATCCATCGCGAACTGCCAGTAGCGGTCGGTCGCCAGCACGACGCGGTCGACGTCGCGATAGCCGGCCGCCAACCAGACCGGACCGAGCACCGACAGCACCACCTCGTCGTCGGCGACGAGCGCGCGGCCGCGAAAGGCGCGCACGTGCAACTTCTCGCCGTGCGCCGGCTCGAGGGCGGCGCCGAAGTAGGCGCCGTGGAAGTCGAAGCGCTCGCGCCGCGAGATCGTCGCCGCGAAGCCCGAGCTGTTGTAGGCGACGTAGCGGCCGGAGGCGAGCGCGTTCACGTAGCCGGGAGCTTCGGGCCATACCGCCTCGACGGCGTTCACGTAGTTCCAGTCGAGGCCGGCGGTGCCGGAGGGGACCTTGGCGGTGTAGGCGCCGGTGACCGACTCGAAGTCGACCACCTGCGCGCGGCTCGGCGGCGTCGGCAGCTCCTGCCCGAGCACGAGGCCGCCGACGTGGACGGGAGCGTCGCGGACCTCGACCTCGCGCACGAGCGGAAACTTCGTTGCCGCGGGGCCTGCGGTGAGCCGCCATCGGCCGGGAACGACGGCGATGCTGAACGTGCCCTCCGTCCTGACCGTGACGGTGGCGCGGCGGCCGCCCGGCCCCTCGACCTCGACACGGGTGCCCGGCGCGGGGCCGAGGGAACCGTCGACGCGGCGCCGCAGACACCGACCGGTGAGCAGCAGCTTCGGCGCGAGACCGAACGGCTCGATCGGATCGTGCGAGACGAGGTCGGCGGGCGCGCCGGCGAGCTCCTCGACGTGGCTCGTCTGCTCGCCGTTGCGCGACGTCAGCTCCCAGCCGGGCGGCACGAGGAGGCGGAAGCGGTACTCGCCCGGCCGGCGGATGAGGGCGCCGCGCTGCCACCGCGACAGCGGGAAGTTGACGAAGCCGGTGAGGTTCGAGCGCGCGATCGCGCGCTGGCCGTCCGGCCTCGTCATCTCGAGCGCCACCCACGCCATCGGCGCGTCGCCCAGGTCGAGCCGGCCGCTGCGGTTCCTGTCGCGGTAGACGTAGCCCGAGTAGCGCAGGCCGGTGCCGGACGGCGACGACCCGCCGGCGCGAGCGTGGTACGACCCGTCGTCGGCTGTCGGCCGCGCGCGCCACCAACGGCTGGCGTCGAAGAGCAGCAGCGCGACGCCGCCGACGAGCAGCATGGCAACGGCGACCCCGCGCCAGCTCGTCGGCAGCGGCGAGCGCAAGCCGCGCTACTTCTGCTTGTCGCGGTGGCGCGACAGCAGCCAGGCGCCGCCGACGGAGAGCGCGCCCGCCAGCGCCGCCAGCCCGAAGCCGTCGAGCGTCGGCACCGAGAGATTCCCGGAGTTCCCACCGCCGCCGCCCACCGCCTGCGCCAGCACCGGCCCCGCCATCAGCCAGGATGCGATCGCCGCAACACCGCACACCCGCCACGCGACCGTCTTCATGCCGTGCCCCTCCGCTGACAGAAAAGAAAGAGTCGGCGCAGCATACGGACGACGCCGTTGGGCGTCAATCGGCGCGCCGATCGCCGGGAAGCCTCGGCCTCAGCCCGCGCGGCGCGCCCACTTCACGCGGCCGTCGAACGTCCAGCGGTGCGGCGGCCGATAGACGCCGATCGCGGCGTCGGGCGCGGTGACCGAGAGCGACAGCACGCGCTTGCGGTAGTCGTACGGCGCGCCGTCGCGCGAGTGGACGGCGACGTCGACGACGTACTCGCCGGCGGCGAGCAAGAGCGACGGCACCTCGACGCGCACCGTCGCCGCGCCCTCCAGACGCGCCGGCTCGAAGCCCTCGAGGTCGGTGTTCGTCCCCCACACCTCGACGCCGCGCGGCGTCGCGAGGGCGATGCCGAACACGAAGTCCTGGAGGGGCTCGCGCGCCTCGACGGCGAGCTCGAGCACGACCGGCTCGCCGCTTTGGAGGTGATAGCGCTCCTCGCCGCCGACGAGCAGCCGCACGCTCGCGATCTCGGCCTGCCGCGAGCCCCAGCGCAGCGTCTCCTCGGCGCCGGCGCCTCCTCCCGTCGCGCCGGCGTCGTGCGCCGCCGGCCGCTCCGCGTCGTCCTCGCGCCGCTCCTTCTCCTCGCGGTGGCGGCGGCCTTCCTCCTCGGCCACCGCCTGGCGATAGGCGTCGGCGACGCGCCGCGGCTCGCCGACCATCCTCGCGTTGCCGTGATCGAGCCACAGCACGCGGTCGCAGATCCCTTCCATCAGCGACAGCGAGTGCGAGACGAGGAGCAGCGTGCGGCCGGCGGCGAGGAGCTCCTCGATCTTCCTCAGGCAGCGGTGCGCGAACGCCTCGTCGCCCACCGCCAGCACCTCGTCGACGAGCAGCACGTCGGGCGAGGTGTGGATGGCGACCGCGAAGCCGAGCCGCACGTACATGCCCGAGGAGTAGGTCTTGACCGGTTCGTCGATGAAGTCTTCGAGCCCCGAGAACTCGACGATCGAGTCGAGCCGCTGGTCGACCTCGCGCCGCGAGAGGCCGAGCACGGCGCCGTTGATGTAGACGTTCTCGCGGCCCGAGATCTCGGGGTGGAAGCCGGCGCCGAGCTCGATCAGCGCGGCGACGCGGCCGTCGACCGTGACGGTGCCCGCGTCGGGCCGCAGCATGCCGGCGACGAGCTTCAGGAGCGTCGACTTGCCGGAGCCGTTGCTGCCGATGAAACCGAACGCCTCGCCTTTCTTGACGGTGAAGGAGACGTCGGACAGCGCGGCGATCGCCTCCTCGGGCGAAAGGCCGCGCACCAGGCTCCCTTCGAGCAGCGCGCTCTTCAGCGTGCGCAGCTGGAAGCCGGGCGCCATCCGCCGGTACGACTTGCTGAGGCCGCTGACGACGACGGCAGCGGTCACGATGGTTCAGACGTGCGCGGCAAAGGAGTGGGTGGGGACGCCCCCTGCACCTAGAGGGGCAGGGGGACGGAGGGTTGCGGGTGGAACATAACCAGTCAAACCGCTTCCACCAAGGTTCGCGACAGGCGCTCGAAGAGCCAGCTGCCGATCGCCCATGCCACGAGGGCGAGCCCCGCCGCCTGCAGCCACAGCCCCGGCCCCGGCACGCGGCCGAAGAAGAGCAGCTCCTGGTAGAGGCGGACGAACGGCGTCAGCGGATTGGCGGCGACGAGCAGCTGGAGCGGCCGCACGCCCGCGATCGTCGTCAGCGGGTAGAGGATCGGGGTCAGGAAGAAGACGAGCGTGAGCAGGTTCGCCAACAGGTCGCGCACGTCCTTGAAGTGGACGTTGAGCGCCGCGAGCGCGAGCGCGAGGCCGGCGGTGAACGGCAGCTGGAGGACGACCGCCGCCGGCAGCAGCAGCACGCTCCACCCGCCCACCGGGTGGTGCAACGCGAAGCGCGCCACGGCGAGCGCCGCGAGCAGCACCGGCAGCGCCAGCAGGTAGTGCGCGAGGCTCGCCAGCGTCGAGACGACCGGCAGCACCTCGGCGGGGAAGACCGCCTTGCGCAAGAGACCGGCGTTGGCCGACAGCGACACCGTGCCGTCGAGCAGCGCCGAGGAGAACCAGATCCACGGGAAGAGCCCGGAGAGGAGGAACACCGCATACGGCTGCACGCCGCCGGCGCGGTTCCTGAACACCAGGTCGAAGACGATCGTGTAGACGGCGAGCAGCAGCAGCGGGTTGACGAGCGACCACAGGAAGCCGAGCAGCGACCCGCGGTAGCGCGCCTTGAGCTCGCGCGAGGTGAGGGTGAAGAGCAAGCCGCGGAAGTGGAGGAGGCGCGAGAGCATGGCGGTCGACGAGGTTCGTTGCGTGCAGTCCGCGTGGTGGCGCCCGTTGCCGTTCGCGGCGCGCGGAGCAACCTAATCCAGATCGAACGGCCGCGGCGGCGGCACGTCGGCCGGCTCCTCCTCGGCCCGCCGCAACGCCTCCTCGAACTTCTCCTCGAGGAGGCGCGAGCGGTCCTTCATCGCCGCCTTCTCCTGCTCGAAGACCGCCTCCGCCCGCGCCTTGCTCTCGTCGAGCCCACGCAGCAGGCTGTCGAAGTCCTTGCCGCCGGCAAGCGGCTTCTTCGGCGCGCGGTGCGACAGCACCTCGCCGGTCTCGCCGTCGACGACGAGCTCCGTCTCGCAGTCGGGACAGCGCACGTGCAACCGCTTGCCGGGCATCGGCGGCGATTGTAGCGCCGGCGCCGCCGGTGCTGCCGGTGGCGCGGGCTAAGATCGAGGGTGGGAGCGGTTCCGCTCCCGCCCGCGCATCCGCGCATCTCCGCTCGCTCCGCCCGTTGCTCTCGGCATCGAAAGGAGGCCACCCGGTGAGGCATCGCATCGCCATGGCGACCGCCACGAACGGCAGCCGGCGCGTCCCGCGCCGCGCGCCGCTCGGCTTGGCGCTCGCCCTCTCGCTCGTGCTTCCCGCCGCGGCGCACGCCGCCGCCGGGGACATCTTCCCCTACGAGGTCCACCAGCGGACGCTCGGCAACGGCCTCAAGGTGATGGCCATCCCCTTCGACAGCCCGGGGATCGTCGCCTACGTCACCGTCGTGCGCACCGGCTCGCGCGACGAGGTCGAGCCCGGCCACTCGGGCTTCGCCCACTTCTTCGAGCACATGATGTTCCGCGGCACCAAGAAGCACCCCGCCGAGGAGTACAACGACGCGCTCAAGGGGATGGGCGCCGATAGCAACGCCAACACCAGCGACGACCGCACCTTCTACTACATCGTCGGCCCGGCCTCGAAGCTGGAGACGATGTTCGACCTCGAGGCCGACCGCTTCATGAACCTCGAGTACGCCGAGGACGCCTTCCGCACCGAGGCGGGCGCCATCCTCGGCGAGTACAGCAAGAGCGCCTCGAACCCCTTCCAGCCGCTCGACGAGAAGGTGCGCGACCTCGCCTTCCAGAAGCACACCTACAAGCACACGACGATCGGCTTCCTCGCCGACGTCAAGGACATGCCCAACCAGTACGAGTACAGCCTGAGCTTCTTCAAGCGCTTCTACCGGCCGGAGAACAGCACGCTGCTCGTCGTCGGCGACGTCAAGCCCGAGCAGGTCTTCGCGCTGGCCGAGAAGTACTACAGCGCGTGGAAGCGCGGCTACGAGGCGCCCAAGGTGGCGAGCGAGCCGGCGCCCACCGGACCGCAGCGCGCGCACCTCGACTGGCCGAGCCCGACCAACCCCTACGTCATGGCGGGCTACCGCACGCCGGCGTTCGCGCCCGACCGCACCTGGGCGTCGCTCTTCGTCATCGAGCAGCTGCTCTTCGCCGAGACGGCGCCGCTCTACCAGGACCTCGTCGTCGACAAGCAGTGGGTCGACTTCGTGGCCGGCGAGTCCGACCCGCACCGCGACCCCTACCTCTTCGGCATCTACGCGCGGGCGAGGAGCGACGAGCTGCTGCCCAAGGTCGAGAGCCGGATCCACGAGGCGCTCGCCGAGCTGCAGAGCCAGCCGGTCGACGCGGCGCGTCTCGCCCGCATCAAGTCGCACCTGCGCTACGGCTTCGCCATCTCGCTCGACAGCCCGATGGCGGTGGCGCGGCAGGTGGGACAGATCCTCTGGTTGACCGGCGACGTGCCGGCGCTGAACCAGCTCTGGCGCGAGATCGAGGCAGTGACGCCGCAGGACGTGCAGAAGGCGGCGCAGGAGATCTTCCAGGAGAAGGGGATGACGGTGGTGACGCTGTCGCACCCGAAGACCGCGCCGCCGGCGGGCGGTGCCGGCAAGGAAGGAGGTGCGCGATGAGCCGTCGCCGTTCGCTTTCGTGGATCGCAGCGCTGGTGCTCGTCGCGGCGCCGGCCTTGGCGCAGGAGCCGAAGGTCGAGATCGCGCCACAGGTGCCGGAGTCCGTCGGGCCGGAGGTCAAGGGCGCCGCGACCGACGGCAAGGACGCGCCGCGAATCACCGTGCCGGCCACCGCCTCGCCCGCGAGCGGCAGCGGCATCGAGCTGGTGACGCTGCCCAGCCCGCAGTCGCCCATCGTCGCCATCCGCGCCTTCTTCCGCACCGGCTCGATCGACGACCCGGCCGGCAAGGAAGGCCTCGCCGATCTCACCGCCAGCGTCGTCGGCGCGGGCGCCACCGCCAAACGCTCGTACAAGGAGCTCGTCGACGCGCTCTACCCGCTGGCGGCCAACGTCGCCGCCAACGTCGACCGCGAGGTCACGGTGTTCAGCCTCGTCGTCCACCGCGAGAAGCTCGACGAGGCGACGGCGCTGCTCGCCGAGGTGCTCACCCAGCCCGCATTCGCGGCCAACGACCTCGAGCGCCACCGTAAGGACTCGCTGTCGTACCTGACGACGACGCTGCGCGCCTCGAACGACGAGCTGCTCGGCCTCGAGGCGCTGCAGCAGCAGATCTACGCCGGCCACCCCTACGCGCACTCGCCGGCGGGCACCGTGCAGGGGTTGAACGCGATCACCGTCGACGACTTGAAGAGCTTCTACCGCGAGCACTACACGACCGGCAACCTCTGGCTCGGCGTCGCGGGCGGCTACCCCGAGGGCTATCCGCAGAGGCTCGCGCAGGCGCTCGGCGCGCTGCCGAACGGCGGCGCGACGCAGCGAACGCTGCCGGCGGCGCCGCAGCCGAGCGGCCGCGAGATCGAGCTCATCGCCAAGGAGGCCGCCTCGACCGGCATCCACTTCGGCTACCCGCTGCCGATCACCCGCGCCGACGCCGACTACTACCCGCTGATGGTCGCCAACAGCTACCTCGGCGAGCACCGCACCTTCAACGGCCGCCTGCAGCAGGAGCTGCGCGGCAAGCGCGGGCTCAACTACGGCAACTACAGCTACGTCGAGCACTACGCGGCGCCGCCCTTCACCACCAACCCGACGCCCAACGTGCCGCGCCGCCAGCAGTACTTCTCGGTGTGGGTGCGCCCGGTGCAGCCCCAGAACGCGCAGTTCGCGCTGCGCGGCGCCCTCTACGAAGTGCAGCAGCTCGCCGACGAGGGGATGACGAAGGAGGACTTCGAGCTCACCCGCGACTACCTCGTCGGTTACTCGAAGCTCTGGGCGCAGACGCTGTCGCGGCGGCTCGGCTTTCTCCTCGACAGCAAGTTCTACGGCACGCCCTACTGGATCGACGAGATCAGCAAGCGGCTGGGCATGATGACCGTCGAAGACGTGAACCGCGCGGCCAAGAAATACCTACAGACACAGAGGTGGGAAGGTGTGATCGTTGCCGGCGACGCCGCGGCGCTGAAAGGGAAGCTCGAGGGCGACGCGCCGTCGCCGATCACCTACGCCAACGCGGTGCCGCCCGACGTGACGACCAACGACCAGACGATCCAGAAGCTGCCGGTCAAGCCGACCAAGGTCGAGCTCGTGCCGGTGGCGACGCTGTTCGAGAAATAAGGAGTCCAGACATGCGCAGCTCCCGTCTCGTGCCGTCCGTCCTCGTCGCGGCCATCTGCGGTTTGACCGCCGCCCTGCCGCCGGCCGCTGCCGCCGCGACGCTCGAGGTCGGCGCCGCGGCGCCCGACTTCACCGCTCCCGCCTCGCTCGCCGGCAAGGAGATGACCTTCTCCCTCGCCGAGGCCCGCAAGTCCGGCCCGGTCGTCGTCTATTTCTACCCTTCCGCCTTCACCGGCGGCTGCAACGCGCAGGCGCACGCGTTCGCCGAGAACATCGACAAGTTCACGGCCGCCGGCGCCAAGGTCATCGGCGTCTCGCTCGACAGCATCGCCCGCCTCAACGACTTCTCGGCCGACCCGCAGTACTGCGCCGGCAAGCTGCCCGTCGCCTCCGACGCCGACGGCAAGATCGCCCAAAGCTACGGCGTCGAGGTCAGCGCCGCGGAGCCCGGCGCCAAGGACAGCCGCGGCCAGGAGATCGGCCACGGCTTCGCCAAGCGCGTCACCTTCGTAGTCGGCCAGGACGGCAAAGTGGCGGCGACGATCGGCGGCGTCAAACCGACCGAGAACGTCGAGCAGACGCTCGCGGCGGTCGAGAAGCTCGCCAAGCCCGGCGCCTGAGGCGGTGACTTGCTTGCATCCGGCGCCGGTCGGGGGCGCCGGACGCAGTCGACCTCGCGAGCTGTCAGCGTCCTCCGCCGCGGGTGGTGCCGGCGACCGACCGCTGCAACGTGGCGAGGGCATGAAACGCGGGTCGGCGGCGCAGGCCGCCGCCCTCGGCGACCATCAAGCCGTAGCCGCGGGCCACGAGCTGCCACCAATAGATGCGCTCGACGAGGCCGCTGGCGAGGAGCGGCCGGTAGTAGCGGACGAGGTAGTCGGCCGCCTGCTGCTCGTCGACGGCGACATCGCGGCCGGCGGGCGAGTGCGGGCCTTCGCGCAGCGGCCAGTTGACCTCGGTGACCCACGAGCGCGGCTCGCACCAGCGGGAGGTGTCGGCGATGGCGCGCAGGAGGGCGGCCTTGCGTAGCGCGTCGAAGCCGAGCTGGCGGTTCTCGGGGGCGCCGCGGCGGTCGACGTAGAGGAGGTTGGCGAGGGCGTGGAAGCGGACGCCGAGACCGGGCCAGTTGACGGCCGCGGCGGTCACGTGCGGCTCGAAGTCGATGACGCCGGGGCCGACGATGGGGACGCCGCGCGGCGCCAGAGCAGCCGCCGCTTCTCGCAGCAGCGAGGCGTACTCGGCGAGGGTCCAGACGCCCCATTTGCTGCGATTGATCGCTTGGCCGATCTGGAACGCGCCGGCGTACGGGGCGAAGCGCTCGCCGAGCTTGCCGACAACCTGTCGCCAGCGCACGAGGTCGCGCACCAGCTCGCGGCGCTGCGGCAGCGCGAAGACGACCTCGATGCCACGCTCGCGCAGCGCGCGCGCCAGTGCTTCCTCGTCGTCGTGCGTCTCCTGCCACGGGTGAAGGCGCAAGAGAGCGTGGCGGACGCCGAGCTCGTCGACCGCTTCGAGCAGCGCTTCGGGGTTCTCGGGATACGGACGTAGCCCGACACCGATGCCATCGATGCGCACCGGCTGCTGGAAGAGCCCATCGATGAGCTCGCGATAGCGGCGGCGGATGCGCGGCGCGGCGGCCGCGGCGACGAGCTGCGCGCGAAGGTGGGAGCCGGCGTCGCGCACACGCACCAGCAGCTTCTCGCCGCGGCCGGCGTGCTGATGCGGCTGGTCGGAGAGCGGGTCCCAGACGACGCGGTCGCGCAGCGAGGCGTCGGCGGGCGCCGGCGGCAGGTGCGGAGACGCATGGCGGCGCCGCAGCATCGAACCGAATCCGCGGCGAGCGCCGGCCCGGCCAGCCGCATCCGCCTTGCCGGCGCCGCGCAGCTTGTTCTTCAGACGGTGGCGGCCGTGGAAGGAGCGGTGATAGAAGCGATAGACCTGCCACGCGCCCGCTGGCAGCTCGCCGACATCGGCTGCGCTTCCCGATGGTGGCGCACCACTCGGCATCGAGCCCGTTGCGAAGTACGCGCGCAGCAGAGCGTGCTGATCGGCCTGGCGATGCACCGGCACGCGCGCGAGATCACGCAGCCGCTGAGAGAGGCTCAACCGCGCGACTCGCCGGCAGCGGTTGAGGTCGACGACCGAGGCGACCCACTCTCCACCAAGCCGGCATAGCAATAGGTTTCCCGCCGAGAGGTCGCGGTGCCAGAAGCGCGCTTCGTGGAGCCGCCGCGCCGTCGCCGCCACCGCCGCCAGAAGCTCCTCGCGCGGCAGGTCGGGATAGTCGCGCTCGAGCGTGCCGGCGGCGAGCGCGCGGAACGGATAGCGCGCCTCGACGCCATCGACGAGACGGCAGACGTACCACGCCGGCCCGCGCACGTCCGCGCTCTCGG
>JADMIO011227399.1_pt1 | contig 11265 bp, 9 predicted proteins | sample 8958161 | NCBI WGS metagenome assembly JADMIO01 (sample SAMN16585339, study PRJNA669376) | soil metagenome | isolation source: Crop rotation soil | place: USA: Cullars Rotation, Alabama | collected 2011 | reverse complement strand
CGCCGTCCGGGGTCTCGTGCCCCAGCCCGAGCCGGTCCTCGTCGACCCGCTCCTTGATGGTCATCGGCACGATCATGAACATCGTCCGCATCCAGCTCAGCGTGGACCGCAGCGCCTGCGCGGTGGCGGCGTCCGAGCGCACGATCGGGTCGGGCTCGTCGAGGCACTCGATCTGCCACTCCACGAGCGTGCCCGTCAGCGGGTCGGCCTGGTAGTCGCGGGTCAGGGCGGCGGCGGTGTCCGGCGTGAACTGGATCCACGGGCCGTCGTACCCCTCGGGCTTCTTCGCGCCGAGGTAGAACGAGAAGTTGCCGTCGGCATCGATGTCGAGGTCGGAGTCGTTGACGACGCCGATCACCTTGTCCGACCAGGCGCCGGGCGAGGGCTCGTTGTAGACGGTCACCGAGAAGTAGGCACTCGTGTTCCGCTTGCCCCAGATCCGGTAGGTCCGCTCCGGGTCGAAGATCGCGAACGCGTACGCCGCGTCGGTGTTGTCGCCGCCCCAGCGGCGGTCCCGGCGGAACGGCGTCACCGTGTCGACCCAGACGGGCCGGCTCTTCTCGGGGTACAGGTAGATGTCGAGCCCGATCCCGAGGATGGTGCCGAGCATGCGGTAGCCGTTGACGACGCCGGTCTCGGTGGTCACCGCCCGGTCGCCCTCGAGGAAGTTCGCCTGGAGCTCGTCGAGCCCGGCGAGGAGGTCCTTCCAGGCAGCGGTCGTTTCCCAGCGCTGGGTCGTCTCGGCGGTCATCGTGGTGTCCCTTCGGTGAGGAGTGCGGTGATCCGGTCGACCCAGGCGTCATCGAGGTCGTCGGGGTGGAGCAGCAGTGCGAAGAAGGCGGATCCGGCGACGAGGTCGAGCAGCGGCTGCTCGATCCCGCCCAGTGCTGCGGAGAAGCGCTCGAGCAGGCGGCGGTGCAGGCTCGGGTCGGCGGTGATCGCGGCGACCAGCCCCGGGGCGGCAGCCCGGGCGACGGGGTGCGAGAACGCCGTGAGGGATCCGGCGACCAGGTCGCGCACGGACGGGGTGCCCTCGGGGCGGGGGAGCGTGAGCGACGCCGGGAACGCCGCCTCGTGGACCAGGTGGTCCAGGGACGGCCAGCGTCGGGCGAGGGCGGGTCGGGTGGTGCCGGCCCGTTCGGCGATCGCGGTGAGGGACAGTCCGGCGTACCCGGACTCGAGGAGGAGCTCGCGGACGGCGTCCAGCACGGCCTCGTCGATCCGTCCGTCGCGGGGGCGGCCGAGGCTCTGTTCAGGGGTCGGGGTCTGTGTCACCATTCCGATACAGACCGTAACGGAAGTAGGCCCGCCGTGGAAGCAGTGAGACTGACCGATCTCGCCGTGCCGGAGTTCTCCGCCGACGTCACCGGGATCTTCGAGGTGATGGGCACGATGGCCGAGGGCCTGAGGCTGGACTCCGACCAGCTCCACGCGATGGCGACCGAGCAGACCGGGCTGACCGACTTCGGTCCGCGCGACTACACCGAGCGCCTCGAGGTCCTGCTGGCCGCGATGCGCGAGGTCGACGACGTCACGCCGGCAGGACGGCTCAACCTGCACACGCAGGTGCTGCAGATGCTGAAGAACCGCCTGCTGCTGACCGACCTGCTCGACCGGCACCCGGAGATCCGGGACATCGAGCTGCTGCCGCCGGTCGTGATCGCCGGGCTCCCGCGGACCGGGACGACGCACCTGCACAACCTGCTCTCCGCCGGGCCGACCTTCCGGTCGCTGCCCTACTGGGAGAGCGTCGAGCCGTTCCCGGTGGCCGCGGAGGTCGACGACGTCGAACCGCGGCGCGAGCGCACCGGCCAGGCGACCTGGTTCGCCGACGAGGCGATGCCGCACTTCAAGCGGATGCACGAGATGACCACCGACCACGTGCACGAGGAGATCCAGCTCCTGGCCAACGAATTCTCGACGATGTTCTACGAGACGATCGCCGAGGTGCCGGCCTGGCGCGACCACTACCTCGGGTCCGACCAGACGCCGCACTACGCGCACCTGCGGGTCCAGCTCGCCGCGCTCCAGCACCTGCGCGGGGGACGGAGGTGGCTGCTCAAGTCGCCCCAGCACCTCGAGCAGCTCCCGGTGCTGGCAGCGGTGTTCCCTGGTGCGGCTGTCGTCGTGACGCACCGCGACCCGGTCTCGGTCGCGGTCTCGATGGCGACGATGGTGGCGTACAGCGCCCGGATGCACCGCTCGCCGGTGCCCGTCGAGCGGCTCGGGCGCTACTGGGCCGACAGGATCGCGCGGATGCTCGACGCGCTGGTCCGGGACCGGGACGTGCTCGACCCGGCGCTGTCGGTCGACGTGCGCTTCGACGACTTCATGGCCGACGACCTCGGCACCGCGGAGGCGGTCTACGCCCTCGCGGGCGAGCCGGTGACGCACGAGGCCCGCGCGGCGATGCAGGGCTACCTGGACAGCCACCAGCGCGACCGGCACGGTCGGATCGACTACCGCGCCGAGGACCTCGGCCTGGACCCCGACGAGCTGAAGCAGCGGTTCGCGGCGTACACGGCACGGTTCCTCTGACCCGAGCCTCTACTCTGACCCCATGCTCGTCGTGAACCGCTTCCGTGCCGAGGACGAGTCGTTCCGCGACGCACTGCAGCAGGCGCACGAGGCGCTCGCCGAGCGGCCCGGGTACGTCGACGGCACCGTCGGTCGGAACCTGGACGACCCGACGCTGTGGACCCTGGTCACGCGGTGGGCCGATGTCGGCAGCTACCGACGGGCCCTCTCGGCGTACGACGTGAAGCTGAAGGCGGTGCCGACGCTGAGCCGTGCACTCGACGAGCCGAGCGCCTACGAGCCAGTCGTGCCGGGGGAGACCCTGAACGTGCAGGACGCGCGTTCTCGGTAGGATTCCGGTTCGTCCGGCAGCCAGCCGGGCGCCCCGACACCTGGAGCTGAACCTCTCGTGGCCAAGAAGCCCCCGTCCGCCGTCGACAACGTCGTCTCCCTCGCCAAGCGCCGCGGGTTCGTCTACCCGTGCGGAGAGATCTACGGCGGCACCCGGTCCGCCTGGGACTACGGCCCGCTCGGTGTCGAGCTGAAGGAGAACATCAAGCGCCAGTGGTGGCGCTCGATGGTGCAGTCGCGCGAGGACGTCGTCGGTCTCGACTCCAGCGTGATCCTGCCGCGCCAGACCTGGGAGGCCTCGGGCCACGTCGCGACCTTCTCGGACCCGCTGACCGAGTGCCAGTCCTGCCACAAGCGCTTCCGGGCCGACCACCTCCAGGAGGCCGTCGCCGAGAAGAAGGGCGGGAACCCCGACGACGTCGACCTCGCCACGCTGGCGTGCCCGAACTGCGGCACCCGCGGCGCCTGGACCGAGCCGCGCCAGTTCTCCGGCCTGCTCAAGACCTACCTCGGTGTCATCGAGGACGAGTCCGGGCTGCACTACCTGCGCCCCGAGACCGCCCAGGGCATCTTCCTCAACTTCGCCAACGTGGTGACCTCGAGCCGGCAGAAGCCGCCGTTCGGCATCGCGCAGATCGGCAAGAGCTTCCGCAACGAGATCACGCCGGGCAACTTCATCTTCCGCACCCGCGAGTTCGAGCAGATGGAGATGGAGTTCTTCGTCAAGCCGGGCGAGGACAAGGAGTGGCACCAGTACTGGATCGACCACCGCACCGCCTGGTACGTCGACCTCGGCATCAACCCCGACAACCTGCGCCACTTCGAGCACCTGCCCGAGAAGCTCAGCCACTACTCCACCCGCACCGTGGACATCGAGTACCGGTTCAACTTCGCCGGCTCCGAGTGGGGTGAGCTCGAGGGCATCGCCAACCGCACCGACTTCGACCTCAAGACGCACTCTGAGGCCTCCGGCAGCGACCTGTCCTTCTTCGACCAGGCCGCCAACGAGCGCTACTTCCCCTACGTCATCGAGCCGGCCGCGGGGCTCTCGCGCAGCCTGATGACGTTCCTGGTCGACGCGTACACCGAGGACGAGGCGCCGAACACCAAGGGCGGCGTCGACAAGCGGACCGTGCTCAAGCTCGACCCGCGCCTGGCCCCGGTGAAGATCGCCGTGCTGCCGCTGAGCCGCAACGAGGACCTGTCGCCGAAGTCGAAGGCCCTGGCTGCCGAGCTCCGCCAGCTCTGGAACGTCGAGTTCGACGACTCCGGGGCCATCGGTCGCCGCTACCGCCGCCAGGACGAGATCGGTACGCCGTACTGCGTGACCGTCGACTTCGACACCCTCGAGGACAACGCCGTCACCGTGCGCGAGCGCGACTCGATGGCCCAGGAGCGGATCTCGCTGGAAGGACTGCGGACCTACTTCGCCGAGCGACTGGTCGGCTGCTGATGGTCCTGGTTCGGCGTTTTGACGCCGTGCGGGGGCGTGCGTCCGTGCACAATGTGCGGATGAAGTCGCTGGTTCGTGTTCTCGTGGTGGTCGTCGGACTGACGACCGTGCTGGCCGGTTGCACCGACGCCAAGGATCCGGCGGCGAAGAAGTCGCCGTCGACGCCGGCCGTCAGCGCCCAGACCGAGGTCCCCGTCCCCGACGGAGTGAAGCTGACCGAGTACGGCACCGACCTCACCTTCGGCCAGTCCGCCAACGTCGCGTACTCGCCCAACGACGAGCGCCAGACGGTTCTCCAGCTGACCGTGAACTCCGCGGAGCAGGGCACCATCGAGGACCTGTCCGGCTACACGCTCGAGGAGCGCACCCGGCAGTCCACGCCGTACTACGTCAAGGTCACCGTGAAGAACGTCGGCCAGGGTGACGTCGGCCAGACCCCGATCCCGCTGTTCCTGGTGGACAACCGGAACACGCTGATCTCGGCGTCGAGCTTCACGAACTCGTTCACGAAGTGCCCCTCGGTCCCGCTGCCGACGACCTTCGCACCGCAGGCCACGCTCTCGACCTGCCTGGTGTTCCTCGCGCCGGACCACGGGACGATGACCGGGGTCAGCTTCCGCGCGGTCCAGGAGTTCGCGCCGATCGTGTGGACCGGCGACCTGACCGTGCCCAAGAAGAAGAAGGACAAGAAGTCCTGAGTGACCTCGCTCCTCCCGCACCGTCCGGGCTGACCATCGGCTCGGTGCAGGTCCGCACCCCGGTGGTGCTCGCGCCGATGGCCGGCATCACCAACGCCGCCTACCGACGACTCTGCCTGGAGCAGGCGACCGCGCAGGGCGGGAGCAGCCTGTTCGTCTGCGAGATGATCACCAGCCGCGGGCTGGTCGAGGGTGACGCGACCACGAAGTCGATGCTCACCTTCGACGAGCTGGAGACCGTCCGCTCGGTGCAGCTGTACGGCACCGACCCGGCGTACGTCGGCAAGGCCACCGAGATCCTGTGCGCCGACTACGGCGTCGGGCACGTCGACCTGAACTTCGGCTGCCCGGTTCCCAAGGTGACCCGCAAGGGCGGCGGGGCAGCCCTGCCGTGGAAGCGGAACCTGCTCGGCGAGATCCTCACCGCCGCGGTCTCCGCCGCTGCCCGGTACGACGTCCCGGTGACGATGAAGACCCGGCTGGGCATCGACCCCGAGCACCTGACCTACCTCGACGCGGGACGGATCGCCGAGGAGTCCGGCGCCGCCGCGATCGCGCTGCACGGGCGCACGGCCATCCAGGGCTACTCCGGCACCGCGGACTGGGAGCCGATCGCGGCCCTGGTCGACCACGTCGGCATCCCGGTGCTGGGCAACGGCGACATCTGGGAGGCCGGCGACGCGCTCCGGATGGTTGCCGAGACCGGTGTCGCCGGCGTCGTCGTCGGGCGGGGCTGCCTGGGGCGTCCGTGGCTCTTCCGCGACCTGGCCGCGGCCTTCGAGGGGGACGAGGTCCTGGTTCTCCCGAACCTCGGCGAGGTCGCCACGATGATGTACCGGCACGCCGAGCTGCTCGGGGTGCACATGGGCGAGGAACGTGGCTGCAAGGAGTTCCGCAAGCACATCTCCTGGTACCTGCGCGGTTTCGGCGCCGGTGGCGAGCTGCGCCACGCGCTGGCACTGGTCAGCTCGTTGGCCGAGCTCGAGAAGCTGCTCGCCGAGCTCGACCCGGACGAGCCGTTCCCCCAGGCGATCCTGGGGGCGCCACGCGGCCGCCAGGGGAGTGCCCGGAAGAGGGTCGTGCTGCCCGACGGGTGGCTCGACGACATGGACGGCAGCGGCCTGGAGATGTTCGAGGACGCCGACGAGATCTCCGGCGGCTGAGCCTCCACCACTGGTTGAAAGTCGCACGGACGTGGCCCGGTTCACGTCCGGTTCATCCCATTTTGGCGCGAGTTCGATTGGCCTTCCGTTACCGAACCGTGTTCTTATGAGCGGGCCCTTCCGGGGGGCTTGCCCTGTAGTCAACGTTAGGACGCCAGGTGACCCGAGGCCGACACAGCCTTGCTTCACGCAACGCCCGAGTTCAACGACTCACCCTGATCACCGCTCCGCTGGTGACCTGCGCCGCTGTCGGCGTGGGGATCTCGCTGACGGATGCCGACGCACCCCAGGTCGACCTGGCCAAGCAGGCCAGCTCGTCGATCTCCGTCGAGCACGAGCGGACCGTGCAGCTCTCCCGTGACGCCGCCCGCGAGGCTCTGCCCGTGGTGAACGGCCGACGGTGGACCACCGCCGAGCTCGACCTGCGGCTCAAGCCCGACGAGGACGCCAAGACCGACGGCGAGCTGAAGAGCCTCCGCAAGATCGGTATCACCGGCAAGACCCGCAACGGGTTCGTCCAGGTCGTCCTCGGCAGCAAGACCTACTGGGTCACCGACGACTACCTCGCGAAGAAGAAGCCGACCGATCCCGCGCACCTGCCCATCGCCGGCAAGCCGTGCGCCGGCACCAGCGGCGTCGAGAGCGGTCTGACCCGCAACGCGATCCGCGTGTACCGCGCCGTGTGCAACAACTTCCCGCAGATCAGCCACTACGGCGGTCGTGACGGCCACGGCGAGCACAGCACCGGCCGGGCGATCGACATCATGACCAGCGACGTCGCCACCGGCAACGCGGTTGCCGAGTTCCTGCGGGCCCACGCCGCCGAGCTCAACCTGTACGACGTCATCTGGCGTCAGCGGATCTTCACCCAGGAGCGTGGTGGCGAGGGCTGGCGCTCGATGCCGAGCCGCGGTTCGGCCACGGCGAACCACTTCGACCACGTCCACGTGAGCGTCTACTGACCGACGTCGGCTACGGTCCCGCCATGGCATTCGCACCTGGCCCCCCGCTGACCGGTACCGCTGTCCGGCTCGTCCTGCTCGGCAGTGGCGAGCTCGGGCGTGAGGTGGCGATCGAGGCGGTCCGCCTCGGTTGCGAGGTGCTCGCCGTCGACCGGTACGCCGGCGCCCCGGCGATGCAGGTCGCCCACCGGCACGCGGTCATCGACATGACCGACCCGGTCGCGCTGCGCGCGCTGCTGGACGCCGAGCGCGCGAACCCGTGCGCGCACCTGCTCGTGGTGCCCGAGCTCGAGGCGATCGCGACCGCCGAGCTCGTCGCGCTGGAGGCCGACGGGCTGCACGTCGTCCCGACCGCGCGCGCGGCCCGGCTGACGATGGACCGCGAGGGCATCCGTCGCCTGGTGGCCGAGGAGCTCGGCCTGCCGACCTCGGCGTACCGGTTCTGCGACACCGAGGCCGAGGTCGCTGCTGCGGTCGAGGCGCTGGGGACGCCGTGCGTGATCAAGCCGGTGATGTCGTCCTCCGGCAAGGGCCAGAGCGTGATCCGCTCGGCCGACGACGTCCCGCGCACCTGGGCCTACGCCCAGGAAGCCGGCCGCGTCGGCGCCGGTCGGGTGATCGTCGAGGCGTTCGTCGAGTTCGACTACGAGATCACCCTGCTGACGGTGCGGCACGCCGGCGGGACGTCGTTCTGCGCGCCGATCGGTCACGTCCAGGAGGACGGTGACTACCGGGAGAGCTGGCAGCCCCACCCGATGTCGGACGCCGCGCTGGCGGCGTCGCGCGAGCTCGCGACCGCGGTGACCGCCGCGCTCGGCGGGTCCGGCATCTTCGGCGTCGAGCTGTTCGTCGTCGGTGACGAGGTGCTGTTCTCCGAGGTCTCCCCGCGGCCGCACGACACCGGCATGGTGACGATGGCGACCCAGGCGCTGAGCGAGTTCGCGCTGCACGTCCGCGCGATCCTGGGCCTGCCGGTCCCCGAGGGCGAGGTACCGCTGCTCTCCGCAGGTGCGTCCGCGGTCTGCCTGGCGACGGCTGCGGGTGACGCGCCCCGGGTCGTCGGCGTGGCCGAGGCGATGGCCGTCGACCCCACCGTAGACGTCCGGGTCTTCGCCAAGCCCGACGCCCGCCCGAACCGCCGGATGGCGGTGGCGCTCGCCAAGGGCACCGACGCCGAGGCCGCGCGCGCGAGGGCCCGGGCCGCGGCCGCCCACCTGGCCGTGGAGTAGTGCGCCACGCCCGCTTATTCAGGCGCGGGAACACCTGGCGGCTGACTAGGGTTGCGTCACTGTGAGTGCTGACCACGCGACCGACGAGCTGACCGACGCGTCGCGGAGCACCCTGATGGACGGCTTCCGCGTCCTCGGGGTCGCGATCAGGCGCGAACCGTGGATCTTCACCGTCTCCACGCTCGGCAGCGTGCTGTTCGGTGCCCTGACCGTGGCCGATGCCTGGGTGCTCGGTTGGTCGACCGACCACGTGCTGCTGCCGGCCTTCAAGGACGGAGCGACGACCGCGGGACTGCTGCTCGCGATCCTCGGCCTGTTCGTCGGCGTCGCGATCCTGCGCGCCGTCGGCATCGTCGCCAGGCGGCTCGGTGCCGGCGTCATGCAGTACCGGATGCAGGCGGCGTACCGGCGCGAGGTCACCTCGCAGTACCTCCGTCTCCCGATGGCCTGGCACCAGCGGCACCCGACCGGGCAGCTGCTCTCGAACGGCAACGCCGACGTCGAAGCGGCCTGGGCGCCGATCGCACCGCTGCCGATGGCCGTCGGCACCGTCGCGATGATGGTGATCGCGGTCGCGCAGATGCTGTTCGTCGACCTGACGATGGCGGCCGTCGGTCTCATGGTCTTCCCGCTGGTCACCGTCGCGACGCTGACCTACCAGCACTACTCCTCGCCGTTGTTCACCCAGATCCAGGCACTGCGCGCCGAGCTCAGCGAGATCGCGCACGAGTCGTTCGACGGCGCGATGGTGGTGAAGACCCTGGGTCGCGAGGCCGAGGAGACCGAACGGTTCGCGGCCAAGGCCGACGAGCTGCGCGACCTCGGCATCCGGGTCGGCCGGATCCGCGCGCTCTTCGACCCGCTCCTCGAGGCGATCCCCAGCCTCGGCGTGCTGGGTGTGCTCGGCGTCGGCGTCTACCAGATCCAGCACGGGCACGCGGGTCCCGGCGACGTCGTCACGATCGCGTACCTGCTCACGATCGTCGCCTTCCCGATCCGCTCGATCGGCTGGCTGCTCGGCGAGTTCCCGCGTTCGGTGGTCGGGTTCCGGAGGGTGCACCGGGTTCTGGACGAGCCGGTAGGGACCTCGTACGGCACCGCCACGCTGGCCCCGTCCGCGGCAGGCGCCCGGCTCGAGGTCGCCGACCTCGGCTTCACCTACACCGCCGGCCACCGCCTGCTCGAGGGGCTCAGCTTCGTCGTCGAGCCCGGCCGGACGGTCGCCGTCGTGGGGGAGACCGCGTCGGGCAAGAGCACGCTGACCACCCTGCTGACCCGCCTGGTCGATCCGCTCGAGGGCTCCGTGCTCGTCGACGGGACGGACCTGCGCGACCTGGCTCCCGGGCAGCTGGCCGGTCACGCCGCGCTCGTGCCGCAGTCGGCCTTCCTGTTCGACGACACCGTCCGGGGCAACGTGACGCTGGGGGAGGACGTCAGCGACGAGGACGTCTGGGCCGCCCTGCGCACCGCCCAGGCCGACGGGTTCGTCGCGGCACTCCCGCAGGGTCTGGACTCCCGCCTCGGCGAGCGCGGCACCACCCTGTCGGGCGGGCAGCGCCAGCGCCTCTCGCTGGCCCGCGCCCTGGTACGCCGGCCGCGGCTGCTGATCCTCGACGACGCCACCTCGGCGGTCGACCCGGAGGTCGAGGGACGGATCCTGGCCGGCCTGCGCAGCTCCGCCGGGCAGCCCGGCGCGGCCGGGTCGACGCTCGTCCTCATCGCCTACCGCAAGGCGACCATCGGTCTGGCCGACGAGGTCCTGTTCCTCGCCGACGGTCGGATCGTCGACCGGGGCACCCACGACGACCTGCTGGTCCGCAACCCCGCCTACGCACGCCTGGTCAACGCCTACGAAGCGGTCGAGGAGGTGGCCGCCCATGACTAAGGCCGTCATCGACGAGAACGTGGAGGACAACGTCGCCGGGACCGCGATGGACTCCGGCGAGAACATCTCCGCGTGGCAGACGATCAAGCGCGGCGCCGAGATCTCGCCCGAGCTCCGGCAGGGCCTGTGGGGCACGATCGTGCTCGCGCTGCTCGGCACCGCGGGACGCGTCGTCGTCCCGGTCGCCGTGCAGCAGACCCTCGACAAGGGCATCAACGCACCCGGCGGCATCGACCAGTCCTACGTCGTCGCGATGGCGATCGTCGCCGCGGCCGCGATGGTGCTGACCGGGGTGTCGTCGTACCTGATGACGGCCCGGCTGTTCACCACCGCCGAGCGCGGTCTGGCGACGTTGCGGATCAAGGCCTTCCGGCACGTGCACGACCTGCCGCTGCTGACCCAGAACACCGAGCGCCGGGGTGCGCTGGTCTCGCGCGTGACCAGCGACGTCGACCAGGTCAGCCAGTTCCTCGTCTTCGGCGGCATCATCGGCATCATCAGCGTCGGCCAGATCGTGGTCGCGACGCTGATCATGCTGGTCTACAGCTGGCAGCTCACGATCGTCGTGTGGGTCTGCTTCCTGCCGCTGTTCGCCTCGCTGCAGTTCTTCCAGCGCCGGCTCTCGGAGTCCTACGGCGTCGTGCGGCAGATGGTCGGCCAGATGCTGTCCGTCGTCGCCGAGCCCGTGGTCGGGGCGCTGGTGGTCCGCACGCACGCGATCGAGGACCGCACCCAGGCCCGGATCGACGACTCGATCAACCGCTACCAGGCGGCCAGCACCCGGGCCCAGGGGCTCACCGCCTTCTCGTTCTCGCTCGGCGGCCTGTCCGGCGGCCTGGCGAACGCGCTGGTGCTCATCGTCGGCATCTGGCTCGGCTTCGCCGGCGACATCACCAGCGGTGAGGTCCTCGCGTTCGCGTTCCTGGTGACGCTGTTCGTCAGCCCGGTGCAGATGGGCACCCAGGTCCTCACCGACGGGCAGAACGCGATCGCCGGTTGGCGGCGGG
>JADMIO010941489.1_pt1 | contig 11266 bp, 9 predicted proteins | sample 8958161 | NCBI WGS metagenome assembly JADMIO01 (sample SAMN16585339, study PRJNA669376) | soil metagenome | isolation source: Crop rotation soil | place: USA: Cullars Rotation, Alabama | collected 2011 | reverse complement strand
CGAGGACGCGATAACCGTCGCCCGCCGAAAGCGGCACGCAGCTGGCTTCGACCGGAAGCGCGTGACGGCCTTCGAAAGCGCGATATTGAGCCGAGCCGCCGAGACCCGCGGTCATCCAGAGATCTTCGAAGCAGAGTCGGCCACCCGAGAGATAGAAGTGATCGAGCGGCGCCGTCTCCGTGAAATAGACGCGCGCGATTTTTTCGCGCCGCTGCCACAACACCTGAAACAGCCGCTCGGCGACCAGTGGATCAAAATGGCCGGCGCGAATCGCGGCGCGAATCTCCTCCGGCGAGAACGCCGCCACCTGCTTGGCGCCCCAATAGCGGTCGCGGCGCGTCTGGCGCGCGAACGCGGGGTTGTCGACGATCGGCGCCCAGTGACGCGGGTCGAAGCGCTTCGATTCGAAGAAGCCGAACTGACTCCACTCGAGGCCGTGCTCGTCGTGGGCCCGCTCCAGCCGCGCGTCCTGCCAGGGGCGCGCCCACACGCCGAGCGTCAGCGTGGAGGCGAGGACGCGATCCATCGCGAAGTAGGTTTCGCGCCCCATCCAATAGGGGATCGGCTTGGCGTAGAAGCGGCCGAGGCTCGCTCCCACGCCCTGCTGAAAGTGCACCACGTGGCCCTCGTCGGGCGCGCCGATGTAGCTGTCGAGGGTGTTGTTGTCGAGCGTGTCGACGTCGTCGACCCAGGCGGCCCAGATGCCGAAGCCGCGGAGGTCGCGCCGATCTTCGTGCACGATGCGATCGTTGAGATCCTTCTTGTCACGCCCGTAGTATGAGAACCAGCCCAGCGTCTTACCGTCGATCCAGCGGCTGGCCGCGCCGCGAATCATGCCCGAATGAACCCGCGGCCCGAGGAGAATCTCGAGGTCCTCGGCGGAGAGCGGGTGTTTGCGATCGAAGGCGTCGCGCGTGTAGGCATCGGGCGCGAGCGAGATCTGCGAGCGCGGAAATTCGACCAGCGTGTCGGCGGGGACGTTCCAGCCGGCGGCCCAGGCGAGCCGCGTGGCCACCACCTCGATCGAGCTCACCAGGCCCGGATACTCCGGGGGATCGAGCTTGAGCATGTACTTCTGGCCGCGCGCATCGAGGACCACCAATCCCTGCGACGAGCCGTCGGTCTTCTCGCTCTGCACGGTGAACGGCGGCTCGGGAAGATCGCCGTCGGCCGCGCCGCGCTCGACGATCTCGGCCGAGAGCGGAATCCAGCGCGGCTGATCATCCGGCGACGCCGGATCGCGCCGGCGGTTGGTGAACCAGGTCGAGTCGGGCACCTCGTCGAGCGCGTTCGTGTTCTTGGCTTCGACGAGATAGTCGACCGAGAAGAAGTGCTCGGCGGGACGGAAGATGCTGTCGCGCACGCCCTCCCAGTTGATGGCGGCGTTGCGGCGCTCGGGCGGCACCGGCACCGGCTCGTCGTCGCGCTCATTCCAGAGGATCGATCGCTCGGCGAAGCGCACGTTGCCGCAGCCGCACAACAGAAACGTGAGGGCGAGGGTTCTCATGGCAGGTTCATTCCCGAGAGGTAGACCTCCCAGCCATGGTCGAAGCCGTACGCGACCTGCAGCCGGAGGTAGAAGCGATCACGCGTCGCCACGCGAAAGCCGAATCCCACGTCGGGATGCAGCTGCGATGCACCGAAATTCTTGTAGTTGCGATCGAACACGCCGCCGTAGTCGACGAACATCATCGCGTCGACCCACAACATGATCGGCCAGCGATACTCCGCGGTCGCGGTCAGAGACGAGAAGCCGCGGAACTCGCTGATGCGAAAGCCGCGTAGATCCTGCGGGCCGCCGACCGTCGCGAGCTCGCTGAACGGCACGAAGTCGTTCCCCGCAGGCACCACCAGCTCGGTGTCGCCGCGCAACACCAGCACGTGGCTGTGCGCCCACAGATTGAAGTCGAGCGCGACCGATTCACGAAAGCGAAAATAGCTCGAGACGTCGCCGATGCCCTTCGAATAGTCGGCCTCGGCATCGAGGAGCGCACCGAGCGTCGGCCGTACGCGGTGATTGCGCAGATCGAAGTGCACCGCGGCCGAAGTGCGCACGAACTGCGTGCCCTGGTTGAAGCCGGGTACCAGCGCCTCGCTCACGGTTCCGGGAATGCAAACGCCTTCCACTCGCACGCAGTAGACGTCCTGAATCGGCGGCACGTCTTTGTAGCTTTCGCTGTCGTAGAACTTGCGAAAGCCGTAGTCGCCGCCGATGGAAAACGCTACCCAGGGCGCGACGTTGAAATCGATGCGCCCGCCGAGATCGAGCACGTCGGCCTTGTAGCGCGACGCGCCGTGCGGCTTCACGAAGACGGGAGGATCGGTGCCGATGCCGGTGAAGAGGTAGTCGTTGCGGTGATCGAAGCGCGAGTCGAAGAAAACCTGGACCGGCCGGCCGAGCCGCGTGGGCCGCCCGCGAATCTGCAGATGCGCCACGTCGATGCCGCCGGCGATGTCGAAGCGGAACTTGGTCCCAGGGCCGAGGAGCTTGTCGTCGAACACGTGGGCGCCGACCGACCAGCGGAAGCTCGAGGCCCACTCGAACGTGGGACGAATGCCGACCATGCCGTCTTCGGAGGTCGACATCCGAATCATGTGGTCATAGAGGTGATGGCGCTCCTCAAGCTCGATCCCGAGACGCGTCGGCTGCTCCAGCGCGGCCGAAAGCAGCCAGAACGGCGCGAACAAAATGCGCGGCACCCACAACGCGGCGCGCGACGGCTGGGGATCGCTCACCCGCCCGTCATAGCGCTCGCCGCGCGTCGGGTCGGGCGCGTCGCTCTCCTCGGCGCGGACCGACAGCGTGACGAGGAGCAAGCCTGCGCAGAGCCGACTTCGCATGATTCGGAGCTACGCAGCGCCTCAGTGCGAAGCCATCGAGTCGATCGGCGACCCAGCATCACCCGATGCAGCGAACGTGAATCACATCACGCTTCGCGCTCGCGATGAGACGCTGCAAACGCTCGTGTGCGGCGGGAGCACTTTCCCACTGCGTCGCTGCGCACGCAGGCTGCGTCGAAAGCGCGCAGGCTTTTCGCTGGAGCGTCGGTTGCAATTCGCTGCCGCATGCGACGCGGCCTCGTGATTCTGCTCTGGTGTGGTTGTTTGTCGTCGGTGGTTCCCAGCCCGAAATCGCGCGACGAAGATGCGCAGCTGCAGGCAGTCCTCGACAGCGGCAGCTTTCGCGGCGACGGCTTTCGCAAGATCAACCGCGCGCCGTTCGTGAGCACGCTTCATCCGGAAGATTCGGTCGACGTCTATGTCTCGGCCGCTGCCGCCGCTGACTACGAGTGGGTCGAGCCCGATCGCGATGGACCCGCGCCGCCGATTCCGGTGGGCACGGTGATCGTCCGCGAAATTGTCGGCCAGAAATTGACGGCGATGGAGAAGCGCGATCCCAACGCCTATCCCGGCGGCGGCGACTTCCTCTACGCGGTCACCGATCTCGCGGGCCAACCGATGGCCAAGGCCGACGGCACCGCCGAGTGGGGATCGCTCGACGAGTGCGGCAGCTGTCACGCCACGCGAAAGGAGTCGAGCTGGCTGTTCGGCGTTTTGCCCGCGGACCGCTAGCAGTATCGGTCCACCGCAGAGAACGCTGAGGTCGCCGAGGCAGATTTTTGAGGGACGGAAGCGGCCAGACAGCTCACAGGAAGATCCAAAGGTCAGGAAGGAGAAACCCAGAGGATGCAACAGGGAGATCAGGAGATCAGGAGGGCAGATTTTTTTGGGGGCAGAAAAAACAGAGCCGCTCGTCCGTTCCGAAAGGCTCGGGAAGGGTTTTCTGAGAAAACAAAACCTCCGTTTTCCTGATCTTTCTCAGCTTCCTGTGAAAACTCTCTTCTGGCTGCTTCCGAACCCCGAAAAAACCTCCGCGCTCTCTGTGTTCTCTGCGGTGAAACATCCCTGGCTGCGGTGAGTTGTAGACGAATCGGACACAAGCCCCAGGCGATCTGTCGCCGATTCGGTCACTCCCCGTCGAGAAATCGCGGCTTTCGATTGGTTCGACCATTGCAGGACGGGCGCGTCCATGCGAGCGATTTCGATTCTCTTGATCTTGTCCGCCTGCAGCGACGACTCTCCTCAAAAGCGCGAGCGATCGATCGCGTCGGCGTGGCCGGTGGCGTGGGTCGATCTCACCAACAGCGCGATCAGCGAGGATGTGCTGAGGAAAACCGGCGGCCAGCCGGAGACGGCCGACTCGGGCGCGCGTTCGCAGCAGACGCTCTCGGGCGACGGCTGGTTCGCTTTCACCGTCGACGCCACCGAGGCGTTTCGCTTCGTCGGCCTGACGCGGCAGCCGGGCGCGGCCGGCGACGCGGCCGCCATCGACTTCGCGTTTCGTCTGCAGTCGGGACGCGGCGACGTCTACGAAAACGGCTCCTGGCGCGCCGACAACACCGTGGTCGCGGGCGACGTCCTCAAGATCGCGCGCGAGTCGGGAACGATTCGCTTCTTCAAGAACGATCTCCTGATTCACGAGATCAAGAGCGCGACCGATCAGCGGCTCACGGCGCAGGCCGCGCTCATCGACCTCACCTCCACCGTCGCGCACGCACGCATCACCATTCCTGCGCCGTGGCAGCCGCCGCAAAGTGATCCGCCGATGACCGATCCCATGGATCCGCCGATGACCGATCCGCCGATGGCGGATCCGCCGACAACGACGCCGACGCCGTCACCTTCGCCGATCGCGCACCATCGCTTTTGCGGCTGGACGATGGCGACCGGCTATGTGACGCCGGATCAGGATCCGGGATATCTCACCTTCGCCGCGCACGCCGACGACTTCGACGCGGTTCATCCGGCGTGGTGGCACCTCGGCGCCGACACCAACACGCTTTTACCCATCTATGGTGAAGGCGAGCTGCTCATCCTCATGCATACGACCTTCGGCGGCGCGCGCACGCTCCTCATCCCGATGGTGGCCGCGGTCGACGGCAATCAGCCGCAGCTGATCCATCAGATGCTCTACGACGCGGCAGCGCGCCAGAGTCACATTCAGAAATTGGTGGCGCTTGCGGTCTCCAAAAATTACGACGGGCTCGATCTCGATTACGAGCATCTTCCCGACAGCGATCGCGACGCGTTCTCGCAGTTTGCGCGCGAAGTCGCGGCCGCGCTGCATGCGTCCGGCAAGACGGTGTCGTTCGCGGTGCAGGCGCTCACCATCAAATCCAGCGTCTGGGATTACGACGCGCTCTCGGCGGTGGTCGATCAACTGCACGTCATGGGTTACGACTTTCACGGCCTCGGCAGCCCACACCCGGGACCGGTCGCGCCGCTCGGCTGGATTCAGGCGCACGCCGCGTATGTGCAATCGATCGGCCGCACGCAGAAATTCATCCTCGGCCTCCCCAACTACTCCATCGGCGGCCCCGAAGGCAGCACCACCAATTTCTCTTCGACGTCGTTGGCGGCGATTCAGCTCGGCAGTTACGCGACCACCACCACGCACATGGCCAGCTGCAGCCTCCTCAATCCCGGGCAGAATTGGAGCGCGGGCCGCGCGCCCAACATCGTCACCAGCGCGCAGGGCCACGTCTACTTCGACGACATCGCTTCGATGGAGGAGAAGGTCTCGGTCGCCCAGCAGGCGGGTTACGGGGGTATCACCTATTGGACCATCGGCGGCGAGCCCGACCGCCCCGGCCCACTCGACTTTTTTCAGATGGTTCGCGCGCACTTCCCGAAAAATTGATCGCGCGCGATGATTTTTCGCCCGCGGGCAGTCTAATCTTCAACCAACAGGAGATGCCCATGGCGCGCGCGAAGATCTATCCGTTTCTCTGGTATGCCAAGGATGCCGAAGGCGCAGCGAAGCTCTACACGTCGATCTTTCCCGACTCGCGCATCGAGCGCGTGGTGGCGATGCAGAGCGAGTCGCCGAGCGGCCCCCCGGGATCGGTGAAGGTGGTCGAGTTCGTGTTGTTCGGGCAGCGCTTCACCGCGATGACCGCCGGCCCGCATCACGAGTTCAACGACGCCATCTCGCTGACCGTCGAGTGCGAAGATCAGGCGGAGCTGGACCGCTACTGGAGCTCGCTCCTCGAAGGCGGCGGTAAGGAGGTCGCGTGCGGCTGGCTGAACGATCGCTACGGCGTTCGCTGGCAGCTCGTGCCCACGATCCTTCTGGAGATGCTGCGCGATCCGGATCCCGCGCGCGCGAAGCGGGCGAGCGAGGCGATGATGAAGATGGTGAAGCTCGACATCGCCACGCTCAAGAAGGCGTACGAAGGCTGAACCGCAGGATCAAGAAGCCGACGATCGCCGAGAAAAGAGAACCGGCCATCACACCCAGCTTCGCCGCCGCAAGCAGTTGCGGTTCCGCCGCGAAAGCCAGCGTGGCGATGAACAGCGAGACCGTGAAGCCGAGGCCACCGACCGCGCTCACGCCGAGGAGTGTCCGGTTGGTCGCGCCCGCCGGCATCGGCGACAGACCGCTCCCGATCGCCAGGCGCGCGCTGCCGAAGATCCCCGCGAGCTTGCCGGCGAATAGCCCGAGAGCGACGCCCAGCGCCACCGGGCTCAGCAGCATCGCCGCGGCGCCGCGAAGTTGCACGCCGCCATTGGCGAGCGCGAACAGCGGCATCGCCACATAGGCCGCCAGCGGATTGATCCAGCGAACCCATCGCGCCAGCACCTCGCGCGACTGCGAAGTGAGCGGCACGCACAGCCCCACCGCGACACCCGCCATCGTCGGATGAATCCCCGCGCGATGAAACGCGATCCATAGAAGGATTCCCGCGACTGCGAACAGCGGCGCGCTCGCGATCTTGCGCCAGCCCATGACGAAAAGAATTCCCATCAGCGCGGCGGCGCCGGCGAGCCATTCGAGGCGCGGAGGCTGGCCGTAAAAGAGGGCGATGACGACGATGCCGCCCACGTCGTCGAAGATCGCCAGCGCGGTCAGAAACACCAGGAGCGAACGCGGAACGCGCTTGCCCGCGAGTGACAGCACACCGAGCGAAAAGGCGATGTCGGTCGCGACCGGAATTCCCCAGCCTTTCGCGGCCGGCGTCCCGTGATTGAGCGCGAAGAAGATCAGCGCGGGAACCAGCATTCCGCCGGCGGCCGCGATCGCCGGCAGGCCGAGCTTGCCCGCGCTGTCGAGCTCGCCCGTCAAGAGCTCGCGTTTGATCTCCATTCCCACCACGAGAAAAAACAGCGTCATCAGGCCGTCGTTGATGACGGGGCGGCCGACTCCCTCGAACGCCCGCTCGTACGAGCCGGGAGCGAGGTTCGCCCAGACGAGCGCGAGCGCGGTCGCCACCAGGAGCAGAAGGCCGCTGGCCGCCTCCTGCCGGAAGAACGCTTGCAGTGGTCGAAGGACGACGTGAACGAAGGGCCGAGACATGCGACTTCCCTGGAGTGGCGGCCCGACCACTCTGGATCCTGCAGCGAGATCGCTGCACCCGTTCAATCAGTATAGCAACATTCAGCGGAGAAGCGCGTCGATCCGATCCATTCGCAGCGCGGCGGCGAAGTGATCGGCCAGCCGATCGTAGGGATCGATGGCCTGGCGCGCCTCGAGGCCGAGCCGTTCGCCGAGCGCGGCCAGCGCCGAGGGATTCTCGAACAGCCCATGAACGATCGTGCCGGCGACGCAGCCGGCGATCGCTCCTTCGGGCTGGCCCTTGACCTCGCCGAACGGCTCGCCGCTTCTCTTGACGCGGCCGCAATGGATTTCGTAGCCGCGCAGGTTGGAATTTCCCAGCCAGCTCCAGCGCGGACGCAGCTCGACGGGCGCCGTGATCTTCTCGCGCTCGAAGCGCGTCTCGACCGGCAAAAGGCCGAGGCCGATGGCTTCTCCCATCTCGGACTCGACGTGCAGCGGATCGAGGATGCGCTCGCCGAGCATCTGATAGCCGCCGCAAATTCCCAGGATCGGCTCGTCGTTTCGCGCGCGCTCGTGAATCGCGTTGGCCAGTCCCGTCGAGCGCAGCCAGGCGAGATCCTGCATGGTGCACTTGGTGCCGGGCAAGATCGCCAGCGCCGCGCCCTCGAGCTCGGCGGGCCGCTCGCACCAGCGGATCTCGAGGCCGGGAATGCGCCCGAGCGGCTCGAGCTCGTCGAAATTGGACAGGTGCGGAAAGCGCACGACCGCGATCACCACGCGGCCCTTCGTCGCGCGCAGATCGAGCGAGTCTTCGCTGGCGACGCCGCTGTCGCCCATGTGCGGAATCACGCCCGCGACCGGAATTTGCGTGCGCCGCTCGAGAAAGGTCACGCCATCGCTGAACAGCGAGACCTCACCGCGAAATTTATTGATGACCAACGCCTTCACGCGCGCGCGCTCCGGCGGATCGAGGAGCTCGAGCGTGCCCACCAGCGCCGCCATCGCGCCGCCGCGCTCGATGTCGGTCACCAGGATCACCGGCGCATCCGCGCGCTCGGCGACCCACATGTTCACCAGATCTCCCTCCTTGAGGTTGACCTCGGCCGGGCTGCCCGCGCCCTCGATGATCACGAGATCATTTTGTGCACGCAGACGATCCAGAGATGCGCCCACCAGCTCGCGAAACTCGCTCTTGCGCGTTTGATAGTCGCGAAAGTGCAGGCTGCCGATCGATCTTCCCATGACGACGACTTGCGACGACGACAGCGCCTCGGGTTTGAGCAGGATCGGATTCATGTCGGCCGAGGGAACCGCGCGCGCGGCCTCGGCCTGCGCCAGCTGAGCGCGGCCGATCTCGGCGCCGTCGGGAGTGACCGCCGAGTTGAGCGACATGTTCTGCGCCTTGAAGGGCGCGACCTTCAGCCCGCGCCTCGCGTAGATGCGGCAGAGCGCGGTCACCAGCAGGCTCTTGCCGACATCGGACGCGGTTCCCTGCACCATCAGCGTTCGCGCGCGCATCGGCGCGCCGATGGTAGCCGATTTGGATCAGAGCGGGTGAACGCCGTTGCAGGCGTCGGGATCGGTCCAACGATCGACCCACGCGCCGTTGGCGCACTGATACCAGAGGCCGTCGGAGCGGCTCTGCACGCAGGCGTTGTCGGGCATCTCCTTGCCGAGCGTGTTCGAGTAGCAACCGGCGCCGCCGCTGGATCCGCCGTACGCGGAGAGCACCGCTTCGGCGTCGTGAATGCGCGTCGACTGCACGCACTGGCCGCAGATCTCGTACTTGTCCTGAAACACGACGGTGGCGCTCGAGACGTTGCCGCTCGCGCGCAGCGCGCCCAGCCCGTAGCCCGAGAAATGCTCGAGCTCGTACCAGATGAAGTCGAGCTGCGTGCCGAGCGCCCAGCGCGAGCTGCCGTGTTGGCTCGCGTACCAGGCGACGTTGTCGCTGTGAGAGCTGTCCCAGCGGCCGCCCACCGACCACTGCGCGATGCCGCGCCCGGGCCCGCCGCCGTATTGCACCGCGGTGGGAATCACGTTCGACTCCTGCATCAAGTTGCCGACGATCCCCGCGGCCTGAAATTTCGTCAGCCCTTTCGAGACGAAGTAGTTGTACGCGGTGTGCTCCGCGCTCGAGAGCGCGGCTTCCGACAGGCTGTCATCGCCGTCGCCATCGATGGATCCGGAGCAGCCAGAGAGCATTGCCAAGAGGACGAGGAAGGATGTGCGCATGCGGCCGGCCATCGCACGCGGCGTGCCGCACAAAAAGCCACGAAATCATTCGGTGTAGGAGAGGTAGGCCTCGCACACTTTCGGTTGCACTCGGGGAGGTGGCTCCTCACCCACCGAGAAACAGCTGGCACGTCCGCGGGTCGATCAGGGATCGCCTCACCGCGGCAGGCATCGCTTTTGCCTTGCTCGCTGTGGGGGGCGGCTGGTGGCCGACGCCACCGAAGGAGACAGGAATGGACGCGATCAAGCTCATCAAAGAGCAGCACCGACTCGTCGAAAAGCTCTTCAAAGAGTTCGAAAAATCGGACAACGACAACAAGAAGCGCGCGCTGTTTTTCGAGATCGCCGACAACCTCGCGGTCCACGCGACCATCGAGGAGCACTTTTTCTATCCGGCGGTGCGTAAGCGCCAAACCGAAGAAGAGATCGAGGAAGCGTACGACGAGCACCTCGAGATCAAGAAGCTCCTCGTGGACGCGATGAATTCCACCGATCGGCCGGGCTGGGACGGCATGGTGGCCGCGCTCAAAGGTGCCGTCGAGCACCACGTCGAAGAGGAAGAGGACGAGCTCTTGCCGCAAGCGGAGAAGCTCCTCGAGAAGGAGACCCGGGAAGCCATCGGCGCGCAGATGGAAGCGGAAGGCGACGAGCTGATGGAAGCGGGCGACCCGCGCAAGAACGTGAAGGTCGAGACCGAGCCGCCGGTGGTCCAGCCGTAAGGAGATTCGATGTCCAATCTTCTCAAGCTGTCGCCGTTTTTCGACAAGGAGAAGACCTCCAGCGGCAAGGCCGCCGTGCGCTGCATCGTCGAGTCGCCCATGGGCTCGCCGACGAAGTTCAAGTACGACCCCGAGACCAAGACCTTCGTTCTTGGGCGGCCCTTGTTGAAGGGGCTCACCTATCCCTACGATTGGGGTTTCATTCCCGGAACGCTCGGCGAGGACGGCGATCCGGTCGACGTCATGATCATCAACGACACGCCGACGGCGAGCGGCATCGTCATTCCCGGGCAGATCATCGGCGTCCTCGAGGTCGAGCAGCACGACAAGGAAGGGAAGATGCGCAACGATCGTCTCTTCGCGGTGCCGTCGTGCTCACACCGTGAAGACGAGATCAATGACGTCAGTGACCTCTCGAAGCGGCTGCGGAAGGAGCTGGAGAAGTTCTTTGTCGCCACCGCCGCGCTCGAGGACAAGGAGCTGGCGTTCCTCGGCTGGAAGGGGCCCAAGGAGGCGCACGCTCTGATCGAAGGGGGAATGAAGCGCTACCTCGAGCATTGACCTCGGCCGCCGCGTCCGCATTTTCTCCTCATGAAGAAGATTCGCTATGCGGTGGTGGGCCTCGGCAACATCGCGCAGGCCGCCATGCTCCCCGCGTTCGCCCACGCCAAGAAAAATTCTCAGCTGGTCGCGCTCGTCTCCAACGACGCCGAGAAGCGAAAGGCTCTGTCGGAAAAATATCCGCAGGTGGAGGCGGCCGGCAGCTACGAGGAGATGGAGCGCATCTTCGCAGAGGCGCGGGTCGATGCGGCGTACGTCACGCTTCCCAACAGCCTGCACCGCGAGATCGTCGAGCGGATCGCCGCCTGCGGCGTGCACGTCTTGTGTGAGAAGCCGATGGCGCTCTCGGTCGAAGACTGCGAGTCGATGATCGACGCGGCCAGCCGCGCGCACGTCAAATTGATGATCGCCT
>JADMIO012779323.1_pt1 | contig 11267 bp, 11 predicted proteins | sample 8958161 | NCBI WGS metagenome assembly JADMIO01 (sample SAMN16585339, study PRJNA669376) | soil metagenome | isolation source: Crop rotation soil | place: USA: Cullars Rotation, Alabama | collected 2011 | reverse complement strand
CGGCCAGCGCCAGCTCGTCGCGCCGGCCGACGAACACGCTGCCGATGTCGGCGTCGTCACCCGCCGGCCCCTCGGCGCCCGACGGCGTCGCCGGCGCCGTGATCAGCTCGCGGTAGAGCGCCTGCGTTTCGTCGTCGGGGTCGACGCCGAGCTCACGCGAGAGCGTCGCGGCGCAGATCTCGAACTGCCGCAGGGCCGCGCCCCGGCGACCGGCGCCGGCGTACAGCCGCATCAGCGTGCGATGCACCGCCTCCTGCAGCGGATCGAGCGTCAGCAGGCGCAGCGCCGTCTCGATCGCGGCGTCGACCTCGTCGGCGTCGACGCGATGGCGTACGAGCCGCGCGAGCGCTTCGATGCCCAGCTCGCGCAGGCGCTCCCGTTCGGTGCTCAGCCATTCTTCGAACGGCTCTTCGCCGACGTCGAGCCCCGCGAGCAGATCGCCGCGATAGAGCCCGGCGGCCGTCGTCAACGCCGGCGCCGTGCCGCGGCGCGCGTGCGCGGTGAACTCGAGCACGTCGACGGTGACGCGGGCGGCGTCCAGCCCGATCCTGCCGTCGGCGTCGATGATGACGTCGGCGGCGCCGGGCTCCAGCGCGCGGCGGAGGGCGAACAGCGCCTGCCGCACGTTGAGCCGCGCCTGCGCCGGCGCCTGGTCGCCCCAGAGCAGCGCGGCCAGCCGGTCGCGCGTCTGCGGCTCGTGGGGATGCAGTGCGAGGAACGCGAGCATCGCCTGCGCCTTCTTCATGCGCAGGACGACCGCCGTGCCGTCGCCGGTCACGGCGCGGAACCCGTCGAACAGCGACAGCTGGAGCGGCGCGCCGCTCACTCGGGCGGCGGAACGGGCAGGACTTTCACGACGTCGGCGTGCGCCATCACGACGTCGGGCGATTCCTGCAGCGCGATGCGATAGCGCGTCTCGAACGCGCCCGTCCGATCGGACCGGAGCAGGCCGTGGACGTCCCGGAAGAGACGCTCCACGGCCGCTCGCGACGTCTCGCTGTCGTCGTCCAGCGCTTCGTCGATGCGGGCCATCAGCCCCGACAGCGGCCGCAGCCACGCAAAGTCTTCGTTGCTGAGCAGCAGCTGCAGCAGCTGGGTCGGCACGACCGGTCCGTGCTGTTTTTCGTACGCCTGGTGCTGCCGGTCGAGCAGCACCTTGTGCAACCGGATCACGCGGATGTTGAGATCGCGCAGACGCTGGAGACCGTCATCACCGGACATGTCCCCGAGTTTACGCCCTGCGCGAGTCGCTTCAGCCCGCGGTCGGCCTCATCGCGCGCTTGCCGCCGGCCGCGTACCACGCGGACAACCCGCCGCGGACGTACTGCGCGTCCAGCCCGCGCTCGCGCAGCACCTTCGTAACGCTGCAGCCGACGTGGAAGCCGTACGCGCAGTAGACGGCGACCGGCCGGTCCGGCGACAGCTCGCCGATCCACTCGTCCACGCGATCCGGATCGCGCCACACGGCGCCTTCCATCAGGTCCACCGTGCGGGAGATGTGATGGCGCGGGCGCGCGTCCAGCACCTGCACGCGGTCGCCGGCCGCGATACGGGCGGACAGCTCTTCGATCGAGACCGACGGCATGCTGCGATCGGACGGATCCTCGTCCGGCAGCGCGCGGCCGGCGCGCGCCGCCGCCAGCCGCTCGATGACCGCGTCCCAGTTGATGTTGCGCATGAACGCGTCGATGTACGCGGTGGCGTTGGCGCCGAAGTCCATGTGGTACGCGTGCTCGTACATGTCGAGCACCAGCACCGGCGCGGCGTCCACGGCGGCCTGCGTGTGATCGAAGGCGATCTGGTTCCACAGGCGGCCGAGCTTCCGCGAGTACGCCAGCACGGCCCAGCCCGAGCCGCCGGCCAGCGACTGCGCCGTCGCGACGAAGTCGCGCCGCCACGCCATGGCGGTGCCGAACTGTTCCGCGAGCAGGCTCTGGACGTCGTCGGGAATGACGTTGCCCTGGCCGCCGAGGTTGCCGAAGTACAGCTCGTGCAGCGCCACCGAGCCCGCGGTCATGAGCTCTTCGCGCTTGAGCGCGCGGAACCGCCACGGCGGCGTGCCGGCGTCCGCGGCCGCGAGCTCGCGCCGGACGGCGTTGAGCGTGCGCAGCGCGTTGCCGTAGTTGTTCTCGTAGTGGCTGACGATGAGGCGCTCGGACATGCCGTTCAACGTCCACGGCCGTACGGCGAGGGGAGCGATGTCCTGGTGCATTGACCCTGTCCTTTCGCTGGTGATCATGAGTCCTGGTAGACGGCGGCGCGGTGCGTTCCCGGGAGGAACGCGCAGACGAGATTCCGCGTCGCGTCGAATGAGGTCGTGTGCGCGCCGGGCTCCGTCGTGACGGTCTCGAGACGGCGCAACGGCGTCGTGGCGAAGACTTCGATCACGCCCGGATCTCCGATCGCGACGTACAGACGTCCGAGCGCCGCGTTGAACCACACGACGTCGGGAGTGCCGGCGATGCTGTCCGTCGTGACGATCGCGCCGCCGTCCGCGTCGACTTCGACCAGCGTCGCGTCGTCGCACGCGCAGAAGAGCCGCCGGCGGGCCACGTCGATGTCGAGGCCGTGCGCGCCCGCGTGCGGGATCGACACGATCCGCCTGATGCCGATCGGGTCGCCGGCGCCGACGACGACGATCTGCGACGGGTCCATCACGTTGACGTGGAAGACGTCCGCGCGCGGGTCGTACACGGTCCAGCGCGTCCGGCCGGCGACCGGCACGTCCGCGATCCGGCGGCGGGTCGCGACGTCGATCACCGAGATCGTGTACGAGCCGGGCTCGTTCGGGTCGCCCACGTGCGCCGACAGCAATCGCCGGCGGCCCGGATCGAACGCGAGCCCGTTCGGCTTGCGGCCGACCCCGACCTTGTCGACGCGCGCCTCGTCGGTCACGGAAAAGATGCCGACCGTGTCTTCTCCGCGATTCGACGTGAAGACCATGCCGCTGGCGTCGTCGACCAGCGCGCCGGCCACCGCCGGCAGCCCGCCGATCGTGCCGACGTGCTTGCGGCCCGGCACGTCGATCACGTCGACGGTGTCGTTGGCGGTGTGCGCCACGTACACGCGGCCGGTCGCGCGGTACACGGCCGCGTGATCGAAGCCCCCGGCGCCGGCGTGCGCCGGAAGGTCCACGTATCCGAGGTGCTTCAGCGACATCTTCAGCGTCCCGCCATCCCGCCGACGAGGCGCTCGACCTTGTCGACGATCTGCCGGCGGGCCGCGTCGTACCCGTCGCTGACGTTCGGCACGTCCCAGCTCTCGACCGGCTGGCCGCTCGCCGGCGTGACGTCGCAGCCGAACGTCACGACGCGCGAGGACGCACGCAGATCGTAGAGCGTGACCGGCCGCGGCCGCTTCGGCGCCGCGGCGAGACCATCGGCCGCGAGCCCCTTCACCGCGCCCGGCCCGAGATCGGCGTCCGGCTCCGTGCCGGCTGCCGCCGCCTCCACCACCAGCCCGCGCTGCGCCGCCAGCTTGCGGAAGTGCGCCGCGGCCACGACGCTCTTCGCCGCGCCGTGCAGGCAGACGAACAGCACGCGCTCGGGCCTCGGCGCCGCCGCCACCTGCTGCTGGCAGTACTCGTAGAACGCGTCGTACATCGGGAACTGCCGCGCCATGTTGTCGAAGTCGTCCTTGCTCGTCGCCTGGAAGCCCGTCGCCGCCGCGTAGAGCCCGGCGGACTCCGGCGTGAGCCCGCGATCGTCGGTGTCGGCGCCGCGCACGATGACCGCCAGCGCGCGCAGCGCGGGATCGTCGAGCTCGTAGCGATCGACGAAGGCGTCGAACGAGCACTCGGCGCCGTGATGCCCGAGCTCGACGTTGGGAATGTCGTACGGAATCGCGTCGCGCTTCTTCGCTTCGGCCAGCACGTTCTGTGCGGGGACGAAGATGAACTCCGGTGTGGGATCGATGAAGCGCGAGATCAGCCACGGGCACGCGATGCGGTCGACCCGGGCACGTTCACGAGTGATCCATTTCATGGGGTGGGTTCTCCGGTGAGTGGTCAGAAACCAAGGGCGGCGACGAGACGCCGCCGGACGATGCCGAGGACCGCGCCGCCCGCGACCATCTGCAGCGGCGCCATGCGCCACAGCAGCAGGGCCGTTACGGCGGCGATGAAGAGAACGGCCGAGAACGGATCGACGACGGCGTGCGGCGCGAGCCGCGTCAGCGTGATGGCGAGCACACCGATGACGCCTGCCACCATGCCCTGCAGCGCCGCCCTGGCCCAGGCGACGTTGCGGACGCGCTCGAACACGGGCATCAGCGCGAACATCATCACGAACGACGGCAGGAAGATCGCGACCGCGCCGACCAGCGCGCCGACGACGCCGAGCGTCTTGTAGCCGACGTAGGTCGCCAGCATCACCGGCGGCCCGGGGGTGAGCTGCCCGAGCGCGAGGCCGTCGATGAACTCCTGCGGCGTCAGCCACGCGAGGTGATGGACGAACTGGTCCTGGATGAGCGCGATGATGCTGAGCGAGCCGCCGAACGTGAACGCGCCGATCAGCGTGAACTGCACGGCGATGTCGACCAGGCCGGGGGCGACGCCTCGCTCGGTCGCCACGAAGCCCGGCGTCCAGTCGACAACCCGCGTGGCGACGAGCGCCACGGTCACGGCCAGCAGCGCGAGCGCGCCGACGCTCTTGCGGTGGAAGAGGAAGAGGCCAGCGGCCCCGGCGACGAGCAGGATCCACACCGTCGCCACCGGCGCGAGCAGCGCGGCGGCCGCCGCCCCCACCGCCAGCGCGATGAGCGTGGTCGACTGCAGCGCGCTGACGCCGAGCTTGTAGATCGCGACCGTGAACACCGCGAGCACGATGGGCCCGAGACCATAGAGCGCGCTGCGCAGCAGCGGCGTGACGCCCAGCGCGGCGTAGGCCATCGTGAGCAATAACAAGATCCCGAAGCCCGGCAGGCAGAAGCCGAGCCCGGCGAGCAGACCGCCCAGCCAGCCGGCGCGGCGATAGCCGAGGAAGATCCCGAGCTGCGTCGCCGTCGCGCCGGGCAGCATGTTGGCGAACGCGAGGCCTTCCACGAACTGCGGCTTCGTGACCCATTGGCGGCGCTCCTGGAACTCCGCCTGCATCACGCCCGCGATCGCCGGTCCCCCGTACGCCGTGAGGCCGACCTGGAGAAACGCCGTGAAGATCTCCCGCATCACATCCCCCACGCGGCGCCGAGGCGGCGTCGCAGGATACCGACGACCGCGCCGGCGGCAACCAGCTTGAGCGGCGCGACGGACCACACCAGCAGCACGACGACGCCGACCACGTACATGAACGCCGCGAAGACGTCGGGCATCGCCGGCGGCGCGATGCGCACGAGCGAGACGGCGAGCGCGCCGATGACGCCGGGCATGACGCCCTGCAGCGCCGCGCGCGCCCACGTGATCGCCCGCACCCGATCGAAGACCGGCAGGATCGCGAGCATCAGCACGAACGACGGCAGGAAGCTCGCGAGCGCGCCGACGAGGGCGCCGGTGAGCCCGAGCGCCTTGTAGCCGACGTACGCGGCCAGGATCAGCACCGGCCCCGGCGTGAGCTGGCCGAGCGCCAGGCCGTCGACGAATTCCTGCGGCGTCAGCCACTGGAGCTGGTGCACGACCTGATCTTGAAGGAGCGCGATCATGCTGATGCCGCCGCCGAACGTCACGGCGCCGATGACGGCGAAGCGCGCGGCGATGGCGCCGAGCGTCGGCTCGGTCCCGGCGATGCCGGGTGCGAGCATCGCCGGCAGCGGCGCCCACCGGAGCACGGCGATCACCGCCGCGAGAGCCAGCAGCACGACCGCGCCGACGCGCCGGTCGTAGAACAGTGCGAGGCCGACGCCGCCGCACAGCAGCAGCACCGACGCGACGCCGAGCGGCGTGAACAGCGCTGCCGCGGCGGCGACGACGGCGATCGCCACCTGCGTTCTCGACTTCAAGGCGTTGTTGCCGAGCCGATAGATCGCCACCGTGAAGACTGCGAGGACCACCGGGCCGAGCCCGTACAGCGCCCCGCGCAGCAGCGGCGTCACACCGAGCGCGGCGTACGCGAGCGTGAGCGCCAGCATCACCGCGAAGCCGGGGATCACGAACGCGAGCCCGGCGAGCAGCCCGCCCCACCACCCGCCGCGCCGGTAGCCGAGGAAGATGCCGAGCTGCGTCGCCGTCGCGCCCGGCAGCATGTTGACGAGGGACAGGCCTTCGAGGAACTGCGGCTTCGACACCCACTGCCGCCGCTCCTGGAACTCGGCCTGCATCATGCCCATGATCGCGGGGCCGCCGTACGCCGTCGCCCCGATCTTGAGGAAGCTGGTCACGATCTCATGCATCGAGCTTCACCTCCGTGCCCCGCCCGGTGGCGCAGGCCTTTTCGTAGACGGCGACGGCGGCGGCGACGTCCTGCAGCGCCGTGCCCGTGCTGTCGAACACCGTGATCTCGTCCGCGCGCGTGCGGCCCGGCCTGCGGCCGATGACGACGTCCGCGAGCTCCGCGTGCACCTGCTCGCGGGTCAGCAGCCCGGCCGCGAGCGCGTGCTGCAGCTCGCCGATCTCCGCGCACTGCTCGAGCACGTCGACGACCAGGGTGGAGCCCACCAGCAGCGCGGGCTCCAGCTCCTGCTTGCCCTGGTTGTCCGCGCCGACCGCGCCGACGAACGTGCCGGGGCGCACGTCGCCGCGCATGAGGAACGCCCGCTTCGACGGCGTGCACGTCACGCACACGTCGCTGTCGCGCAGCGACGCCGCCAGATCGGTCGCCGGCTCGACGCCGAATCCGAAGACGCCGTCCATGCGGGACGCCAGATCCTTCGCGCGCGCGGGATCGGCGTCGATCACGCGCACGCGGGCCAGCGGCAGCACCGCGGCGATGGCCGCCAGCTGAATTTCGCCCTGCACGCCGCAGCCCACGATCGTCGCCACGCGCGACTCGGGCCGCGCGAGGTATTTCGCCGCCACCGCGGTCGCCGCGCCCGTGCGCAGCGCGGTGATGCTGCCCGAATCCATGATCGCCAGCGGCTCGCCGTGCCCGGCGTCCGACAGCAGCACGATGCCCTGGATCGTCGGGCGACCGTTCGTCGCCGGGTTCTGCGGAAAGTTCGCGTTGGTCTTGGCCGCGAAGTAGCTGCGCGACCCGACGAGTCCGGCGGCTTTGACGTGAAAGCCACCCCCCGGAACGTGCACGCCCAACACGCCCGGGCCGAACGTCTTCGACTCCGCGTGCCGCCGGAAGGCCTGCTCGACCGCGGCGATGCAGTCCGGCAGCGTCAGCAGCGCGTGGACGTCGCTGCGCGACAGCACGACCGTCACGACGACTTCCTCGTCGTGGTGGCGTAGAGCCCCTCGAACAGCGCGAAGCCCTGCTGCAGCACATGGTGGTCGTCGGGCGAGGCGGCCAGGAGCGCGCGGATCGCGACGTCGATGCCGCGGGCCTCCTCGTGCGGATACTTGCCGTCGCGCAGGTCGGCTTCGTGGACGATCTCCGCCAGCTTCGTGAGCCGCCGGTCTTTCAGCTTCGCCCGCTTGATCAGCGTCTCGAACGTGCAGTCCTCGCCGTGGTGGGACAGCTCCACGTTCGGCGCGTCGAACGGGATCGCGTCGGCGGGAAACTCGGCGGGCGGCGCGAACACGAACGTCGCCTCGGCATCGATGAAGCGCTTGATGAGCCACGCCGACGCGATGCGGTCGATGTGGGGCCGCGGGCGCGTCACCCACTGCCGGCCGCGCAAGCGGGTGAGATCGAGCGTCGGCCGCTCGACGCGGCGGGCGGTTTCGGGGCGTCGGGTACGCATGCTGATGGTCTCCTCGAGACGGGTGATTTCGGCGCCGCCGGGGGCGTCGAAGAAGTCGATGTCGCGAATGCGCTGGTGGTCCCGGGCCAGCTTCGTCAGCTCGTCCTGCACGCGCGTGCGGCCGGCCGCGGACTTCCGGTCGAGCATCGCCAGCACCTTGCGGTAGCGCACGGCCAGCGCGCGGTAGTCGGCGTTGCGCGGCTCGTGGAACAGGCGCACGACGTCGGCGTGCTCGACGTTCTCGATCTGCTGCACGCGGATCAGGGTGGCGTCGCCGCCCTCGCGCTGGATCTCCTGCGCCAGCCACTGGAAGTCCTCGTAGCGGTCGGGCGTGTCGGGCAGCAGGTACGCCGAGCGCTTCAGCGGGACGGCGCCGAGGCCGCGCAGCCGGCGCCACACGCGCACGCGCAGGCTCGACGGCGACGGCGGCAACCCCACCAGCAGGAGCAGGAGCGTCTGGCTCATGTTGCCGGATGAAACACTAGTTACACGAGCGTGTCAAGTGCTACACTCCGCGCCATGACGGCGAAGGCCAGCCTCGGCGCGTTCGTGAAGTACTTCCTCTACCTCGGCAGCCTCGGCTTCGGCGGACCGGTCGCGCTCGCGGGGTTCATGCACCGCGATCTCGTCGAGCGACGGCAGTGGATCGCGGAGGACGAGTACCGGCTGGCGCTGGCGCTCGCGCAGATCATGCCGGGTCCGCTGGCGGCGCAGCTGGCGATCGCGCTCGGCTACTTCCAGCACGGCATCCTCGGCGCGACCGCCGTCGGCATCGCCTTCGTCGTGCCGTCGTTCGTGATGGTCGTGGCGCTGTCGATCGCCTATCTCGCGTTCGGCGGGCTGTGGTGGATGCAGGCGCTGTTCTACGGCATCGGCGCCGCCGTCATCGGCATCATCGCCATCGCCGCGTACAAGCTGGCCCGGTCGACGAACAAGCGCGACCCGCTGCTGTGGATCATCTTCGTCGCCCTCGCCGTGGTGACGTTCTGGTTCGAGGCCGAGCTGGCGGAGTTCTTCATCCTGGCGGGCGTGCTGATCGTGTGCGTCCGCGCGCGGCCGGCGGCCCGTCACCTCGCGGCCATGCTGGTCGGCGGCGGTCTCGTCGTCGGGCTCATCTGGCTGATCGAGCGCTGGGTCGTGCACCTCGGCGCCGGCGGCGAGGACGTGCTGCTGCGCATCCTCGTCTTCTTCACCAAGGCCGGCTCGTTCGTGTTCGGCAGCGGTCTCGCGATCGTCCCGTTCCTGCACCAGGGCGTCGTGCAGCAGTTCGGCTGGCTGAACGAGCAGCAGTTCGTCGACGCCGTCGCGGTGGCGATGATCACGCCGGGGCCGGTCGTCATCACCGTCGCGTTCATCGGCTATCTCACCGCGCGCTTCGCCGGCGCGGCGCTCGCGGCGATCGGCATCTTCCTGCCGGTCTACGTCTTCACGATCGTGCCGGCGCCGTGGTTCAGCCGCAATCGCGACAACCCGCAGCTCAAGGCGTTCGTGCAGGGCGCGACGGCGGCGGCCACGGGCGCGATCGCCGGCGCGGTGGTCGTGCTCGCGGCGCGCGCGATCTACGACGTGCCCACGGCGCTGATCGCGCTCGCGAGCCTCGCGGTGCTGTGGCGCTGGAAGATTCCGGAGCCGGCGCTGGTCGTGGTGGCCGGGGTGATCGGCCTGATCGTCTGGCCGCTCGTGAAGGGCTGAGCCGCCGCGTCAGCGGCCGGTGAAGCGCGGCGGGCGCTTCTCGACGAACGCGCGCACGGCTTCGCGATGATCCTCGGTGTTGAAGGTCTGCGCCTCGAGCGCGAGCGAGGCGTCCAGCACCAGATCCACGGAGGCGCGCAGCAGCTTGTTGACCGACAGCTTCGTCCACCGGATCGCCACGATCGGACCGTCGGCCAGCTTCCGCGCGAACTCCGTCGCGCGGGCCACGCAGTCGGCCGCCGGCACGACGTGGTTGACCAGCCCGACGCGCTCCGCGGTGGCGGCGTCGAGCAGGTCGCCGGTCATCAGAAACTCCTTCGCGCGCGCCGGGCCGAGCAGCCAGGGCCAGATGATCGCGCCGCCGTCGCCGGCCACGATGCCCATGCGCACGTGCGGATCGCCGATCCGCGCCGTGTCCGCCATGAAGATCGTGTCGGAGAACAGCGCGATCGTGGCCGCGAGTCCGGTCGCGGCGCCGTTCACCGCGGCGATCACCGGCGTCTCGAGATCGAGCAGCGTGTGGATGATCTGGCGCGCCTCGCGCTGCACCAGATCGAAGGCGCGCGGATCGCCCTGCACCTGCTGGAACCACGCGGCGTCGCCGCCGGCGGAAAACGCGCGGCCGGCGCCGGTCAGCACCACCGCGCGCGCCTCGGAGTCGCGCGCGACGTCCGCGAAGATCGTCGCGAGCTCGGCGTGCATCACGCCGTCCACCGCGTTCATGGGCGGGCGGTCGATCGTGAGCGTCAGCACGCCGCCGTCGCGCGCCGCGCGAATCGTCCGGTATCGTCCGTAGTCCATCAGCGATGCGGCGCCGACGGCTTGGGCGACGGCGGCAGACCCGCCAGCTTCGCGAGCACGTCGAAGACGACCGCGAAATCCCACTCCGCGAGGCCGAGGCCCTTCGCCGCCGACAGCATCTCGTGCGCGAGCGCCGTCGACGCGAGCGGCACGCCGTTCGCCTTGCCCAGCTCCATCGCGAGCTCGAGATCCTTCTGCATCATCGGGACGTTGAACCACGCCTCTGCCGGCATGCCGAGGACGAACGGGCCGCGGTACTTGACCATCGGCGACGCGGTCACGCTCTTGAGCAGCACCTCCACCGCCCGCTCACGCGTGATCCCCGCCTTCTCCGCGAGCGCGACCGACTCCGAGAACGCGAGCATCTGCACGGCGAGCGCGAGGTTGGTCGCGACCTTCATCGTGACCGCGAGGCCGAGCTCGCCGACGTGCGTGATGGTCGGGCCGATGTCCAGCAGGTAGGGCTTCACCTGCTCCAGCACGGCCGGATCGCCGCCGACCATGAACGAGAGCTGCCCCGCGTCGAGCGTCGCGACGCTGCCGGAGACCGGCGCATCGAGCATGTGAGCGCCGTGCGCGGCGACTTCGCGGCCGAGCTCGCGCGTCTGCGCGGGGCTGACCGTGCTCATCTCCACCCACGTCGCGCCGGGCTTGAGACCGGCGATGATGCCGTCCGGGCCGGACGCGACCGCGCGCAGCGCGGCGCTGTCCGCGACCATCGTGAACACGACGTCGGCGGCGGCCGCCGCTTCGCGCGGTGACGGGGCGCGCTTCATGCCGGCGTCGACCAGCCACTGGGCGCGCGCGGCGGTGCGGTTGTAGCCGATGAGCGATCGTTTGCCATCGAGCAGCCGCTTCGCCATGCGGCCGCCCATCGCCCCCAGACCGACGAACGCGAGGTCACCAGCCATCACGCATCCTTTCGCCGCCTGATGCGCGGGCCGGCGGGGCGCGCGGCGGGCCGGCGGCGCGCAGGCTCCGCCACGGGCGCCTCG
>JADMIO011426311.1_pt1 | contig 11268 bp, 8 predicted proteins | sample 8958161 | NCBI WGS metagenome assembly JADMIO01 (sample SAMN16585339, study PRJNA669376) | soil metagenome | isolation source: Crop rotation soil | place: USA: Cullars Rotation, Alabama | collected 2011 | reverse complement strand
CGCGCCGAGCCGCCGCGGCAGCGCAAGCGCGTGCTCGTCGCGGACGACAACGCCGACGGCGCGATGTCGATGGCCGCGCTGCTCGATCTGCTCGGCAACGAGGTCCACGTCGCGCACGACGGCGTCGAGGCTGTCGAGACCGCGGAGCGCGTGCGACCGGAGATCGTGCTGATGGACGTCGGGATGCCGCGCATGGACGGGCTCGAGGCGACGCGGCAGATCCGCGAGCAGCCCTGGGGGCGCAGCATCACGATCATCGCGCTCACGGGCTGGGGGCAGTCCGGGGATCGCGAGCGCTCGCGCGAGGCGGGCTGCGACGGGCATCTGGTGAAGCCGGTCGGCCTCCCGGAGCTCGAGGGCGCGCTCGCGCACCCGCCGCGGGCCTGATCAGGTCTTCTTGTGCCGCCGGGGGTTGTGTCCCTTCGCGAGGCCCAGGTAGTCGATCGTGCCGCGGCCGCGCGACATCGCCGGGGGCAGCCCGTCGGCCATGCGCTCGAGCTCCACGACCATCGCCGTCAGCTCGCTCGCGCCGCTGCGCTGGCGCTGCGTGAGGACGGCGAGCGCCTCGACGATGCCGGGGATCGAGCGGCCCGAGACGTGGCCGCGCCGCGAGAGGTCGAGGAAGCTCCGCGCGAGCGCGCCGCCGTCGAAGTTGTGCGAGACGACGAGCTCCTGCGCGACCTTGAGCACGGCGAGCGGCGGGATCCGCCCGTCCTCCGCGAGCACGAACGCCGCCTGCAAGTAGTTGTAGAAAGGGACGACGCGCGGCCCGAAGACGCGAAAATCCGAGGGCGAAGACTGACGCTCGAGGTGGATGAGGATGCGCTCGACGACGGGGCCCTTCTCGACGCCGCGCGCGAAGCGGGCCGTGTCGGCGATGGTGTCCTCGTACGCGCCCCCGCGCTTCATCACGCTCGCGAGCACCTTCTCCTCGACGCAGCCCTCGCAGATGTCCGCGTAGAGGGAGTAGACGAACGCGTCCGCCTCGGCGTCGTCCCCGAGGAGCACCTCCCGGACGAGGCCGCCGGCGTCGTCGCGCTGCGCCGCGAGCTCCGCGCGGCTCCGCAGCAGCGCCGGCAGCTTGTACCCGAGCTGACCGCGCAGCGCCCGGAAGCGCAGGCGCAGCAGGTTCTCGAGGTTCGGCTTCAGCGTGAGCGACGCCCAGCGCGCGCCGTCGAGCCTGAGCTTCTGCTCGATGCGCGAGCGCAGCTGCTCCGGGCTGCCCGAGAGGATGTGCGTCTCGACGCCTGCGCGCCCGAGCTCGCGCAGCAGCGCCGCGGCGCCCGGCACCGTCCGCTTCTGATCGGGCCGCTCGATCGCGGTGCGGATGAGATCGCGCGCCGTGTCGAAGTCGGTGCGGAGGTAGGTCTTGTCGAGGTCCCAGCGCGCGACGAACGGGACGGCGCGGGGGGACGGCGCCCCCGTGCTCACCGGCTGATCCAGTCGCGGCGGAGGCGCTCCAGCGACTGCACGAGCTCCGCAGCCGCGCCGGTCTTCGCGAGATCCAGCGCCTCGCGGAGGTAGATGTTCGCCTCGCTCGCGCGCGAACGCTCGCGCGAGACGAAGGCGAGCGCGCCGAGCACGTGCGCGCGATCGACGCCGCTCGGCCCCGCGAGATCGAGCGCCTCGCGCAGGACGCCGTCGGCGTCCGTGAGATCGCCCGCGCGCGCGAGCGCCTCCCCGAGCTTGCGACAGAAGATGAGGACGGCCCGCATCGGATCGTCGAGCTCACCGCGGAAGATCTCCCGCCGGGCGAGGTCGAGGCCGCGCCGCAGCGCGATGACGCAGCCTTGCTGGTCACCGCGCGAGGCCGCGCGATCCGCCACCTGCTCGAGCAGCATGAGCGCCTCGAAGGAGTTCTGCGCGTGGTACGCGTGCAGCGCCTGGACCTCCAGCGGGAGCGGGCCGTTCGCGCCGCGCAGGCCCTGCGCGGTCGCGTGCAGGTCGCGCCGGACGCCGGCCGGGATCGTCGCGAGCGTCACGTCGCGCACGAGCGGGTGCGTCGTGCGGATGCCGTCCACCGTCTCCGCGAGGAGGCCCGCGAGGCCGAGCGTGGTGATGAGGTCGTCGAAGCGCGAGATCTCCGGCAGGAGCGCCGCGATCCCGGCGCGATCGGTCGCGTCCCCGAGGACCGCGACCGCCTGCAGCGTGCGACGCGCCTCGCTCGGCAGGCGCTCGATGCGGAGCGCGATGATGTCCGCCATGCGCGGCGGCGGATCGCTCCCGCCCTCCAGGTTGAAGCGGATGAGCTGGTCGATGTAGAGCGGCGGCACCGCGCGCCCTTCGCTGCTGCCGGGGCGCACGGCCGCGCCGCCGCCCTTGACGAGCGACGCGGCGACGTTCGTCGACAGGCCGGCGAGCTGGCGCACGCCGCCCGAACGGAACCCCGGATCGAAGCCGGGCAGGTGCGCGACGACGACGAGCATCCCCGCGAGCGGCGGCTCGTTGATCGCGTCCGCGAGGGCGTTCCGGCTCGACCCGTCGACGGCGTGGAGGTCGTCCACGGCGAGGATCACGCGCGCCCGTCGCGCGGTCTGGTGGGCGCGGAGCATGGCCCAGCGGAGCGCCTCGGCGGCGATGAACCGCTTCTCCTCGGGCGTGAGCGTGCCGGTCGGCGGCTTCGTCCACACGTGCGGGCGCATCGTCTCGCGCGCCGCGGCGCGGCCGAAGATGTCCGAGAGGCCCTTCTTCGCCTCCGGCGTCGCCGCGCTCCAGTCGCTGGGGCCGCCGCCGTCCGTGGGCAGACCCGCGAGCCCGACGATGGCCTTGCGCAGGGCGTAGTTGCCGACCTCGGCGCACCACGGATCGGGGCCGACCTGCACGATGACGTCGCCGTCGCGCGACGCGCTGACCAGGAACTCGTTCAGGAGGCGCGTCTTGCCGACGCCGTGGTCGGCGACGACGCGCGCGCATTGCACGCTCGAGTCGACCTCCACGCGGCAGGCCGCGAGCCAGTCGAGGTCCTCTTCCCGCGCGGTGAACGGGACCGGCAGGCGAGGGAGGCTCGACTCGCGGTTGCGCCGCGCCGTGAAGTTCGCGCGGCCCGGCGCGCGGGTCTGCGTCGGGCTGGCGGTGGCGACGACGCGGGCGCCGCAGTCGCCGCAGAACTTCTGACCGCGCGGCACGAGCCCGCCGCACGACGAACAGATGACGCCGCCGACCTCCCCCGAGAAGCGCCCGCTGCCGGTGTCGCTCGTGGCGAGCGCGTCGCGGAGCGCCTGCGCGAACTCGTCCGCCGATTGGTAGCGGGTCGCGGGGTCCTTCTCGAGCGCGCGGAGCGTGACCTCCACCAGGGCGTCGGGGATCTCACGCTCCGGCGCGACGGCCGCGGGATCGGGCGGCGGCAGCGAGAGGTGCATGAGCACGACCTGCGTCGGCGACTCGGCCTCGAACGGGAGCTTGCCCGTGAGGAGCTGGAACAGGATGACGCCGCACGCGTAGACGTCGCTCCGCGCGTCGATGGGATCGCCGCGGCCCTGCTCGGGCGCCATGTAGTCCGGCGTGCCGCAGACGATGCCCGGGCTCGTCACGTTGGTCGACGTGATGTCGGCCTTCATCTTCGCGAGCCCGAAGTCGACGACCTTCACGAAGTCGCCGCCCGTGCGCATCGGCTCGAGGACGATGTTCTCGGGCTTCAAATCGCGGTGGATGATGTCGAGGTGGTGCGCCTCGGCGAGCGCGGCGAGCACCTGGCACAGGACGTCGACGATGCGCTTGAAGGGGAGGGGACCGTCCTCGTAGATGACGCGCGCGAGGTCCCGCCCGCGCAGGAACTCCATGACGAGGTAGAGCTGCGTGCCGTTCTTGCCGAAGTCGATCACGCCGACCGAGTTCGGGTGGTTCAGCCGGCTGGCGGCGCGCGCCTCGGTGATGAAGCGCACGGACGCGCTCTCGTCCCCGAGCAGGTGCGGGTGGATGATCTTGACCGCGACGGTGCGACCCAGCGCCTTTTGCTCGGCGCGGTAGACGCGGCCCATGCCGCCGACCCCCACGAGGTCCAGGATCACGTAGCCGCCGGGGAGCGTGGTCCCGATCAGCGGATCGTCCGTCTTGCGAGACAGCTCCGAGACCGGGAACCCGCACACTGGGCAGAACTTGTGTGCCTGTTCACACGGGTTGCCGCACTGCGGGCACACCGTCTCCGTCACGCGCGAAAGCTACCACGGAAGAATCCGCCCACGCTTGGGTTTGACGTTGCCGAATCGACTCGGCTACGGCTGGAATTCCTCCCGGAAGTTTCGGGTGTCGGCGCCGTTGCGGTAACCTCACGGCCGTGGCGACGCGCATCCGCCTGGGCACGCTCCTCGTCGACGCGAAGCTGCTGACGGCCGAGGACCTCGAGGCGACGCTGGCGGCCCAGAAGGCCGACGGCCGCCGCCTGGGTACCCTCCTGGTTGAACGGGGTCTTCTCAACGAAACGCAGCTTACGCAAATCCTGTCTCACCAGCTGGCCGTGCCCTGGGTGAGCCTGCTGCACATCGAGTTTTCGCGGCAGTTGCTCAACCTGGTCCCCCAGGACGTGGCGGATCGGTTCTGCCTCGTGCCGATCTACGTGCGCCACGTGCGCAACCAGGGCGAGACGCTGTACGTCGCCATGGACGACCCGACGAACGAGGAGGGGTTGAAGGCCTGCGCCGACCACTCCGGCCTGCCGGTTCGGGCCATGATCGCCCCTCCGCAGGACATCCGGAGCGCGATCCGGGTGTACTACGGCGCCCCGCGCCCGCCCTCGATCCCCGCACCGGAGGAGGTGGCCCCGCCGCCGGAGCCCGAGGCGGAGGCGCCGCCCGAGCCGGAGACGCCCCCGGAGCCCGAGGCGGAGGCGCCGCCGGAGCCTCCGGCCGACGAGGCCCCCGCGCCGCCCGTCGAGGAGCCTGAGCACAAGCCGCGGCCGCCGTCCGACTCGATCGAGGTGGATTTCGAGGCCGACGCCCCCCCGCCACCCGCAGAGGAGCCCGCGGCCGAGGAGGCCGCCGCGCGCGTGGAGGAGCCAGAGCCGCCGGCCATCGAGCCGCCGCCCCCCCCCGAGGTCGAGATCCACGTCCGCGAGAGCTCGCCCGAGATCCGCGCCTTCGAGATCCCGGTGCCGCCGCGATCGCGTCGGCCGGCGAAGCCGCGGCTCGCGATCAACGTGCCGACGCCGGCGAGCGAAGAGCCTCCGTCCACGAGCCGGCCCGTCGAGCAGATCCCGCAGCCGAAGGGCAGGGCGCCGCGCATGGTGGCGCTGACGCTCCTCGACGGCACCACGCTGACGCTGCCCGCGAAGCCCAAGAGGCGGGACAGCAGCCCGCCCGAGCCCGAGAGCGCGCGTCCGCCGCCGGCCGAAGTCGGCGAGGAGGACCACCACCAACAGCTCACCGCGCGGGACCTCGTCGCCGCGCTGCGCGCCGTCTCGCACGGGGCCGACGCGACCGAGATCCTCGGGAAGGACCACCGCTGGGAGCAGATGTTCGCCGCGCTCCTGTCGCTGCTGCTGCGCAAGCACCTGATCGCCGACTGGGAGTTCGTCGACGAGCTGAAGAAGATCTGATCAGCGCTCGAGGAGGCGATGCATCCGCGTCGCCACGCGCGGGTCGCCCTGGATCTTCATCCGGACGAGCTGGCGAGGGTCCGCGCGATACGCCTGGAAGTCCTCGCGGGTCATCGTGACGGTGGCGTCGGCCTCGGGGTGCGCGCCGCGCTCGACCCGCGGCGTCGTCGACGAGCCGTCGATGAGCCACGTCCCCGCCCCGGGGATCACCACCTGCAACTTGCCCGCGAGCGCGGTCGCGACCTCCGGATCGCGCGCGATTCGGCTCGGCAGCTCGACGTCGAACAGCTCGCGCTCGGTGACCGGGCCGGTGGCTTCGGGCGCGAAGCGGAGGGCCGTGGCACCGAGCGCCACGACGCAGAGGCCCTTCAGCAGGTTTTGCATGGCGTCTTGAGGACAAGGCTCCATGCCGCACGTCGCACGCGAAAGCGCGCCAAGCGCACGAAAGTTCGCGCCTGGCTTTCTCCCAAGTTGGGGCTCCGAGGGGCTCCGCCCCCCTCGGTGACCCCCGCAGAGATCAGAATTGGCGACGAGACTCCTGGGGTTTCTACCGGGCGGCGCCGGCGGCGAGCAGGGCCTCGATCTCTGCCTCGGACAGGCCGCCCTCCGCGAGCACGGCGCGGGTGTGCTCGCCGGATCGAGGGGGCGGCGCGAACGCCTGATCTTTCGGCGTCACGGGCAGGCGCACCTGCGGCACGTCGCCGCGCGGGCTCGGGATCGAGAAGAAGAGCTCACGCGCCGTGAGCTGGGCGTCGACCGCGAGCTCCTCGGGGGCGAGCACCGGCTCGATGCAGCAGTCGTGTTGCGCCGCGAAGGCGACCCACTCGGCCCGGGTCTTCCTGGCGATCACCTCGGCGACCTTCGCCTTGATCTCGGCCTGGTGGGGCCCCGGTCGCAAGGCGTCGAGCGACGGCTCGAGGCCGTTCGCGGCGCAGAACGTCATCCAGAACTTGGGCTCGAGCGCGCCGAGCGCCATCGGCGCCCCGTCCTTCGCGAGGTACGTGTTGTAGGGCGCGATGCCGCCGCTCAGCACCTCGTCGCCGCGCCGCGTGGTGAGGCCCGCGAGCGCCGCCGCGAGCGTGGTCGACGCGAAGCCGAGCACGCCGTCGGTCATCGCGACGTCGACGACGCCGCCCTTGCCCGTCTTGTCGCGCTCGGCGAGCGCAGCGAGGATCGCGATGACGCACCAGAGGCCGCCGCTCACGTCGGCCATCTGGAAGCCAGGCACGGCGGGCGGTCCGCCGGCGGGGCCCTGCGCGCCGAGCACGCCTGCTCGCGCGAGGTAGTTGATGTCGTGCCCCGCGCGCTGCGCGAGCGGCCCGGTCTGCCCGTAGCCGGTGAGCGCGCAGATGACGAGGCGCGGGTTCACCTCGAGCAGCTTCGCGTGGCCGAGGCCGAGGCGCTCGAGCACGCCGGGCCGGAACTGATCGAACAGGACGTCGTAGCGCTCGACGAGGCGCAGCAGCGCGTCGCGCCCCGCGGGCTTCTTCAAATCGACGACGGCGCTCCGCTTCCCTCGGTTGAGGAGCTGGAACGCCGCCGACTCCCCCGCGACCTCGGGCGGCATGTGCCGCATGTAGTCGCCGCCCTGCGCGTCCTCGATCTTGTCGACCGTCGCGCCGAGGTCTGCGAGGACCAAGGTCGCGAACGGGCCTGGGAGCAGGCGCGAGAGATCGAGGACGCGGACGCCGCGGAGGGGCTGCATGCCCTTCAAATCACGCGAGGGAGAAGAGCTTGCCGAGCTTCATGGCGAGCATCTGGTTCCCGCCGACCTTGAGCTTGCCGGCGAAGAACAGCTGCATGCCGTTCGCCTGGGGGTTCTCGGCGAGCTTCTGGAAGTCCTCGCTCGCGATCGTGATCGTGCAGTCGGCGGTCCCGGGGTTGCCGGCCTCGGCCTTGGGGCCGGAGTCGGACGCGTCGATGAACCACTCGCCGCCGTCGTCGCCCGTGATGTTGATCTGGAACTTCGCGCCGATCTCCTTCGCCTTGTCGGGGTGGTCCTTGATCTTGGCGGGGATCTCAACGTTGAACAGGTTCCTGATGTCGACGGCCATGTTTCCTCCGAGCAGCGCGGAAGCCGCGCGCGGCGCGCAAGTAGCCGCGTGCCCGGCGGCGCGTCAAGCCTGGGCGCGGGTCTCGGGCGCGGAGGCGCGCGGGGCGCGATCCAGGGCGGCGCGCAGCGGGAGCATGAACAGCCGCTCGATCGCGACGCGCTGCTCCTGAGGGGGCGGCTGCTCTGCCGTGGCCTGCATCAGCCGCAGATCGCGGAGGATGGGCCGCTCGAGCGAGCCGAGGTCCGCGTCGCGGAGCAGCGGCCCGGAGCCGGCCGGGAGCAGCGAGACGAGGACGAGCTCCGCGGCGCCCTGGCGGATCCACGTGCCCTGGTAGAACGCATACGACTGACCGAACGCCTCGTGGAACGTGATGGACCGCCACTCCAGCGGGGCGTTGAGGTCGATGCGGCGATCGCCGACCTCGAGCGCGCCGTCGTCCAGGGTGAGCGGCGCGCCGCGCGTGTCGGTGAGCACGAAGCGGTGCAGGCACGCGGGGCTGCGCGCCGAGAGCCCGTCGACGAGGCTCGCGAACGCGTCGGGCGCGAGGACGAGCGGCGCGCCGTCGGGTCCGATCGACTCCAGCCCGAGGCCGTCGGCCGAGATGGACGCGCCGTCGAGCAGGCGGTGGATCGCCGCCGTGACCGTCGGATCGTCCGAAGGCTCGACGGAGGCGCCGATCGAGAAGGTGCCGGCGCCCGAGGTGAGCACCGCGACGAGCGCGGTGCGCGTGACGTTCGTGACGAGCGTCACGCCGAACGGGGTGTCCGTGTACACGAGGGGCTGCGGCGCCGCGTCGCCGACGACGAAGGCCACGTGGTCCGCTTCGAGCCACAGGCCCCGCACGTCGCGGCGCGGGACGGGGCGCTGCGCGCCGCGCTGCCGAGCGAGGATCGCGACCGCCGCGACGGCGAGCGCGAGGGGCAAGAGCACCCGCACCAGCACCGACCGCGCGACCGCGACGAGGACCAGCGCGACGACGAACAGCGGCGCCGCGAGCCAGCGCTCGACGGGCGTACGCTGCGGCGCGCGGCGCGCGGCGGGATCGATCGCGTCGAACCAGGCGCGCGCGCGCGTCGGGTCCACCGGGATGCAGACCGACGTCGAGAGGTCGGCGCGCGCGGACCGCTCGCGTTCTTCCGCGCGGAGCTTGTGCGCGCTCTTGACCTCAGAAGCCATGCGCTCTCCAGCCACACAGGTTAGCACCCGCGCGCCCCCGATCGAGGAGAGAGCGAACCCCCCGGCGTTTTACCCGCCGCTCAACCCAGCGAGCGCGCCCGGTGCTGCGCCACCCACGGCGAGACGCGCGACCGCGCCGACTCCTCCGCTCCGGCCGCGCCCGCCGTGCGCCGGTCGCTCCGGGCGGCGGCGATGGCGATCGCCGCCGCGAGGGGCGCCCGGTCGTCGGGCGCGGGGTCCCCGTAGCCGAAGAGCGCGGCGCCGTGCTCTTCGAGGAACGCCGTCGAGTAGCGCCCCGCCGCGAACTCCGGGTGGGCCAGCAGCTTCTCGTGGAAGACGAGGTTCGTGCGGATCCCGGTCACCACGTACTCCCCCAGCGCGCGTCGCATCCGGGCGAGCGCGGACGCCCGATCGGGTCCCCACACGCTGAGCTTCGAGACCAGAGGGTCGTAGAAGCTCGGCACCGTGGCGCCCTCGTAGAACCCCGTGTCGTCCCGCACCCACGGCCCGCCGGGCCCCCGGAGCCTGCGGATCACGCCCGGGCTCGGCAGGAAGGCGGGCGTCGACGGGTCCTCCGCGTAGATGCGGCACTCGATCGAGGCGCCGCGGCGCTGGACGTCGGCCTGCTTCATCCGGAGCGGCTCGCCCGCGGCGACGCGCACCATCTCCGCCACGAGGTCGACGCCGGTCACCCACTCCGTGATCGGGTGCTCCACTTGGAGGCGGGTGTTCATCTCGAGGAAGTAGAAGCTCCCGTCCGCGCCGAGCAGGAACTCGAACGTGCCGGCAGAGAAGTAGCCGACGGAGAGCGCGCCCTTCACGGCGACCTCGCCCATCTTGGCGACGAGCTCGGGCGTGGCGACGGGGCAGGGCGTCTCCTCCACGACCTTCTGGTGGCGGCGCTGGATCGAGCAGTCGCGCTCGAAGAGGTGGACCATGTTGCCGTGGCGGTCGCCGAGCACCTGGATCTCGACGTGGCGCGGGTGGAGGATCGCCTTCTCGATGTAGATGAGCGCGTTGCCGAAGGCGCGCTCGGCCTCGCTGCGAGCGCGCTCGAGCGCCGGGGCGAGCTCGGCCTCCGCGTGGACGAGGCGCATGCCCTTGCCGCCGCCGCCGTGCGCCGCCTTGATGAGCACGGGGTAGCCGACGCGCGCGGCCGTCGCGCGCGCCTCCTCGATCGTGTTCGCGCTCCCGCCGGGCGTGATGGGAACGCCCGCGGCGGCCATCTTCTCGCGCGCGGCCGTCTTCGAGCCCATGGCCTCCATCGCGCTCGCGGGCGGGCCGATGAACGTGACGCCAGCTGCTTCGCAGGCCGCGGCGAAGGCGCGATTCTCCGACAAAAACCCGTAGCCAGGGTGGATCGCCTCGGCGCCCGAGCGCTTCGCCACGTCGAGGATCTTGTCGATGCGGAGGTAGCTCTCCGCCGCCGCGGGGGGGCCGATGTCGTACGCCTCGTCGGCGGTCCGCACGTGGAGGGCGGCACGATCCGCCTCGCTGTGCACGGCGACGGTCGCGATCCCGAGCTCGCGGAGCGTCCGCGTGATGCGGACGGCGATCTCGCCGCGGTTCGCGATGAGGACCTTCTTGAACGGGGGTTTCGCCACGGCGCCGGCGTAACACGGTCGCACCGCCGCGGAAGGCCTTTCCGAACGCGCGGCGAGTGCGCTACCTCTGGTCGTGTGCCATCACGCGCGCCGCTGATCGAGCCCGGAGACCCTCGCTCGTCGCCGGTCGAGCGCGACGCGAGGCCGCTCACGGTGGGCGAGCTCGACCGGCGGCTCCGCGGCGCCGTGGAGGGCGTCGGCCGTCACCTCGTCGGCGGCGAGGTCGGCGCGCCCCGCGAAGCCCAGAGCGGTCACGTCTACTTCACGCTGCGCGACGAGGCGGAGGAAGCGGCGATCGACTGCGTCGCGTACCGCACGGCGCTCTCGCTTTCGGCGCGCGACGTGCTGCGCGACGGCGCGCGCGTCGTCGTGCGCGGCCGCGCGACGGTCTACGCGGCGCGTGGGCGGCTGCAGCTCACGGTCGACGACGTCCGGCCGCTCGGCCGCGGCGCGCTGCTCGAGGCGCGCGAGCGGCTGAAGAAGAAGCTCGCGGCGGAGGGGCTCTTCGCGCCGGACAAGAAGCGCGCGCTCCCGACCGATCCGCGCGTCGTGGGCGTCGTGACGAGCGGCGACGGCGCCGCGATCCACGACTTCGTCAAGTGCGCCTTCCGCCGCGGCGACGTGCGCGTCGTGGTCGCGCGCGCGCCGGTGCAGGGGCCGGGCGCGGCCGCGCGGATGGGGCGCGCGCTCGCGGCGCTCGCCCGCCACCCCGACGTCGAGGTGATCGTGATCGCGCGCGGCGGCGGTTCGAAGGACGATCTCGCGGCGTTCGACGACGAGGAGCTCTCGCGCGCCGTCGCGGGCTGCCGCGTGCCCGTCGTGAGCGCGGTCGGCCACGAGACCGACACGACGATGATCGATCTCGTCGCGGACGCGCGCGCCGCCACGCCTTCGCAGGCCGCCG
>JADMIO010991111.1_pt1 | contig 11268 bp, 13 predicted proteins | sample 8958161 | NCBI WGS metagenome assembly JADMIO01 (sample SAMN16585339, study PRJNA669376) | soil metagenome | isolation source: Crop rotation soil | place: USA: Cullars Rotation, Alabama | collected 2011 | reverse complement strand
CCCTTTCCCAATGAAGAAAAGTTATGTCTATTTCGCCGCACCGCTAGCCGGGCTCGCGCTCTTCGGAGTGGTGTATTACCAATACGCCTCGAAATTCGAAGAACGCCAGGAAGCCATGGTCAAGGCGGAGCGCGAAAAGCGCGAAATCAAGATCAAGCAGGATAACGAGCTGAAGAAAAAGGCCGTCGAGGACGCGCTGCTGGCCCAGGAAACGCGCAAGAAGGCCAAGGCCGAGAAGGAGGCCCGCGAGCAGAAGGAACGCGACGATCGCGAGCGCGCGCAGCAGGTGCTGGCCAAGACGAAGGAAGATTCCCGCAAGCTGACCGACACCGTTGCCCGCCTGAAAAAGGAGGTCGCGGACAACAAAAAAGACATCACGGAGATCGAGGCCGACAAAAAGCGCTCGGTCGATGAGATGGCCTTCGTGAAGGAATACACCAAAAAGGCGGAGTCCAACCGCCAGAGCCTGTCGCTCGTGCTCGAAAAGATCGAAGCCGCCGATCGGGCTGCCGAAGCTGCCGCCAAGGCCGCCGCCGCGGCTGCCGCCGCCGCTGCGAAGAAATAATTCTCCCCTCTTACCCAACCCATGAAAAAGTGGATGTACCTGGTTTTCCCAGGAGCGATGCTCGGCCTGTTCCTGATCTTCTTCTTCGCACACAAGAAGGACTCGGACGAAAAGGAGCGCGTTCGCGTCGAGACCGCCGAGAAGAAAAAAGCGGAAGACGCCGCCGCCAAGCAGAAGGCCGAGGAAAAGGCCAAGGCCGCCGCCGCCCAGCGGCAGGCGGAGCGCGAAAAGGAAGAGGCCGACAAGGAAAAGACCCGGCGCGAAAAGCAGGAGAAGATCGATAACGACATCCGCGCCGCCACCGCCAAGGCCGCAGCCGAGGCCGACGCTGCCCAGAAGGAAGCCAACGCCCTCGAGTTGGAACTCACCCGTCTGCACAAGCAGAAGGACGCTCTCAGCCGCGAATCCTTCGATCTGGCCAAGCAGGTCGAATTGGAGCACGTGAAGCGCCGCAACGCGGAACTGGAGAACCAGCGATTCACCGAGATGATCGCCCGCCGGGCCGCGCAAAGCTCCATGGCGCAGATGCCCCCGCCCCCGCCGGCTCCCCCGGCGGCGAAGTAAACCTCGCCTCGGTCCCCGATTTATCGAACGCCCGGCTTCACCGCCGGGCGTTTTGTTTTCCGGCTGCGCGAACAAATCGCGCGATTTTGTTTGCGGTGCCCTCCGGCGTATCCTTTCTTGCCCCCTCCTCGAGGCGCAAAGCCTTCGGGAAATGGTTTCGGGGCGTAGCTTAGCCTGGTAGAGCGCTACGTTCGGGACGTAGAGGTCGCGAGTTCGAATCTCGCCGCCCCGACCATTTCTGAGCTACGAATGAAATCTGGCGCATCCAGCGTTCCAAACAGTGCCACTCCGGGCCAGAAAACCGAGGCCTCGCGGTGCGACGTGGTGCAGATCGGTGCCGAAACGGTGCGAGGGGAACGTCGCCGAACGCTCAACCTGATGCGCGACCTGCCCGAGGGACTGGCGATCGGTCAGCGCAAGGATGGGCGGAAAAAGCCGTATTTCCTGCGTTCCGGGGCTGACCGCCGGGTGTCCAGCTACGCGACCGAGCGCGAACGCAACGACGTCGCCGCAGCCCTTTGGGCCAAGCAAAAAGAGGCCGGCGTGGGCGTCCTGCAGGAGTTCGACGGCGTGCTCTGGCGCAAGATGACCGACGTTTTGAAGCGCACCGGCGCCACGCCCGAACAGCTTGAGCAGGCCTGGCAGAAGACGGAGGCGAACGGCGGCTCTCCCCTCCTCGTGTCCGAAGCGGTCGCGAACTACGTGCGGCTCCGGATGGCCGAAGGGATGAAGGAAAAGACCGACACCTACCGCCACGTCAGAAAGCACTTGGTCGAGCGGCTGGCAGGTCCGCTGGGCCATTGGCGACTCTGTGACGTGACGACGGACAAGCTGCGAGAATGGAGCGACGCCCTCCGCGACGACGACGGGAAGGCGCTGGGCGACGTAACGCGACGGCACCACCTGATAAGCGCGAAGACCTTTTTCGGCCGGGCCCGCACCGAAGGCTGGATCCTCCGCGACCCCACAGAGGCAATCATCCTGCCGAAACTCGAAGAGAAGGATCCGAACATTATTTCCGTCCGCGACGCTTTCGAGTTCTTCAAGGTCAACCGCGACCACCGCGCCATCGGCCGGCTGGCACTCGAGGCCTTCGGCGTCCTGCGCAGGAAGTCCGCGGGCAAAGCTCAGGAAGAGCATCTGCACCGCGATGTCCGCGGCATCTTCATGCCTGGGCGCGACCACAAGAGCAGCAAGCGCAAGTTCCGCCAGGGTCAGCCGGACAACCTCTGGGCATGGATCGAGCACGCACCGCCCGAATGCTGGGAGCTGACGCTGCGGCAGTACGCGGACGAAAAGACGGAAATGCACGTCAACGCGAAGCTGCGGCCCATGGTGCTGAAGACGAAGGAGGACCGCGCGCAGGCCGAGCGGTTGCGCAACGTCTGGCGGCACTCGTGCATCAGCTACCTTTTGGCCGACAGCGGCAACACCACGGCTGTGGCACGCCTGGCGCAGCATGCGCGCATCAGCACCACCGAGGGCTACGAGGGCGTGGTGTTCGCCTCCGATGCCCGCCTTTACCTCGCGATCACGCCCGAGACCGTGCTCCTGACCTGGGAGCAGTTCTTCGCTGCGCACGGCGCGCCCGCTCCTTCCCCAGCCTCACCATGAAAAACGACCTGGTTGCCGAGATTGACCGGCAAATCGCCCACCATGAAGCCGCGCTCGCGAAGCTCCGCACGGCCCGGAACGCCCTTGCCGGGCTCAATGGCACCGCCGAGCAAGTATCGCCCGCGGGAAAAAAACCGGGCGAACGCCGCCGCGCGCCACCCGGTGCCCTGGAGGACGCGATGGAAAAGGCGATCCGCGCGAAGCCCGGCATGGTCAACGGCGAGGTCGGCGCCGCGATCGTCAAAGCCGGCTACGCCTTCCCGGTCACCTCCCTGCACCGCGGGAAGCGCCTCTCGGCCATGGTCGACGAGAAGCGCCTGACCGTGAAACTCGACGGCAATCTGCGGCGGTATTACCCCGCAAAATAGGGCTTGCGAAGGCCTGTGCAGGCCACACGTTAGGCCATCCCGTAATCCTTCACTGAAAGCCCTCGACTGCTCACGCGGTCGGGGGCTTTTCAGTTTTCGGCTTGCCACAAGTCCTACAAGTTCCCACAGGTTTCGCCAATCCCTGAAGGATTACGTGGCCCGCGGCCCGTGATAACCCCCGCGAATACTGCTCCTGACGCTACGGCGCTCACGAGAGAGACGGTGGTGAGGTTGGCGGTGCAATCCCGGGGCCTCATCGATCAATGACGCAGTGCGGACGAACCCGCGCTGGGGCAAGGTCAACACGAGCGGCAAAACCAGTCATACCGACCGCGACAAAGAAGTGTTGGCAGCGAGGCGAAACGACCGACCGACGGGCGATTCCTAAGCACCCTCTGACTCCTCTGGGGTTAGGGGGCAATGCGCTCCGCTCACTCTCTCTCTCTGAGCTATCAATGAAACAAGTCACGATCACGACAGACGGCGCCTGCAACCCAAACCCGGGACCTGGCGGGTGGGCGGCAATTCTCCGCTTCGGATCCGTCTGCCGTGAACTGAGCGGGTGCGAACCCAACACCACGAACAACCGGATGGAGCTTTTGGCCGTGGTCGAAGGGCTCCGCGCCTTGAAGGAGCCATGCCTGGTGACCGTCCGGACCGACAGCAAGAACACGATGCACTGGTGCGCGCCGAACGGTTTCCGCTCGCCCAAAAAACGCGCGAAGTTCCCCGAGGCATTCGCCCTCGTGCAGGCTTTTCGGGAGCTGTCACAGCGCCACACCGTGACTTTCGAGTGGGTGCGCGGCCACGCCGGCGACCCCGACAACGAACGGGCGGACCTCCTCGCCACCGACCAGATTCGCCGGCCGTTTTGACCCCCATGACCCACGACGACCGCGAGCACCTTTGCGAAATCGACCAGACGGCAGAGCCGTGCCTCGCCCGCGGACAGCCGATCCCAGCAACCGAGCATCCGCTCTTCGCCAATGCCCCGTTTCTCGAGCTTCGCCCCGGCCTCGGCGTCATCACCGCGGATGACCTGCGTAACGCCTGCTCAAGGCGTCGCCGATAGTCTGGGCTTGCGTAGGCATGGCCGGCAGGCCTACGGATTGGGCCATGGCCAACAAATCACCCGCCGTCCCGACCACCTCCGGTGCGACCTTCAAAGTCTCTGACATCAACGAGCGCGCGGGCTTGCCGGTAGGTTCCGGCGACGGCATCGGCTACACCAAAGGCGGCGTGGCCGTGACGCAGATCACAAGCCGCGCGACGGGCGTCACCTGCTCGGCCCTGTCCGGTGCGATCACGACCGACACGACTTCCCTCGCCGCCCTGGCCATTGCCACCTTCACCGTGACGAACACGGCGGTCGAAATCGGTGACGTGGTGATCGTTTCCAAGCGGTCCGGCTTCACGAACACGAAGACCGACGTCCGCGTGACCGCGGTCGCGGCCGGCAGCTTCGACATTTCGGTCCACAACATCGACGCCTCCACGGCCGAGACCGGCGCTGGCATCATCAATTTCGCGGTCATCAAGGCTGTCTCGGCCTGATCCCCATGCTCAACCGGAACCCACTCAGCCCCGGCCTGCTCAAGTTCCGCGCCGGCACAGCTAGCCTGCTCCTGGCCACGAAGCAGGTCATCAAGGCAGCGCCTGGCAAGGTCTACGGGATTTCGGTCATCAATTCGAACGCGGTCCCGGAGTACGTGAAGTTTTACGACGCCCTGACCGCGGACGTGACGGTGGGCACGACCGTTCCGGTGATGGTCCGCATGGTCCCGGCCAACGACGGCACGAACGACGGGCAACTCATCATCGAGCCGGGCGAGGAAGAGCTGCACAAGTTTGAGACCGGCATCGTCATCATTGCCACGAGCGTCCGCGCCGATACCGGCACGCAGACCGCGCCGAGCGCCGGCCTCCTCGCAGAGGTGCGATTCATCTGACCGCGGTTAGCCCGCGGCCCTGCCGATGCCTGTCATTGCCGTAGCAGTCAACGGACGGGTCATTCTTCCGACAGCGCCCGCGGCCAGCGGCCCGCCGCCCACGCCTTCTACGTACCTGCGCCCGGGTGGGACGGACACGTATTTCCGACCAGATGGCACGTCCATCTATCGGCGCCCTTGAACCAGCAACCTTCCAGCCCCTGACCAGCCATGGCCGACGTCACAACTTCAACGGTAGTCGATGACCTCATGCAGGCGGCTGATGCCGCTGGAGCACGGACCGCGATCGGTGCGGCGGCCGCGAGCGGCACTGAGTCGGGCCTGACCGCAGGCGCGGCGACGGTCCTCGCCAATACCCGCACGATTGGCGGCAGCAACTTCAACGGCAGCGGCAACGTCACCTCGTTCCCTTCGCCTGGGGCAATCGGCGGGACGACGCCGGCCCCGGGCTCGTTCACGACCCTGACGTCAAGCGGGCTGAATACCGTTACGGGTGCCACGGCAAGGGTGGGAACGCCGGTGGTTGGCGACGTAATCGACTTCACGAAGGGCAACAACACGCAGTCGCTGACGGGAGACGTCACCTGGACCTTCAGCGGGGCGACGGTGGGGCACCAGTTTACTTTCGTAACGATCACCACCGACGGCACACCGCGCACCGTCACTCTCCCGGCGACGGTTTATCCTGATGGAAGCTCTGCGGCGCTCGCGAGCTTCGTGGTGCCCGCATCGTGCACGAAGACCGTCGTCCTCGAATGGATCAGCGGCACCGCCTATCGGATTTTCAACAACCCCGTTCTGACCAGTGGCACCGGATCGACCTTCCTCCTAGCAGCCGGCAGCACGCCGTCTTCGATGGTTGGGACGAACATCACGGGCACCGCGGCGGGACTCACGGCGGGCAACGTGACGACAAACGCGAACCTCACAGGCCCGGTGACCAGTACCGGCAATGCGACGGTGATGAAGTGCCTGGTGCAGGTCGCGTGCTCGGATCAATCGACGGCCATCACGACCGGCACGGCCAAGGCAACGTTTCGGATGCCTCACGCGATGACCGTGACCGATGTCCGCGCGAGCGTGAACACAGCGCCCACGGGCTCCACGCTGGTCATCGACATCAACGAGGCCGGCACGACGATCCTCTCGACAAAGCTCTCCATCGACGCGACCGAGAAGACTTCGACGACCGCAGCCACGCCGCCGGTCATCAGCGATGCGTCGCTCGCGGACGACGCTGAAATCACCATCGATTTCGATCAGGTGGGGTCGACCATTGCGGGCACCGGCGTGGTCGTGACCATCATCGGCACCCGCAGCGCATGATGATCGACCCGTACAGGTACGTTACCGCGGCGGGCTTTACCTACACGGCCACGTCCTTCGACGGCGCTTCGTATCTAAATCGCGGCGCGAACATCACGGGCATGGCAAACGGGCCGCGCATCCTGTCCTCTTTCTGGATCAAGATGGGCGCTGGCACGGACGACCAGACCCACGTTATCCACACGAACGCCGCAGGCACAGGCGGCTTCATCATCTACCGGGATTCGAGCGACAATCGAATCCACGTCCTGGCCAACGACAGCGGCTTCAACCTGCTCGTGAACATGGCGAGCGACACCGACTCGGTTAAGGTATCGAGCGGCTGGGTTCATGTGCTGATCGAAATCGACACCACGACGGCGGGGCGGCGGTACATCGCGATCAACGGCGTCGACCAGACCCACGAGTTCACGTTCACGACGGGCTCGGACATGCTCCTTCCCTTCGCCAACAAGTGGAATTTCGCGGTGAACGCGAACAACGACACGCCTTCCTGCAAGGCGCTGTTCTCCGAGGTGTACTTCACGACGCCGGCAGCGTGGCAGGGCTTGTCCACTGCCAAACCGAAGTTCTTCAACAGCGGCACGAGCAAGCCGGTGGACTTGGGGGCTGACGGCTCTACGCCGACGGGCACGCAGCCGCTAATCTACCTCCGCAACGCGTTCGGCACATTCCAGACGAACCTCGGCAGCGGCGGCAACTTCACCGTCACCGGGACGCTCATCGACGGGGGATCCGATAAGCCGTGAGCAGCGACATCGCAGTTGATAACGCCGCGGTGCTGTCCGGGCTCTCGCCCGCGAACTGGTATCGCAACGGCTCGACCGCCATCCAGACGGTCAATCCTGGGGCGTACCTCAAAATCAATTTCACGGGGACCTCGATCGGCATCGGCGTCGATGTGTCCGCCATGTCCGCCGCCAGCTACGCCGCGGGCATCTACCCGGTGATTAAGTGGTCAATCGATGGAGGCGCTCCGTCGACCCAGCAGCTCACCGCCTCAGACACCGTCCTCACGTTGGCGTCTGGCTTGGCCGACACGACCCATTCCTTCCGCCTGGACCTGATCGGCGTCGATCAGAGCGGCGACAGCAACCGCTGGAACCCGCCCAAAATGTCGCTCGTCGTCACGAAGCTCGTGGTCGACACCAGCAAGACGGTCACCGCGGCCACGCTGAACGGCGGCGCCTGCGTGATGGGATTCTTCGATTCGATCGGCGAAGGCGCGGTCACTCTGCGGTTGAACACTTCCTCGATCACTCAGGCTCAGGTTCAGGATGCCACGAAGAGCTATGCCGTGATCCTGGCCAACATGCTGGCTCGGGAATACGCCATCGTCGGTTTCGGCGGCCAAGGCTGGGAAAGTGGCATTTCGAGCGTCCCGGGCCTGCCGGACAGCTACAACCTGCTCTTCAGCGGGCAGAGCCGGTCATTCTCGCCGGCGCCGGGCGTGGTCCTCGTCAACATGGGGACAAACGGAAGCGTCGAATCCGCCGAGGTGACTTCCTTCCTGACCGCGCTCCGGACCTCCGTCGGCGCGACAGCGTATATTTTCTTCATGATCCCGTTCAACCAGCGGCACGCCGCCGCGATCGGGACCGGGTTCGACGATTACCACACGGGCGCACCTTCCGACACCCGGACAATCAAACTGGATTTGGGGAGCACCGGCGACTCGATCGTCACGGCCAACAGTTACGATGGCACGCACCCGAACGCCGCGGGCCACGCGCTCCTCGCAAACGCCCTGTGGCCTCTGATGACCCCTTACCTCGGCGTCATGAACCCGCGGCCGGGCGGCGGCGCCTTCGCCGGAATCTCAATCTAGCCCATGCACGCCACCCGCACCGGCCTGAACGATGCCGACAAGTCCGTGGACTTCACGCAGGTCATTCAGGGCCACGTCTCGCAGAACATCCGCCAGCAATTCACGGTCGAGCGCACCCGGCTACGCGTACACCGCCGCGCGCAAATCGAGGCGATGGAGCACATCGTCAAAGACCAGTTCGGCAACCTGTACGTGGTTTTCACGGCCAAGCTGATGGACGGCGAAATCTACGCCTGCACGGCATGGGTTGGGGCCGAGAAATGGACCGGCGCCCAAAAGAGCATCGTCCTCGTTCGCGAGTGGAAGCGCTTCCGCGGGTTCAACGACGACCTGCTTTCGGCCATCCAGAACCTGGCCTTCCACTCTCTCGCGTCGGCCAACCTCGCGATCATCAAGGCCCGCCACGCGGCGCAGCTCCCCGCCATCCCGTCGAACATCGGGGGCAACTGACATGCCGAACAATCCGGCCACAAGGAAGGCCGGCGCGACTCCGCAAGTCGCCGCAGGCAACCAGATCGTCCGGCGCCAGGACCAGGCCACGACCGTGGGCGCCGTGGTCAGTTCGGCGAAGGACAATCTCAGCCAGACCGGCATTGGCGGGGATGCCAGCACCCCGGACACATCAATCCCGATTGGCGTCATCGTCATGTGGAGTGGCCTCCTGGACGACATCCCAGCCGGCTGGAGCCTTTGCGACGGCACGAACGGCACGCCCGACCTGCGCGAGAAGTTCGTCAAAGGAGCGGCTGATGGCATCGATCCAGGCGGCGGCGGCGGAAGCGCGACGCACACCCCGGCGGGCACCGTCGCGGCCCCAACCATCTCGTCGGTATCGGCTGGCACGCCCGCCGGCACGATCGACAACCACAGCCTTGGCACCGCGGGCGTCGGGGTGGCCGTCAACGTCCTGACCGGCCCGACGACTCACACGTTTAACGGCACTGCACTGCCCGGCCATTCGCACACCGCATCGGCTCCCGCGTTCACCGGGACGGCGGCCAACTTCGAACCCGCTTACCTAGCCCTGGCCTTCATCATGAAGACGGCGTGAGGCGAGCATTTCACCATGACCCAAAAGGAACTTCTCGAACTGGCTCTCGCCTGCACCCCGAAGCAGCGGACCTTCGTGAACGCGATTGTCGACGGAGTCGGCCCATCTGAGGCCTACCGGCAAGCGTACAACACGAACGCCCGCGACAGTGCGCTGTCGTCCAAGGCGGCCAAGTGCCAGAAATCCCCATGCGTTATCGCCTATCACGCGGCACTCGTCGCGCAGATGGAACGCCGTCGTCTGCTCACGCGCGATCGTAAGCGAGAACACCTGTCGGCCATCGCCGAGAACGACAAGGCCAAGGCGTCCGACCGCATCCGGGCAATCGAAGTCGACAACACCATGACCGGCGACAATGCCCCGCAAAAGGTCGAGGTCTTCGGCCTCGGTGAATTGCTGGCGATGGTGCGCAAACGCCGTGAGTGAGCAGCCGCAAAGCCTGACCGAGGCGCAAAAGGCCGAGCTGCTGGAGCGCCTGAGCGATCCGGTTTGGCGGCTCCACAACCTTTACCGCATCGTCGACAAGAAGGGTCGCGACGTGCCCTTCGTCCCGACGCCGGAACAGGCGGCAATCATCCATGCCGTCTATGTCCTCGGCCAGAAGCGGCACACGATTCTGAAAGCCCGGCAGATGGGGTTTTCGACGCTCATCGCCATCATCATTCTGGATGCGGCGTATTTCGGCGAGAACGTGCAGGCCTCAATCGTCGACCTGACGCAGGCCCACGCCTCAGCCAAGCTCAAGAAGATCAAGTTTGCCTACGAGAAGCTGGGGCCGCTCCGCGAACGCGTGCTCTTGGACAACGCTCGGGAGATGGCTTTCTCCAACGGCGCAAACATCTCGGCGGGCAAGAGCGCCCGCGGTGGCACAAATCAGATCCTCCACATTTCGGAATGGGGACCGATTGCACACGAGGACCCTAAGCGCTCCGAGGAAATCAAGACCGGCGCCCTGCCCACGGTCGACGACGGCATGGTGTTCAACGAGTCGACGTTCAAGGGCGGCAAGGGCGGCCACTTTTACGAGGGGCTGAAAACGGCGATGGAGACGCCCGAGGCCCACCGCACCGCCAAGGATTCCCGGTTCTGGTTCTTCCCGTGGTATCTCGACAAGAGCTACACGCTCGAGGGCTCGTCCGATGCCATCCCACGCGAGGTCCGCGAGTATTTCGAGGGCAACCGCAAGGAGGGGAAAGACCGCGTGATTGGCCTTGAGGAAAAGACCGGCGTGAAATTCACCGAGGGGCAAAAGCTCTGGTACGCGAAGACGAAAGCCGAACAGGGCATCTTCATGCTTCGCGAGTACCCGAGCACCGTTGAGGAGGCGCTGAAAGCCCCGGTCGAGGGCGCCATCTATGGCGACGTCATCAGCAACCTGCGATCGCGCGGACGTATCATCCCATTCGAATGGGAGCGAAGCAGCCCGGTTTTCAGTTCGTGGGACTTGGGCTGGTCAGACTCGACATCTGTCTGGCTTTGGCAGTTCGTCGCGCGCGACATCCTCGCCATCTGGCACACCCGCCAAAAGGGCAAGACCGCGGCGCAGATGGCGCAAATTCTGGCCGACACGGGAATCCCCATCGCGGCGCATTACCTGCCGCACGACGCCGCCAGCACGACCGCAGCCGCGGGGACGAGCTACAAAGCCGAGCTGACCAAGGCCGGTCTGGCCAACCTGATCGTGGTCCCACGTTCCCCGGAAATCTGGCCAGGCATAAACCAGACGCGCGACATGCTGGCGCGGGCCATGTTTCGACTCCCGTTCTGCCGTGAAGGCCTGGACGCACTGGAGGCGTACCACACGAAGGACACGAGCGCCGGCGGGACGGTGACGAAAGAGCCGGTTCACGACTGGAGTTCACACGACTCCGACGCGGTGCGGACCATGGCCGAGGCCTTGAACCTCGGGATGGTCACGCCGAGCGTGGCCAAGCGTGCGCTGGAGCAAACCCCCCGCTGGCCCGACGGGAGCATGGTCGATCACGCAGCCGTCGCGGCGGTCC
>JADMIO010789864.1_pt1 | contig 11268 bp, 8 predicted proteins | sample 8958161 | NCBI WGS metagenome assembly JADMIO01 (sample SAMN16585339, study PRJNA669376) | soil metagenome | isolation source: Crop rotation soil | place: USA: Cullars Rotation, Alabama | collected 2011 | reverse complement strand
CTTTCCCACCGCCGTCGAGCTGCGCTTGATGATGGTGGGTGCGGACGGGATGACGGCGGCCAGCTCGAAAGCCGGCGCGGTCGCCTGCGATGACGCAGGATTAATGACTCTGGGCCGCTCGGCGGCGGGTTCGGCGGGCTTGGTTTCGGCAGCGCCAACGACTTGATTCGTACTTTGCGGACGGGCCGCGTTCAATGGTTGATTGGCTTGCTGCGCCGAGACAGTGCCGGTGGATATGAATGAGGCGGATATAAGGGCAACAACTAACTGCTTGCGCGTGATCGTCAAAACCCTCTCCTTTCCTGCGCGAACAATCCCGTTACTGCTTGTCTGAATGATTCGATGTCTGTGTAGGGGTAATGCTGTCGGAGGCCGCATTCTATTGGGCCGGGCAGCGGATGTCAATAAACCGGGACGTAAAACCGGCGCAAAAAAACCTTGTGAATTTCTTGCGAAAAGGGCCGGGCCTGGATTAGAAAGGCAGAGTGAGCATAACGACCGACCAGCCGATGTGGCTATTTCATTGCGAGGTCGTTTGATATACAATGACGAGCCATCCAGTCAAGGCGAACCCCAGGTAGCAGTAAGCCACATTGCCTGCGCGTAATGTGCCGGCCAGAAACAGGAGGAAAATATGAGCAAGAGTTCGATCACCTTCTTGACGCTTTCACTACTGGTGATGCCGATATGTGGCAGGGCCACCCAGCCGCACGCTCAATCGCGGTGCAATCTGACAGAAGCCAATGCCCCGGTCGTTCGCGGTATCCGATTAGGCATGAGCACGGATCAGTTACTCGCCTTATTCCCCGGCAGCAGCAAACGCAAAGAGATGAAAGACGCGATTGAACGGGCGCGGGCCGCCAGTAACGACATCGTCTATCTCTCGTTCGACCCGGCCATCGATGCCGGCGGCAATCAATTCGCCGGGGTGACTTCCGTCGGGGTCGGGATTTATAGAGGGCGAGTGGCGGACTTCACCATCTTCTACGTCGGGGCGACGTGGGGAACGATTGACGAGTGGGTGGCGAAGCTGTCCGAGTCTTTCAACCTGCCGGGCGGGCAAGCGTGGGAGGCCGGGCCGAGCGAGAACCCTAACAAGGTGCTCAGGTGCAGCGGCATCGAGATCGAAGCCGCCATACAGGGCGGCAGCGCGTCGATCAAGGTCACGAATACAGGGCCGCTGAAGGATGCCCAGGAGCGCGCCCGAACCGAAGAGGAGCGACGGCGGCGTACCTTCAAGCCGTGAGCCTCAAGCGTCTACCATTGTCCGTGCCTGACTTTATCGAGCGCGTGAAAGGAGCGGCTGAATGACCCTTCTGTTGGCTTTTCTGATTGGCGTGCTGGCGGGGCTGCGCTCAATGACGGCCCCGGCGGCGACGGCGTGGGCGGCGTACCTGGGCTGGCTAAAACTCGAACGCCCGCTTTCGCTGATCGGCTCGCTGCCCGCCGTCATCGTCCTGAGCTTATTTGCGCTGGGCGAGCTGGTCGCCGATAAGCTGCCGAAGACGCCGAGCCGCACCGCGCCCGTCGGCTTGATCGCACGAATCGTGACGGGCGGTTTGAGCGGCGCTTGCCTTGCCGCTGCCGGTGGTGCGGCGGCGTTGACGGGTGCGCTGCTCGGCGCGGCGGGCGGCGTTGTCGGGTGTTTCGGCGGCTATCAAGCGCGCACGCGGCTGGTGAAAGCGTTAGGCACGCCCGACTACGTCATCGCCCTGCTCGAAGACCTCGTCGCCATCGGCGGCTCGCTGTGGGTCGTCTCGCGCTTTTAGCGATCACATCACGGCGTTGCGGGCGATCACTTCGCGATAGAACGAGGCGCTCAGCTTCGGCGTGCGCTTCTGCGTCTGGTAGTCCACATAGTGCAGCCCGAAGCGGTTCGTGTAGCCATCGCCCCACTCGAAGTTGTCCATCAAGCTCCACAGGAAATAACCGCGCACCGGCACACCGTCGGCGGTGGCGCGCTGCAACTGCGTCAGGTAGCTGCGCAGGTACATCACGCGATCCGTGTCGTAGACGGTGCCGTCGGCTGCCGGAATATCCGAAGACGAGCAGCCATTCTCTGTAATGTAAATCTCTCTGGCTCCCCATAACTTTGCAACGTGGCGTGGCCCCCAGTAGAGGGCTTCGGGGCCGACAAACAGCCAGGGCGAAGCCATGTGCGGAAACGACGCCGGGTGCTGCACGACGGTGAAGCCCAGCCGCGAGCCGTCGGCGCGGACGTAAAGCGGCGTGTAGACGTTGATGCCGACGAAGTCGAGCGGGCTGGAGATGATCTTTAAATCTTCGGGCGTGAACTTGGGCGCGTTGGCTCCCGCCGACGCCAGATAAGCGTCGGTGTATTTGCCCTCTTGAATCACGGTCATGTACTGCGCGTTCAACTCGCGCGTCGCGCGCGCGGACGCCTCGACGTGCGGCGGCGTTTCGATGACCGGCACGCAGATGGTCAGGTTCTCGGCGAGGCCGACTTTGGTGCCCGGCTTTGCCTTGGCGCGGATGGCCTGCACGGCCAGGCCGTGACCGAGCACGGCGTGATGCCGCGTCTGATTGAAGCGCCCCGGCGGCAGCTTCAATCCCGGCGCGTGAATGCCTATGCGATAGCCAAGCTCGACGAACGCGCCGAACTCGTTAATCGTGAAGAAGTGCTTGACGCGATCCGAGAGTCGCTCGGCGACATAACCGGCGTAATCGCCAAACGCCTTCGACGTGTCGCGCGATTCCCAGCCGCCGCCGTGATCCTGTAACGCCTGCGGCAAGTCCCAGTGATAGAGCGTGGCGAACGGTTGAATGCCGTTGGCCAGCAACTCGTCAACCAGACGATTGTAGAAGTCCAGGCCCTTCGGGTTTGGCGTCCCGCTGCCTTGCGGAAAGACGCGCGACCAAGCGATGGAGAAGCGATAGACCTTGACGCCCAGCGACTTCATCAACTGCACGTCTTCTTTGTACCGGTGGTAATGATCGTCGGCCACGTCGCCCGTGGCATTGTTGACGACCTTGCCGGGCGTGTGCGAGAAGGTATCCCAGATCGACGGGCCGCGCCCGTCTTCGTTGACCGCGCCTTCGACTTGATAAGACGCCGTGGCGGTGCCCCAGAGAAAGCCTTTGGGGAAGGAGCGATGATTGAGGCCGGCGTCACGCTGCGTCGAGTTGGCCTGCGAATTGGAACCGCGCGCCGGGATGGCCGCCGAGCCGAGTGCTGCCGTACCCATGAGCTTGGCGAACGTGCGCCTGGAAAACTTCTTCAGCATGTAAGATCGTCCTCCGAATGTGTGATGGATTGCCTCAAGACCTCTGAGACGGCGAATCGGGTCGAAGGCATTGAAGCAGACCGACAATGAATATGCAAACTCGACGGCTTGCGCAAAGCCGCACGAGGCTGGCTATAATCTTGCTTCAACGCAAAGGAGACGATATGAAAGAAGTCAACCCGCAACAAGCTTATGAGTTGATGCAGAGCGATCCCGACATCATCTATCTCGACGTGCGCTCGGTGCCGGAATTTGAAGCCGGCCACCCGCAGGGCGCGATCAACATCCCGCTGCTGCACTTCAAGCCGGGACTCGGCATGTCGCCGAACGAAGATTTCCCGGCAGTGGTCGAGGCCAACTTGCCGAAGGACGCGACGATCATCGTCGGCTGCAAGTCGGGAGGCCGCTCGGCCAACGCCTGCCAGATCATGAGCCAGATGGGCTATCAGGACGTGACTAACATGCGCGGCGGCTTTGTGGGCGCGGCCGACATGATGGGGCGCGTCGTCGAGCCGGGCTGGTCAATGATCAACCTGCCGGTTTCGACGGCAGCGGCGGACGGCGCGGATTATGATTCGCTCGCCGCAAAGACAAAGTAGTAATACTGTCCGAGAGTGCGAGCAGCTTGCCTGACCTGGGAGCGCGGGCGTCTCGCCCGCTAGTCTTGCGCATGCGAACCGCTGCGGGTCGTGTCGCCCGCGCTCCCAGGACTTCACCCCTCTACACAAAAGCCGGGCGAAGCATTTCCGCTTCGCCCGGCTTTTTATTGGATCAACTCAAGCCGAGTGATTAAGGATGGCGACGCGCCGCCTTGCGCTCAGCTTTCGTCTGCCCTTGAGCCGGCGGGCCCATCAAGACTTGCTGCTTGGGCGCGGCCTGCCGTTGAACCTGCTGTTGAGCCTGCTGTTGAGCACGCCGCTGCTGTTTCGCCTGCTGACGCATCATCTGCTGCTGTTGCGCCATCTGCTGCTGCCGCTGCTGCTGCATTTGTTGTTGCTGCATGGCCTGTTGCTGACGCCGCGCATGGCGTTGATTGATTTGCGCCTGCTGCGCCGCCTGTTGCTGTTGCGCTTGCTGGCGGGCCATTTGTTTCTGCTGGCGGCGCGCTGCCGTCTGCTGTTGCTGCGCGGCCCGCTGAGCTTGTTGCTGAGCTTGCTGCTGTTGCATAGCCTGCTGACGCGCGGCTTGCTTCTGAGCGCGGCGCTGCTGCGCGGCTTGCGCCTGCTGAGCGGCAGCCTGTTGCTGCGTTGCCGCCTGCTGCTGGCGTTCGAGCCGGCGCTGTTGTTTCTGCTGAGCCGCCGCCTGCTGCGCCTGCTGTCGCTGCGCCGCCGCTTGCTGAGCAGCTTGCTGTTGCTGCGCCGCTTGCTGCTGTCTCTCGAAGCGGCGCTGTTGTTTCGGCGTCATGCCTTGCGGCGCTTGTTGCGGCTGCGCCGCTGCCTGCGGCTGCGCCTGAACCATTGGCTGTTGCTGGCGCTGGCTCTTCAACTGGCGCAACTCCTGTTTGGCCGAACGGTCGCCCTGTTGCAAGCGTGCGCGCAACTCGGCGATGCGCTGATCGCGTTGTTGAGCCTGCGCCTGCTGCTGCGCTGATAATCCGGCTATCGGCACGCCGTCGGGACGCTGCGCGGCAACGACCTGACCGCTGTTCTGGAATTGTAATTTATTTCGCTTTTGCCGTTCAGGCACCGACTGAACCTGCAATGCCTGTGCGGCGTTGTTTCGTACCGGCGGCACGACCGGCGCAACGCTTGTCACCACCGGGCGGTTGAAGATCGCCGCCTGCATCTCCCGCCGCGCCTGCTTACGCGCCGCGCGCTCTTGCTCTACCGCCACTTGACGGACGCTCGCAACCTGGTACGGATCCATCACCGGACGCGCCTGCTGAATCCATTGCGGATTTGTAGGCACGATTACATTTCGATCAATGCGCCGGGTGAAGGCTTGCACCGGCACGACCGTCACGGCCGACGCATAGTTCAAGTTCGCGTAATTGCGCTGCGCATTCACATACTCTCGTACATCGCGCGCTGACGCTAGATAGCGAGCTTCGTAGCCCGCGTCATAGTAACGCGGCACGTAACGCTCGCCCGGCGCGAGCGGCACCCAGCCGATCTGCGTCTCTTGTATGGGCACAAACGCGACCAGTGCCGGCGCATAGACCGGGTTCGTCCGACAGCCTTCGGGCACCCACATCCAGCGTTGCTGATTCACGTAAGCCCATCGACCATAGTGATACGGCGCATAGCCCCACGCTTCGCTCGATACCCACGTCGGCCCCCACACGTCGTCCACGTCCCAGTAACCCTGTCGATAGGGCGACCAGTCGGCCTCGACGCGCGGAGCCCAGCAGCGACCGTACCCGTCTACATCCTGCCAATCGCCATACTCGTCAAGATCATAGAGGCCGGGAATGTCTTCGGCCAGGTATTGATAGCTCGCCGAATGACGATAAGGATCGTAGTAGTCAGGGTCATCCAGATAAGTATCGTAATTAGCATAGCGCCCGTCGTAAGTATTCGGATAACGGTAGCCATAATAATCGTTGAGGATGTTGCCGGCGGCGGTAGGCGCAATCTTTGACACCAGCGCCTGCGCGGCGACCTGACTCGCGAGTGTCAGCACTTCGCCTTTGCTGATCTGGCCCGAACCGGCCAGCCCGACAACCTGCGCCAGTCCGTTCAGCACGCTGATCGTCGTGTTGCCATCGTCGCCGATGCCGAGCTGATAAAGCCCCGGCTCGGTGAAATCAACCGCGCCGCACGGCGTGGCGACTTCATACAACTGGCCGCTCGGAAGATCACCGACATCAAAGATGGCCGAGCCATTGCGCAAAGCGAGCTGCGTCCGCTCGTCGGCCAGCGACAGCACGTCGAGGGCCGTGTCGGGATTCAACCGCGCGTAGTTGCGTGCGCTGAAGGCGATCTCGGCATGCGAATTGTCGCGCGCAAAGATGCGCTGACCCACCGTGATCGGCGCATTCACCGCCGCGTCCTGCCAGTCAAGCTCCTCATTGTCGGCTTGATTGAGCGCCTGCGCGATGTCAACGTTGCCGTCCAGGCGTTCGAGGCGCGCGGCACGCGGCACGATCTGCGCGTCGGCGGTCGGCTCGGCGCGTTTGACTAATAAAATCGCGCCCGCCACGCCGACGATGGCGACCAGCACTACAATGATCGCCACGTGCGGCGGCACGCTTGATAATCGCTTAAGGAATCGTTTCATCTTAATAACCCTCCTCTGCTCTCGCAGCTTCGCTGTGTCTGCAAGGTTGTTAGTGCAAGCCCGATGCCTCGCACTGTCTTTATTCAAAGGGATGCGATTGAACGCAAATTCGTTTGTCTTGATGTGCAGTTGTGAGACGAAGCGCGGGCGCGTGTATGTTAATCAAACGGGCGCGGCACGATACTCTTACACCATATCGTGCCAGTAGTGACGATATAGCAGGGCAGCAAATTTTGTAATCTAACTTGCTTTAGAAGCCTTGACGCGATCAGCCGCAACTTTGCCGCCCGCTCGCCAGATGAAGTAAGCCGGCAGGCCAAGCAGAATGATGCCGAGCGCCGCAATCGTGCGCCGCGGGGCGTTCTGCATCTGCGCGACGAGCGTGTTGGCGACGAGCACCGCCGCCGCGATGATGAACAGCAGCGGCGTCAGCGGATAACCGGGCACGCGGTAGGAACGTTCGGCGGCGGGTTGCCGCTTGCGGTAAACGAAGAGGCTGGCGGCGGCCAGCGCGTAAAAAATCCAGCCGGAAAAGACGACGAAGGTCAATAGCTCACTGAAGGTGCCGGCGACCGCCAGCACGACGGCCCAGAGCGAGCCGGCAATGATGGCCGTTGCCGGCGTGCCGAATCGCGGGTGCACGTCGCCCAGTCGCTTGAAGAACAGGCCGTCCAGAGCCATCGCGTAGTAAACGCGCGGCGCGGTGAGCACGTTGCTGTTGGCGGCGCTGAAGACCGAGATGCAAATGATAATGGCAATCAACTGCGCGACGCGCGGGTTGATGACCGCCGCGAGCGAGGTCGCCGCCACGCTGTTGGATTGCGCAACGCCCGCCGGGCCGAGCGCCGCCAGATAAGCGACGTTCGCGAGCAGATAGATGACGATCAGCGCCGCCGTGCCGACGAACAGAGCGCGCGGAAAGTTGCGCTGCGGGTTGATGATCTCGCCGGCACTGAACGTGCAGTACTGCCAGCCTTCGTAAGCCCACAGCACGCTGATCATCGCCAGGCCGAACCCCGACGCGAGCGAGCCATTGACCTGAGCCGGCCACAGGCTTGCGCCAGTGCTCGCGTACTGGCGGCCAAACACCAGCAGCGCGGCGCTCATCAAGAGAATGCCGACGACTTTAATGGCGGTCGTCCAGTTCTGCACGTCGGCGCTCGTGCGCGTGCCGATGACGTTGATCGTCATCAGCAGAAGGATGATGGCGACGGCGATGATTTTCTCGCTGGCCGCCGTCATCGGCATGACCTGCGCCAGCGTCGTCGCGAAGGCGACGGCCAGCGTCGCGACCGCGCCGCTGCTGATGGCGAAGAACATCGTCCAGCCGAACAGAAAGGCCGGCATCGACCCAAAAGCGTCGCGTATGTAAGCATACAGACCGCCTGCCTGCGGCCTCGTGGCGCTCAGCTCGCCATACGTCAGCGCGCCGAGCAGCGACAGCAGGCCGCCGGCCAACCAGACCAGCAGCGCCACGGCGACGCTGCCGCCGACGCTCGTAAGGACGCCGCCGGGCACCAGAAAAATCCCTGAGCCGATGACCGAGCCGACGACTAGCAACGTCAGGTCTTTCAGCGTGAGCACGCGCGCCAGTTGCGTCATGTCAGCCAGTCTCCTGAAAAAGTAATGACGGCTACAGAAAAATTTGATTGGTGATGGAGACTACTTCTTCTTGCTCTGCCAGGCACGCTCTTGAAGGCGGGCAAGCTGCTCGCGGTTTTCCGCGCCTTCGATCATCACCACGTCCTGGCCGCGGATCTCGATGCTCGCCAGCCCCTCGCTCGTCTCATAGACGCGCCGGGCCGTGCCGGTGTCGGCGTCATGCTTGAGCTTATAACGTTGCTCGGTGCGCTGCGAATAAGCGGCGAAGAATTCTTTCGCGTCGCCCGGCGTGTCCCACGTCGTGTACTGCACAAGCGCGGTTGCGCCGGTCGCCGGGTTCTCGTAAAAGCCATAACGGTCGCCGCCCCAGCCGGCGGCGGCGGTGCGCGCAGCGGACTTTGGCAGAAATTCGCTGAGGATGACAAAGTAACCGAACTCACCATTCACGTCGGCATCGGCGCGCTTCCAGCCTTTGCCGAACGCCGTCGCGAGATCGGGCAGGTCGATCTTCACCGGCATCTCGCCGGCCATGTACTTCTCCGGGTGGATGATCTGTTCGCTGGAAGCCGGCAGCGTCGTGTACACGTCATTCAGCCCGCGCCACGTAGCTTTCTTTAAGATTGCCTGCGTGAAGCCCGCGCCGTATATGTAGGGAAATTGCAGGTTCTCGCGCAGCACGCGCGGCGCTGCCGAGAGCACCGGGTAACTCGGATCGCTCGTCTCGGCGTCGTTGTCGAGCAGGCGCTCGGTCAGCGAGCCGAGTTTTGTAATGTCAACCCCACCGAGCCCCTGCTGCTCCAGATCGTAGAGGATCATCACCAATGTCGCTTCGCCTTCGACCAGCGCGTGCGCGGCCAGTTCAGCATCGGCGTCGCCCTTGGGCCACTTCTCGAAGCGCCGCAGGTTGAAATGCTGATCCTGTAAGGCGTGGACCAGCTCATGGGCCATGACCTTCTTCTGCTCGGCTATCGGCAGCCACGCGGCCAGATAAAACTCTTTCGTCTTCGGCTCGTAAAAGCCGGCCACCTGCTCGCGCAACAGCTTCACGACGTAATCGCGCAGTTGAAAATCTTTGGGCACCAGGCCGAGTCGGGCGAGCGTCTTTTGTGAAGCCTGGAACTCGGCGGGCGAGGTATCTTCGTCGAGGTCGCGGATGACCGATTGCTCGATCTCGTCGCGCGTCTTGAAGGCGCTCTTGACCGGCTGTTTGATTTCCAGCTCGCGCATGCGACTGACGGTCTTGAGCACGTCGTCAGAGGCGTTGATGGCCGCCGCCGTCTCTGGCGGCTTGATGACCGCAGCGCCTTGCCGCGCCGCGCCCGTGTTGGTCAGTAATGCCAGGGCCAGCAGGAGCGCGAGGCTGGCGGTGAATCGTTTAAACATCATGGAAGACCTTTCTTAGAAGTGCTGGTGAAATTGTCGCTGTGCTGATGGCGATTTGTCAAAGGCATCGCCGCTGCGCTGGTAAGCGTTCCGCGCGGGGTGCTAAGATTAAAAATTACTTCAGCCGTCGGGCCGCCGCCCTGTGGCCGGGCTTTCATCACAGGAGTCAAGCAAGCAAAGTATGCGAGCGCACGTCGTTACATTCGGCTGTCAGATGAACGAGTACGACACGCACGCCATCCAATCGGAACTGGCGGGTATCGGTTATTCGTTCGTTGACGATTACCGCGAAGCCGACCTCGTGCTGGTCAACACCTGCGCCGTGCGCGGCAAACCGGTCGAGAAGGCGCAGACCCTGCTTGGCGAGTTGCGCAAAGAGAAACAGCGGCGGCGCGGCGCGATGACCGTCGGCCTGATGGGCTGTCTGGCGCAACTCCCTGAAGGCCGCCGCATGGGCGAGAAGTTCGCCGTCGATATTATGCTCGGCCCCGGCGCGATCACCGAGATCGTCCCGGCCATCGAGCGCGGCAAGTTTCAATCCTTCGACTTCAAGAACGAGTTGCAGTTCTACACGCCACCGCCGCCGCGCGATGCGGTCAGCGCACACCTCACGATCATGCGCGGCTGCAATCACCGCTGCACCTACTGCATCGTGCCGCAGACGCGCGGCCCGGAAGTGTCGCGTCCCGTCGAAGACATCCTCAACGAAGCGCGTCTGCTTGCCGCAGCCAGTGTGGCCGAAGTTACACTGCTCGGCCAGAACGTCAACTCTTACGGGCTGGCCGATGGCATCGGCACGCGGCGCAAGCAACTGGCCGGCTACCCGTCGTTTGCCGAGTTGCTGCGCATGGTCGGGCGCGTCGGCATTCCGCGTGTAAGGTTCGTTACATCTCACCCGGTCAACTTTGACGACGAGATTATCGAAGCGATAGCCGACACGCCGGCAGTCTGCCGCTTCATTCACCTGCCCGTGCAGTCGGGCTCGAATCGCATCCTCAAGCGCATGGCTCGTGAATACACGCGCGAGTTTTATCTCGACCGCGTCCGCCGTCTGCGCGAGATGCTGCCGGACGCGACGATCTCGACCGACATCATTGCCGGTTTTCCGGGCGAAACCGAAGAAGATTTCGAGGAGACGCTCAGCCTTTACCGCGAAGTCCGCTACGATGCGGCTTATATGTTCATCTACTCGGAGCGCGAAGGCACACCGGCACAGGTCCACTTCGAGGACGTGCCGCGCGCGGTGAAGACCGAGCGATTGGGCCGCCTCGTCGAATTGCAGAAAGAAGTGTCGTTCGAGCAGAACCAGCAGTGGGTCGGGCGCGAAGTCGAAGTGCTGGTCAAAGGCGCGGCGGACGAAGCCGGCTTCGTGCAGGGCCACACGCGCGGCAATCACGTGACGATCATCAAAGGCAACCTTGCGCCGGGCATCCACCACACAACGGTCGTACAGGCGACGCCGAATCGCCTTTATTGCGAAGCGGCGGGCGTTGAAAGCCAGGGGCCGGCGCTTGCCCGGCGAGAGTTGCGTGTCATCTCTCTGCCGATAATTTAATCGCCAGCCCCTGCTTAAAAGATTAACCCACCGTTTTACGGCTGCGCCTGCACCGTAATTTTATTCACCACACGGTGAATGCCTTTAACCAACATAGCAACGCGTTCAGCCTTCGCCTTCAGTTCTTCGCTCGGCAATTCGCCGCTCAAGGTCGCGGTGCCGTTTTCGACCTTCACGTCTATGGGATGCGTGCGCAGGTCAGGGTCGTCGAGCAGTTTCGTCGTTACGTCAACTTCGAGGCTGACGCTGGACGTTGAGGGAAAG
>JADMIO012385631.1_pt1 | contig 11269 bp, 11 predicted proteins | sample 8958161 | NCBI WGS metagenome assembly JADMIO01 (sample SAMN16585339, study PRJNA669376) | soil metagenome | isolation source: Crop rotation soil | place: USA: Cullars Rotation, Alabama | collected 2011 | reverse complement strand
GGGAGCCATCTACTGGTCCGGCATCGGCCGCATGGTCTACGGGCTCAGCGAGAAGGGTCTCTACGCGTTGACCGGCGACCACGCCGCCAACCCGACCCTGGCGCTCCCGTCCCGCGACGTCCTCGGTGCCGGGAGTCGCACGATCGAGGTCGTCGGGCCGCTCCTGGAGGACGAGGCGGCCGTGCCGCACCGGGACTTCTGGAGTAACTGACTCGACCGGTCGGTCGTTGAAGGGCCGATGAAGCGCCTCCTCCCGACCCTCGTCCTCGCCGTCGTCCCCCTCCTGGGGGCGGGCCTCGGCCTCGCCGCGCCCGCAGGCGCCGCCGACGACACGTCGGGCACGGCAGCCGCCATCACGGTGCTCAAGACCGAGCGCGACGGCCCGCGGACCACCAGCTTCACCGTGCGCACCCCGTCGCTCGAGATGTCGGCCACGACGCCGCTGATGGTGCACGTGATCCTGCCGAAGGGCTACCAGAACCACCCGCACCGCCGCTACCCGGTCCTCTACGCGCTGCCCGGCACCAGCAACAAGGCGGACGTCTGGCTCCGGAACATCCACACCCGTCAGCTCACCCGCAGGCTCGGGCTCATCGTCGTGATCCCGGACGGCACCTACGCCGCCGACGGTGGCGGCTTCTACACGGACTGGGTCGACCCGACCACGAGCCGCGGGCTCGCGAACTGGGAGACCTTCCACACCCAGGAGCTCGTGCGGTGGGTCGACGGGCGCTACCGCACCGTGCGGTCGCGGGCCGGTCGGGCCATCGTGGGCATCTCCCAGGGCGGGTTCGGCTCGATGTCGTACGCCGCCCGCCACCCCGACCTGTACGGCGTCGCCGCCTCCTTCTCCGGGGCCGTCGACATCTGGCACGGCGACCAGTGCCGCGTCGGCGCGATCGGGCTGATCAGCGGCATCATGACCGGCCTCAACCAGGTCCAGCCGTTCGCACCGTTCGGCGACCCGGTCTCCGACGCCGCCAATTGGGCCGCCCACGACCCGGGCACCCTCGTGAAGAACCTCGCGAACACCAAGGTCGACCTCTACACGAGCGAGGGCGCTCCCGGTGACAGCGACCTGCAGGACCCGGCGGTGCCGGGCACCGTGGCGATGGAGGCGATCCTGCACCAGTCCAACCTGTGCTTCACCGACGCCGCCGACCGGGCCGGTGTCGCGTACGGCTGGCACAGCTGGACGGTCGGGACGCACGCCTGGAAGTACGGCGACCGCTCGCTGAAGGACTACCTGCCACGTCTGATGCGCTACTTCCGGTCGGCTCGTTGAGCGTTTCCCGCGGCCGGGACTCGGGCACTCTGGACACATGGACCTCGAGGGCATCGCCATCCGCCTGGCGATGCAGGTGAGCGAGAGCGTCACCAGCAGCTCGCTCCTCGGCGACGTCCTCGACGCGATCCACGCCGGCACCCCCGAGATCGCGATCGCCCTCGCCGTGGCCGTCATCGGCCGGGACCGGGTCGAGCGCGACGTGGCCGAGGCGCTCGACGAGCTCTAGGCGGGCGCCCCCTCGGACGCCGCCTCGTGCCGCGGCCAGAACCGGTAGGCCACGAGCAGCGGCACGATCACCCAGGGGATGTTGAACGGCAGGTACGTCCCGAGGTGTGGCGGCGGGTGCGGCCCGAGGAACGTCTGCATGAAGTAGAAGTACATGTTCGTCACCGAGCTGACCGCGTAGACGAGCGCCAGCGTCGGCAGCCACGACCAGGACTTCAGCCTCCAGAGCCCGACGAACAGCACGGCCAACAGGACCGACTGGACGAACCCGTCGTACACGACGGAGGCGTGCAGCGTCGGCGGGATGTCGAGGTGCTGCGGCTCCTGCTCGACGGCCCACGAGTGCAGCGACCGCAGCGGCGGCCACGGGCTGTCGGCCGTCACCGGGACGCCGAGCGCCTCGGGCAGGCTGAGGACGAGGCTGTTGACGATGCCCAGGACGAACGCGGGGAGCAGGACGTAGTCGAGCTTGCGGCGGGTCAGCACGGGCACAGACTGGCAGGTCGGTCGGGATCAGGGTTGGAGCTGCTAGCCGTGATTCGACCAGTCGCGGCCGAACCAGCGTTGGATCCTGCTGCGTGCGAACTGTGCCTTGTCGGCCATCAGCTCGGTCGACGGCGCCTGGAAGTGCCCCTGTGGTGGCTGTCCGGGGAGGAACGTGACCTCGACCTTGGCGACCTCGTCGTGCCCCACCTCGAGGTAGCAGACCCCGACGCCGTCGTACGTCGCAGACTCCTGCTCGGCGCGGTGCCGCGCGACGATGCGGTCGGCCACGACCGCCGCCTGCCGCTCGGCGTAGACCCCGGCCTTGGGCGTGCCGATGTCGGTGACGTCGCCGACGGCGTACACGTCCGGGAACGAGGTCTCGAGGGTCGCCGGGTCGACCGGGACCCACCCGTCGACGCAGAGCCCCGACGCGGCGACCGCCTCCGGCACGTGGTGTCGTGGGACGCCGAGGAACAGGTCGTACGGCATCTCGGACCCGTCCGCGATCAGGGCGACCCGGCGCTCGGCGTCGAGCCCCGTGACGATGGTGTCCGGGTGCCACCGGATGTCGCGCTCGGCGAACGCCGCCAGCAGCGCCTCGGACGCCTCGGGCGACGGCGGGATGGGCCGGCCGAGCGGCATGACCAGGTCGATGGTGGACGCGTCCCGCAACCCACGAGACACGAGCAGGTCGTGCACGAGCAGCGCGGTCTCGCTCGGTGCGGGCGGGCACTTGAACGGCGTCGAGGTGACAGCCACGACGACGGCCCCGCCGGTGAAGTCCGCCAGCACCTCGCGGGCGGCGAACGCGCCGGCCACGGTGTAGAACTCCGTGCCTGCCTCGACCAGCCCGGGCGTGGCCGCGGGGTCCAGGTCCGCGCCCAGGGCGACGACCATGACGTCGCCGTCGTACGTCCCGGCGTCGGTCTCGACGCGTCGCAGGGCGGGGTCGATCGCGGTGATCGTCGCCGGCACGAAGGTGACGCCCGGGTGCACGAGGTCGGCGTACCGGTGGACGACCGCGTCGGGCTCGGTACGGCCGAACATCACGTCGAGCTTGGAGAACCCGAAGACGAAGCCCTCCGCCCGGTCGATGAGGGTGATGTCGACGGCGTCACCCAGCTCCTCCGACAGCTTCGTGGACAGCTCCAGCCCGCCGAAGCCGGCTCCCAGCACCAGGACTCGCACGAGGAGAGTCAAGCACCCCGGTGCGACGAAGGCCCCGGTCCAGGGACCGGGGCCTTCGTGCGTGGAGCGGGACGACTCAGATGTCGTAGTAGAGCTCGAACTCGTGCGGGTGCGGGCGCAGCTGCACGGGTGCGATCTCGTTCTCGCGCTTGTAGGTGATCCACGTGTCGATCAGGTCCGGCGTGAAGACGTTGCCGACAGTGAGGAACTCGTGGTCCGCCTCGAGCGCGTCGAGCACGGCGCCGAGCGACGTCGGCACCTGGGCGATCTCGGCCATCTCGTCCGGCGGCAGCTCGTAGATGTCCTTGTCGATCGGCGCGGCCGGCTCGATCTTGTTCTTGATGCCGTCGACACCGGCGAGCATGAGGGCCGAGAACGCGAGGTACGGGTTCGCCGAGGGGTCGGGGAACCGGGTCTCGATGCGCTTGGCCTTCGGGTTCGATCCGGTGATCGGGATGCGCACCGACGCCGACCGGTTCCGCGAGGAGTACACGAGTGAGATCGGCGCCTCGAATCCGGGCACCAGCCGGTGGTAGGAGTTCACCGTCGGGTTGGTGAACGCGAGCAGCGACGGCGCGTGCTTGAGGATGCCGCCGATGTACCAGCGGGCGGTGTCGGACAGGCCGCCGTACCCGGTCTCGTCGTAGAAGAGCGGCTCGCCGCCCGACCACAGCGACTGGTGCACGTGCATGCCCGAGCCGTTGTCGCCGAAGATCGGCTTCGGCATGAAGGTGACGGACTTGTTGTTCACCCACGCCGTGTTCTTGATGATGTACTTGAACTTCATCACGTCGTCTGCGGCCTTGAGCAGCGTGTCGAAGCGGTAGTTGATCTCCGCCTGGCCGGCCGTGCCGACCTCGTGGTGCGAGCGCTCGACGAGCAGGCCGACGGCCTCGAGGTTCTTCACCATCTCGTCACGCAGGTCGCCGTAGTGGTCGTACGGCGCGACCGGGAAGTAGCCGCCCTTGAACCGGGTCTTGTAGCCCCGGTTGTCGCCCTCCTGGCCCGAGTTCCACCAGCCCTCGACGGAGTCGATGTGGTAGTACCCCTCGTTGGCGCCAGTGGAGTAGCGGACCGAGTCGAAGATGTAGAACTCGGCCTCGGGGGCGAAGTACGCGGTGTCCGCGATGCCCGTGGTGCTCAGGTACGCCAGCGCCTTGCGGGCGATGTTGCGCGGGTCGCGGCTGTAGGCCTCGCCGGTGATCGGGTCGTGGATGAAGAAGCTCAGGTTGAGCGTCTTGGCCGTGCGGAACGGGTCGAGGAACGCCGTCGACGGGTCCGGGAACAGCGCCATGTCGGACTCGTTGATGGCCTGGAACCCGCGGATCGACGAGCCGTCGAACGCGAGGCCGTTGTCGAAGACGTCCTGGCCGAACGAGGACACCGGCACGGTGAAGTGCTGCTCGATACCCGGCAGGTCGACGAAGCGGACGTCGACCATCTCGACGCCCTCGTCCTTGATGTACTTGAGCAGCTCTTCGCTGTTGCTGAACATGCATCCTCCTGGGCTGCGTCGCGACCCGATCGCAACCTTGAAAGTCAGAGATGGAACGTCCGGCGCCACGCTGCGCCGAAGGCTGCCGTCATTACAGGCTGGGGCAGTTTCTCGACCATATCGGGATTGTTTCCGGGATGTAACAGGTGTCCGGATGGGGGCCCGCGGCCGTCAGGCACGCCTCGCTAGGGTGACCGCGTGCCCGCCTCTGAGCTCGGTTTCGAGACCGCCTCCTGGGGCCGGCGGATCCTCGCCCTGTTCGTCGACTGGGTGGCCAGCACGCTGGTCGTGATCGCCGTCGCCGGCTGGGACGACTACCAGGCCAAGGGCAGCCAGGCGGCGACGTTCGGCGTGCCACTGGCGTTCGTCCTCGAGTCGGCGCTGTTCATCGCCCTGCTCGGCGGCTCGTTCGGGCAGGTCGCCACCCGGCTGCGGGTCGTCCGTACCGACGGCGCCGGTCACGTCCCGGTGCTCAAGGCACTCGCACGGCAGATCCTGGTGCTGCTGATCGTCCCGCCGCTGGTCTTCCGCCAGGACGGCCGCGGCCTGCACGACATGGCGGCCGGCTCGGCCACGGTGACGCTGCAGACCTGGAGGGCCCTGACCGCCCGGGGGTGAGGTCCGGCTCAGCGACCGCGCAGGTTGCCGCGCTGGCCCTTCATGCTGGTCGGCACCGGGCCCTTCGGGATCGGCGCGATCGAGCGCTGGGCGTCGAGGGCCTTGAGACGGTTAAGGACGTCGGTCATCTCGGCGGGCTTCAGGTCGCGGCCGAGCTTCCGGACGTGCTTCACGAGCTGGGGGAGCGGCACCTGGCCGTCGCCGTTGCCGCTGTAGACCTCGTGGATCGGCACCTCGCTCGCGACGCGCTCGTGCTTCTTGCGCTCGCTGGTCATCAGCTGCCGCAGCCGGTTGGGGTTGCCCTCACCGACGAGGACGATGCCGGGCGGTCCGACCACCCGGTGGACGATGTCCTGCTGCCGGGTGAAGCCGATGGCAGGGTCCGTCTTCCAGCCGCGGCGCAGCATCCGGAGGGCGGCGGCGGCCGCACCGGGCTCGCCGTCCATCTGCGCGTAGCCGGCCTTCTCGGCGCGGCGGCCGAACAGGAACATCGTGGCGAGGGTGCCGAACATCAGGCCGCCGACGATCCCGAGGATCAGCTCGATCGTGCCCGTGCCGGGCAGCAGCATGAAGACCGTGAAGCCGATCGCGCCCGCGACCAGGAAGGTGACGAGCAGGAGCCAGCCGATCCACCGGTCCGTCTTCCGGGTCATCCGGTAGGTCTGGACGAGCTTCTGGCGGGTGCTCATGTCCGCCATCGGGTTGGGGGCGTTGTTGGCCATGCTGGTGCTGCTGCCTATCTGGTGGTCGACGTCAGGCTGAGGCGCCCTGGCGGGCGTCCATCGCCTGACGGTACAGGCGGCCGGCCCGGTACGACGAACGCACCAGGGGCCCGGAGAGGACCCCGGTGAAGCCGATCTCCTCGGCCTCGGCGGCCAGCTCGACGAACTCCTCGGGCTTCACCCACCGCTCGACGGGGTGGTGCCGCGGCGAGGGCCGCAGGTACTGGGTGATGGTGACCAGCTCGGTGCCGGCCTCGTGCAGGTCGCGGAGGGCCTGCGAGACCTCGTCGCGGGTCTCGCCCATGCCGAGGATCAGGTTGGACTTGGTCACCAGCCCGAACGCCCGGGCCTGGGTGATGACGTCGAGCGAGCGCTCGTACCGGAACGCCGGGCGGATCCGCTTGAAGATCCGCGGCACGGTCTCGACGTTGTGCGCGAGCACCTCCGGGCGGGACTCGAAGACCTCCTGGAGCAGCTCCGGCCGGCCGTTGAAGTCCGGGATAAGGTTCTCGACGCCGGTCCCCGGGTTGAGCTCGTGGATGGCGCGGACCGTCTCGGCGTACAGCCAGGCACCGCCGTCCGGCAGGTCGTCGCGGGCGACGCCGGTGATGGTCGCGTAGCGCAGGTCCATCGTCCGCACCGACTCGGCGACCCGGCGCGGCTCGTCGCGGTCCAGCGGCTGCGGCTTGCCGGTGTCGATCTGGCAGAAGTCGCAGCGCCGCGTGCACTGGTCGCCGCCGATGAGGAAGGTCGCCTCGCGGTCCTCCCAGCACTCGAAGATGTTGGGGCAGCCCGCCTCCTGGCAGACCGTGTGCAGCCCCTCGGACCTCACCAGCTGGTGCAGCTCGGTGTACGCGGGGCCCATCTTCGCCCGGGTCTTGATCCACTCCGGCTTGCGCTCGATCGGGGTCTCCGCGTTGCGGACCTCCAGGCGGAGCAGCTTGCGTCCTTCGGGGGCGGAACTCACAGCCCGAGCGTACGCCGGTGAGCCAGGTCACCCGGATTCGTCGCCCGCCCCGCTACGGCAGATCGCGCTCGCGGAAGGTCAGGACCGACGGCAGGGCCACGACGAGCAGCAGCAGGCCGAAGTAGACGACGGACACGCCTCGGGTGATGACGTCGTCCTGGGTGCGGCAACCGTCGCCGTAGCCGAAGCAGTCCCCACCGCTGAAGTAGTGGTACTTGCCGGTGGCGTAGGCGACGAAGTTGCCCCACGGCATGAACCGCTCGAGGTCTCCGTCGAAGCCGAGGACCCCGTAGGCGACGACCGCCAGGAACATCGCCGCGAACATCAGGCCGATCGAGCCGACCGTGCTGCGCAGCAGCATCGTCAGGGCGTAGCCGAAGAGCGCGCAGGCGGCGCCGAAACCGACCCCCCACAGCACCTGCTCGTAGCCGAGCTGGAGGGCGTGGTGACGGATCGGGAGGTCACGGGCGGAGACGGTCGCCCAGATCGCCGACCAGTACGCCGCACCCGTCACGAACGACGCCACCGCGCCGACGAGAGCCGCCGCGGCCGCCTTCGCGGCCCACACCCGGCTGCGTCGTGGCTCGAACAGCAGCTGGTTGCTGATGGAGCCGGTGTTCCAGTCGTGGCCGGCGAAGGTCGTGCCGATCAGCAGCATCAGCAGCCCGACGAGGAGCATCACCGCGACCGCACCGCCGTCGGTGCGCTCGCTCTCCATGTCGAGGACGGGGTGGTAGCCGTAGTTGTTGGTGACCAGCTGCTCGCACTCGCCCCGCGTCGAGGCCGGGATGCCCTGGAACTGGCCCCGCGCGACGCAGCGGTCGACCTGGTCGTACACCTCACTGCCGTAGTCGGAGGCGATGCCGTCGATGTCCTGGGCCCGGGTGTCGTAGAACCGGAGGGCGAACACCGCAGCGGTGGTCAGGACGGCGACGACGAGCAGGACCACGACGGCGCGGCGCCACAGCAGCCGGGTCAGCTCGACGCGGACGAGGCGGATCATGCGACGCCTCCGTCCAGCGGCCACACCAGCCTGCCGCCGAGGCTCTGCCCCTCCGTGAGCTTAAGGAACACGGACTCGAGGTCGGCGCGCACCGGGCTCAGCTCGGTGAGCCACACGTTCGCCTCACCGAGCACCCGCGTGATGCGTGCGGAGTCCTCGGTGTCCACGAGCAGTGCCGCGTCCTCCTCACGCACCGCGAGGCCGTCGCTCTCCAGGGCCGTCCGCGCCGCGGTGGTGTCGGGGACGACGACGCGGTGCGTCGTGCTCCTGCCGATCAGGTCGCTGACCTGGCCGCTGGCGAGCACGTGTCCGTTCCCGAGGATCGTCGCCGCGGTGCAGACGTGCTGCACCTCGGCGAGGATGTGCGAGCTGAGGAGCACCGTCACCCCCGACTCGCCGAGCCCCCGGATCACCTCGCGGACCTCGCGGATCCCGGCCGGGTCCAGGCCGTTGGTCGGCTCGTCCAGGATCAGCAGCGCCGGGTCCTTGAGCAGCGTGGCCGCGATGGCCAGCCGCTGCTTCATGCCGAGCGAGTACGTCTTGTACTGGCCCCGGTCCCGGCCGGTGAGGCCGACGGTCTCGATGGCCCGGGCGACCCGCTCGTCCGGCACGCCGACGGAGCGGGCCAGGAGGCGCAGGTTCTGGCGGCCGGTGAAGTTCGGCGAGAACTTCGGCGACTCCACGACCGCGCCGACCCGGCCCATGACCTGGGGAAGGGCGTCGGGGACGGGCTGCCCGAACAGCTTCATCTCGCCGGCGCTCGCGGAGGCGAGGCCGAGCAGCATCCGGATCGTCGTGGTCTTGCCGGAGCCGTTCGGGCCCAGGAAGCCGTGCACCTCGCCCTGCCGGACGGTGAGCGAGAGGTTCTGGACGGCCACCTTCGTGCCGTGCCGCCCGGTGAACTCCTTGCGGAGCCCGAACGTCTCGACGACCGGATCGCTCATCGGGCGACCCTAGGGCACCTACAGGCTGAGGACCTCGACACGCGGTCCCTTGCTGGGGTCCGGCTTGGGGTCGTAGTCCGGCGTGGCGTCGTACGGCGCCCACGCCAGCAGCTCGGTCAGCCGACGTTGCAGCACCGGCAGCACCTCGGCCACCGTGACGTCGCGGCCGAGCTCCTGCGACAGCGTGGTGACACCGGCGTCGCTGATGCCGCACGGGACGAACCGGTCGTACCAGCCGAGGTCGACGTCGCAGTTGAGCGCGATGCCGTGCATCGTCACGCCCTGGGCGACGCGGAGGCCGATGGCACCGACCTTGCGCTCCTGGCGCATGTCGTCGGCACGCAGCCACACCCCGCTGCGGCCCGGCACCCGGGCGGTCTCGACGCCGAGGTCGCGACAGGTCGCGATCATCGCCTCCTCGAGGCGGCGGACGAAGTCGACGACCAGCACGTGCTGGGGGAGCCGGACGATCGGGTACGCCACGACCTGGCCAGGCCCGTGGAACGTGATCTTGCCGCCGCGGTCGACGTCGATGACCGGCGCGCCGCCGCTGTCGTCCGGGCGCTCGTGCGGCTCGGTCCGCTTGCCGGCGGTGTACGTCGGCGGGTGCTCGAGCAGCAGGACGGTGTCGCCGCGCGTGCCGTCGACGACCTCGGCGTGGATGCGGCGCTGCAGGTCCCAGGCATCGAGGTAGTCGACGACGCCGATCGTCTCGAAGACGGGCGTGCTCACCCGGTCGACCTTACTGGAGCGCCGTCACGGCCTTGCTCTTCCTGCTCCACGGGCTCGCTCCCACGGCGTTCGTCGCGAGCGCCGTGCAGCGGTACTTCTTGCCGGCCGTCACCTTGCTCACCTTGAGCGTCGTGCGCGCGCCGGTCGCGGTGCGCGTCGGGCCGCCGCCCTTGGGCTTGCAGCTGGCGGTGTACGACGTGATCGGGCTCCCGTTGGCGGGCCCGGCGGTGAGCTTGACGACGACCTTCCGGCCGGGCTTGGCCTTGACGCTGGTGATGGTGGGAGCACCCGGCTTGGTCGCCACGGGGCCGGGTGGGACGTAGCCGGTGTGGTCCGGCGGCAGCGTCGGCGCTGTCGGGTTGCCGGGCGGTCCGGGCGGGACGTACGGCGACACCGGCGGTCCCGCGTCGACCACCTTCGCGCCCGCCGGGTGGGCCCTGGTGAGGGGCGATCCGAGGATCAGCGACCCGTGCCCGGTGACCAGTCTCTGCTCGGCGTCCGCCGTGCCGGCGTCCACGACGGCGACGTGCCCGACCGGCACCGAGGACGAGTCGACCGGCACTTCGCTCTCGCCGGCCGCGGTCGCCGCCGCCGTCGACGCCACGGCGCCCACGGTCGTCACGCAGCTGCTGACCGACTCGATGCTGGTGACCTGGCCAGCCACGGTCACGTCGGCGCGCGCCTGCAGCACGAACGCGTTCGCGGAGAGAGGCAGGTTCGTGAGACTCACGCTGACCGTCCCGTCGGGCTGGACCGTGACCCACGACGAGTGCGCGCCGGCAGCGGCCGGGGCCGCGGCCAGCGGGTCGGCCGGGCACCCGGTTGTCCAGAAGCGCAGGATCACGTACGCGTCGTCGGGCCAGGCCTGCAGCAGGGCGGCGGCGGTTCCGGTCGTCGTCGCGCCGTTGCGGGCGACGGACTGCAGGACGGGCGCGGGCGGGCTGACCTCGGAGTCGACCGAGTCGCTGCCGCTCCGGCCGTCCGGCGTACCCACCCGAGCGGTGACCGTGTACGCGGCGAACTCGTCGTACGTGTGCGTCACGACGGCTCCCGGGGTGCCGGAGGCGGTGGTGCCGTCGCCGAAGTCCCAGGTCAGGGTGAGCGGCATCCGCGCCGGGTCGCGAGCGGTGGCGACCGCCTTGACCGTCCGTCCGGAGGCGCTGACGTCGACCTTCACCGTCGGGGGCGGGACGTCGGTGACGTCGGGAACGTAGAACGCCGACTCGCTCTCGACCGCGTAGCAACCGGCGACGCCGTTGGGGTTCGGCATCGGGCACATCCGCTGCGACGCCAGGCCGCCGTTCTGGCCGCTGGCGTAGTACCACCCTGGTGCGAGGCCGGTCTCGTAGGTGTCGTACGAGCACACCGGCGTACCCCGGCACGCGCCGTGCCGCCCGAGCACGAACGGTGCCGCGTCCGGCGCGGCGAACTCGCCCATGGGCTCGGCGTAGACCGTCTGCACCCAGGACGGGGAGCGTGCCCCGTGGCCCGCCTTAGGGCTGGCGTGCTGGGTGATCGAGAAGCTGACGCTGCCGGTCGGCTGGTCGCCGCCCGGGCTGGTGACGTCCTTCGTCATCGTCGGCTCGGTGATGAGGATCGGC
>JADMIO011778438.1_pt1 | contig 11269 bp, 6 predicted proteins | sample 8958161 | NCBI WGS metagenome assembly JADMIO01 (sample SAMN16585339, study PRJNA669376) | soil metagenome | isolation source: Crop rotation soil | place: USA: Cullars Rotation, Alabama | collected 2011 | reverse complement strand
CTTTCCTGAGTTTGGTGTTGACTGGACGAACAAGTGCAGATGGCTGGCTGAGTCCCTGGTGGACGACGATACCGCACGTGCCCAATACTACCGGGGGCGAGCGTTGGATATGATTGGTGACACAAGAGGCTTGGAGCTCCTTCGGCGATCGGCGGCAAGTGGCTTCTCGGCCGCCATGAGTGTTTTGGGTTGGCGCATGATTTCCACCAAACAAGGCGAGGGGATGGAATGGTTGCAAAGGGGTGCCGAACTCAACGATGCCAACGGATTGTGTTGGCTCTCGCAGTTCGATGTGACAAGGGAGTTTTCTCTCCGCCTCTCTGCTGAAAAGCACGGTCATTTTGGGACTATGTGGATATTGGCTGAGAAGCATGCCGATAAGTTTGATGCAGTGTCCCGGGCTGCATTGCGGGCCCGTTATGCGCTCTGGTCTGGGTCTAGAGTTGCAGTTTTTGAGGCCGATTCTGCTCTTCGGCTCATCAGTGAGCTGAGGGCAGGAAAGGAAGAGTGGCAGATAGTGTTTGCTGTCGGAAGGGAGTTGGAAGGGTTTGAACAGGTTTGGGATGAGGAACGGCACTTGACAACGGAACTGCAAAAATGTGTTGAATTTTTCGTGACTGTTGCACATCGGGCGAGACGAGCAGCATTGCAGGCTGTTGCGGCATTGCGATTTCTGGGACTGTCAAAGGACGTTGCCGTGTTGATTGCGAAGCTTGTTTACAAAACAAGAGACGACGCGCAGATATGGTTGGCGAGAGTACAGTAACCAAGAGCAGGAGGTTGAGGAGAACATCAGTGCGAGTGGCGAATTCTGAACCTTCGGTCTTGGGGCTAGGGCATATGGTAGGGTTTGTGATGTCTTGTCAAGGGCCCTCGTCAATGATCCAAAGCAGCGCATGGCTCTTGCTCAAATGGCACAACACAGTTGGTTTGCTTGCGATGAAAGGGTTGTGTCGTGCATGACCGAGATGCCTCGTTGTCTTCACCATCAACGAGAGGATTTTAAGGCTTGGCAGTTTGGAGGAAAGCCGAGAGACCGAATAAGCCAGTCACACTCCTTTCTCTCTGAATCGTTCCCGAAAACTCGCTCTTGGTGTTGCAAAATTGAAATCAGAGAACTTCCTTAATTGCATGTGCAAGCTGTGCGTTCAAAAGGGCGGTCTTTTCATACAACAAACTGAGGCGCTACACGCCCCAAGCTGCGCACTAGAAGAGCAGAGGGTCTTGGTGTACGAGTACAAGTCACGTTGCGTGGCTCCAGAAATGCTCGCGCATTTAGTGCGTAAGCCGGGACCGCATCAATCCACTTGAAGATGTTGATTTGCGATCCGTCGACAGTGTTCGCGCCAAGAATCGACAAATTTGTGGCGAAATAAAACAAAAATGGTGTCTGGAACTTGTTGGCAAGTACTCCATCAAACATTTCTGTTCCGACATATTTGGCATCTGCCAGCGGATCGTTTGATGGGAGTGCGCCAGCAAACAACGTGGAAAAGCACTGGACCGTACTGTCACCAGGTGTGAGAAAATACAGCCTCGTCTCCAGATGTGAGGCATTAAAAGCAGAGACGAATGTTTGATCTGTGGCGTACTTCACCGCATCCTCATTAAGATTGTACGTGTCTTGGGCGGCTGCCCGCTGATTGGGTCCGTCGTAGTATGACTGCGAGGCTCCGGTCTCGTTCACGAAGCCGGCAGGACAAAACACGGACTCGGAGATACATCTCGACAGCTGAATCATGTGATACGAAGCCGGGAACGACGGGCGAGCAATCATTGCGCCCACATCGCAGAGCAAAATCAGCACAAGCACCAGCATCCACTGTGCCCTTGTCATGGTAGAATGCCCTCTGCCACCTGCCGTGACGAATCTTTTTCACTTATTTCACATGAGAGCTTCATGAGTTCGCGCTTCATGCAGTACACTTCATGCAGCAGCGCGGGCTCGGATTGGCAAGTGACGATGCCCTTGAACGTGTTGACGCCCATATGGTGCGGTTGGTATGTGCTTTTCACCTGATCTCACTGGGCGGTGTGTGTGTGTTTTTTTTTTGCCGCAGACGAATCCGAGCCACAGCTGCGTCTTATTGAGTCCGGCAGGCGCAACCCGCCGCTCGATCCAGAACATGAGTGAAGCGCGCGGTGCTCGCCAAAGCGATGGCCGAGGTGACACATTATGTCGGGTTTGGGTAGGACCAGCGAATAACGAGATGAAAACCGACGCTAAACCGAGACCGACATACAGCGTTGCCCTTTGCTCCGCCTCGTTCCCGCGGGTACCCTCTCTCGAGCAAAATTCAATTTAATGTTGATCAAATTGAGCAAAAGCATCCTCTCCTTCTGTGGGACGAGACTCGCATTCCATCGTGAGAGGCAATGAGACGCTCCCAAAGGACTTGCACAGGCTCCCTCGCTCGTTTGCATTACTGGTCCATCCACCGAGACATCCTATAATTCAACAAACAGATCAACGTGCTGAACGCAATGGTGCACCCAGTAGAGATGTCGCGAAACAAACTCCCGAACGGAACCCTTTTGCATAAGAGCTCGATGGTGAAGGACAGCAATGAAGAGAAGTTCAAATGGTCTCACTTGCACCTGCAACATCAAATACTCTGATGAATTGGCTTTGATTATTTGATGAAGATGCACAAAGTAGGTCGCACCATTTGGCATTCCCTGGAGAGCTTCGCCACTACGTCACGTCTCACGTATGGAACGCGTAGCATTTGCAGTTTAGGAAACAGCTCCCCGTAACTAATGATTGCCTTGATATTGTCAATGGGAATCGAGAGTGCACGTAGCTCCTCGAGGCACACAAGATTCAGTCCAAGACAAATGCACTGATGAAGCTCGTGTATAGAGGTTACCAAGTACTTGAGAAATGTCAATTTGGCAATTGAACAGTGCCATATCCGCAACTGAAGACTCTCCAACTTGGGAAGGAGCAAAAGATCCGAGACATCCACTGCGGTATCTTCCACTCGAAAGCACACCTTAGTGACATTTGGGAAATGGACGCCACGAAGGAGAGGGAGAGAAAAGAGCGACAGCTCCGTGACGCTCGATAGATCTAAACCGACAAGACCCTCGCAATCATCCATTACTAAAGCATCAGGTGAAAATCCTCGTTCAATCAAAGGGACATAGTCCTTGCCAGATATGTACTGTGAAGGAACAATTCGTCTAACGGCACGAAAGTTCCCCAACAAAAACACAGGATGATTCAGCGGAATAAAAGAAATGCTTTCCAATGAACAACAAGACGCCAACAAGCGCGCCAAACTTGCATGCGACGCGCGATTCAAATGACGAATCGAAAGGTACGTCAAATTGCGGCAATGCGCAGCCAAGAGGTCTATAGTTTGATTCAAGGGTCCCGCATCAACCAAAACAGTAAAGCTGGAAAGGTTCCGACACAAGGGAAGCAGCTCAACCAAGTACACAGAGTTGATCGAAACATGTATCTTCTTGAGATTTCGCGCAACTCCCGAGAGCCACGCGAGCTCAGATGGTCCAATTGCACTGAGCTCGATCTCTTGCAAATTGGAAAAGAGATAGAGCTGCATGGGGAATACCTTCTGAGGAGAGAGAGAAAGCGACGTGACCCATCTAATCCTCGCCTCAAGAGCATCCACGACTGCAGGCACACGACTAAATGGGAGTCCCTTCAGGACGGAGATCCTTGGAAATGCCGCAGAGATCTCCTTTGTCAATGGTAGCCTCCCGATGGAGCTGAAACTGGAACCTCCCACAATGGCAAATTGCCTGCAGACTAATCTGCAATCCAATATCTTCCATTTCGGTAAAAACGAAAAGAGCAACAAAAGAAGGTCAAATGGGAGCCAGGAAATCAGAGACTCCATCCTAGCTACTTTCGATGGGCGCTCCATAGAAATAAATAGCGCCGACTACAAAATTGGAACCCTCCCCTCCCAAAAGAAAACACAGGAAATGGAAGACCTTTACATTGGCGTACACCAAGACTGCATCGTCTACTGGAACCCGACTCGCCCAAAAGCGACAAGGCTGTTCCGTAATCAAGAGGAACAAGCGGTTCAGTATGCACTTGAATACGCGGGAGGTCGCGTCTGCTGTTCAAACGAATCTTGCGTCGAGGAATTCAACGAGGGACATCACAGGAATGTGATTACGTACGTAGATGCGAACGACTCTCAGATGCAGCACGCAGAGTACGTCGCATGGCTCTACTGGAACAATCCTCCACCTAAGAAGACGCAATGAAAATGCCTTTGATGTGATGGATGCACTCCATTCCAATGATGTTTCATCATGGCTCTTGCTGCATCTCTCGACAAGGCAAAAGAGACAAATACATGCCCCCGTCTGGTAGGCCCAGACATATAAGACTCGTCCGTGCTTCTCAAAGAGAGCGCGCAGCTTCTGCACCTCGTTTGCCTTCGGAGCATCTGAGCCCCACAAAGCGACGAAACGTTGGAATGTTGTCTTGCAGATCCATTAACAGGCCCAATGACTATTCTTTCTAGTTCCACCACAAATTTGCTTGTAACTACTAAAACCCAGACTGCCGGGATTTTTGGCAATTTTTGCATAAGAAAACGATGCAGAGGCGTTCCTGATACGGTGCACCGATGTGAGACATTATGAGTGAGCTTTTTCACTGTCCTTAAGTGACAAACGAACTATTATCTTTTTCTGCTAACGAGCGGCGGACCCTATGCTGTGTACACAACCTTAGAACATTTTTTCGCTAACAATGCACGTGTCACGTGGACAAGTTCGAAAGGCCAAGAGCAATGGCGAGCAATATGCAGAGACTCGAGTCAAAAGTTCTACGTAGTATTTGTTTCTACCCTTTTGTAAATCAAATAACGTTCTCTACATCTTCAGCTTCGTCCTTGCCATTGTCAAGCTTCTTGATCTCGCCCAAGACCACTGCTTTAGCATGGTCTACACTATCAATCAGTTCAAGTAGAGCGCCAAGGTCTTTAACAAACTCGCTATGAAACGTTTTCAAATATTGACCTACTATAGTGTCTGTCGATGAAAAGGCTAGGGCTTTCAATCTTTCAGCAGCATCAATGTTGTGCATCCTCGCTTCGACTTCATTGTCTACGTCCACTTTTTCCTGGATTGACCCTAAATTTTGAGGTAAAATGACTCTTTGGATCTCTCCATGGAGGTTCTCTCGAAACTCACGGCCTAAATTGTCGACTGTCTCTTCTAAGTGCAAGCGTCTCTTTTGAACGTAATCCTGAAACCTTCCCCTAATATCTTTGGACCATATTGATTTGAGCAACCTTGCATACCGAGCTGACTCACGCTCATGCGATTCGACTAAATCACGGTACTGTTCACGTACATTGGCCAACTGCGAGCTTAGTTCCGCATTGGCGGCCCCCTCCTCTTCTAGGGCCTCTTGCAGCCTCTGTACAGTATCTTTTACATTCTCAAGGTTCGTTACTTGTGAATTATCATCTACTAACAGGCCGACAGTATTTTCGTCTTCCAATGCACCGTTTGCAGGAGCAACCTCGATATGGCGCCGTTTAAATAAGATAACACAGCTCTGAAACACCGGCCACAAAGCAACAAAGCAGAGAGAAACAACAAAACCAATGTTCAGCAAAAGGACAACATAAAATCCAGCAGGAATCACATGGGACACCTCTGCAATTTTTTCTGCTACAAGGTTCACTCCAAATGTTACCACAATTACAATCACGCCGAGTGCGTCGAAAAGATTCTCCAAATTTAGAAGAAACGGCTGTGCAAATAGTTGAAAGATCAAAACACCGCCCAAGGTAGCCAGAATAAGAAGCGGTACAAATGAGGAGCCTTCCGGAACAGAAGCAACAACAATCGCAAGAGCGAGTCGCCGAGCAATCCAGACCAGCTCAAACCAGTAACGATTCGATTTGTAATTTTCCCAGAGAAACGATCCAAGAGAATGTTCGCCCCTTCGTCTAAGGATTAAAAAGGTCAAAATAGCTGGAATTCCAATGACGTACAGCACAAGAAAGATACAAGCAGAGATAAGGAGATTGACAAAGTCCGAGTTTGATACGCTCCATTCAATCCATGGGAGCTCTTCCATCCAATACTTTAGATCAGCTGACTCTGGAGATCGACGAAAAATGGACAACACCTTTTCGACTAGCTCGAAATATGAAACGTAAGCCAAAAACAGCCCAGCATCGACAATAGCCGAAGCCATACGGAAATTCTTCTCAACTAAGTTCGGGCTTCTGATAACATATACTCTTCTTCCTCCCTCTTCTTCTGACAGGGAACTGACTAATGACATCTCTTCCAGTGATTTAGGATGATCAGTTTTGATTTTTTTGTAACATTGCTGAAATAAGAACCGTAAAAGGAACACAACACAAATTCCAACAAATAATAGCGCTGGAATCGCCATGAACATAAGAAACCGAGAAATGTCGCTTGAAAACAAAGACTGAATGGTGGGATCACAGCTAATACCATTAATATTCAGAGTAAAAAAAGCAAGATATTCAGGGATAAATGCAAATGATTCCCAAAAGCGCCCATTAACGCTAAAAGTTGTTTGAATGAAGAAAACAAAAAGCTTGACGAATCCAGAAGGCGAAATAAGCAGGTTTCGCTCTTCGGTCCTTCCGTTGCTCTCGTAGAACCGGTCGCGAATCTGCAGTGCAACCTGAATTAGCATCATACATCCAAATAGAGTGAAAATCCAAGACGTTGATCCTCCAATAATTAGCATTAGGAGAAATACCACTACTTCGCCCCAAAGCACTAAAACATGTACGTTTGGGAGAACAACAAATACCAAAATCGCTGCAGCACAAAGGAAACCGGAAACTATGAAAGGCCAAAAAGCTGAGTGACTTGAACATCTTTCACACTTAAGTCCATGCGAAAAGAACCCATTCGAACATTTAGCACAAAGGCGCCCCTCATAGCCTAATGCACACCAGGTTTCGCTTTTCTCTCCTTTCATGAAGCTCAGCACAGCAGTTCCATCAGGATTACAGGGGCTCCACTCACCGTCTTTCCAGAAAAAGCGGCACGGGTCCATACCTGCAAGAGAAAAACCATCAAAGAACGCAGGATAAGTACCCGGTCTGAATCCGGCCAAGTTTCCTCCATTTGCACACTTCAAGTCTTTCCATGGTGTCTCTGAAAGCTCACAAGGATAGCATATTGTCCCGTTTCCCCAGTACCCTTCTGCGCATTGACATTCCGAAAAGTTAAACCAGGAAGGGTCGAGACGCAAAGGAAACTGTGATGGCATTAGGGTCTGCTTACATGAAATATGCAGCGACGAATAATCAACAAGAGAGTTAGATCTCGTTAAATATTCCATGCTCAAAGCTGATCGGAAAACATTTCCAGAACAGTCCACATATCCCGACAATGAAACGGTAGTCGGCATGTAACAATCCCATGGATTACTAACGAAAAGCATGTTGTTTCCCAGATCTACAAAAGCTGGAAAGTTGTCACTAGCGCCCTCGATCACACGAAGCACATCAAATAAATTTCCACTAATACTGCAGTTCCTTAGAACAATACTTTTCAACGACCGAGGCAAGAATAATGGCGACGAAATATTACGAATCAAATTATTCTCCAAAGACACGCTGGCCAGGAATGGGGCACAAGAAAGGTTCGGGACATGAGTGAGAACATTCGATGACAAATCCAACGCAACTAAACTAAAAGAGCCTTTCAAACATCTAATCCCAGTAAATCTGTTTGATCCCAGAAGAAGTACAGCCAAAGAATTCAACCCTAATTCAAATTCGCCATCAAAATGGTTCTCGGTCAAGTTTAGCAAGCTCAACGTGGTATAATTTTCAAGTTTGATAACTCTGCCAGAAAATCTATTCGATGACAAATCCAGCATTTGCAAAGCAGTCGAATTCTCCCATACACCACATATATTCCCTGACAGAAAGTTACCGCTAAGAGAGACCTGCGTGAGCTTGACCATATTTGCAAAAGCAGGAAGTGTGCCATTAAGAAAGTTGTGTGAAAGTTTCAGAACAGAGACTTCCGAAAACTTTGCGATTTCATCGGGAATCGGGCCATGAATTAAATTTTCCGATAAATCAAGTGTACCAAGTTTCTTTAGATTTGCAAGGATCATTGGAAACCGCCCCTGCAGCATGTTCGAAACGATTCCAACGGAAATAACCTCGCCTTGGACATTGCAACGGATTCCACACCAGCAACAATGAGAGATATTGCGAGACATCCAGTTTTCTGAATGAGCCCATAATGCTCCTTTTGACTCTACAAAGAAGGTTCTTAGCGTTTCATCTTCCAAAAAAAACCATGACTCGTTCGAAGGCGTGCTCAAGCACCCACGTTGAACGGCACATCCACTAACTATTGTATCTGAAGTATCTTCAACATAAGATGATCTGACTGCAATGTCTTGTGCTCTTGACCATGACGATGCTTGCTGCCTAACCCATGTCACACCGTCATCGGACCCGGCGTAGTACCCGGTACCAACTTCGTGACCAACCGCAATCCATTTATCCAAAACTGAGCTATATGCAACCGAGACCCCAGCATTTGGAAAGACAGATCTTCCGAGTCCAGTCCAGCGCTTCGCATCCTGCGACCAGAGTATCGTATTTGTTTGAGCGTCTGCTACCAAAACCCATTTATCCTGTCCAAAACAAGGACGAAAATACTGAGAGTCCGGGCTATCTAGAATCTGCCCTAGACCCGTCCATGAAATTCCATTGGCAGAGTAAGCAATATGATTTAAACCGAGCCCGGCTGCAACGAATAGAGCTTGTTTATCACTCCAAGCCACTCCGATACAAGCCGCACCGAATATTGTATTCCCAAGCGCGTTCCACTGCATCAGGTCATCCGAATAAGCTAGTGTATTCTTGGATCCTTCTCCTCCGGCCACCCACCTACGTAACTGTCCGCTATATGCAGCATCTAGCCCCTTTGAGTCAAAAATACTGGTGCTGGTTAGCCCGATCCAGTTAATTCCGTCTGCTGTAACACAAATCGCGTTTCTACCTGGCTGGCCTGCAATACCGAGGCCCACGCACCCACTGTCACTGCAGCCGATTCCTCTTCCGTCGGAAAAAAAAGAGCTTTCTGCGTCCTTCACCTCCATCCAGCTAAGTCCATCCTTTGAAAATGCAATCGTGGATCCAGATGGGCCAGGTTGTCCAACAAGAATCCACAGCCTAAACTTTGCACTGTATGTCACAGACATAGGACAAATGGGGACGCTGCTTTGTGAAAGCGTGCTCCAAACTTCTCCATCTATGCTCCAGGATACAACGGACGATCCTTCTACACCTTCTACATTTCCCACAGCCATCCAGTTTATTTGCTGTCTGTTCGCGTAAGAAAGAGGGAGGAAAAAAAAGGCCAAGAAAAATATCAGCATCTCAAATCGATTCTGATCATTCAATCCCTTCCTTTGCGTTCTGTCTATCATGGAAAAACGAACTAAAAAAAGGGAAGAAGAGCCTTCTGCTTAGTACTCTGAAACTCAAAACTCACAATCCGGAACATTGCCAAAAAGTACGTTGTTATTCAAACTTCTTCATACCCGACACGCCTCGGATGGCAGCAGCCTTGGCATATGTCCTTGCACGATCTCCCAGCCTTGATTTGTCGGCATGTTGCAAGGGACAGATGCTTTCCAATGAAGAAAATGCATGACATAATCGCCTGAATCATGGTTGTAATAAAGAGGGAACCAATGATGCCAACGACGAACCAGTCATCGTAACGGAAGAAGATGACGCAAAATTCCAAAACGATATTAAAAAGAGACACGAAAAGGAGAGCCACTCCAGCATTGCTCGACAAATCCTTCTTCAGCCTGTCCAGCTCCGCATCAGAGACAGCTGTGCTAAATCCTGAACGGTCTGTAGTTTGGCGGTTACCCCACGAAACATCATGAAGACGCGCCATAGAGTACAAGGAAAAAGAACCCACCAAAGTTGGAAGAAACAGATAATACGGTATCGCATACAGCAGCAACAGCGCGACCGACCTAAAGTTTCCCGATATCACACCGAGGATGAACGGGGCAGCTGTCACTCCTACTGCACTCCACATTATTATCATTCGAGCTATCGAAGGTTGCACCGCTCCCTTCAAGATGAATTCCCTAATCAGAGAAGCTACTGTGGTCGCTATGACACCTGCATTGATCAGTGCAGTGAAATAAAACAATGGCTTGATAAAATCCCAGTATCTATGAATCCAAGCAAAAAACAAGGTGTAAGCCGAATATAATGACGCGGCGGTGATTATGTAAGGATCAAGACTATGTGACTCATCATCGAGAGCTTCCAGAGCCAAATAGAACGCGGCTCCAAAAACGGCAGGTGCCAAACATGCCAAGGAATAGTTGATGAGTTGGCAAAAGTAGAGCATGAAAATCAAAAATCGGCGATACCAAGGCTGTTTAGAGCGATGTATATACTCTGGATGCGAAAAGACATTCCAGACGTAGCTGGCAAAAGCGCCGTTAATCCATCTCCGACGCTGCTTTACCCAAAGCTCAAATTGGGTCTCTGCCTGGAATTTGAAGCTGGCTCCCTCAACCCACGTAGTATAGGCACCCTTTGGGCCATGCGTTATAAGTGAGTACGAGGGGATTCTATCTTCGGCAATCTTGACATTTGACAACACGAGATCTGTGTCATGGATCGATGTTTGGACCACTTCGCGAAAATGCTCCAAAGGGCTCTGGGTATATTCATCCCATACACCAGCGGCTGCTCTTAGCTGTTGGTGCATTGTAGCTGTCGAGTTTACCGGTGTCCTAACTCGAACCGACGAGACGAGGTGACTGTATCGAATAAATGCACAAGGCCCAGGGAGAACGGGAAGACAACCAATAAGGGCAAAAGCGCCCGTGTACATGGCATAGCTAGCCTCGTAATCAGCACACTGAATGATACGAAATAGCTTCGCTACGGAGATCCAATTCTCGTCGTCACAGTCTTGTTCTGCAGCAGTCATGACTCTCTGGCGTCCCGTGCAACCGCTACATTGCGGATTTCGCTGCATGTAGTTTACCATGGTTCTGAGGCATAAACGATCAAACAGCGTACCTGCATCTGTGAGAAGGACGTAATCGCAAGCCCTTGACCGCCACGTGTTTTTTTCTTCATGATACGTACCAGTGAGTTGTGCTGCAAATGCGCTGAGCATCCACTCTGCCGAGTTGTGCTTCCTTCGATTATCTGCCTTCAGAATTAGGCTGAGCTTTAACCTTCTCTCGCCAAGCCCACCCGACTTG
>JADMIO010871580.1_pt1 | contig 11269 bp, 9 predicted proteins | sample 8958161 | NCBI WGS metagenome assembly JADMIO01 (sample SAMN16585339, study PRJNA669376) | soil metagenome | isolation source: Crop rotation soil | place: USA: Cullars Rotation, Alabama | collected 2011 | reverse complement strand
CACCACCGTCGGCGGTACGCCGGGCAGTAATGCGCGCGCCACTCCCACCGACAGTACGAACAGATCCTGTGAGCGGCATCGTAGTCGATGCGGGCTCCAGCGACACCTGCGCGTTTTCACCTGGCTTTGTTCCTGTTGCCGCAATCCACACCACGTTTTCGTTGAGCGAAAGCGCAGACACGCGCGCGGCATAACTCAGCTGGATGTATCTATGAAGCCAGCCTTCAGGAATGCGCTGATCATCGAAAGCTGAAGCATCGCCAACAATGTCGCCCGACACCTGCTTGATACCTTTCTCGGCGACGAGCTTTGCGAGCAGACGCATTGGTGCGTCATACGGGCCGCGGATGTACCGGTTCGAGAGCGTCGGATCGCCGTCACCGCGAATAATGAGATTGCCTTTGAGTGTTCCGTCCGGGCCAATGGTGCCGTCAGCGAGCGCATCCGTGCTGAACTGGTAGTTCGGGCCGAACTGATCGAGCGCGATTGCGGTCGTGTACATCTTCATCGTCGACGCGGGCAGCATCTGCTCGTCGGGATTGTACGAGAAGAGTGTGTCGCCGCGGCCGAGCGAGATGACCATCACGCCCCACTTCCCGCTCCGCACGCGTTGCGTGAGCATCGATCCAAGATCGGTGCGCAGCTCGGCCGCCGAGCGGGGCGACGTGTGCGTCATGGCAGGCGTCCTTACTGCGTCGACGACTGCTGCACGCTTTGGCCTTTTTCTTTTGGAGCGCTGCGCCGGGCTCGGGAGCGCGATGAGCGCCGCGGCGAAGAGTGCACCCGCGGTTCGTATCACTCGAGTCATTAGACCTTGATGACGATCCGTTTGCGATAGAGTATCGTGAGGATCCCAAGCCAGATTAGCAGCATGAACACAGCGAAGGCGAGAGACGCCACCTTCGGGGGGAGCCATCCTTCGAAGAGCGATTGGTAGATCGCGCTCTGGAGGGCGACCGTCTTGCCCCGGAATGGGACTTTGATAACAGAGTACATAAGTCGCGCCATGACCTCTGTTCCGACAAAGGCCACGATGGGGTTCATGCCGAAAATGACAAACGGCTTGGTCCAACCCCGGACGCGGTGGATATCAATGACCCACATGCACGCCGCGAGTGCGATCCCGGCAATTCCCGCCGTAAACAGTACGTACGAACTAGTCCAAATGCTTTTGTTTATGGCAAATGCCCAGTTCCACATGAGGCCGAGCATGGCGGCGATTCCACCCACGGACGCGAGGCCAGCGATTCGGTCCTGAAGCGGACGGTTGCTGCCAATCCACCTTCCGGCCAGTACTCCGAACATGACTGTGCCAACTGCCGGGATTGTTGAAAGCACGCCCTCCGGATCCCAGGTTTTGGAAAGCCTCCAGAGGTGACCCCCGAGGAGCGCGCGGTCCCAGTAGGCTGCCATCGTGAGAGGGGGCTGATTCAAGAGAAGCCCACCCAAACCGTACCCGGGCACAGGGACGAGAGTCATCAAAATCCAATAGCCGTAAAGCAGTGCGGCTATAATGATTATCTGCTGGCGCAATGTCGTTCTGAAAGTCAAAAGTGCCCCAAGAATGTAGGTCGCGCCGATCCGTGGCAGCACGCCGGGGATTCTGAGCTCGGTGATTCTGGTCAGCGGATAGTAAGGGAAGGCAGAAAACAGGAGACCAATCAGGATGATCATTCCCCCTCGTCGCAGCACCTGTTTTATGAGAGCGCTGTCGTCGGCCCCGCGTGCTCGCCGAGCGGAGAGGGAAAGGTGGGTAGTGATCCCAACTATAAAGAGGAAGAACGGGAAGATCAGGTCAGCGCCGGACCAGCCGTTCCACTCCTTGTGCTCGATTGGCGGGAAGATCGCGCTCCAGGTGCCGGGCAAGTTCACCAGCAGCATTCCCGCGATGGTGAGGCCACGGAAGACGTCCAGCGATAGAAGCCGCTCACCGATCCGACGGGATCCCTCGCCACCGGCCTCGGTTTGCGGGGCGACTGCGGTGGTCGAGGGAGCGCCGACTGCTGTCACTGCGTTTAGCTCTTGGGTACCCAGGTATAGACTCCGTTTACCTGCCGACACATGAAGGTGATGTCCTTCGGGGTCGAGGGTTGGCCGGCCTTGTCGCCGAACCAGTAATAAGTACCCCGCAGAGACACGGTTGCAGTCGAGTCATCAACCTGCTTGATCGGACCTTTGGTCACGAGGAGCGTCACCCAGCTACCAGCCTTTGCTTTGAGCTCGGCCTTCATGTACTTCTGGTCTGATTCCTTGGGTGGGAGGAGGTAGGATGGACCGTGCTCAGCCAGTGCCTGGGCGGCGACGCTTCCCAGACTCGAATCGGCACCCTCTGTATAGAGGAAGCGCTTGGGTGCGGGGTCGATTGTTGTCACATACGGACCGATTGCCTGCGTCACCAGCGCATCCGACAGGGATGGGTCGGTCGGTGCCTGACAATTCGCCTTCGATGACGCAGCTCCTCCCCCGGCTCCGGACGAACAAGCTGAGATGGTTGCGAGGGCAACAATGGCAAGTAAATGGCGCTCAGACATGGGGTTCCTGGTCACATGTTTTTGCTGCTTCGGCGGCAAGCTTCTCGCGTGCCCGAATGTTGCCATCCACATGACAGTTTGTCGAGATGAGCACCAAGTGATAAATCAGGAAAGCCCTAGGCGGTGCGAATCCAAAGATCCTCTAACGATGGAGCTTGCATGCAAGAGGAGCACGGTTCAATCAAGGAAGGAGTCGTAGCGGGTCTGATTGGCGCCACCGCAATTGCCATCTGGTTCTTCGTGGTGGACCTCATTGCAGGACACGTGTTCTACACGCCGGTTGCGCTCGGGAGAGGACTGCTCGCAGTGTTGGGCAAGGACGCGAGTCAGGACACCGCTGTGATCCAGGTCGTCGCGTATACCGTATTTCACTACATCGCATTTGCAATTACGGGAATCATTCTCGCCGTGATCGTTCACCAGGCCGAACGCACACCAGGAATTCTTGCCGGCTTCCTCGTCTTGTTCGTGGTGCTCGAGCTTGGTGTCTACGGTTTGTCTGCGTTGATGGAGAATTCCATTCTTGGCGCGCTTGCCTGGTGGCAAGTGATGGTGGCCAACCTCATTGCCTCAGTGCTCATGTTCGGTTACATGTGGAAACGCCATCCGGCGCTTCGACACGAGTTCCGGCAGGCCCTCGAAGGAACTGATGAGCCGAGTGCGGCGAGAGTCGAAGGAGCTCGCCGGGCGCGCTAGCACAAGCATACCCGTCGTTAGAGAAGCCCCTACAGCAATCAGCTGACTGCAGTGAGCAACCCGCGCAGTCAGCTCACCGCGGATCTTGCTTTTCAGGCGTTGGCTAACTGGCTGGAATCGTTGTCTTCTTTGGAGTCCAGTCCACTTGCGCGCCGGCGATGTTGTCTTCGCCGCGCTTGACCCACTTGAAGAAGACAACCGTCATGATGATGTAGAAGATGATGCCGCCCGGCACCCACATGATGAGGCCGCCAAGCTGCTGATCCTCGAGCGGCGTGAGGGGGAGAACTCGCGCTGCCGTGGCGTACGCGGGATACAACAGGTGATCTGCCAGGGCGATGTACGCGGCGACCACGGACATGGGAATGCTCATCACGAAGCAGTACAGCATCTGACCGGGGTAGGGCAGACGCGGAAGCTCCGGAAGCGGGCTCATGAATGGCCACCACATCAACACTGCTGCCGACATGAAGAACAGATGCTCGACGATGTGGATGTTGTGATTTGCCATTGCCGCGTTGTAAAACGGCGGCAGGTGCCAGATGATGATGGTGAGATTGAAGATCGCGTAGCAGCTGAACGGTCCCGTCAGAAATCGTGCAAGCGCTCGCACGGGTTTGTACTTCAACGCCGGCCGCAACAACGTGCCCGGAGTGCCGGCGATCAGCAGGGGTGGCACCAGTAGAGTGAGCAAGAGGTGCTGTACCATGTGTGCGCTGAACAGGTAGTCGTCGCTCAGATCGTGAATGGGACCGTTGAGCGACAGAAACATTGTCAGGAGGCCCGAGAAGAACCAGACGTGCTGCCTTCGCGTTGGAACCTGCTCTCCTGAAAGTCGCGCGGCCCTCGTGCGCCAGAGATACAGCGCGCCGAGGGCCGCAATGCCGATCACAGTGCTCGCGTGAATCGAGAATCCCTGAATCCCGAGGTTCGAGATCGGGTGGAGCGCTGCGACGACCATACCTACCATTGTAATCCTACCAAAGAAAAATGCTCAGCTCCTACGCCGGGTGGGCGAGTCGCATGGCAATCTGACCGAAAAGGAAGAGCAGAGCGATGAGCGTTACTGCGGCGATCATGAGCGGACCGGTGAACAGCGCACGGAAGAGCTTGTGATCGTACTTGAGGTGCATGTAGAACATGACGACGATTGCGAACTTTGCCGCCGACAGGATGAGCAGCGTGGGAACGAACCCGCGCGATGCGACGAAGGACGGAACGTAGTACGCCCACACCTCCACGATCGTGATGAGCGTGAGGACGGTTGCGACTTTCCAGTACGTCGACCACGTCGGATGCGCATGCTCTTCCGCGTGCGCGCCTGGTTCGTGCGCGTCGTGTCCGTGAGGATCGTGTGAATCAGCCATGGTGTCCTGCTACTTGATGAGGTAGACCAGCGTGAAGATTGCGATCCAGACGACGTCGACGAAGTGCCAGTACAACGCGCAGATGTCGACGTTGAGCGAATCCGCGGGCGTGAGCCCGCGCTTGAAGTCGATCGCGAGCAGAGTGAGAAGCCAGAGCACACCCGCAGTCACGTGCGCGCCGTGGAACCCCGTCAACGTGAAGAAGGTGGAACCGAACAGATTGGTCGTGATCGAGAGGCCTTCGTGCACGAACGATGTGAACTCGTATGCCTGGCAGCCGAGGAACGTTGAACCGAGCAGCGCAGTCATGAAGAGCCAGAGCTTGCTGGATCCCAGGATCTTCTCGCCGAGTGTGCGCTTAGGAAGGTTCTTGGCTTGCACAGCTGCAAGTGCGAGCACCATTGCGAGCGAAGACATGAGCAGCACGAAGGTCGAGAAGGACGTGACCGGGATGTTCAGAATTGGGAGAAACTTTTCGTGACTCGACGGATCCGTCCACGCCTCGTGGGGGAAAGGCCCATTTGCACTCCGCCCCTTGTAGATGAGGTACGTGGAGATGAGCGACACGAAGAGCATGCACTCCGAGCCGATGAAGGCCCAGATTGCGATCTTCCGGTTATCGAGGCCGGTACTTGTATAGTGATGTGAAGCCGTTTCCGACATGACCTAGTGATGCTCCGGTTCGAGTGGGCTCAGGAGCCAGCTGTAGAGCGAAAGGACCAGAATGAGCGCGCCTGTGACGACGAGAGCGAGCCAGTTGTCACCGAACTTCTGCGTGTGTTTGCACAAGAGGCCGATGAACATGAAGACGATGCCAAAGGCAACGATTGCCGGCTTGATCGTGTTGTATGGCAGGACAATCCCGAGCTCTTCAGCGGTCTTCCCTTCCTGCGCATTGATGCGAGCGCTCTCGAGATCTGTCTCGTTGCCTTCCCAGAGCGGATAGCGCGAGGTGACGTTTGGCAACGTTGCGAAATTGTATTCGGGCGGCGGAGAAGGAATGGTCCATTCCAGCGTTGCTGCACCCCAGGGATTGGAGCCAGCAACCGGGCCGCTCTTCCGACTGCGGAAGAAGTTGAAGACAAAAATCGCAGTCGCGACGACGAGCAGATACGCGCCAATGGAGGACATCATGTTGAATGTGTCCCAACCCTGGCCAGCATCGTAGCGATAGATTCTGCGCGGCATGCCAAGCATTCCCGAAAAGTGCATCGGGAAGAAGGTGAGATTCATGGCAATGAAGTTCAGCCAGAAGTGCACCTTGCCGAGTTTCTCGTCCATCAGTCTGCCGGTGATCTTGGGGAAGTAATGGTAGATGCCCGCGAAGATTCCCATGATCGATCCACCGAACAGCACGTAGTGGAAGTGTGCGACGATGAAGTAGCTGTCAGTCTGCTGGAGGTCGGCTGGCGGGGAAGAGTGCATGATTCCCGAGATGCCACCGATTGTGAACAATCCGACCAGCCCGATCGCGAACAGCATGGACGTTGTGTATCGGATCTGGCCCTGCACCATCGTCGCAATCCAGTTGAAGATCTTCACACCGGTGGGAATGGCGATGAGCATGGTGGTAAGGCTGAACACAGTATCGGCGATTGGGCCCATGCCGACTGCGAACATGTGGTGCGCCCAGACGCCGAAGCCGAGGAAGCCGATGAGGATACCGGAGTACACCATGACCGGATATCCGAAGAGCGGCTTGCGCGAATACGTCGGTAGAACTTCCGAGACGAGTCCGAACGCTGGCAGGATCAGGATGTACACCTCCGGGTGACCGAACACCCAGAAGAGGTGCTGCCAGAGAAGGGGATCGGCGTTTTGTCTCACGTCGTAAAACGTGGTGCCGAAGAACCGATCAAACTGGAGGAAAACCAGTGCGATGGTAATGACCGGAAATGCGAGCACGAGGAGGAACTGTACCACGAACGCCATCCAGGTGAACATCGGCATGCGCATAAGCGACATGCCAGGGGCGCGCATGTTGATGATCGTCGTGATGAAGTTGAACGCCGCTGCGAGCGACGAGATACCGAGGATCTGAAGACCGAGTACCCAGAAGTCGATGTTCAGGCCGGGCGAGAATTCCTTGATCGTGAGCGGGGCGTAACCGAACCATCCACCGTCGGGCGCAACATGGAAAAAGATCGGCGCCGTGATGAAGAGACCACCGAACAGGTACACCCAGTAGCTGAACGCATTGAGTCGAGGGAAGGCGACGTCGCGTGCGCCAATCTGCAGCGGAATGAGGAAGTTGAAGAACGCCGCCGAGAGTGGCATGATCGCGAGAAAGATCATGGTCGTGCCGTGCATCGTGAACAGCTGATTGAATGTCTCAGCTGATACGACCGTTCCATTTGGACCCATGAGCTGAGCGCGCATAATCACAGCTTCAATACCGCCAAGTATGAAAAACGCCAGAGCGGTATACAGGTAGAGCGCGCCGATTCGCTTGTGGTCGACCGTGGTCAACCAGCTCCAGACGCCGGTTTGATACGTTGGCGCGTGAGCCGGTGCGGCTGTAGTGCGCGGGATTGCAGTTGTTGCCATGTCTTCTTCTCCTCTACTTCAAAGCTTGCAGGTAGGCAACGAGGTCAACGATCTGCTGATCGGTGAGCCCGTCCTTGATTACCCTGTTTTCGATCGGATCGAACTGGTCCTTGCCGATCGTTTTCATTGCGGTTCCGGGCTTCATAACGCGGGCGTTCTTGATCCAGGCGAAGAGGTGATCCTCGTCTGTCTTGAAGAGACCGCCGCCGAACGTATTGCGGGAGCCCACATGCGTGAGGTTCGGGCCGACTCGACCCGGGCTCACGATTCCCCGAACGGTGTGGCAGGCCACGCACATGGTCCAGCTACCCGAAGCGGTCGCGTACACTTTTGCACCGCGCTCAGCGTCACCCGTGAGGCCAGCTGGCCGACGGAGCTCGGAAGGAATTGGCGTGCTCGGAATAGCGTAAGCCGGCATGCTTGCCATGGGGAACGTGTAGCCGGGCTTGGGCGGTTCCGTAGGCGCGGAAGGCGAAGCGGCTGGCGCTGAGCCGCCAGTTTGCTGTGTTGCTGCGGCCGCGGCTACCGTTGCCTTCTGATTACTTGCCGGTGTGGCGGCAGGCTTTGCGCCGGGCTTGGCACCTGGCGCCGGAGGGGGTGTTACCGGCGCGGCCGGGGGCGGCACGGGATTATACGCAACCGGGCTCAGCTGATGCTCCGTCCAGCTCTTGAACTGGTCCGCGGTCACTGTGTAAACGCGGAACCGCATGTTCGCGTGCGAGGCGCCGCAGTATTCGGTACAGAACCCGTTCCACACACTCGTTGTCATTGCGGAGTCGGGAGTGAACCAGATGTAGTTCGTATGGTTGCGAATCAGGTCGCGCTTACCAGCGAGTTGCGGAACCCAAAACGAGTGCAGCACGTCTTCGGTGGTAAGCTCCAGGTTCACTGTGCGGCCGATCGGGAGGTACAACTCGTTCGCGGTAATCAGCGTGTCGACGCCACCAGCCGAATTGGGCGTGGTGTACTCCGGATACTGGAACTCCCACCACCACTGGTGCCCGATCACACGCACGTTCAGCGCGCCGGCGACTGGTTTGGCCTGAGTCTCGAAAATCGTCCGGACTGTTGGGACAGCGATGAAAACGAGAATGACCGCAGGAATCAGCGTCCAGAGGATTTCGAGCTGAGTATGTCCGTGGGTCTGCGGAGGGACACTGTCGTCGCGCTTGCGGTACTTGATGACGACGAAGACCAGTGCAGCTTCGACGAGAATGAATACCAGCGTCCCCAGGAAGAGGAGGCGATCCCAGATGAAGTCGATCGCCCGGCCGTATTCCGAATGGGGGGTGAAGGTGGTGTTGGGATACTCCGTGGCGCACGCCACCAGCGCCATCGCGAGCACCGCCAGGCCGTAAGGCGCGAGGCGGCGCAGGCGGTGTTTGCCTCCTTGTACCGTCGTGGAGGGGAGGCGCGGTCCGCTATAGCAACCGGGCCGTCTCAGGATTTAGGGTCCAGCCAACCTAAAATAAGCACCCGAAGGCCATGAGGCTACTTGGGCAAGTCACCGGGACGCTGGTCAATCGCGATCGAGAGCAGATCAAAACCTCTCACTGTCAGAGAAATGCTGACAGCAAACCGCTCCCATCTGAATCTTAAGACCCCTTGGTCTGCGAAACCGTGCGCGGAGCAGTCATGTCCTCGGGGTCCAGGATGCGATCCAACTCCTCCCGCGTCATGAGATTTCGGGAGAGTACCAGATCGTACACGCCGCGCCCAGTCACGAGTGCCTGCTTTGCAATCTCCGACGATACTTCGTAGCCGAGAACTGGAACGAGCGCGGTCACAATCCCAATCGAATGCTCCACGAAATGCCGCATCCGATCTGCGTTTGCCGTGATCCCCTCCACACAACGCTCGCGGAGCACATCACACGCACGAGTGAGCGTACCCATCCCCCGAAGGAGCCGGTAGCAGATGATCGGTTCGAAAACGTTCAACTGTAGTTGACCCGCCTCTGCCGCCAGAGTCACCGTCACATCTCCGCCGATTATGTCGAAGCACACCTGGTTCACGACCTCAGGAATCACCGGATTCACCTTGCCCGGCATGATCGACGAGCCAGGCTGCATGGCGGGCAGGTTGATCTCTCCCAGTCCAGCGCGCGGTCCGGAGCTCAACAAACGAAGATCGTTGCAGATCTTGGACAGCTTCACGGCGCAGCGCTTGAGCACCCCGGAGAGCTGGACGAAGGCACCCGTGTCTGCGGTCGCCTCCACCAGATCCGGGGCCGTGATCAGCTCGAGCCCTGTGATGCGCGACAGGTGCTTTCGTACCGCTTCGGCGTAGCCCGGCGGCGCGTTGATTCCGGTTCCAATCGCTGTTGCGCCCATGTTGATCTCACGAATCAACGCCTGCGCTTCGCCAAGCCGGTCGACGTCCTCCAGCATGGTATGCGCAAACGCCGTGAACTCCTGGCCCAATGTCATCGGAACGGCGTCCTGAAGCTGCGTCCGACCCATTTTGATGAAAGGGGCAAACTCCTCCCCCTTTCTCAGAAACGCCCCAGCCAGCGCGCCCATCGCAACCTTTAGATCCGCGATGCTCATGTGCATCGCGAGCTTGATCGCAGTCGGGTAGACGTCGTTCGTCGATTGGCTGAGGTTGCAGTGGTTATTTGGATGACAATACTGGTATTCGCCGCGGTTGTGGCCGAGCAGCTCCAGCGACCGGTTCGCGATCACCTCATTCGCGTTCATGTTGGTCGAGGTCCCTGCGCCACCCTGGATCATGTCCACCGGGAAATGCTCATGGTGCTGTCCGGCACGGAGCTCTTCCGCGGTCCGCGAGATCACCTCAGCCAGCTTCGGATCGAGCAAGCCGAGCTCGGCGTTTGCCTGCGCGGCCGCTTCCTTGACTGAGGCCAACGCTGCCACAAGCCGTGGGAACTCGCGAATCTCCACCCCGCTGATCGGAAAGTTCTCGAGCGCGCGGAGGGTCTGTATCCCATACAACGCGTCCGCGGGAACATCGCGGTCGCCGAGCAGATCGTGCTCGCGGCGAGTGGCCTGAGGCGCGGGGACTGGAACCATTGTGGCGTGAAGCTAGTCGGGGCCTGCCGTGTGTGTGAAGAGCGATGCCGGGAGCTTTACGAAGCGAGTGATACCGATAGGGACGATCCTCGCACGCGCGCGGGCACATGTATGGGGGTGGACCACTCCGCTAACTTTGTTTGCATGGACCCGAACACCGTACAGAATGAAGTCGGCAACGAGGCGACCGCGTATCGGCCGCAGGCTGTAGAAGCCAAGTGGCGCGAGCTGTGGCGCGAACGCCGGACGAATGCAACCGATATCGACAACGCGAAGCGGCCCTACTACGCGTTGATGATGTTTCCATATCCCTCGGCCGAGGGACTCCATGTCGGGAATCTCTTCGCGTTTACGGGCAACGACATTTTTGCGCGCTTTCAGCGTCTGCAAGGCTACAACGTTTTCGAGCCACTCGGCTACGATGCGTTCGGCATCCACTCCGAGAATTACGCGCTCAAGGTGGGTCAGCATCCGATGGAGCTGATTCCTCGAAACATCGCCAACTTCCGACGCCAATTGGAGCGTGGCGGCTTGATGGTGGACTGGGATCATTCCCTGTCTACCACAGAGCCCAACTATTACAAGTGGACGCAATGGCTCTTTCTGCAGCTGTTGAAGCGCGGCCTCGCGTACAAGAAGCAGGCAGCGGTCAACTGGTGCCCGAGCTGCAAGACTGTTCTGGCAAACGAGCAGGTGGTAGGCGGTCGCTGCGAGCGGTGCGACTCGCTGGTCGAGCAGCGCATGCTGGAGCAGTGGTTCTTCCGCATCAGTGATTACGCGGGGCGTTTGCTGGACAACCTGAGCAAGATCGACTGGTCCGAAACGACGAAAACCGCGCAACGAAACTGGATCGGTAAGTCTGAGGGTGCGGAGATTTGCTTCACGGTTTCTGCCACCGCGAGCTCGGCCAACTCGCCCGAGCGTCCAGTCATTCGCGTGTTCACAACGCGGCCCGACACGATCTTTGGTGCGACCTACCTTGTGTTGGCGCCTGAGCATCCGCTGGTGGACGAGATCACGCATGCAAGTCGTAGGGCGGAGGTCGACGCGTATCGTGCGCGCGCAGCGAAGCAGGATGTCGTCTCGCGCAAAACTG
>JADMIO010607344.1_pt1 | contig 11269 bp, 5 predicted proteins | sample 8958161 | NCBI WGS metagenome assembly JADMIO01 (sample SAMN16585339, study PRJNA669376) | soil metagenome | isolation source: Crop rotation soil | place: USA: Cullars Rotation, Alabama | collected 2011 | reverse complement strand
TGGGGACCCTGCGGGCCCGCCGGGCCGGCCGGGCCGACCGCGCCGTCGAGGCCGGCCGGGCCCTGCGGACCCTGCACGCCGGCGACGCCCTCGGGACCCGCGGGGCCCGCCGGGCCCTGGGGACCGACCGCGCCCTGAGCGCCCTCGGCGCCCGCGGGGCCGGCCGGGCCGATCGCGCCGTCCGCGCCGGCCGGGCCGACCGGCCCGACCTCGCCCTGGATGCCCTGCTCGCCCTGCTCACCCTTCTCGCCCGCCGGACCGACCGCGCCCTCGGCGCCAGCCGGACCCGCCGGGCCCTGCGCGCCGGCCGGGCCCTGGAGGCCCATCAGACCCTGCGCACCGGCGGGGCCGGCCGGGCCGACCTCGCCCTGGATGCCCTGCTCACCCTTCTCGCCCGGCGCGCCGGCGGCGCCCTCCGGGCCACGGGCGCCGACGAGCCCCTGCTCGCCCTGCGGTCCAGCGGGCCCCTGCGGGCCCTGCTCTCCGGGAAGGCCGCGGGCGCCCTGAGGCCCGGCGGGTCCGGTCTCGCCGGCGGGGCCGGCGGGTCCGACGAGACCCTCGTCGGTGGGTTCGGTGTCACCGCAGGCGGCGACGAAGAGGACGAGAGCGGCGGCGATGTTGGCGAAGCGGGTGTTCATTGTTTCTCCTGACCCCCCGGTTCGCCCGGCCGAGACTTCTGTTGAGGGCAGAGCGCGCGATCGTTCGTCGAATGACGCACGCGCACCCGTCGGTCCTCCCGTCGGGGTGACGAAAACGCGCACGGCTTGCGCGCGCGGTCCATGGGTCCCCATCGAAGATCGAATGGGACACCCATCGAAGATGCATGGGACCCCATGGATCCCTCGCACCGACGAGGAGCTGGCTCAGTTGCCGCTCGGCTTGCGGGCGACGAGCGCCTTGAACTCGTGCGGCACGAGGCCCATCAGGCGGTCCTCGATCTTGTCCCAGCGCAGCTCGCCGACCTGCGCGAGGTCGAGCTTGCCGGCGCAGCGCGCCGTGAGCAGCTCGCGCGTGTAGCCGAGCTTCGGCAGCTCGACGCCGGCGTCGGCGGCGAGGGCGCGCAGCGCGCGGAAGTGACTGCGCGTCGTCGCGAGCCCCTCCTGATCGCGCGCCATGTCGATGAGGTCCATGACGAAGTCGATGCGGCCCTGGAGGCCGCGCGCCGTCGCCGCCTGCAAGAGGTGGCCGAAGTGCGTCGACAGCTCGGGGTGGTCGAGGTGCGACGACAGCTTGGGCCACATGAGGCGCTCGCCGAACTCGGTGACGATCGCGGTGCCGTCGGGCGCGAGCCAGCGCGCGATCTCGACGATGAGCTCGAGCGCGCCGGTGAGCAGGTAGAACGGCTCGGGCGCGTCGTCGAGGACGATGCCGAGATCCTTCACGAGCTGGCCGGGGCGGCCGAGCGCCTCGAGCTTCGCGGGATCGACCTCGCCGCCCGAGCCGTCGGTCTCGAGGCCGACGACGGCGCGCGAGTACTGCATCGCCGGCAGATCGCCGACCATCTCGTTCGAGATGATGAGGTCGTAGCTGTCGGCGGGCAGATCGGCGAGCAGCACGTCGCCCTCGCGCACGGTCACCGGCAGGCCGACGCAGCGCGCCTGCTGCGCCGCGGCGAGCGCGGGCGCGATCTCCTGGATCGTGTACTCGACCTCGAGGCCGCGCGCCTGCAGCGCCTCGCACACGGCCTTCGCGACGTAGCCGAGGCCGCCGCCGATCTCGAGCACGCGGATCTTCTCCTTCGGGAGGCGGTCCTCCTTCGCGAGCGCGTCGACGAGCGCGGCGCCGTAGGTCTTGCCGGCGAGCGCGGGGTGCGGCTCGCGGAAGAGGTGCGAGAGCGTGGTCTCGCGGTGATCGAACTGCTCGGCCGCGTCCTTGACGTCGTCCTTGTAGTAATCGTCGGTGTGGACGTCGGTGACCGGCGCCTCGAGCGGCTCGCCGAGCCGCCAGCGGCGGTACGGCATCGTCGAGGCGAGGTAGCGCGGCGCCATCGCGGGGCGCTTCGCGAACATCGACATCGGGAACGCGCACAGCTTGATCGCCTGCACGTCGGAGTGGGCGAGGCGCACGACGAGCGCCTCGAGCTTCGCCTTGTCGAACGTGCCCCGCAGCTCGTTCAGGCGCTTCTCGCCGTCGAACGCGTCCCACATCCTCGTCTCGTCGGCGTCGAGCTCGATGCGCTGGATCGGCCGGTCGCCCCACGCGGTCCACAGCGTGAGGCGATCGTCCTGGCGGCGCCACACGTTCCACTTGCCCTTGATGGCGACCATCGGCCAGATGCCCTCGACCTCGTCGTCGCCGGGCTCCACCAGGCACGCGTGCTGGAAGAAGATGTCGACGAACTGGCGCGGGTCCTGGCCCTCGAACGCGTCGGCGTGGCGCTCGACGACGTCGGCGACCTTCGTCGGCCCGTCGAACTGGCCGAGGAACGCGATGAGGTCGGGGCTCATCTGCAGCAGGTACCCGTAGAGGTCGTGATAGAGGTACACGGCGCCCTGATGGGCGAAGGTCGAGAGCAGCTGGGAGCGCTGGAGGACTTCGGGCGAGGCGGACCCCGGATTCATGGGCCGTTGGTACCATGCTCGCCGACGAGAGCCACGCCCATGCCCTACCTGTTCGAGACCGAGGAGCACGCCGCGCTCCGGGCCCAGGCCCGGCGCTTCGCGACCGCCGAGATCCTGCCGCACGCCGCGGCGTGGGAGGAGGCGTGCGAGTTCCCGCGCGAGCTCTATCGAGCGATCGCCGCGGCGGGCCTGACCGGGGTCGGCTATCCGGAGAGCGTCGGCGGCAGCGGCGGCGACCTCGGCCACCTGCTCGCGGTGTGCGACGAGCTCATCCTCGCGGGGACGTCGGTGGGGACGGTCGTCGGGCTCGGCAGCCACGGCATCGCGGCGCCGCCGATCGTGCGCTTCGGCACCGACCTGCAGAAGGCGCGCTTCGTCGCGCCGGTCCTGCGCGGCGAGCAGGTGTGCGCGCTCGCGGTCACCGAGCCGGGCGGCGGCAGCGACGTCGCGGCGCTCGCGACGCGCGCGGTGCGCGACGGCGATGACTACGTCGTCACCGGCGCGAAGACGTTCATCACGTCCGGCTGCCGCGCCGACTGGGTGCTCGCCGCGGTGCGCACCGGCGGCGCGGGGCACGGCGGCATCTCGTTCCTCGTCATCGAGCGCGGGACGCCGGGGTTCAGCGTCTCGAAGAAGCTGCGCAAGACGGGCTGGTGGCCGTCGGACACCGCGGAGCTTGCGTTCGACGGCTGCCGCGTGCCGGTCGCCAACCGCGTCGGCGGCGAGCACGGCGCGTTCCCGATCATCATGAGCAACTTCGCCGGCGAGCGGCTGATGCTCGCCGGGCAGTGCGTCGCGATCGCGGAGCTCGCCTACCGCGAGGCGCGGCGGTACGCGCGGGAGCGCGAGGCGTTCGGCAAGCCGATCGCGGGCTTCCAGGTCACGCGCCACAAGCTCGCCGACATGGCGACGCGCATCGCGGCGATCCGCGCGCTCACCGGCGAGGCCGCGGTGCGCATCGCGCGCGGCGAGCTCGCGCCGGCGCTGTGCGCGATGGCGAAGAACGCGGCGACCGATGCGTGCTCGGCGGTCGTCGACGCGGCGGTGCAGATCTTCGGCGGCGCCGGCTACCTGCGCGACGTCGTCGTCGAGCGCCTCTACCGCGACGCGCGCCTGTACCCGATCGGCGGCGGGACGCGCGAGATCATGAACGAGATCATCTCGAAGGCCGAGGGCTACTGACGCCGCCCTCCGACCCCGCTCGCAGCGAACGTCCTACTCGTCGAACCACTGCGGGTCGGTGGCGCCCAGCGCGGTGAGCGTGGCGGTGATGCGGTCGGGGCGGCCGTCGACGGAGACGACCATGCGCGCCGGATCGAGATCGGCGGCGGCGACCTGCGCGACGGCGTCGGGCGTGAGGGCGGCGACCGCGGCCGGCAGGTCGGCGAGCTGATCGATCGTCTGGCCGGCGACGACCATGCCCTCGAGGTTGTCGGCCATCGTCGCCGCGTCGCGCGAGGTCGCGAGCAGCTCGGCGAGGACGCGGCGGCGCGCGCGGGCGAAGTCGGACGCGCGGGTGCCCGCGTCGCCGTGCAGCGCGGCGAGCTCGGTCATCACGGCGCGCGCGGCCTCGGGGGCGCGCACCGGATCGAGCGCGGTGCCGATGAAGAGCGCGCTGCCCGCCGCGCCGCTCTTGTAGAAGGCGGAGACGCCGTAGCTCGCGCCGAGGCCCTCGCGCACCATGCGCAAGCGATCCGACAGCATCTCGGTGAGCACCATGCGCGCGGCGCGATCGTCGTGGCTGTTCGACGCGGCGGCGAACGCGACGTAGAGCTTCACCTGCGCCGCGGACGCGATGCGCACGCCGAGCCAGCTCGGGCCCGCGGCCGGGTGGGGCGGCGGCACCGGCGCGTGCGGCGGCGCCTCGCGCTTCGACCACGGGCCGAACAGCTCGCCGACGACCTTGTGCATCACGGCCGGATCGATGCCGCCGCTGATGATCAGCGTGGCGCCGCCGGGGACGAAGCGCGTGCTGCGCCAGCGCGCGAGCTGCGACGGCGTGACCGCCGCGAGCTGCGCGACCGTCGCCGACGGCGCGGCGTACGGGTGGCCGCGGCCGTACAGCTTCTCGCGGTACACGACGCCCGACGGCGAGACCTCGCCGTCGCCGTTCTCGCGCAGGCCCTGGCGCATCGCCTTCAGATCGTCGGGCGCGTAGACGCCCTGATCGAGCAGCCACGAGAGGCGCCACACGTGCCAGTCGGCGAACACCGCGAGCCCGCCGGCGGAGAACACGGTCGCGGTCTCGCGCACGTCGGTGTCGAGCCGCGTGCCGAGGCCGAACGCCCAGTTGAGCAGGTCGACGGTGCGCCGCGGGTACGTGCGATCGAAGTCGTGATCGAGCAGCGTCGCCGCGATCGTCGCCACGCCCGGATGATCGGGGCCCTCGTCGAGGCGGCCGGCCGGGTAGACCAGGCGCGCGTCGACGATCGGGCTGGTCGGATCGGCGTACAGCAGCACGCGCAGGCCGTTCGTCAGCTTGTAGTCGTCGATCTGCAGCGGCGGCAGGCCGCGCGGCAGCGCGAGCGGGTGCGCGGCCTCGGCGGGATCGATCTCGAGCCGCCACGGCTGCAGATCGTAGGAGCGCTCGCCGGTGGCCTCCTCGGCGGGCGCGCTGGCGACGTCGCCGCTCGGCTCGATCACCGCGACGTGCACGCGGTGCTTGTCGAACAGCTCGGCCGCGTGCGCGACGAGCGCGCGGCCCGTCACCTCGTCGAGCGCCTGCATCGTGCCGGCGGCGAACTGGTTCTCGGTCGTGTACGTCAGGTAGTCGGCGAGCCAGTCGCCGCGGCCGTCGATCGCGTCGAGGCGCGTGATGAGCCGCGTCTGCAGCCCTCCGCGGTAGGCGGCGATGAGGCGCGTGACGTCGGCGTCGTCGGGATCGTCGTTGTCGTCGGCGACGCCGTCGCGGTCGTCGTCCTGGAACAGGCCGTGGCCGCGCTCGAACACGGCCTCGATCGCGTCGTCGACGTGCTTCGCGTCGTCGATCGTGACGGAGACGAGCGTCGCGCGCTGCACGCCCTGGCCGGTGTAGGTGACGTCGGCGTCGAGCACCCAGTCGCGCGAGCGGTCGAGCTGCGCGAGCTTGCTCGCGAGCGCGCTCACGATCATGTCGTGGACCGCGGCGCCCGCGCTCTCCTGCGGCGGCGCCGCGAGGTAGATGTTCACGATCGGATGATCGACCGCGGCGGTGTGGTGGCTGCGCGTACCGGTGAGGTGCGGGCCGCTGATGCCGGGGACGAGGCCGCCGGGGGCCGGGCGCTCGATCGGACCGAAGCGGCGGCCGATGCGCGGCCCGAGCGCGTCGGCGTCGAAGTTGCCGCTGACGACGATGATCGCGCCCTGCGGCAGGTAGTTGTCGTCGATGAACTTGCACACCTCGGCCTTGGTCGCGCCGGCGACCTGGCGCGAGCCGACGCCGCGCGCGTACGGGTGCTTCGGTCCCCACACCTCGCCGTCGATCTCGCGGCGCGCGTCGGTGAGGTCGGTGCGGCGCTCGGACTCCTCGGCGAGGACGACGTCGCGCTCGCGCAGGACCAGCGCGGGCGACAGATCGGCGCACGGCGACGCGAGGCGCTCGGCCTCGAGCTCGAGCAGCGCATCGACGCGCTCGGCGAGCGCGGTCGCCGTGTAGTGCGTGTACTCGGGCGTCGTGTACGCGTTGAACGTGAGCGCCAGCGACGACAGGCGATCGAAGATCGTCCCGCCGCGCGAGCCCGACGCGGCCTGGAAGGTGAGGTGCTCGACGAGGTGCGCGAGGCCGATGCGGCCCTCGGGATCGCGGGCGCTGCCGACCGGGTAGCGCACGTCGACGGTGACGAGGTTCGTGCGTCGATCGGGCGCGAGCAGCACGGTCATGCCGTTGCTCAGGCCGAGCAGGCGCAGATCGCTCGAGACGTGGAGGTTGCGGACCGACGAGTCGAGGCTCCCGAAGCGCGGGCCGGGCGTCGCGCAGGCGGAGACGAGGGCCACGCCGGCGATCAGGGAGCGGAGGAGCGGCATGCCCCGATGGTATCTCGGGATCGCTCTGATCAGCGCGGCTGGGCGAGCGCGGCGGCGGCGGCCTGATCGGCGGCGGTGTCGGCCGCGCGCTTCCGGATGTTGAGCACGATGCCGAGGATGATGCCGCCGATCCCGAAGACGCAGCCGGCGATGATGTAGCGCTTCGCGGCCTCCTCGGCGGTGCGGCCGTGATGCTGGCTCATCTGCGAGGCGCCGACGAAGATCAGCACGAGCATCGCCGCGCAGCCGGCGAAGAACGGCCACTTCACGCGGCGCTGGAGCCGGCGGCGGGCGGCGGCCATGCTCTTCGGCGCGAAGCGGATGTTGACGTCGTCGAGCAGCGCCGGGTTCTGCCACTCGGCGGCCGCCGCGTGAGCGCCCTGCGGCGTGCGGAACGAGCCGGCGTCGACGTGGCGCGACAGCCAGAGGAGGTACAGCTCGTTGAACTGCGCGTGGCCTTCCATCGCCTTGGCCCCGATGATCGTCGGCGCGGGCACGCAGTACGCGAGCTCGCGGCCGGCGCCCTTCACGACGAAGTTGTCGGACAGGGCCGCGAAGCGCCGCGTGCCGGCGGACTCCATCGTCGCGTAGTCCATCCAGGTGACGCCGTCGTTCTTGAGCTTGGGGATCGTGCTCATCGACGAGCTCGTCTGGATGACGATGAAGCGCGTCGTGGTCCCGATGCCGAAGTAGCGCTCGTACTGCGTGCGCCAGCTGCTCTTGCACGGCGCCATCCAGCCCATCGACAGGATCACCTCGCCCGGCTGGAGGATCGAGGAGAGCTGGGAGCGAACGAAGTCGTCGGACTCGGCCATGCGGCGGCGATGTGCACGCGATGGGCCAGGCGCGCGCGGCGGCAAGGGTGCGGCGCGCTTCGCGGCGCGGCGGCGGCGCGACGACGGGCGTCGTCGGAGTGACGGCGCGTGTCTCGGGGCGCGTGCCACGGCGCGACGACCGGCGCAGCCGCGCGGGGGCCGGCGGCGGCCTGCAGCTCACGATCCCGACGCCGCGGGCCTGGCCGCGGTCGGCGTGCGCCAGCGGATCACGACGTTGATCGTGAAGATCGCGTTCGACGACGCCATCGCGAAGTGGCGCGCGTCGGGCCACGCGAGCGCGACCGCGAGCGCGCCGATGTTGCCGGCGAGCGACGGCCACAGCCCGAGGTCGATCGCGATCACGAGGCTGGCGACCGTCATCGTCCACACGAGCATCATCAGCGTCTCGGCGGCGGCCATCGCGACGCCGAACCGCCAGCACGCGGCGTAGAGCGTCGCCTGCGACAGGAACAGCAGCAGCGCGAACGCGACCGCGCGCCGGTTGATCCACGTCTTCATCAGCGACTCGCGCGCCCACGTCACGAGCACGGCGACGATCGAGAGCAGCCCCGCCGAGACCAGCACCTCGCCGGGGTAGGTGAGGAACGGCATGCGATCGGGGAACAGCGCGATCGACAGCGAGAACAGCGTGAAGAGGACGCCGAGGATGCCGGCGACGACGCGGCGGGTCTGGCGGCCGATCGCGGGATTGTGGCGGCGGCCGACCTCCTCGAGGATCGCCTGCCGGCGCGCGGCGGCGGCGAGCGCGTCGCGGGCGCGGCCGAGGACGTCGGCGGGCGGCAGGTCGAGCTCGGACAGGAGCGTCACCGCGGCCTGCGGATCGCCGGCGGCGAGCTCGAACTCCGCGACCGCGACGGTGGCGCGCACGACGCCGGCGCGCGCGGGCTCGTTCTCGGGCCACGCGACCAGCGCCTCGTGGAAGCCGAAGCGGCACGCGCCGAGGAGGCCGTGGACGCGCTCGCGCCGGCCGGCGAGGTCACCCTCGGTGCGCGCGACCTCGGCGACGAGCTCGCGCAGGCGGCCGTCGGCGACCTCGGTCAGCCGCGCGGCGCCCCGGTTCTTCACGAACGCCTGCAGCTCGCGCTGCAGCTCGTCGATCGTCGCGTAGCGATCGGCGGGCGCGGCGGCCATCGCGCGGGCGCAGATGCGCGCGAGCTCGGCCGGCACCGACGCCGGCATCGGCGGGCTCGACTCGAGGATGTTCGCGATGATCGCGGTCGCGGTGGCGGCGTCGTGCGGCGGCGCGCCGGTGACGAGCTCGTAGAGGACCGCGCCCGCGAGGTACACGTCGGTGCGCACGGTCAGCGGGCCGCCGTGCTCGGGGCCGAGCATCTCGGGCGCCATGTACACCGGCGTGCCGGCCATCGCGGTCGCGTGCTCGGCGCGCGGCAGGCGGCCGCCGCGGTCGTCGCCGGTCGAGACGGCGAGGCCCCAGTCGAGGAGGTAGACCTCGCCGAACTCGCCGATGCGCACGTTCGACGGCTTGAGATCGCGGTGCAGCACGCCGCGGCTGTGGGCGAAGCGCACGGCGTTCAGCACCGCGAGCAGGATCTCGAGGTTCCACGTCAGCAGATCGGTCGCGCCGAAGCGCGCGCTCACCGCCGCGGCGTCGTCGAGGAGGTAGCTCCAGTCGGCGCCCTCGATGCGCTTCAGGACGATCATCGGCAGGCCGTCCTCGTCGGTCTCGATCGTGTGGACGGGGACGATGCTCGGGTGCTCGAGCGCGCCGGTGACCCACGCCTCGCGCAGCAGCGCGAGCGCGCCGTCGGGGTCGCGGCGGCCGGGGCGCAGCGACTTCACGGCGACCGTGCGGCCGAGCGCGACCTGCTCGGCGAGGCGCACGATGCCCATGCCGCCCTCGCCGAGGGTCTCGCCGGTGACGAGCGCCGCCGCGACGTCGGGCGCGCCGAGCTGCTCGACGAGCGCGCGGGCCTGCGCGTCGGCGCTGTGCGGCCGATCGAGCGTCGGGATGATCGTGGAGCGCGGCAACGCGGCGGCGGTGACGCGGTTGTCGTCGAGCTCGACCTCGCCGAGCCACGCGGCGATGTCGCGCACGAGCGTGGGGGCGTACGGCGTGTCGTCGCTCATCGCACGGTGGCCTCGGCGGCGTGGAGCTCGCCGCGCCACTCGATCGCGGCGACGACGACGGCGCCGTCGTCGCCGATCGCGACGTCGCTCATCGTCATGCCGGCGGGCGCCTCGAAGACCTCCTCGGGCGCGCCGCGGGCGTCGCCGCGCTCGTCGAGCCGCACGCGGAACAGGCGGTGGCCCTGGCCGCCGAGCTGGAGCGCGAGCCAGCGGCCGCCGGGCGCGAGCGCGTGGTCGTACGCCTCCTCGGCGCCGCCGGCGAGCGCGGGCGGCCCCGGGCGCCGCTTGCCGGTGCGCGGATCCCACCACGACAGCCGATCGAGCGCGGGCGACGCGAGCAGCAGCTCGCCGCGCGCGTGGTCGACGCCGATGACGACCGCGTCGGCGCGCAGCGCGAGCTGCGGCACGCCGCCGTCGACGCCGACGCGGAAGACCTGCGGCCGCTCGTCCTGCCACTGGTTGAAGTAGAGCTGCTCGCCGAGCCACGTCGCGTTCGTGTCGGAGATGCCGGTCGTGACGTGGGTCGGCGCGACGAAGCGCGCCGCGTCGTAGACGTAGATGCCGGGGTCCTTGCCGGCGACGGTGACCGCGACGCGCTTGCCGGCCGCGTCCCACGCGACGTCGTTCATCTCGGCGCCCGGCCGCAGCGGCGTGCCGATCGCGCGCACGCGGCCGTCGGGGGCGCGCACCACGAGCTCGCGGCGGAAGCGGACGTAGGCCAGCTCGCCGGTCGGGCCGACCGACGGTGAGCGGACGCGGTCGTCGGTGCCGAGCGGGCGCGGCGGCTTCGCGCTCACGTCCTGCAGGACGCCGCGCGGCGCGCAGTCGGTCCACACGAGCGCGCCCGCCGGCGACACCGTCATGCCGCTCGCGCGCACGTTCGGCACGAGCACCTCGTCGCGCGGCGCCTGCTCGTCGATCCAGCGGCGGTGGATGCCGCTCTCGGTCGCGTAGACGACCGAGCGATCGTCGGGGGCGAACGCGGCGCGCGCGTTGAGCAGGAAGTCGAGCTTCGGGCAGTCGCCGTCGCCCTTCGCGAGGTCGATGACGCAGAGCTGCGCCGGCACCGCCGCCGACTCGCCGACGGTGACGAGCTTCGTGCCGTCGTGCGACGCGACGATCGTCTGGGCCACCGCGTCGCCGGGCACGTCGACCGCGATCTCGTCGACGCCGTTCGCGACGCGGCGCAGGCGCACGCGCTCGTTCGAGACGTAGTAGTAGGCCCCGCCGGCCGCGGCGACCGCGGGCGAGATCTGGCTGGCGATCGTGCGCTCCACGCCGGTGACGAGGTCGCGCGCGGCGAGCCGCGAGGTGCCGCCGCCGGTGACGTCGCTGACGACGTAGACGATCTCGTCCGGCGTGAGGCTGGGCAGCGCGCGCCACTCCTGGGTCGGCGCGTTCGTGAGCTGCTCGCGCGGGTGGCCGGCGCGCAGCCGGTAGACGTCCATCACGTCGGTCGTCGACCAGTCGTAGACGAGCGTGTCCTCGTCGAGGAACGCGGGGGCGAAGGCGCAGCCGCCGTCGGACGTGATCGGCCCGGGCGGAAACGACGGCGGCCGCGCGTCGACGATCGGCTCGGCGGCGACGATCGGCGCGGGCGCGCGAGGCGAGCGCGACGCGACCGCGTACGCGCCGGCCGCGATCGCGACGCCGGCGCCGGCGAGGAGCACGGTGCGGCGCGCGCGCGGCGGCCGCAGCATCGCGCGCAAGGCCTCGACGGAGCGGGGGCGATCGGCCGGCCGCTCCGCGAGGCACGCGCGGGTCGCGCGCTCCCAGCGGCGG
>JADMIO011621190.1_pt1 | contig 11270 bp, 6 predicted proteins | sample 8958161 | NCBI WGS metagenome assembly JADMIO01 (sample SAMN16585339, study PRJNA669376) | soil metagenome | isolation source: Crop rotation soil | place: USA: Cullars Rotation, Alabama | collected 2011 | reverse complement strand
GCTCCGCCCGCTGCTCTTCCTCGCCGCCGTTGCCGCTGGCGCGGCGGCCGAGTCGGCGGCGCCGCCCCAGAAAGCCGAAAAAAGCGAGCCGGCGGCGTCCCCGCCGGCCGCAGCCGCGCCCGCCCCTTCGACAGGCTCAGGGCCTTCGGCGTTCAACCGCGAGTGGACGATGGCGGATCTCCTTCCCGCGGTCGAGAATCTCGGCACGGGCCGGGATTTTCGGCAGGGCGGGCGCACGTTCCGCGACGCGGGGTGCGGGATCTGCCACGCGTTCAGCACCTATTTCCAGGGAGGGGGGCTCGCGCCGGATTTGACGGGCGTCGGCAGCAAGTACCCGCGCGACTTCATCCTGCAGTCGATCCTGGAGCCGTCGGCCTCGATCAACGGCCAGTTCTACGCGACCTTGTTCAAGCTCAAGGGCGGGCGATCCATCCAGGGGACAATCGTCGGTTTCGAGAACGGCACGTACAAGGTGGTCGTCTCGGTGGCGAACCCCGACGCGACGATCGACATCAAGGAAGCCGACGTCGCGTCCCAAGCCGAATCCCCGGTTTCGCCGATGCCGCCCGGTCTGCTGAACGGCTTCACGCGCGAGCAGATAATCGACCTGTTTGCCTTCCTGGACTCCCGCGGGGACTCGGAGGCCGATGTATTCAAGCCCGCGAAATAATTATCTTACATTTCTGTAGTGGAATCGCCCGGCCGTGACGTCTTGTCCCGTGCTTGGTGTAAGTACAAAGCGCTGCTGGTTTCAGTGTTTTGCCGGTATCGCATCTTGTAGGTTTACACGCGACGGTCGGTGGGGACTGGCCGTCGCAAACCTCTTTCCAGATCAGCCCGCCCGACTCCGCCGCCCCCGGTGCCCCAGTATTAAGGCATTGGGGGCAAAGGGTAAGGCGTGTGACGGGGACGACCGCTGCTTTTTACGGAAGGCTCGTGACGCGGAGGAGGGGAGTGTGCTAACGTCATCCCCATTCCGCTCCCCCGCGGAGTCCCCTTGTGAACCCTTTTCCGTCAGGCTGGTCCGCCTCCCGAAAGGCGGGCGGGCTCGCACTCCTTTTCTGGGCGCTATTTGCCGCGCTGACGGCGGGGTTGGCCGCGGAGTCTCCGCGCAGTTTCAGCATACCGTCGGGAGATGCTAGCGCGACGCTGAGCCAATTCGCGCGGCAGTCGGGGACGCAGATTGTGTTCCTTCCGAAAAAAGTGGCGGGGATTCGGACGAACCTCGTCCAGGGCGAGATGGCCCCGCGCGAGGCGCTCGGGATCATGCTCACGGGCACGGGACTCCAGCCGGTCCGCGACGATGCCACCGGGCTGCTCACCGTTGAAATCGAGGCCTCCCCGAGGATTGCTCCCGCCGCGCCGGCGTCCCGGACTTCGGCGTCGAAGTCGGCCGCGGAACGCGTCGAGCAGGTCGCGCCGGCGCGCGTCGTGATGAACCCATTTGAGCTGGTGGAGGATCGCGACCGGAGCTTTGCGAGTTCCGGCGTGGGTTCGGCCGGCCGGCTGCAGCTGCAGCTCCAGGACACGCCGGTCGCGTATGCGGTCATAAACCGCGCTTTCATCGAGGCGCTGGACATTACCGACCTGCGCGAAGCGGCGTCGTGGGCGACGGGCCAGACTTACTACAGCTCGGACAACGGCGGCGACGCCTTCGGCCGGCCGTCGCAGTATTTTTCCCGCGGCAACCTGACCAGCCAGGGCGGGGCGGCCTCGTTCGGCGCGCAGCGGAATTTCTACCAGAATTCGGAAGTCGTCGCCGACAGTTATGCGGTGGAGACGTATGAGTTTGGGCGCGGCCCCAACGCCGCGCTCTTCGGCCAGGGCAGCGGAGTGGGCGGCGATGCGGGCAACGGCGGGCTGGGAGGAGTGGCGAGCACGCGCACCAAGCAGGCCCGCTTCGACGCCGAGGCCCTCGTGCTGCGACTCTCGCTCGGCCAGTGGGGTCTCCGGCGCGCGGCTGTCGACTATAACGCGCCGCTGGGCGAGCGCATCGCCATCCGCGTCAACGCGGTGACTTCGGACGACCGGGGCTGGCGCCTGCTCGACCGCGCCCGGATGCGCGGGTTGACCGGCGGGGTGACGATGCACCTGTCGCCCACCACCGATTTCCGGCTCGAGGCATCCAGCGAACGGAGCGAAAGCCACAACGTGGGCTCGGGCTGGGACGAATTCGTCTCGGGCTGGGACGGCCGGACAGTCTTTCGCGGCCCGGTCACCAACGCGATGTATTCGACCACCGGCGTCACGGGAGCGGTTGCGGCCGGGAACAGCCAGGTCTTTGGCGTCAATCCCGTCACGGGCGCGGTCGGCCTGACCTATTCGGGCGCGCCCAACGGCGTCGACCGGATCGCAGCGCCGCGATTCCAGTACGATCCGTACGCGGGCACGGTGATGAACTATCAGTTCTTCCCGGTCTCGCGGCGGGCCGACGACACGAGCCGGACGCCGCTCTGGACCGCGACGGCGCCCAACGGCGCGTATTTCGTGCGGGGCACGAACGTCGATCCCGCGAACCCGCGCCTCGGGACGGACGTGCCTTTTGGAATCGGCCGGTCCTTCCACGTGAAGGATGGGCTGCCGGCCGACCTCTTCGAGCGCGCGATCGCCAACTCGCGCTTCCGCATTCCCGGGGAGCAGTTCGAGGCGTCCATCGATCACCCGACCAGCACGCAGGCCGCGCGCGACGTGCAGCTAACCCTGTCGCAGCGGGTCGGGAGGGTGTTCCTCGAGTTGGGCGGGGATGCCAACAGCAACGTCAGCCAGACAAGCCCGTGGGATAACCCGATGCAGCCGGGCACCGGCGGCCGGACGGCCACCCTCGACCTCGACATGGTGCGGCCCGACGGTTCCCCGAATCCCGGGTTCCTCGACGCATTCGTGGCGCCGCCGCTGACGAGGACAGTGACGCTGACACGCGATCGCGTGATTCGCGCGAACCTGGGCTTCCTGCAGGACCTCGGCGATTGGGGCAATTATGCGGTGAATCTCAACGCCTCCGCCGCGGAGCGGCTGTTCCGGAGCGATGGTTTGAACTACAGTCTCCGGGACCCGGGACTGAATGCCGACCGCCGCGCGTGGGGAACGCAGCTTGTGCGGGAGTTGCTATACGCCTCGGACCGGGTGCGGGCTTACAAGGAGCCGGCGAGCCTGGCTTTCACCGACGTGGATTGGACCGTCCCCGAGAACCCGGTGGTACAACCGCGACGCAGTGTCCGCCCCGGCTGGGTGCCGGTGAATTGGAGCGAAACGGTGTTCCGGAGCCAGGCGGCGCTCGCCCAGGTGACCGCGAAATGGTTCGGGAACCGACTGGCCCTGACCGGCGCCTATCGGCGCGATTTCGTCAAAGGCGTATCCAGGCTCGCCCCCTTCGGGGCGGTGGGAGGCGCGGTCTCGCCCGATCTGCCGGCGACCTGGGACGGCACCTCGCGGGTTTTTCGCCCGGCGGCGCCGGTCGACTATTATGCGCTCTCCTACGTGCAGCGGAGCCCCGATGGCTCGCCGGTCACGGGCAAGCCGCTGCCCGCGACCACCCGGCCGCGGACCACGGTGGGAGGCGTGGCGAACGTGGCGGTGGCCGCCTATTCCGGCGACCGGTTCAGGGATGACTTTAATCCCCCCGCCGCGCGAAATCACGAATCGACCGGGAGCGCCGGCCTCCTCGTCCGGCTCCCGCTCGGGATTTCGCCCTACGTCAACTACGGCAACACCTATACGCCGCTCGCGGGCGATTCGCTCGACCTGAATGGAGCGTTGCGCCTTCCCAGCCGCGCCGCCGGCCTCGACGTGGGCGCAAGCGTCCAGCTGCTCGGCGGCAAGCTCAGCCTCCGCTATAACTATTTCGACAACGTGCGGAAAAATGACGCGTTCAATCCGACCGTGATGGAGTCGATCAACCAGCTGTACCAGTCCAACCGGTTCGATGACTTCGATGCGACCGACTCCGGCCGCAACCAGCGCGGGCTGGCCGACCTGCCCGGTGGCGACTACCAGAGGCGCCGCAATGTCGGCTTCGAGCTCGAGGCGGTCGCCAACCCGGCGAAGGGATGGCGGGTTTTCCTAAACGGGAGCGGCAGCACGTTCGAGCTGGCCGACCGGGCGCCCCTGACGCGCGAGTATATCTCGCGACATGCCGATCAATTCCGGCAGGTGCTCGAGGACGCAGGTGGCGCGCTCGACACCTCCAGGCGCCCGGACGGCGCGCCCGGCGCACCGGGCCTGGCGGTGGCCGCCGGGGCGGATTCCCTCCCATCGGGCGCGCCGCTGCGGGACCAGGCGATGGCGGTCAACGCGTACAACAACATTTGGATCCAGGCCACGACCCTCGTCACGGAGCGGCCTTCGCGGGTGCCGAACCAGCCGACCCTGAACTTTTACTCGGATTACCTGGTCCAGGCCGGCCCCCTGAAGTCGCTGCGGGTTGGCGCCGGCATCCAGTGGCAGGGCCGGGTCGCGCTGCAGAACCTGCAGAACCAGACGATCCTCGATCCCTCGCGCCCGACGCCTTATGCGATCGACGACCCGCGCGTGGACCAGTCCGATTTCCGCTTCATGAAGGGGTCGTACGCGACCCAGCTTAACCTGGGCTACTCGTTCTCGACGCGCGCGCAGGATGAGGTCGAGGTCTCGCTGAGGATTAACAATTTCCTGAACGACCGGAGCGTGGTCGTGGGCGATGCCGGTGTCTTCTCGGGCGTGGGCGGATTCGGCGTCTTCCGCCAGCCCGATGGCGACCTGACCAAGCCGAACCGCACTTCCTTCCCGGACCTGGTCTCCCGCTTCACCGAGCCGATCAACTTCCGGCTGACGACTTCAATACGATTCAAGTCTCGAAGGTAGGTGGGATGGGTTGCCCACGAAACACTCGAAACACGCGAATTGTTGGGTCTTGGGCTTCGTCGGCGGGTTCGGTAAGCTCCGAATCCTAGACCCTGACCTTACAAATCGAAATCAAAGCCCGAACCGGTCTAATCACACCTGACCAGACTATTCGTGTGTTTCGTGGGCAACCCCACTACTTCTTCGCCCGGATGTGCAGCTGGCCATCCGCGGTGGCTTGGGTCTCGATCAGGCTCTGGTGGGCGAGGAGGCGGATGAGGCCGTCAAGGCTGTCGGCGCGGACGATGCCGGAGATGGGCTCGGACGTCACGTTGGCGTCGAGCGTGATCTTTTTCGCGTTGAAGTAGTTCATGGCGGCGACCGCTTCCGGCACGGTCGCGCTGTTGAACTCGAGCCGGCGGGTGCGCCAGCCGAGCGCGTCGTCCATCTCGAACTGGGACATTGCCGCCACGGTGGTGGGGGCGGCGGCCGACCAGTGGCCGGCATTGCCCGCGCTCAACGCCGTGTCGGGCGCCGCGCCGCCGCGCTCCAGGTTCACCCTTCCCTCGGTGACGATGACCTCGGCGCCGTTGGAAAGGAGCCGGACGTTAAAGGCGGTGCCGACGGCGCGGACCGACCCGGTCGCGGTGGCGACGACGAACGGTTTCGCGGCGTCCTTGGCGACGGTGAAGAACGCCTCGCCGGCGAGGAGCTCCACGCGCCGCTCCGAGGCGGAATACCTTACCTCGATCCGCGCGTCGCCGTTGAGCTCGGCCACCGAGCCGTCCGGCAGGTTCGCGATGCGCGCCGTCGGCGGCAGCACGACATAGTGCCCGGCGGGAGGCGCGGGGGCGGCGGCCGGGGCGGCCGGCTCACGCACGCTGCGGACGACAAAGACGGCGGCGACGACGGCGGCGGCGCAGCCGGCCACGGCAAGCCAGGTGCGCTGGGCGCGTCCGCGGTAAACGGCGCGCAGTGTGCTATCCGCGAGGGCCTCGACGTCCGGGTCGCATGCGATCCGCGTCAGCGCCTCGCTGGCGGCCCCGAGGGCGGCGAGTTCCGCGGCGTTCCGCGGGTCGGATGCGAGCCAGGAGGCCAATTCGCGCCTTTCCTCCGGGGTAACGCCGCGGTCAAGCCGCCCGGCCCACTCGGCTGCCTGGCATTCAGGGGACCCGCTCATCCGCGCTTCCCTTTCGAATCGATCCGCCGGACATGATCGGCCACCCGCTTGGTGCCCGTGACCACGAGCGATTCCACGGTGCTTTCCGAGATGCCAAGGAGGGTGGCGATTTCTTTTTGCGAGAGATTCTTGAATTTGCGGAGGATCATCACTTGGCGGCACCGGGCCGGCAGAGCATCGATGGCGGCGAGAAGGAGGGCTTTGTCGTCCAGGCGGGAGGCTAGTTCGGAGGCATCTGGCGTCTCGTCCAAGACGCCCGCGGCCGGGGTTTCCTCTAGCGGAATCAGCCTGCCCCCGTTCCGCTGTTTTTTACGGATGAAGTCCCGGACGAGGTTGCGGGCGATCGCAAAGAGCAGCTGCCGCGGCAGGTCGACCGCGTTGGTGCGGCGGACCTCCAGGATGCGCAAATAGGTTTCCTGCACCGTGTCGTCCACGTCGCTCGAAGATGGGAGGGAGTGGCGGAGGTAGGAGCGGAGCGAGGCCTCGTGCGGTTGCACCTCGTCGAGGAACCATTTGGACTTGTCCATCAGGGGGCCTGACGAAGCTGGGCTGGGGGACGTGACATGGAAAGATTTTTGAATTCACTCAAGGAATCAGGTCCCGTTGGCGTCCTGCAACCACCCATGTTACGGACCCTGGCCCTGCTGCTTTTTGCCCAAGTCGCCCCAATCCCAGCCGATAAGCCACCGGCGCCGGCTGCACCAAAGGCGACGCCCGCGGCCGAGCCGTTTTACAGGGAATGGAAAATGGACGATCTCCTTGCGGACGTGGAGGATCTGGGAACCGGGCGCGATTTCAAGCAGGGTGGGCGGACGTTCCAAAATGCCGGCTGCGGGCTCTGTCATGCATTTAGCACGTATTTCCAGGGCAGCGGTTTCGCACCGGACCTGACGGGAGTCGGCTCCAAGTTTTCGCGCGACATCATCCTTCAATCCATCCTGGAGCCTTCGGCCTCCATCAACGGCCAGTACTACGCGACCCTCTTCACCCTGAAGAGCGGCCGCACCCTCCAGGGCGTGGTCGTGGAGGAGGGCAACGGCGTGTACAAGGTCGCGCCGGCGCTGTCCGCCGTGGAAAACACGATTGAAATAAAGGAGGCGGATGTCGTCTCCAAGAAGCCATCCCCCGTTTCGCCGATGCCCCCCGGCCTGCTCAACCCGTTTACCCGCGAGCAGATCATAGACCTTTTCGCGTTCCTCGACTCCAAGGGTGATCCCGAGGCCAAGATTTTCCAGTCAGCCAAATAATAAATGAATCCCCAAAAAACCTCCCGCGTCGCGCTCTGCTCCACGGCCCTCGCGATCCTAATCGGCGCCGCCTCCTTCGTCGCGGCCCAGCAGCCTGCCCCCCGGGCGACCCCGGCCGGCCCCACCAAGGTGCCCGGCCGCGTCCTGGCCATGCCTTCGCCGGCACAGCTTGACGCCATTTCGGCGGTGACCGCCACCACCCAGGCCCAGCAGCTCGCGGTCGACGCCGCGCGCACGGTGCTGACCGAGGCGGCGTTTATGGACCGCGGGAGCATCAATGCGCGCCTCGCGGAGCTCGCGACCGCGGACCTTGCGTTGGCGACCGCGCGCGCGGAAAAGTTCGCGGCGCTGCAGGCCTCGGGCAACAAGCTCACCCGGGACCAGGTGACGACTTACCTGAATCCGCCGACCGCGGGCGCGGCGGCGGCGGGCGGTGGACGGGGCGGCGGCCGTGGCGCTGTCGGCTCCCAGGAATACCCGGCCGACCCCAACGAGATCATCCAGACCCTCCCCGGTTTCAAGGTCGAGATCGTGGCCAAGGCGTTCCGTCCGATCCAGGGCTCATGGGTCAGCCTGACCGAGGACAACCAGGGACGGCTCATTATCGGCGCGAATGAACAGCAGCCGTTCACCCGCCTCACGCTCGACGCGGCGGGAAAGGTCACGAAGAACGAGACCATTTACACCCCGGTTTCCGAGTCCATGGGATCCGAGTGGCACGACGGCAGCCTCTATATCAGCGGCGGACGGCCGGCGGGCGATGCCCTGGTCTACGGCAAGTCCAACCCGACTTTCTGCTGCGAGAGCGGCGACATGGGGCTGCAAAGGCTGACCGATTCGGACAACGATGGGACCTTCGAGACCGTCGAGACGCTGCTGACGCTCCACGGCACCGAGGAAGGCCACAGCGATCACGGCGTGCATGACATCGTCCCGTCCCCGGACGGCAAATACCTCTACTGGCTCAACGGCAACATGGTGTACCTGCCGGAGAGCGGCATCTCGCCGAATTCGCCGGTGCGCAACCTCGGCGACGACCGCATCCTCCCGCTCCTCGCCGGCAACGGCGGCGGCGGCGGCGGTGGCGGGAACGCCGGCTCGATCCCGCTCCAGCGCTACGGCCTGGGCGGCTGGATCGCCCGCATGGATTTCAACGCGAAGGATTTCCATACGTTTGCGATCGGGCTGCGGAATCCCCTGCACTTCGCATTCAACGGCGACGGCGAGATCTTCCTCTACGACAGCGATCACGAGCCCGAGGTGGGCGTGCCGTGGTACCGCCCGACGCGGGTCCTTTGGATCCCGTCGGCCGCAAACTTTGGCCACCGCTCCGGCGGCAACAGCGGCAAGTATCCCAACTATTACGAGGATGCGACGCCCTCGCTGTTCGACGTCGGCCTGGGCAGCCCCGTTGGCGTGACGTTCGGCTACAACACGAAGTTCCCGGCCGACTACCAGAAGGCCCTCTATATTGCCGACAACAACTACGGCCGGATCATGGCGGTGCACATCAAGCCGGTCGGCAGCGGCTATACCGTCACCTCGATGGAGAATTTCGCCTTCGCGAAGTCGCTCTTCGGCAATGGACCGACCTTCACCCACAACGTCACGGACATGCTGGTGGCGAAGAACGGCAGCTTCTACTACCTGGTCGGCAGCCGCAGCGCGCAGTCCTATCTCCTGCGCGTCACCTACACCGGCAACCAGCCGACCGCCAAGGTCGACTACGCGAATGTCGACGGCGCCAAGGACCGGGCGCTCCGGAAGTCGCTCGAGGCTTTCCATTGGACCACGAACGATCCGAAGGCCGTCGCGGCCGCCTGGCCCCAGCTCGGCAACGAGGATCGCCCGATCCGCTACGCGGCCCGCGTGGCGCTCGAGACCGTCCCGGCCGCGCAATGGAAAGCCAAGGCGCTCTCCGAGACGGATGCCAACACCGCGATCGTTGCCCTGCTCGCGCTGGCGCGGACCGGCGGCAAGGAAGCCAACGAGGAAATCTTCGCCGCGCTGGACAAGTTCCCCCTGGTCACCCTGCCGGACCGGGTGAAGATTCAGAAGCTCCGCGTGATCGAGGTGGCGGTGAGCCGCAACGGCAAGCCCTCGGACGCCACGGTCCAGAAGATCATCGCCGACGTCGACGCCGCCTTCCCGGCCGCGACCTTCGACCTCAACACCGAGATGTCGCAGATCCTCGCGGCCTTCAACGCGCCCTCCGCGGTGCCGAAGACCATGCGGCTCGCGCAGGCATCGAAGATCTACCAGGAGAACTTCGAGTACCGGACCAACATCCGTCTCGTCACGGCCGGGTGGACGCCCGAGCTGCGCCGCCAGTACTTCGAATGGTTCAACGCCGACCACTCGAACGACCAGTTCTCGTACTTCTACCGCGAGTGGTTCGCGCGCGTGAACCGGGCGCCGACCCTCGCCGGCAACGCCGGCCCCATGGGCTCGGTGCGGACTGCAGCATTGGCGACCCTGACCGATACGGAAAGAGCCGATCCGCAGCTGACGACCATCCTCAACGGCTTCCAAGGCGCGGCCGGCGGCGGCCGTGGCGGTGCCCGAGGCGGCGCGAATCCCTTTGGGTTCTGACCGCGGATAATCGTTCTCACTATCGTAATCGTTCTCGTTCTCGACTCCCGATGTCTACTTCCTCCGTACCCACCCGCCTGCTTATCGCCGGCGCCTTCCTCCTAACCGCCGCGAGCGTCTCGGCCCAGGCCCCGGCGGGCCGCGGGGCCGGTCGCGGCCCCGCTGTCCCGGCGCTCTCGATCGCGCAACAGCTCGCGGTAAATCGCGAGATGGAGCTTCCCGCCGCGCTGACCGCCGCCCAGGCGGCGGCGGCTGACGCGCTGGCCCGCGCGGCCTACGCCGTGCCCGTCAACACCCCGAACCTGGAGGCCGCGAGCCGCGCTCTGGCCGAAGCCGACCTCGCGGTCGCGGTCGCCCGGGCCGAGCGGTTCGGCCGGGTCCAAGCCTCGCTGGAAAAAATCACGCCAGCCCAGGCCGCCGCCTACGTCGGCGGCGCCGGCGGCGGTCGCGGCGGCCGCGGCGGAGCCAGCTGGGATGTCGCCTACAACGATCGCACGGGGTTCTCCCCGCTGTTTGACGGCCGGACCCTTGCGGGCTGGGAAGGCGAGGAAGGCAAGTGGGACGTGCAGGACGGGGCGATCCACCGGCACCAGACGCTCACGCCGAAAAACTTCGTGGATTTCGGCCAGTACCACATCCACTACGTCGGCGGGCCGGGAAAGCCGAACCCGATCTTCGGGGACTTCGACCTGAAGTTTGAGTTCAAGATCACCTCGGGCAACGCCGGCCTCCAATACCGCGCGCGCATGGAAACCGCCCTCCGCAAGCAGGACGGCGAGCCGGCCCGCGCGCCGGCGGCCGCCGGCGGTCGCGGCGGCGGGGACGCCGGCATCCCGCTCCGCAATGTCGCGGCGGCGATCGCCGATCCGATGGGCAAGCCGCTGCCGGCGAACATCAAGACCCTCGAGGACGCCTTCAACGCCGGGCTGCTTCCGCGCGAGAGCGCGCCGGGCGTGCCGATCCTGTACGGCAACGGCACCGGCCATCCGTGGCAGGTGAGCGGCTACCAGTACGACATCTATCCGACGCAGACGGGCAACGTCGGCTCGCTCTACGAAGGGCAGGGGCGCGGCGTCTCGGCCAACTCGGGCGAGGTCGTCCAGTTCCACGATGACGGCACGCGCACGATCATCGGCCGGGCAGCCGACCTCCCGGGACAGTACCTGAAGGAACAGGACTGGAATTCCGCCGAGATCATCTGCCGCGGGAACACGATGGTGCACATGCTGAACGGGCACGTGATCATGGTCGCCACCGACGACGACACGAAGCAGCGCGCGCTCAAGGGCATCATCTCACTCCAGCTCGAGGGCCCGCAGGACAACGAGGTCTGGTACCGGAATCTCTGGGTAAGGCAGCTCTGACGCGCCTCGACCGCAGTTGTATCCTGTTCGCGCTCGCGGGCGCGGCCGCCGGGTGCACATACCCGGCGG
>JADMIO011411975.1_pt1 | contig 11271 bp, 9 predicted proteins | sample 8958161 | NCBI WGS metagenome assembly JADMIO01 (sample SAMN16585339, study PRJNA669376) | soil metagenome | isolation source: Crop rotation soil | place: USA: Cullars Rotation, Alabama | collected 2011 | reverse complement strand
TTTGACCGAATCGATCCACAGCGCCAACAACCGCTGATACACCGGCTCGGCATCGTCATACCGTTTCTGCCCGAAGAGCGAGTAAGCCAGGCCGTCCACGGTGGAGATCAAGTCAGCGTTCGATTGGCCATAAATGGTTTCCCGGATCACCAGCGCGTAACGATAGGTCTGCTCCGCATCCGTATAAGCGCGCGTCGTGATCTGGAGGCCCGCCAGGCGATCGAGATCGTACACCAGGGAGGGGTCGAACTGACCGACGACTTTTGAGCGGATGGAGACAGCGATCTTTAGCGACTCGATAGCCTGATCGAGCTTCTGCAGCTCGGCCTGAATCTGCGCGACTCGGCTGAAATCGTCAGCCACCGTGATACTCACACCGGGTTCGGGCAGGCCGGCTTCGCGGTTGGCGGCCGTGTGCAGGCGCAGCACCCGGCTCATGATCGCCAGCGCCTGTTCGTATGCTTTACGCTGACGGGCGAAGCCGACCGAAAGCAGAATATCGTCGATGGTTTTGGGATCGCCTGGGCTCGCGTTCTGCTCGCGCCAGGAAATCGCCATCTGCAAATAATTGTCGGCATCGCTAAAATCGCCCGCGGCTGAACGGACGGTTGTGAGGCGCTTGAGCACGTCGTAGCGGAGCGGATCGGCGTCCGGGAGCTGCTGAGCCAAGTCCCACGCCTTCAGCAGAATTTGCCGTGCACCTTCGTAATCGGCCTTGCGATACGCTTCATTCGCCGAGGTCGTGAGCTCCGGGATGGTCGGGGCAGGCTTCGCCTCCTGCGCTCCACAGCAAGAGACTACCAGTAACGCGATCACCAGAAAACGCAGCATATGTTTATGTAGTACTAATTCGTTAGCCTTGTCAAATCCGTAATGGTTCGACTCCAGATGCCGCCGCTTTGTTCCCGAAAAGGCCTATGTTTCGGAACTATTTCTTTGCCACCGGGAATCAATATATCCTGGAGACTTCATGAAAATCCCCGGCCTCCTGCTGGTATGCGCCCTTTGTTTGCCGATGGCGGCGGATGAGGGGATGTGGCTCTTCAATCAATTTCCCAAGGATTCCGTCAAGAAAAGCTACAGCCTCGACGTTTCCGATTCCTTCCTGGACGATTTGCGGCTGGCGTCGCTGCGGGTGGGCGGCCACTCCGGGTCACTGGTGTCCGGCGCCGGCTTGATACTGACCGCGCGCGTCTCCGTAGCCGACTGCGCCGCCAAGTTGAGTACATCCGGCCACGACTACGTAAATAATGGTTTCTACGCTGAGAATCAGGCCGCCGAGTTGCCATGTCCCGGGCTGGAGGCGACGGCGCTGGTGGCCTTGGAGGATGTCACCAATCAGGTGAAAGAGTCCGCACCGGTCAAAGAAACGCCAAAGAACGCCAAGGCCGCTCCCGTGGATAAGGCTGTCGAGACTTTGCAGAAGCGCAACGCGGCTATTGCGCGCATCGAGAAAGCCTGTGCCGATAAGGGCGGCAACGTTTGCACGGTGGTGAAACTCTCCTCTGGTGAGCGCTATGACCTTTACCAGTACCGGAAGTTCGCGGACCTCCGGCTGGTGTTCGCGCCCGAACTCGGCATTGCGACCTTCGGCGGCGATAAGGCCACGTACAGCTACCAGCGGTACCAGTTGGACATCGCGTTCCTTCGCGCGTACGAGCAGGGTAAACCGGCGGTGACGCCGCACTTCCTGAAGTGGAGCCCGGAGGGTGTCAAAGAGACCGACCTGCTCTTCGTCAGCGGCAGTCCGGCAGCCACTTCGCGTCTGGATACCAGCGCGCAACTTCTTTTCTATCGCGACACTTCCCTGCCCGTAACTGTCTCGCGTATCGCGTCACGAGTCGACGTGCTGCAGTCGTTCGTTCCGAAGACCGACGAGCAGCGCCAGATAGCGCAGCAACTCTTCTCGTCGCTCGGCATGGCATATAAATACGATGCCGGTCTGCTCATCGGCTTGCGTGACGAGCGCATCATGATTCGCAAGGTGAACTTCGAGCGCCGCTTACGCTCCGCGGTAGAGCACGATCCCAAACTCGGCACGGAGGGTGCAAAGGTGTGGGATGAAGTGGCGAATGCCTACAAAACATGGACTCCGTTCGAGCGTTCGTATCAGGTCCTGGAGAATCCCGGTCCTGAAGGCTCCACCCTGTTGCGTCTGGCGCGTCAGATCGTGAGACTCGGCGAAGAGAGGGTCAAGCCCAACGAGCAGCGGCTGCCCGAATTTCGCGATGCGCTGCTAGGTTCCACAGAAACCGCGGTGCTTACGCCGGTACGGGTGGACCCAGCCGTGGAAATCAGCATGCTCGGTGTCTATCTGGCCGAGTTGAAATCCTTAGGCGAAAAAGAAATCCCCAGCAAGGCGATCTTCGGATCGAAGACCGCGCAGCAGCTGGCCGAAGAATCGGTGGGCGGCAGCAAGCTGGCCGATCCTGCTGAGCGCCAGCGGCTGGTAAGCGATCGCGCGGCCGTGCAGATATCGGAGGATCCGATGATCAAGCTCGCACGTCTGCTCGAAGATCCCGCGCGCAAACTGCTCAAGAAACATCAGGAGACCATCGAAGGCCTGTCCGCGGGCGCTGCCGAGCGGATCGCGGCATATCGCTTCCGCCTTTTTGGCGCCGCCGATTATCCCGACGCCACGTCCACTCCGCGAATTGCCTTCGGCGCCGTGAAGGCCTATCGCGATCGCACCGAGGCGCCGGTGACATTCGCCACTACCTTTGGCGGACTCTACCATTGGGCCGGCGACCATGTACCTAATAAGCTTCCACAACGCTGGATGGATGCGAAGTCCGAGATCGATCTGGTCTCGCCATTCGACTTCGTAAGCACGTGCGACATTTCCGCGGGCAACTCCGGCAGCCCTACGGTAAATGCGAAGGGCGAACTGGTGGGCATGGTCTTCGACGCGAATCTGGAAGCGCTGCCTTCCACCTATATGTATACCGACGAAGTCGCCCGCGCCGTCCACGTCTCCTCGCAGGGAATGTTGGAGGCGCTCCGCAAAGTGTATAAGGCGTCCGCCCTTTTGAAGGAATTAGGAAGGTAGGGGCCATTCGTCCACACGGGTTGCAGGCCACGCGCTCCGAACAGAGCCACGCACATGGCAAGGGGAGTGGCCGCCTATGTTCGTCCAGGCAGGTTCGCTGATCGACCTCTGACGCTGCCGGATTGCTACCGATCAAAAGAGGACGGTCTCAAGTAAAAGAGCTTCAGAATCGTGCGCACGCTGGTGTTGACCGGGCCGTGCAGCAGGTAGAAGAACTTGGGGCGTGCGAACAGAAATCGGATCGCCTGGCCCCATCCGAAGCGTCCATCCAGCCCGGTCGCGGCACCCTGCGCCTTTTCGTGCGCGCCGAACTGCTGCGGGCACTCGAGCAGGTAATAGGAGTACAGCGTCTCCATGGAGACGCCGCCGCGCCGGACAGGCAGCTCCCAGAGGCGATTTACCTCTTCCAGGAAGCTGGAATCCATCAACTTGGGGAGGTGCGCCGTTATCTTACGCGGCGATCGATTGCCAAAACGGGAATTCAGCAACTGCTCGGCGTTTGCTTCCGGCGAGCCGGCAGCAATGTCCTCTCCGCCCAGAAACACCAGGTGCCCGCCTTTGGCATTCAGGAAATCGTCGACTGCCAGCGGACGGCCCAGGATGAAGACATCGTTCAAAAAAAGGAATCGCCTGGCAATGCCCGGGATGCGGAACAGGCGCCAGGTGACTGCGCCGGTGTCCTGCGGCGCGGCCGCATTGCGCTCCCGCCACAGCTCCTCCTGGCGGATCACGGCGAGGCGCTCCTTGCCCCCGGTCCATGCAGGGGCATCGCCGGAAATCACCAGGAATACTTTGCGGATCCACGGCGCGTACTTCTCCAGCGATCGCAGCGAGCAGCGAAGTGCGCGTTCATCCCAGCCTTCGCGCAACAGGTAGACAGCATCGATCGGTTCACTCACCTCGCGCTATTGTGCCACGCCCGGGCACGGCACGCTATTCCCGCCGGACGCGAGTGGCGGTGCGCCGGTTCGATTCTGCCGGCTTGACGCATAAAGTTCTGAACCAACCGGTCGATAAGAAAGGCATGTTTGAGTGGAATCCGGAATACTCCGTCAATATCGGCAGCATTGACGGCCAGCATCAAAATCTCTTTCGCATCGCTGCGGAACTTCACAGCGCCATGAGCGCGGGTAGGGCCAAGGGCGTGCTCTCGCAAATACTGGACCGGCTGGTGCAGTACACGGCGGTGCATTTCACCTACGAAGAGCGGCTGATGCAGAGCCACGGATATCCGGGGCTGGAAGAGCACAAGAAGGAGCACCGTGCGCTCACCAAACAGGTTATGGATTTTCAGGCGGATTTCGATGCCGGCCGGGCCGCCGTGACGGTGCAGCTCCTTCAGTTCGTCCGGCAGTGGCTGCGCGACCACATCGCCCAATCGGACCAGCGGTACGCCCCGTTTCTGCGCCAGCGCAAGGTTGCTTAAGCCGCAACGTACGCCATCGGGTACTATGTGGAGGGAACCCGGAGCGAACCCTATTCATGGTCGTACTCGGAATCGATATCGGCGGATCGCAAATCAAGGCTGGGATGGTCGATGATACGGGCGCAATTCTGGCTTCGCGCACCATTGAAACGCCAGCCGATCTCGAAGGTTTCCTTCCGTCTCTGCAAGGCGCCATCAAATGGCTGGTGGAAGCCACAGCGGTGCCAGCCGGTGTGGGCGTGGGATGCAAAGGGATCATCGATCCCGACAGCACGCTAATCGAGGTCCTTCCCGGCGCGCTGCATTACCTCGAGGGGATGCGGCTGAGCGATCTGGTCGGCATGCCCACCGATGTGCCGGTGTTCGCGGATAACGACGCTCGCGTCGCGCTCGCGGGAGAAATGGTGTGGGGTGCGGCGCGCGGCTACACCCATGTCGTAATGCTGACGTTGGGAATGGGTGTGGGCGGCGCGGTAATCGCTAACGGCCACTTGCTCCGTGGACAGGCGGGCATTGCGGGACACCTGGGCCACCTCACCGTGGACCCGAATGGCGCCCGGTGTTCGTGCGGCAATCGCGGCTGCCTGGAAACCATTTTTTCGGCCCGCGCAATCGAAGCCGAAGCGTGGTCGGCGGTCCATCGTGGGTGCCACTCCAGCCTGACGCGGCTTTTCCGCGAACAACCGCAGCTAGCTACCTGCCGGACGGTCTTTCAGGCCGCCAGCGAAGGGGACGAGATATCTCAGACGATCATCGAAAGGGCGATTCACGGACTGGCCGCTGCGCTGGCCGGGTTGCTGCACGTCTTCGATCCGGAAGCGGTAATCCTGGGCGGACAAGTAGTGGACGCCGGCGCCGAACTGCTGACTCCCCTACGCGAGCAGGTCTGGGAGCGATCGCGCGGGCTGCTGGGACGGGACGTACCGATTCTCGAACAACAGGTATCCGACCGTTCCGGAATCGTAGGTGCTGCCGGCCTGGTGATGGCGCCGCGCGGCTAAGCTACTCGTACCGTAGAGCTTCCGTGGGATTCAGGTGTGCCGCCCGATTGGCCGGCAAGATCCCGAAAATCAGCCCGACCAGGCACGATACCCCGAACGCAACCGCGATCGCCACTCCGCTGATCGGAATGCGAATGTCGGTGAACAGTCCCACGCTCAGCGGCATTGCCACCCCGACCAGGATGCCGATCAGCCCGCCCGAAAGGCTGAGCATCATCGCCTCGACCAGAAACTGCATCAGAATCCGCTTGGCCGACGCGCCTACCGAGAGCCGTATGCCGATTTCGCGAGTCCGCTCCGTGACCGTTACCAGCATGATGTTCATGATCCCGATTCCGGAAATCACCAAAGTGATCGCGGAGACCAGCACCAGCACGAGCGACAGGATTAGCGAAATGTTCTTCGCAGCGTTCAGAATCGACGTCAGGGTATCGACCCGGTAGGCCGCACCCGGACGATGCCGCGCCTGCAGAATTTCCTGAACCCGCATCGCCAGGCGTTCCACTTCCGGAGCCGCACGCACCTGCACGTACAGCGGGTCGATGCGCTCCACGGGAGTAAAGTAACGCAGCACAGTTATGGGGATAACTACTGTATCGCGCTCGACTTCCGATTGTCCGAAGGTCTCCACCCGTTCGTGGAAAGTACCGATGACGGTGAACTGCAATCCGAACAACCGCATCACCTGTCCGAGCGCTGCGGCTGAACTTCCATACATCCGTTGCGCCAAGTGGTCGGTCAGCAGCGCCACCTTCTCCCGCCGGGTCACGTCGCCGGCGTCGAGAAACCTGCCGGAACTGACCACCAGATTGCGGACCGTCACGTAATCTTCGTCGGTGCCGTTGACTTTGACGTCCTGCTGCTTGCCGCCAATCAACACCTGGTCGAAGTTGGACATTACTCCAGTCGCGGCGTTGATATCGGCCCGGAGTTCCTGCCGGATGGCGACAACATCGGCCATCTTCACATAGTCGGCGTCGGAAACGGGACTGGTCGGACCGGCGGTGGCGAAATAGGCAAAGATGATGTTCGAACCGACGCCCTGGATTTGCTCCAGGATATAGTCCCGGCTGGTCAGCGAAATGGTTACTACCAGAATCACCGAAGCGGTCCCGATCACCATACCGAGACCGGTCAGCAGCGATCGGACAGGATTCGAGCGGAGCGCCTGAGCGCTAAAGCTAAGGGATTCAAGAAGGAACATGGGCTGGCTTAGCCGCCCTGCACCTGACGGAGAAGCTTGGCGGCTTCCGATCGTGGCACGTCTTCGGCGCTCAGCGTGAGAGTCATGTACTTCTTCAACAATTCCTTCGCAACTTCTAGATTTCTTTTTGCTTTTATGTAGGCCTCGGCCTTAGCGAAAATAAGCTGCGGACTGTTCGGAGCGATCTTTTCGGCGCGCGCGAAATTCTGGTCGGCTTCCTGAAAGCGGCCCTGCGCCACCAGGAATTTGGCCAAATCGATAACACGGCCCACTTGGTGCGGCGCCAGATCGATGGCCTTTCGCAGGTGGCTCTCGACGCTGCCGTGTTCCTTTCGCTTCTCGGCGATTTTCGCTTCAGCCCATTGGCCTTCGGCAGGATTCAGCTTGCCAATTTCGACCGCCCGCGCCTGGGCTTTTTCCATTCCGCCGCCCAGAAATCCGGGAGCCTCAAGGTAATACTCAAACAAATCGCTCTGGGCTTCCAGGTTTTTGGGTTCGAGTTGTACGGCCTTCTCGAAATACTGCCGGGCTTTGGCGGCGTGCGCAGGTGCGGTGAACGGGCTGGAGGTCTCGGCGCGACGTCCCCAAGCGCGCCCCAACCACAACGCGTACTGTCCGTTCGACGGCTCTAAAGCTGCTGCTTTTTCAAGAGCTTCTGTAGCTTTCTTATAGTCGGTCATCATGTAATAATTACGACCGATCAGCTCGTACACAGCACCGTCCTTGGACGGAATCGCGTGCAGCACCCTCAACGAACGCTCGAAATCCGTGGAGTTGTAAAGCTTACGGGCTTCGTCAATCTCCGGTCCTGCGGAGACGGCGATGCCGGCAAAAGCCAGGAATGTCGCCAATATTCTCACCCGAAACGCCCTCACCCTTCTTAACACCATTATATTCACTCTAATGGATGAGTACGAGCGTCTGTGCGTTTCAGATCTGTCCAGGGACACGATCTAGTTGTGCTTGGTACCGGCGACGCGCACCTGCCGTCGCGCGCGCTCCAGTTCTTTTTGAATGAGAGGGTTCTGCGGGTACTCGGCCGCCAAACCGGCCAACAAGCTCTCGGCATCACGCGGTCGTTTCTCCCGGATCGCGATTACCGACAACAGCATCCGGGCGAAAGGTCCGTAGAACTTGCCTTCTTTGGCCACCAGCGTCAACTCCTCGATGCCTTTCTTCTTGTTTCCTTCCACGTTGTCCAAACGAATCAGCCAGCGCAGGAAGAACGGCACGCTTCCCACGATGTACTCCGACGTTCCGAACGTCATATAGGCGTCGATCACAGGGGGTTTCATATCCAGCAGCTTCTTCGCCCAGACGTGGCTTTTCTTCGCCAGGGAAAAGCTGCCGAAGCGGCGCTTTTCGATGAGAGCGGCGTAATCGGTTACCAACCCGGTAGTCATGCACAGCGCCAGCGTGGCGTCCGGATCGTCGGGTTTGGTGGCAAGGCGCGCGTTGGCCAGCTTCTCGGCCTCCGCCACGGTGTTGAAGAACCGCTGCCGGACGGCCGCATCCGGGACCAGTTTCCGCCGATCCACGACCTTGTCATCATCGGTGAAAAAGTCGAGTTCGAGGATCCGCAGCCGGTCCAGTTCGGAGAAGAGGTAGGCGGCGGCTTTGGTGGCAGGGATCAGCGGAGCTTGCGGATCCACCTCACGCTGGCGATCGAGGATTTCATGGGCTCCCGGAAAATCGAAATTGTACATGCGCGCGAATGCATGCTTCAACGCGGTTTCGGTGTCGATTTTTTCGACTTGCGCGGGGGACGCCAAGCCTCCCGCAAGTGTAATTAAAATAAGGGCAATCAGGCGCAATGCGCAGTATAGCGTGTTTAGGCGGGGAATTGAGAATTGTGACACTAAATTGACTCGACGGCCCCTGTTTACCTGGGGTTACACACGAAGTTGCAACCAGGCTGCAACGGGCACCCTTCGCACAGCGGCCGATTCGCCTTACAGAGTGTCTTTCCGTGTTCCCGAAGCAGCAGGTGAATGCGGCTGGCAGCCTTGGCCTGCTCGGGAACCTGGTCGCGTATATCCTCCTGCACCGATCGGTAGGCGGCAGCATAATTCTTTTGCTCCCGCCCGTAGCCGATGCGCTGCAGCACGCGGAGACCGTTCGATTCCAGAGGCAATCCCGCCGATCGGCCGCAGAGCATGAGAATCTTCTCCGCTCCGGGCGCTCCTACCGAGGGAAATAACTGGAGCGCTTTCAGCGCTTTTTCGTGGCGAAGTTGCAGAACTACATCAAGCCCATCCGGGAACTTCGTGCGCACGATTTCGGCAATTTGGCGCCAACGCAGGACGCGGACGTCAGGCCGCATCCCGCCCAGACGGGCGATCGGGAGCAGCACTTCATCGGAAGCCTGCCAAAGTGCCTCGGCAGTGAGCCCGACTTTTTGCCGCAGCGTCTCAAAAACTGCTTCTCTCCGCTCATCCGGGAGTAGATAGCAGGCGTTCTCCCACAGGACCAGTTCAAACGGGCCGCGGGCTGGAGGCAAACGCGGTTCGCCGTATCGGCTTTTGAGCTGCTCCGCAATCTCATTTACCGATAGCATCACCGGAAGCCCTTTCGGGTTGAAGTATACTCTGGATGAGCGGATCTATGAGCTTCTTTTCCAAACAGTTTATCGACGTTATCCAATGGACGGAACAGGGCGATGGCGTGCTCGCCTACCGTTATCCCATGGAGGACATGGAAATCCAGAACGGCGCGCAGCTGACCGTTCGCGACTCGCAGATGGCGATCTTCGTGAACGAAGGGCAGATCGCCGATATCTTTAAACCCGGCCTATATACGTTGAATACGCAGACTCTGCCGATCCTCACGTATCTGCGGAATTGGGACAAGGCGTTCAAGTCGCCCTTCAAGTCCGACGTCTACTTTTTCTCCACCCGACTCCAGATTAACCAGAAGTGGGGCACCACCAATCCCGTCACCATCCGCGACAAGGAATTCGGCGCGGTGCGGCTGCGCGCCTACGGAATCTACTCGTACCGCATCGCCGAGCCGCGCGTGTTCCACGAGAAGATCAGCGGCACGCGGGACATCTATTACGCGTCCGATCTGGAAGGTCAACTGCGCAATACCGTGGTGGCGCAGATGAGCGATGCCTTTGGGAGCGCCAACGTCTCGTTCCTCGACATGGCGGCCACACAGCTCGAATTCGCGCAGAATATGGTGGCGGCGCTGCGACCGGTATTCACCGATCTGGGCCTGCAGCTCGACACCTTCGTGGTGGAAAACATCTCGCTGCCGGAAGAACTGCAGAAGATGCTCGACCAACGCATCGGCATGAACATGGTGGGAGATATGGCGCGCTACACGCAGTTCCAGGCGGCGCAATCGCTGCCCATCGCCGCGGCTAATGAAGGCGGCGGCGCGGCGGGCGCTGGCGTGGGACTCGGAGCAGGCCTGGCGATGGCGCAACAGATGATGGCTGCGATGCATCCTCCGGCTCCTCAAGCACCCCCTCCGGCTCCAAGTCCCGCTCCGGCAGCTCCGCCAGCGCCCGCGGCTGGTCCGGCGGCGCCCACGGCAGGTGCGGGGACCAAATTCTGCATCAGTTGCGGCCAGCAGATCCCCCGGCCCGCGCGCTTCTGCTCGGAGTGCGGCAGCGCGCAACAATAATCGCGAACCATGTCCCCCGGCAAAAGAGCCGCGCAGTTTCCCTGCCCCGGATGCGCGGCCGATATGCAGTTCGACCCCGCTAGCGGTTGTATGAAATGCCCGTTCTGCGGCACCACAAAAGAGGTGGAGGCGCCGTCGGGCCCGGGCATCGTTTCGCATGCCTTCGAGGAGTTTGCCTGCGCAGGCGATTCCCAACTGAAATCGCTCTCCGCGGATGCTCTGCAGGTGAATTGCGGTAGTTGCGGCACGGTGGTGGCGTTCGAGCCGCCTGATGTCGCCGGGCTTTGCCCGTTCTGCGGAAACGCGTTGGTAGCGCAACCGAAGGCTGCCGATCCCCTGATCGCTCCGGACGGGCTACTGCCGGCCAAGGTGCCCAAGCAGACCGCGCTCGCCGAGGTCCGCCAGTGGCTGCAATCGCGCTGGTTCGCTCCGAACGCGCTTAAGAAGCTAGCTCGCCCGGAAGGCATCAACGGCGTCTACCTGCCTTTTTGGGACTACGACGCGGACACCTACAGCAAGTACACCGGCGCTCGCGGCGAGCACTACTGGGAGACCGAACACTACACCGAACGCGACAACAACGGCAAGACGGTGAATCGTACCCGGCAAGTGCAACGCACCGCCTGGTATCCGGCGGCAGGCGCGGTGGAACGGCATTTCGATGGCGTGCTCGTCGCCGCATCGCGGGCCGTGGTGGAGTCCAAGCTGAATGCCCTGGAGCCCTGGGACATGGAATCGCTGCGTCCTTACGAGCCGGCATTCCTCGCCGGGTTTAAAGCACAGAGGTACCAACTGGAACTACCCGACGGTTTCGAAAAGGCCAAAGGCACCATGCGCGGCGTCATCGATGGCGACGTGCGGCGCGATATCGGCGGCGACGAACAGCGCGTCGACGACATTGCCACGCAGTACGAGAACGTCATGTTCCGGCACCTGCTGCTACCAGTGTGGATCGGTGCAT
>JADMIO011367325.1_pt1 | contig 11271 bp, 6 predicted proteins | sample 8958161 | NCBI WGS metagenome assembly JADMIO01 (sample SAMN16585339, study PRJNA669376) | soil metagenome | isolation source: Crop rotation soil | place: USA: Cullars Rotation, Alabama | collected 2011 | reverse complement strand
GGCCCAGGCGCGAGCGGCGCAGGCGCAGCCGGCCGCCCGACAGCGCGGGCCCGCGGCGGCGCGCGAACTGGGGCACCCGGCCGAGCGCGCGGGCCAGGTCCTCGAAGAGCGAGTACGCCACCGGCGTGACGAGCAGGGTGAGCAGCAGGGACAGAGTCTGCCCGCCGATCACCACCACCGCGATGGCGCGCCGCTCCTCCGCGCCGGGACCGGTGCCCACCCAGAGCGGGAGCATGCCCGCGACCAGGGCCAGCGTGGTCATCAGGATCGGGCGGAGCCGGTCGCGGTTGCCCTCCATGATCGCGGTGAGGCGGTCCCGGCCCTCCGCGCGCAGCGCGTTCATGTGGTCGATCTGCAGGATGGCGTTCTTCTTCACCACGCCGAACAGCACCAGGATGCCGAGCGCGGAGTACAGGTTCAGCGTGTTGCCGGTGTACCAGAGCGAGAACAGCGCGAAGGGCACGGAGATGGGCAGCGAGAGCAGGATGGTCAGCGGGTGGATCAGGCTCTCGAACTGCGCGGCCAGGATCATGTACATGAAGGCCACGGACAGGAGGAAGACGAAGACGAACTCGATGAAGGTCTTCTCCAGCTCGCGCGCGCGCCCGGACACCGCGGTGGTGTAGGCGGGAGGCAGGTTCATCTCGCGCACGGCCTGGCGCAGGGCGGCGATGCGATCGGCCTGGCCATACCCGGGTAGCACGCTGGCCCGCAGGCGGACCTCGCGCTGGCGGTCGGAGCGGTCGATGCGCGCCGCGGTGTAGCCCGGCGAGATGTCGACCACGTTGTCCAGGCGCACCAGCCCCGGTCCCTGCGCGGCGGAGTCCAGGCGCGAGACCCAGAGGCGTGAGATGGTCGCGGGGTCGCCGCGATCCTGGTCGCTCAGGCGGAGCTGGATGAAGTAGTCCTCGCCCGTGGTGGGGTCGAGAAAGCGCGAGACCTCCTGGTCGCCCCCCACCATGAGCCGCAGCGCGGTGGCGATCTGCTCGGTGTCCACCCCGAGGTCGGCGGCGCGGGCGCGGTCGATGCGCACGCGCAGCTCCGGGCGGTCGAGCCGCAAGGTCGTATCGGGATCGCCGAAGCCGCCCAGCGCCAGCGCGCGCGCGCGCAGCTCGTCGCCGTAGCGGGCCAGGGCCTCCAGGTCGGGCCCGCGCAGCACGAAATCGATGTCGAAGCTGCCGCCGCCGATGTTGAAGCCCGGGATGTTGCGCACGCCGATGCGGTAGTCGCGGAACTTGCGCATGCGCTTCCGCACTTCCGCCATCACCTCGCGCTGGCTGTAACTGGTGCGCCAGGCGTACCCCGGATCGCCGCGCTTGATGCCCTCCCAGATGCGGTGGAGCGTCACCGTCCGCTCGCCGTGCGGCACCGTCCGCACGAAGATGTTCCCCTGGCTGATCCGGGAGAGGAACCCGCCGCCACCCGTGACCAGCACGGTGCGCACGCCCTTGACCCCCCGGATCTCCGACTCGATGGCCCGCACCGCCTCGTCCATGGCGGTGATCGAGATCCCCTCGGGGCCGTTGATGATGGCCTCGAACTCGCTCTCGTCCACGTCCGTGGGCGTGTACTCCTGCTTCACCCAGCCGTAGAGCGGGACGGTGGTGGCCAGCGCGGCCAGCGAGACCGCCACCACCAGCCAGCGGTGGCGCATGGAGAGCTGCAGGCAACGTGCGTAGCCAGCGTCGATCCAGCGGTAGAAGCCGCGCCGGGAGGACGCCTCGCCATGCCCACCGTGCGCCTGCTCGCCCACGCGGGCGCGGATGAGGCGGGCGCTCATCATCGGCGTGAGCGTGAACGACACGAGCAGGCTCACCAGGACGGACACCGCCGCGGTGAGGCCGAACTGGTAGAGGAACCGGCCGGAGATGGAGGACATGAACGACACGGGCAGGAAGATGACCACCAGGCTGAAGGTGGTGGCCATCACGGCCAGCCCGATGTCCGCGGTGGCCTCCTTGGCCGCCTCGAAGGCGGTCATCCGCTTCTCCTCCACGAAGCGGAAGATGTTCTCCAGCACCACGATGGCGTCGTCGATGACGATGCCCACCATGAGGACCAGGGCCAGCATGGTCACGCTGTTCAGCGTGAAGCCCATCGCCCACATCATCCCGAAGGCGGAGACCACGGAGGCGGGGATGGCCACCGCGGCGATGATGGTCGCCTGCCAGTTGCGCATGAAGGCGAGCACCACCAGCGAGGCCAGGATCGAGCCCAGGATCAGGTGCAGGCGGATCTCGTGGAGCGCGGCGTAGATGTAGTTCGACTGGTCGCGGATCACCTCCAGGCGCACGTCCGCGGGCATCACCGCGCGCAGCTTCTGGAGGGTGGCCTTGGTCGCCTCCACCACCGCCACCGTGTTCTCGCCGGACTGGCGCCGCACCTCGAGGATCACGGTGGGCACGCCGTCCAGCCGGGCCAGCGAGCGCTGCTCGGCGGTGCCGTCCTCGGCGCGCCCGATGTCACGCACCCGGACCGGCGCTCCCTGGGGAGCGGCCACCACCAGCTCGTCGAAGGCGCGCGCGCCACCCACCCGCCCGAGGGTGCGCAGCGACGACTCGCGCGACCCCGCGGTCACGTTGCCGCCGGGCAGGTCGGCGTTCTGTCGGGACAGCGCGTCGCGGACCGCGGTGATGGAGAGCTGGTACGCGGCCAGGCGGCTCGCGTCGACCCAGACGTTGATCGCGCGATTGAGCCCTCCGATCAGCCGCACCTCGCCCACCCCGTAGGAGCGCTCGAGCGCGATCTTGACCGTCTTGTCGGCGAGCTCGGTGAGCTCGCGCAGCGGCTGATTGCCCGCGACGGCCACGGTCAGCACGGGGGCCTGGTCGTTGTCGAACTTCGAGATGACGGGGGTCCGCGCGTCGCGGGGCAGGTTGCGCAGGGCCACCGCCACCCGGTCGCGCACGTCCTGGGTGGCCACGTCGATGTTGCGCCGGAGGTCGAAGGTGAGGATGACGATGGACGACCCCGGCCCGGAGATCGAGCGCAGCTCGGTGATCCCCTGGATGGTGTTGACGACCTGCTCGATCTCGCGCGAGACCTGGATCTCCACCTCCTCGGCGGAGGCCCCGGGCAGCTCGGTGCGCACGCTCACCGTGGGCACATCGACCGCGGGGAAGCGGTCGACGCCCAGCCGGGCGTAGCTGGCCGAGCCCACCACCACCAGCGCGAGCACGATCATGGTCGCGAAGACGGGCCGGCGGATGCAGATCTCGGCGAGCTTCTGCACGGGGGATCAGGCCTCCGGGCGGGCGGCGCGCGGCCCCGCGGGCGCGACGGAGCTCATGGGGTGACGGTGACCGCCTGGCCGCCGGTGAGGTTGCCGGCCGGCGCGACGACCTTGGTCCCGACCTGCAGGCCGGAGGCGATCTCGACCCGGTCGCCACGGGCGCGCCCGGTCTGCACGCGCACCTCCACCGCGCGCTGCTTGTCCACGACCAGCACCTTCTCGACCCCGGCGAAGGTCACCACCGCGGAGGCGGGGACGGTGATCACGCGGACGTCGCCCGCGACCACGATGTCGGCCTTGGCGAAAGCGCCCGGACGGAGCTTGCCGGCCGGGTTGGGCACCTCCGCTTCCACCTGCAGCGTGCGGTTCTGCTCGGTGAAGGCGGGCGAGATCCGCGCCACGCGGCCGGCGTGCTCGCCGGCCACCCCCTCCACCGCCACCACCACCGGCTGGCCGACGCGCACCCCCGCCGCGTCGCGCTCGGGCACGGAGAGCCGCAGGCGCAGCGGGTGGAGCCGCACGATGGTAACCACCGGAGCGCCCGCCGCCAGGTACTCTCCCATCGAGGCCGGGCGCGCGCTCACCGCCCCGTCGATGGGCGCGGCAATCGAGGTGTCGATGAGCGCCTGGCGGGCGAGATCGAGCTCGGAGCGCCGCTGCAGCAGCATGCCCTGCCGGTTGCGCACCTCCTCGACCGCGTCCTGGTAACGCGCGTCCGCCACGCCCAGCGCGGAGACGGCGGCGTCGAGCTGGGCGCGCGCCACCAGCTCCTGCTCGAAGAGCTTCTGCATGCGGTCGCGGGTCAGGCGCGCCTCGTCGAGGACGGCCGCGGCCTGGCGGACCAGCGAGGTCTTGTCGGGGTCGACGCGCTCGTCCGTCCCCGCCGGCGAGAGCCCGAGGCGCACCCGCGCCTGCTGCAGGGCCGCGTCCGCCTGCTCCACGCGCAGCTTGGCGTCGGTCTGGTCCTGGCGGGCGATCACCTGCCCCTTCTTGACCGCGCTTCCCAGGTCCACGCCGAGCTCGACCAGGCGGCCCGGCACCTTGGTGCCGAGCACGACCTGGTCCTCCGCGGCGAGGGTGCCGGTCGCGCTGACCCGCCGGTCCGTGACCTCCTCGGCGGCGGCGACGAGGCGCACCGGTCGGGCGGCGGGGCGCGCGCCATCGCCGGGGCCGCCGGCCTGCTGCGGGGCCGCGGCGGGACCGGGGCGCTCGCAGCCGACCACGGCGAGGATGGCGAGGATCGCCGCGGCGCGAAGGCCGAGGCGGGGCAGCCGGGCAGGGGTCACGCGGCTATCCTACACCGGCGGCGCGGCCCTGGACCGGGCGCCCTCGCGGGCGCGCCGGTCAGACGTCGTGGCCAGAATCCGACTGGTTGAACGATTTGTTACAGAGCGGGAAGTCGAGGACGATCGTCGCGTGCTCCTCGCGCTGAAGCTCGCGCTGGTCCCGGGGCTCATCGCCGCGGTGACGCTGGGCGCCCGTCGCTGGGGGCCGCGCGTGGGCGGCTGGCTCGGCGCCCTGCCGCTGGTCGCGGGGCCCGTGCTCCTGTTCCTCTCGATCGAGCAGGGCGCCGCCTTCGCCGCGCGCGCCGCGGAGGCCACGCTGGCCGGGCTGGTGGCGGTGGCCGCCTTCGCCGTGGGCTACGCGTGGACCGCGGTGCGGCGGCCCTGGTGGGCGAGCCTCGGCGCCGGCTGGCTCGCCTTCGGCGTCGCCATCGCGGCCCTGCACCCCATCCCCTGGCGCCCGCTCACCGCGCTCGGCGCCGCCCTCGCCGGATTCGGGCTGGCCCTGGCCGGGCTGCCCCGGGCGAGCGCGCGCCGCCCCGGAGGGCCGGCCGCGCCGCGCTGGGACCTGCCCCTGCGCATGGGCGCCGCCCTGACCCTGGTCCTCGTGGTCACCGGGCTCGCCGACCGGCTGGGCCCGCGGCTCAGCGGCGCGCTCACGCCGTTCCCGGTCGCCACCGCGATCCTGCTGTCGTTCACCCACGCCCAGCAGGGCGCGCCGGCGGCGCTCGCCTTCCTGCGCGGGTTCCTGCCGGGGATGTGGAGCTTCGCGCTGTTCTGCTTCGTGGTCGCGCTCGCCATCGAGCCGCTGGGCGCTGCCCTGGCCTTCACCGCGGCGCTGGGGGCGCAGCTGCTGACCCAGGCGATCGTCCTCCGCGCGCTCCAGCGCGCGGGGAATCCTTGACGGGGCGGCCCCGGACCGACGAGCATCGACGGGTGGGCCTGACCCCGCCTGCCGTCGTGCGGGTCCTCGGCGTCGCCCTGCTGGCGATCGGCACCGGCGGGTTGCTCGGCTGGCTCCTCGACGTACCCCTGCTGCGCAGCGGCGGATCCGCGCTGCCGTCGATGAAGGCCAACTCCGCCGCCGCGCTCGCCGTGGCCGGGCTGGCCCTCGTGCTCGCGGCGCGGGGCGGCCAGCGGGCGGGGCTCGGCGTGCGGGTGGCGGGTGGGGCCATCGCCGCGCTCGGGCTGGCCACCCTCGCCGAGCACCTTCGCGGCGTGGACCTCGGCATCGACCAGCTCCTCGCCGTCGACCGCGATGCCTTCGCCCTCACCGCGCCGGGCCGCATGGCGGCCGCCACCGCGGTCTCCTTCGCCGTGGGCGGCGCGGGCCTGATCGCCGCCTCGCAAGCGCCGGGGCGCTGGTCCGCGGTCGCCACCCGGTTCGCGGGCATCGCGCTGACCGCGATGGGCGCGCTGGGCGTGGCCCAGTTCGTCTTCGGGCTGGAGCTCCTGCACTCCTGGCCGGCCCTGCGCACCGCCGCGCTGCCCACCGGCGTCGGCGTTCTCCTGCTGGGGATCGGGCTCTGGCTGGCCTGCCGCCGCCTCCGCACCGCGCCCAGCGCCGCTGTCCGCATCACCGAGCTCGCGGCCGCGCTGGTGGTGCTGGGGGCCGGCGTCACCGGGCTGGCCGCGTTCGCCATGCTCGAGATCGAGCTAGAGCGCACCCTCGCCTCCGGCTTCCGGGCCGCCCTCGACGCGCGCATCAACGAGCTGGACAGCACCGTGCAGCTGCGCACCACCCGCGCGGCGATGATCGCCACGCGGCCGAACCTGCTCCGCCACCTGGAGCTGCTGGGCGCCGATCCCGGCCGCGCCGAGTCGCGCGCCGTCGTGCAGGGGGTGCTGGACAGCTTCGCCACCCACGGCTTCTCCTCCATCGTGGTCACGCTGGCCGACGGCGCCGTGGCGGGCCAGCTCGGCCGCGCCGTCGAGAGCCCGTCACTGGTGGTGCCGCTGGACGGGATGGAGCAGGGGGCGCTGCTCTGGCGCGACGGGCTCTACCTGCGCCACCGTTTGACCGTGGGCGGGCCAGGCGGCGCGACCGCGGTGATCCACACCGAGCAGCCGCTGCCCCAGGGGCCCAGCGCGGCCAGGGCCCTGGAGGCGCTGGGCGCGACCGGCGACTTCCTGCTCTGCCACGAGCGTGCCCGCGACTTCGAGTGCTTCCCGTCCCGCCTGACCCCCGCGCCCTTCGCCCTGGCCGTGGGCGGGCCCGGGCCGGCGAGGTTCGTCGAGCTGGCGCGCGACCGCGGCGCGGGCTTCGGCCACAGCGTGGACTATCGCGGCCAGCGGGTGCTGGGCGCGTACGGGCAGGTGGGTCAGCTCGGGCTGGTGGGCGTGCTCAAGGTCGACGCGGACGAGGTCTACGGCCCGATCCGGCGCCAGCTCCTGCTCGTGGTGGCCCTCATCGGCGGCGTGGCCCTGGCGGGCTTCGCCCTGGTCCGGGCCCGCGTGCGCCCGCTCGCCGCGGCGCTCCAGACGCGGCTGGCCGAGCTGACCCGGGTCAACGCCGCGCTGGAGCGCAGCAACCGCGAGCTGCAGCGCTTCGCCCACGTGATCTCGCACGACCTCCAGACGCCCCTGCGCTCGATCGTGGGCTTCCTGCAGCTCCTGCGGCTGGAGTCCGGCGACGCGCTCACCGCGCGGGCCACCGACTGGCTGCGCCGCGGGGTGGCCAGCGCGGAGCAGCTCCACGCCCTGATCCAGGACCTGCTCGACTACGCCCGGATCGATGCCGAGGAGCGGCCCCGTGGCCTCGCCGACCTGGAAGCGGCCGCGGACCAGGTGATCGAGCGACTGCACGCCGCCATCGAGGAGAGCGGAGGGCGGGTCGTCCGCGGCGCGTTGCCCACCGTCCCCGGCGACCTCTCCCAGCTCACCCAGCTCCTCCAGAACCTGGTGGAGAACGGCCTCAAGTTCCGGGGCGCGGCGGCGCCGGAGGTGCGCCTGGACGCGTCGGACGTCGGCGACCGCTGGCAGATCTCGGTCCGGGACAACGGGATCGGGATCGCCCCCAGCCACCACGAGCGCATCTTCGAGGTCTTCCGGCGGCTCCACGCCGGCGACCAGTTTCCGGGGACGGGTATCGGACTGGCCCTGTGTCGTCGTATCGTGCAGCGTCACGGGGGGCAGATCTGGGTCCAGTCCACGCCGGGCCTGGGCACCGAGCTCCTGTTCACGATCCCCAAGCGAGGAGACGCCAGGGATGGCGAGTGAGCTGATGGGCAGCCGGCCCGCGGAGATCCTGCTCGTCGAGGACAACGACAACGACGTCGTCCTCACCCGCGAGGGCTTCCGCCTGGCGCGCTTCGCCGCCAACCTGCACCACGTGCCGGACGGGGAGGAGTGCATGGCCTTCCTGCGCAAGCAGGGCCGCTACGCGTCCGCCCCCACGCCCGACCTCGTCCTGCTCGACTTGAACATGCCGAGGAAGGACGGCGGCGAGGTGCTCGCCGAGATGGTGGCGGACGAGCAGCTCCGGCACCTGCCGGTGATCGTCCTCACCACCTCGCGCGCGGACGCCGACGTGCAGAAGATGTACGGGCTGCGCTGCAACTCCTACATCGTGAAGCCGGTGGACTTCGAGAAGCTGGTGGAGGCCGTCAAGGTGATCGGCCGCTACTGGTTCACGCTGGTGGTGCTGCCGCCGGGCTCCAGCGGCCGCTGACGCGCATCCCTACCGCGGGAGCGGGCGCCCGCCCCCGGGGGGCCGGCCGCTCTCCGGGGTCCGGCCTTTCTCGGGGGTCCGCCCGAGGATGAGCTGGCCCTCCACCGCGCCGCTCTTCACCGGGTTCTGCTGCTGGCGCGTGGCCTCGCGGACCCGGGCCGCCGCGTAGTCGTAGGCCTCGTCGACCGTGATCACGCCGTCCCGGTCGCCGTCCGCCGCGCCGCGCAGCCCCTCGAGCAGGTAGTGGGTGAAGACCCCGGCGCGCAGGTTCTCGCGCTCCTCGCTCACCTCGTTGCTCTTGCTGGCGCTGAGCACGACGCGGCCCTTGCCCTTGGCGACCCGCGACCAGAAGGTGTCGGAGACGATGTTGCGGCGCAGGCCGGTGGAGAAGGTCCGCCCGCCGGCGGCGCCGCTGAAGCAGGCGTCGGTGATCACGATGACCCGCTCCGAGCTCAGCCGCTCCAGGATCGTCTCGATCTCCCGCATGGGCAGCGCGGTGGTGTAGAGGTCGTCGGGATCGCCGTCGTGGGGAACCAGGTACTTCTCGAGCCCGTCCCCGTCGCGGCTGGTCGAGTCGGAATCCGGCGCGCCGTGGCCGGCGAAGAAGATGATCACGGTGTCCTTCTCCCCGGCGCGGCGCCGGAGCTCGGTGGCCAGCGCGCTCTTGATCCGCGTGTTGGTCGCCTCCTCGTTGATCAGGCGGATGACCTGCTCCCTCGGCACGCCGAGCGACCCCGTGAGGTAGTCGCCGAACGCGGTCGCGTCGCGGTCCGCGAAGCGCAGGGAGCGCACCTTCTGGTAGCGCGAGATTCCGATGACCACCGCCCAGATCGAGCCGGTGTCGACCACGCGCGTGACCCGCATGGTCTGCGTGGTCACGAGGTTGTCGGCGTCCCCCACCAGCACCGCGATCTCGTTGGGCCCCTCCCGCAGCGGGATCCGCTCGGAGAGCGCCACCAGGGTGAGGGCCTGGCCGCGCACGCCCAGGTCGGCGGCCCCCGCCTTTCGCACCACCGGCTGGCCGTTGACCCGTATCTCGACGCTGTCGACCCCGCGGTCGGCCGCCGCCGCGCCGATCAGCTGGACGCGGTCCTCGCTCACCTGCGAGCCGTCGACGGGCGACCGGAGCTCGATCCGGGGCGGCGCGCCGCGGTACACGCGCACGACGCCGCTGGCCGCGGGTGCCGGCGCGGAGCTTCCGGGGGCACCAGGTGAGGCGGGCGCGGCGGATGGGCCCGCCGGGCGCGCGGTGACCGCACCGGCGGGCGGTGCGGCAACGGGCGGTGCGGCAACGGGCGGTGTGGCGACGGGGGGCGTGGCAACGGGCGGCGCGGCACCGGGCGGAGTGGCGGGCACGTCCGCGACCTCGGCGCGGGCCACCCAGCCCGTCTCGCCCTCGCCGAGCTTGACGCGATACCACTCGGGAAGCTCGCCGGTCACGGTCAGCGTCTGCTCGGGCGCCGCGGCGGCCAGCGCCGGCGTCTCCACGCCGGCGCCGCTGTGCACGCGCACCGAGTCCCCGCGCACCCGCGCGACCTTCGCGACCGCGGCCACGCGCGGCGGAGCGCCGCGCTGCACGGGCACGCGCAGCTCCTCGTCGAGCAGGAGCGTGGCGCCGGCACCGCGCACCAGCAGGCGCAGCGGGAGGTGGTCGCCGGCCAGCTCGCGACCGACGGTCACGGTCACGCGGGCCGACCCCACCTCGTCGGGAGCAAGGGCCCCCACCGGAGCGCGCGGCAGACGCAGCGCGAGGCCGGCCAGGGCCGGCGCCTGGAGCTCCAGGGTGACCGCGGACAGGGCGGCCGTCCCGACGTTCTTCACCTGGATCAGCAGATCGACGGTCTCCTCGCGATGGACGCGGCCGTCGCCGTTGCCCGAGGAGGCCCCGCTGCCGTCGTCGGAGACCTGGTACGTGAAGGCCACCGCCGGCGCGCGCGGCGCCGGGCGTGGTGCCGGTGCCGCGGCCGAGCGGATGCCGGCGTCAGCGCCGCCGGCGGCGGCGCGCGCCTGCTGCTCGGCGGCCACCCGCAGGCAGTCGTTGGCCAGGCTCAGCGAGCTCGGACGCAGCGCGCGGAAGCGGATGACCCCCTCGCCGGTGATCTCTTCCAGAACGAGGCCGGGTATGGTCTCGCAACGGTGCCAGCGCTCCATGGCGCGGTCCTGCTCGGGCGATACCCGGAGGCCGGTCGAGCAGGCGACGGCCAGGAGGGCGAGGACGAGGAGCGTCCGCCATGGACGTGCCCATGCGGGCAGGAGGGAGCGAACCCGCCTGGCACACCTCACGATCGCATTATAGAATCGGGCGCGGCAGGAAGGAATTACCGGCGCGTGTAACATCTTCATCCCGGCGGGGGGCGCCGCCGCTGGGCGTGAGCTCCAAGTGGTCGATCCCGGGCCATTCACCCCTCGGCCCCCGTGACGTGGGCTCATGGCATTGCGGTTGCCTGCTGAGGATCCCGTGGCTCGCTATCTCTGCATCGTCGGCCGGAACCAGCCGCTCCTCTACGGCTACCTGAACGTCGTCCTCGACCCGTACCACCGGGCCGGAGATGACGTGGAGGTGGTCTTCGATCGCCGCCACCAGGAGCCGGTGGAGCCGAGCCCGCACGGGCCGCCGGACGGGGTCGGCGAGCGCCGGCACAGCGAGGTCGAGGAGGAAGCCCTGCGGGCCCGCGGGTACGTGATCCTGCCCGTGCCCGAGGCGCCTCGTCGCGGCCGCGCCAGCCAGATCATTCCCCCCGCGCTGCGTCGGGAGCCACGCCCCGAAGCGCGTTCAGAGCCGCGGCCGGAGCCACGTTTCGAACCGCGGCCGGAGCCACGGCTGGAGCCTCGGCTGGAGCCGGAGCTGGAGCCGCAGCTCGACGCGCGGCCGGAGCCCCGGGTGGATCCGCGGCCAGAGGTTCGCATACCGCTGCCGCCGGGATTCGACGACGACGAGCCGGAGCGCGAGCCCATCCTGGCCCGGCCCCTGCCGTGGCGAGGGATCTTCGCCGTCGGCGCTGTCGTGGGCATCCTCGCCGTGGGCGCGGTGGTGGTCCAGTCGCTGCCCTCCGACTTCACCAGCCGGCTCTGGGCGCTCTGAGATC
>JADMIO012611034.1_pt1 | contig 11273 bp, 7 predicted proteins | sample 8958161 | NCBI WGS metagenome assembly JADMIO01 (sample SAMN16585339, study PRJNA669376) | soil metagenome | isolation source: Crop rotation soil | place: USA: Cullars Rotation, Alabama | collected 2011 | reverse complement strand
GCAGACGTTGCGGGCGGGGTAGGGGGCTTTGCTTTCGTCATCCCGGACCTTCGCAAGCAGGCCGCGGACAGCTTGCGGCGCGGACTCGAATGTGTTTTGGCTACTCAAGTGCTGGAAAACGGGAAGCGGACTGCCTGGTGCCAGCAGTATGACGCACTTACCATGGAGCCGACTTCCGCGCGCAATTATGAAATGCCCTCGCTCAGTTCGGGTGAAAGCGCTGCCGTGATGATTTTCCTGATGAGATGGCCTTCGCCCGATTCAAATGTTGTCGCAGCGGTGCAAGCAGCGGCAGATTGGTTTAAACGCACCGAAATCCGGGACAAGGCCTATCGCAAGACGGGAGATGACGGCTTTCGCCTGGTAGCATCGCCCGGCAGCGGGCCGCTGTGGTCGCGCTATTATGAATTCGGGAGCAATCGTCCAATCTTCGGCGACCGCGACAAAACCATTCACGACACAGTGGACGAAATTTCGCTGGAGCGCAGGAATGGTTACGCTTGGTACACCGACGCGCCAGAAGATGCGTTAAAGCGGTTCGGGCGTTGGAACAAAGGCCAACGCTGAAGTCATGGATTTGAATTGGCCCAAGCGAGCCCGTCAGCGGTTGGGCCGGCGTCGATCAGCTTTTTGACCTTCCAGTTTTTCGTGTCAATCACCACGATTTGTTTGCTGGCATCGCAGGAAACATAAGCTTCAGAACCATCCGGGCGGACCAAAGCGTACTGGGGTGACCGAGGCACATCCAAAACGTGGGCGACTTCCATCTTTGTCAGGTCCACAATGGCCACCTTGTTCACGCTGCTCACGGCCACGACCAACCAGCGACTGTCGGGTGTCGAAGCCGTGCCATAACCGAGGCCGGGCAGGGGAATCCAACGCGCGATGCCGTTGGTTTTGGTATCAATGACCGCGAGTTGGGGTTTGGTTTGGTCTGACGTGAAGACCCAACGATCGTCTGCGGACAGCGAAATGCGTTGTGCCGTCTTGGAGATCGGGATGATGGCGAGAACTTTCTTTTGCTCCAGGTCCAGTACGGAAACAGTGCCGGGCCCGACATTCGACGTGTATCCGCGGCGTTCATCGCGAGTGACGGCGAGCATGTGCGACTCCGGTTGATCTGTGGGAATCGAGCCGATGATTTTCAACGTCTTTGGGTCAACCACCGTTACCGCGTTGTTCAATTCCGTCGTGACGTAAAGCAAACCAGTTTTGTGTCCGACCACCACGCAATGAGGTCGTACGCCTTTGCCGAAATCGACCGTGCCGGAAATCTTTCGTTCCGCCAGATTGATGACTCGCATCAGTTGGCCGTCCGTGCCGGGTTTGCCCACCCCGGAGTTACCAAAGATAGGTACGTAAGCAAATTTGCCATCCAGTGAGGCGGCCACCTCGTGGCCGGTTACGCCGTCTTCGGCTACGGTGCCAATCATGCGCCCGGCGTCGGGATCGATCAGTCCAAGGGTTTGGTCTCCCTTATTGGCCACGAGCAGGACGCCACTCGCGGCTACGATCTGGAGCGAGTAAAGGAAGCAACCCAGGGTGGCGAGTGATAGAATCGGCAAGCTCTTGAGAAATGCAGAGTGGAGGCCGTGCGAGAATTTGATTGGATTCACGCGCGGACAATTGGCCAATTGCGCGAACAAGTCAACTCTCGAAGGGGGGAGTTATGGGTGACAGGAGATCCAGTTCAACCTATCGCTCGCGCCCTCGGTGAGGTTCGCAACGAATCAAACATCAACCGCCACTGGAATGACCGTCGGCGGGCGCGTTGGCGGAAGATTCGCCGGGCCTTTTTTGAAGTGAGAAGGATTTGCTGCAGCTCCAGCCATTCGGCAAGCGTCAGACTCAGAGCAAAGCAGCCTCTAGCCAGTTTTTCGAAGCGCGTCCTTTTCTTCATAACGGTAACTCACGTGTGACTCTCCGCGGTTGAGACCGAGGCGGGTCGGAGCAGGTGGCTGAACGACTGTGCGGCCCATGATCCGAAGCGACTGAATGCGCTCTTCTTTCCTGTTGGGTTGATGGGCTTTGCTATTGATTCAGTGTTTTCGCGCCGCACTGCGACCGTTTTGATGGTACACGGAGCCATAGTGACGGGAGACTCCAAGGCTTGGTGAATCGCGCTAACCAGAGTTGTCGGGGCGTGAGCTTTAATCAAGTAGCTCGATGCCCCGTCACGCAAGGCCTGAGCTTCATACATCGGATCCCAAAACGAAGTCACCATCAGCACTCGCACATTCGGTGCAAGCTCACGAATCGGGCGAAGTGCATCCACGCCGGTCATACCGCCCATCTCCACATCCAACAGTATGACGTCGGGCGCTGGTTCGCTGACTAACCCTTCCAATAGTGACTCGGCGGAATGAAATTGTAGTTCACAGTTGAATCCGCCGGATCGGATCAATAAGTCTTCAAGCAACTCCCGAAAGCCGGCGTTGTCATCCGTCAGCCAGACGCGAATCGAGTGCTTAGAGATCGATGTGGCGAACGAGGAATCTGAGAAGCTCTTTGTTTTTAAGCCGGTGACATTGTCGATGGTCGCGATCATAATTCAATTCCTTGGATCGGCCTCATTGCAAGCAACATGCCACCACGTTTTCGTGTAGCGGAAATCCGATTTCGCAGGAATCACTGGCAAATAGAAACAATTTCCGACGGGCAGAATTGTTGCGCGTTTTGAGTCGATGTTGCGTTTTGCGCCGGGTGAAAAAATCGACTCAACGACGCGATTCAATCATTCAGTAATGGATTTTCATGACCGCTCGCGTTGCATGTGCACTTTTCATGGAGGGCGTTAAGCGAGTAGCTGCCATGCGATGGGCACGAAGGCTTGTGCTCGATGTAGCGATTCACACCGAAGAGGTCTTCGTCCGCTGGCGATGCCGATTCCGGTTGCTGGGTTTCGGTGGCCCAACGCAGCTTGGCGTTATCAATGCCTTTCCGATTGAGGCTGCACACGCGTTGGCGCGAGGTCCTGATCGCTTCGGTCAGATTCGGAATGCAAATGCCAGCCAACAATCCGATGATGCCTACGACGACCATGATTTCGACGAGGGTGAATCCGCTTTGCTTGGTGGTTTTCATAGTTTTGTTCTGTCTGTGGTTTTGGTTGTCGCCGGGTGACTCGGTTTGAGGCGACTCTGAGAGATTGAACGATGGAACGGTGGGAAAGTTTCGTGAAAATCATCGAAGTCGATCTTTGGAATCCTTCGTAGCGTCGGGTAATGGAGCTTGCTTCGCATTGGTCGTCGTGCGTACACAAGGCATCATGAAATGGCTGGAACATCTGACCGCATTCTGGCCACACATCGCCGCTGGGTTTGGATTGCTTGCTGCCGCGTTGGCGTCGGTCCACGCCTTATTGAACAAACGTGATCATCGTGCGGCCGCGCTATGGCTGGGGTTCATCTGGCTGATGCCGGTGGTCGGGCCCGTATTCTACATTGCTTTTGGGGTAAATCGCATCCGACGGCATGCGCGTTCGTTGCGGGTGGGTCGCGGTCCCAGCGACGCGCCCCTGCGGCTGACTTCCGGTGAGACTGACGATTTGCAAGGTATCGAAGTGCGGCATATGCAAATGTTGGCGCAGGTGGTCGACCGCGTGGCGGGACAGCCGCTGCAAGGTGGCAACCAGGTTCAGGCGCTCCTCAATGGCGATGCCGCGTTCCCCGCGATGTTGGCCACGATAGAATCTGCCCAAAAGTCAGTTGCTTTGGAGTCCTATATTTTCGACAACGACGAGAGCGGCAATCGATTTGTCGACGCGCTGAAGCGGGCCGTTGAGCGCGGCGTTCAGGTGCGGGTGCTGGTTGACGATGCCGGAGCTCGTTATTCGTTTCCGTCCATCCTTGGCAAACTCAAACGGGCGCGGGTGCCAACTGCACGATTTCTGCCCACGCTCGCTCCCTGGCGCTTAACCACCATGAACCTTCACAACCATCGAAAGCTTCTGGTGGCAGATGGCACTGTAGGTTTCACCGGTGGGATGAACATTCGTCATGGAAATGTTCTCGCAGCTCGACCCGCAAAGCCGGTGCAGGATTTACATTTCAAAGTGGAAGGCCCGGTCGTCGCGCAGCTGCAAGAGGCGTTCGCGAATGATTGGGAGTTTTGCACCCAGGAAATCCTGACCGGTGATGCCTGGTTTCCACCCTTGGCCAATCACGGAAAATCGATAGCGCGCGTCATCACCGACGGTCCAGACGCAGATTATGACAAGGCGCGTTGGACCTTACTGGCGGCATTGTCTTGTGCGCAAACCTCGGTGCAGATCTTGACTCCATATTTTCTGCCGGATTCATCACTCATCACAGCCCTGAATCTGGCCGCGTTGCGTGGCGTGCAGGTGGACATCATTCTTCCGGCAGAGAACAATTTGCCATTTGTGCATTGGGCCTCACGGGCGATGTGGTGGCAAGTGCTGGAACGCGGTTGCCGGCTATGGCTGACTCCCCCGCCGTTTGATCACTCCAAACTCATGATTGTGGATCATCATTGGGTGCTCCTGGGTTCGGCGAACTGGGATCCGCGCAGCTTACGACTGAACTTCGAGCTAAACGTCGAATGTTATGGCCGCGACTTCGGGCAGGCGATGAGCGCCGTTATTCGGAAGAAACTCGAGCAGGCGAAGCCAGTCACCTTGCAGGATGTGGACGGACGTTCGTTACCGGGAAAGTTGCGGGACAGTGTTGCCCGACTCTTCACGCCTTACCTTTGATGCGGTTGGGTGTTTGCGAGTGGGCGGAGGCCTCATGTGTTAATTGAAGTCGGCTTCTTTACGTCTGCAAGTTTGGGGAACAAATACGTTTGTTATTTGTGAGTATCGTTTCTCTTGCTTTTTGGTTCGGATGGGTTCGAATGGGGCACAATCAACTTCGGAAGACGTTCCGGCCTGACTTTACAACCCTATGAATGCCGCGATGCGACTTGGTCTTTTAATCAGTATTCCTGGATTGGTCTGTCTAACAGTGACCGCCCAAGTGCCTGACGGCGCCTCCAACACCTACGTCAACGCGACGAACGCATTCGTTGATGTCACAATAGGCACGAACGGCTCGTTCACGCTGCTGACTTTGGGTAACAACGCCATGTTCACCAATGCCGGCAGTGGGACCATTGGTTTCAGCGCGACGGCAAGGTCCAATGAAGTGCGCTTGATCAGTCCAACGGCGCGTTGGTTTGTTGGCAATCAAATACACGTGGGGAGCAACGGCTCGTTCAATCGTCTGCTGGTGAGCAACGGCGCGACCGTCAGGGCGTTCAATGGGAATCTGAGTCTCGGAGTTGGTAGTAACAATCTTGCGATCGTGACCGGGCCGGGTTCGACCTGGAGCAATGCAAATATATTCTATGTGGGCTTCAACGGCGCCGGAAACCGGCTGGTGATCAGCAACGGTGGCACGTTGTACAATAATAACGCGCAACTGGGAGTAAACTCGTCCGGAGTGAGCAATCAGGCTATCGTTACGGGCGCGGGCTCAATGTGGAGCAATCGGTCCGATCTGACCATCGGCTACGGCGGCGCCGGGGCGCGTTTGGAAATACGCGACGGAGGACTGGTTCGCAGTCGGGTGGGGGCCATCGGTGCGCAGGTGGGTGCCACGAACATTCTCGCGCTGATTACCGGTGTCGGCTCGACTTGGAGCAATGCGGCCGAACTTTACCTGGGCGCTCAAGGGCCAGCGAACCAAATAATTGTCGAGGCTGGTGGTACGCTGCGGAGCGCGATCGGTTATGTGGGTGCAAATTTCACGGCCAGCAACAATCTCGCGTTGATTACGGGCGCCGGTTCGATGTGGAGTAATGAAAATGCTCTGCAGGTCGGCGCATTCAGTTCACACAACGGGTTGGTGGTGAGCAACGGAGCGTTGGTGAGCGTCGCGACGAATGCGGTTATTGGCCCAACTCCAAATGGCAATGCGAATTCCGTGAGAGTGACGGGTGCAAATTCGCGATTGGTCGCGGGCACATTGTATGTAGGGAGCAATAGCGCGCTCAATCAGTTGATCATTACCAACGGCGGACAGGTATTTGGTTTGAGTCCGGTGAGCGCAAACCTGGGTTGGGGCGCTTCGGCCAGCAACAATTTGGTCCTGGTGACTGATCCCGGATCGCTCTGGAGCAACGCCGTGTATCTTTATCTGGGAATCAATGCGGCGGCCAACCAGTTAGTGATCAGCAACGGAGGGCTAGTGCTGGCGGATCAAAGTTCAGTAGGTCTGAATGTTCCCGCGAGTAACACCGTGGTTACTGTGACCGGCCCGGGTTCGCGTTGGGAAACGTCGGGAGGGATGTATCTGGGATTCAGCAGCGCTGCGAATAGACTGGAAATTAAGAACGGCGGTGTGGTCCGTAACGGCGGCTCCAGCCTTAGTGCGAATCTTTCCAGTAGCAATAACTTGCTGTTGGTGACCGGACCAGGTTCGGCGTTCACCAATCGTATCTCGCTTTATGTGGGACAAAACGGGGGCGGAAATCAGATGGTCGTAAGCAACGGCGCCCTGGCTTTCGTGGGTGAGGCGATGACGGTTGGGGAAACCATTGTTTCCACCAACAATCGGGTCGTGGTTGAGGGCGGGACACTTCAAGTGAGGCGGCAATCCGGGAACGCCATTCTGGACATACGCCGCGGAACGAATGTGCTCAACGCTGGCCTGATGGATGTGGATCGGTTGATTATGACCAATTCGCTGGCGTGCCTCGATCTTAATGGAGGAACACTCTTTACCCGCGGCGCGATCATCAGCAACAGCGCTCGAATATGGCTGGGCGCCGCCGGCAACGCGGCTGCCATTTGGTCGGTCCAGCCGGGCACAATGGATCATACCCTTAACGTTCCGTTGTACATCGGCGGCAGTTCATCTTTCAATCAACTGCTGAATACCAACGGGGCCACAATGAGCGGCGGAACTATGATCATGGGGCTAAATGCGGGCAGCGTTTCAAACCTCGCCCTCATCTCCGGACCGAGCTCAAAGTGGAGCATGGCTGATTTGTATGTGGGTTACACGGGGAATGAAAATCGCATCATCGTGACCAATGGTGCTTTTGTTTCAGCGGTGGATTCAATTATCGGCGGCGAAAGTGGGGCGACCAATTGCGAAGCCGTAATCACCGGCTTCGGTTCTGTTTTCAGTAATTCGATAAGCGGCTCGTTGCAGATCGGATCCGATGGTTCGACCAATCGAGTCCGCGTTGAAAACGGTGGACTGCTGTTGGGTAGTGTTTTGGTGGGCGGCACCATCCCTTCGGTCGGAAACGTTCTGACCGTGACCGGTCCCGGCTCGCGGGTTCAAGTCCTTACCAACAGTGGAACCATTTCGGTTGGATTTTACGGTCCGGCCAGCCGAATGGAAGTCACGGACGGTGGGTCCGTGCTCGGATACCAAGGAGAGATTGGCCGAAATCTGACGAGCAGCAACAATCTGGCGCTTGTGACCGGTGCCGGGTCGGTCTGGAGCAATATTAATGATTTATACGTTGGTGTGTCTGGTGCGGGTAGCCGCCTTTATGTGACTAACGGAGGTGCATTATACAACTATAACGGTTTCCTTGGCGGCAATACTTATAGCAGCAACAACCAGGCGTGGGTGATCGGTCCGGGTTCCACCTGGACCAATTATCGCGAACTTTCGGTGGGGCTCAACGGAAAGGGAAATCAACTTGTCGTCACCAACGGCGGAACGGTATTCACCTTCGCGAACAAGTATGTCGGAGGGAACGATGGGGCTCTCTCGAACACGGCCGTGATTACCGGCGCGGGTTCGGCCTGGCTGGGCGATGACAGCTTGTATGTGGGAGCGGACGGTTCGTTCAATCGTTTGTTCGTGCGCAATGGAGGACGAGTAGTCAATGGGCTCGGTACCCTGGGAGGGCTTTTCGCCGCGAATGGCAATGAGGTTTTGGTGACCGACGGAGGTTCCGTCTGGACGAATCAAGCAGAGTTGACCGTCGGCGATAACGGCAGTGGAAACACGTTGGCTGTCAGCAACGGCGCCACGGTTTTCAGCGCGAGCAGTGGATTCATTGGTCGTGGCAGCGGTGGCAGCTCGAATACCACTATTCTGACCGGATTCGGAACGCGTTGGTTGCTTAGTTCAAATCTCTACGTCGGCAGTAACGGCGCGTTCAATCGACTGGTAATCACCAATGGTGCGTATGCGGAAAACTCCTATTGCACGGTGGGGGTTGCGCTTTCCAGCAGCAACAACGAGGTGGTGGTCACGGGCAGTGGAACGATTTGGACTAATCGAGACGTTCTTAATCTGGGCATATCCGGCGGCGGAAACCGACTGATGGTCAGTGACGGTGCCAGATTGCGCAGCAATCTGGGCTACGTCGGGGTCAATCACTCCAGTAGTAACAATCAAGCGATTCTCACTGGGCCGGGAACCTTTTGGGAAATGCCCAACAGTCTGATTTTTGGTAGCCAGAGCTCCGGAAACCGACTGGTTCTGAGCAACGGGGCGGCGATGTCAACCGATGGCGCTTACGTTGGCGCCTCAAACATTTGCAGCAACAATCTTGCAGTAATAAGCGGTGCCGGTTCGGCCTGGACCAACAATGGTCCGATGTACGTGGGCTATTTCAGTCCGGCAAATCTGCTAATGATCACGAATGGCGGCTTGCTGGTTTCCACGAGAATCATCACCGTCGGTAACAATTCGTTTGCCCCGGCCAACCGCGTGATCATCGCCGGCGGCACCTTGATAATGACCACCGAGAGCCTGGATATCCAGCGTGGCACTAACGTTCTGGATGCGGGCTTGATGGATCTGAAGCAATTGATGGTCACCAATGGCCTCGGTTTCTTTGAGTTCAACGGCGGTAAATTGATCAGCAACGCTACAACGAACAACAACGGGCGCGTCTTCATCGTTGGCAATGGCGCGAATACGGCCAGTTTTCAGTTGCGTGGCGGGATTCACAACTTTGCTAACGGTCTCAACGTTACGAGTAACAGTTTGCTCACCGGAATTGGCACCGTGCTTGGAACTGTGAACGTGGCCGCGGGAGCAACGTTGTCGCCGGGCGCATCCATTGGTGTATTGGCGTTCACCAATTCGCCCGTGCTGCAGGGCTCAACTGTGATGGAAATCAGTCGAAACGGAACCGTTTTGACCAATGATCAGGTTCAGATCACGGGAGTGTTAACGTACGGCGGCTCACTCGTCGTCAGCAACTCCGGGCCGACACCGTTGGTTTCCGGGAACAGGTTTTCGTTATTTAGCGCCACCGCTTTTTCCGGTGGATTCACGAACATCCTGTTGCCGCCCTTAACCGTGGGGCTTCAGTGGACCAACAAGCTGAGCCTGGATGGATCGATCGAAGTAATCCCGTATGTGCCGGCGCCCGTCACCCTCGGTATTGTGCGGAGCAACGGCAACTTGCTCGTGAGCTGGCCGATCAGCGGAGCGGACTATTGTCTCGAAACCACGTTCGACTTGTCGTCCCCCGTTTCTTGGAAAACGGTGTCGAATGGCATTACTGCCGACGATATTTCATTCCGGTTCACGGTGGCAGCAACTGGCCAGTCAGCGAGACAGTTTTTCCGCCTCGCCTTTCCCTGCTCCCAGTCTCCAGCGACTCTCACTCTACAAGCCAGCGCAAACCAGATGGCCGTCAGTTGGGCCAGTAACTCCTTCCGGCTTGAAACCACGTATAGCCTCTCGCCTCCGGTAGTATGGCAACCTATCAACTCTGGCATCACCGACAGCAACGGTTTGCGAACATATAGCTTCACCAACAACTCGACGCTTACGAATCAGTTCTTTCGTCTTGCTTCGCCGTGAACTCAGCGAGCTTGGAATCCCTCGAATGAGGGGTAGCTTCAACTGCGGGATTCCTTACACTCGGAGCATGCAACCCAGAGGCCTCCGCCGGAACGTCGCTGCCAGCCCAATTTGCTGCCTCAGGGATCGTGCCGCAAATTGCTCAACACGTGCATGGGTGGCTACGACGGTGTTTCTGTTGTCTGTGTTGGCTTCGTTTGCTTCAGCCCCCTTAAGCTATTTGCGAACACAGGGGCAGGACATCGTGAATGAAAAGGGCGAGAAGATAATGTTACGCGGGGTAGGGCTGGGGAACTGGATGTTGCCTGAAGGTTACATGTGGAAGTTTGGTGATGGTGGGGATCGTCCTCGAAAGATTGAGAAGATTGTCGATGACTTGATTGGTCCGGAGAACGCAGGTCACTTCTGGAAAGAGTTTCGGCAAGGATACATCACCGAAGTGGACATCAAGCGAATTGCAGAACTGGGTTACAACTCCGTTCGTCCAGCGCTGAATGCACGTTTATTCCTGACGGAGACAGACCCGCCGCAACGGGTTGAGGAAGGATTTCAGTTGCTCGATAACCTGGTGAAGTGGAGCAAGGCCCATGGGATTTATGTGATCATCGATATGCACGGCGCCCCGGGCGGCCAAACGGGTCAGAACATTGACGACAGCGCAAACGACCTGCCGGAGTTGTTCATGCAAAAAAAATATCAGGATCAACTGGTCGATCTGTGGGTGGCAATTGCGCGGCGTTACAAGGACGAATCCACGGTGGCTGGTTACGATCTGCTCAACGAGCCGTTGCCTGCGCGCACAGGCGCCGCCGGCAAATACAAGCACCTGGTTGAACCGCTTTATCAGAGGCTGACCAGGGCGATCCGCGAAGTGGACGGCAAGCACATGATCATCCTGGAGGGAGTCGATTGGGCAAATGACTGGTCCATTTTCACGAAACCGTTCGACAACAACTTGGTTTACCAGTTTCACTATTATTGCTGGGACAATCCCACCAGGCTGAAGAGCATTCAGCGCTATCTGGATTATCGCAACCAGCTCAACGCGCCGGTTTGGGTTGGTGAAACGGGCGAGCGCGACAATACGATTTATTGGGCCACGACGGAGTATTTCGAGGCCAATAACGTCGGCTGGTCCTTCTGGCCTTGGAAAAAAATGGACACATTCAATACTCCCTATTCAATTAAGCGACCTCAAGGTTGGGATGGCATAGTCGCTTATTCTCGCGGAGAAGGGAAGCCAACGCGAGAAGTCGCACAGAAAGCATTTGATGAGTTGCTGAGGAATATTCGGTTGGAGAACTGCGTTTATTATCCCGAGGTCGTGAATGCGATGTTGCGCCGCGTGCCGGTTCAAATCGAAGCGGAAAACTTCGGGCATAAAGGCAAAAACATTTCATACTCCGTGCAGAACCCGGCGCAGCGATCTTTCCAGCACAGTGGGATCCGAAGCTTGGAATTCACGTGACTTGAAGTCGCGGC
>JADMIO012753035.1_pt1 | contig 11274 bp, 19 predicted proteins | sample 8958161 | NCBI WGS metagenome assembly JADMIO01 (sample SAMN16585339, study PRJNA669376) | soil metagenome | isolation source: Crop rotation soil | place: USA: Cullars Rotation, Alabama | collected 2011 | reverse complement strand
GCTAGACGCAGGCGCGGCAGCGGCCGCCGGTGGTGCCGTGGGCGCAGGGGCGGGGGCGCCAGCCGCCGGGGGCAAAGGGGCGGCCGGCGGAGCCTCCGCGGTGCCAAGGTGCGCACGGGATTGCTCGAGCGCCTGCGACATATCCGCCGCCGGGGCGCCGCCCTGCGCGACGGGAACGGCAGCCGGGGCCGCCATCGCCTGCCGCAATTCGGCCTCCACCTGCACGACCAGCGCGGCGGCGACGCCACGCTTTTGCCGCCACTTGCCGTCTTTCTTTTTCGACGGCGGCTTGCTGTGGATACGGGCGTCGTACGGCAGGCCGTCGCCGTCCAAATCAATCGCACCCGGGGATGCTGCCGCAGCGGGTACCGACGGTTCGGCCGCAGGTGGCGGAGCCGCAGCGATAGGAGGGGCCGCGAAAGCCTGTTCCGCATCGGCCGCGCCGGCAAACGCCTGCACCGGGTCGGCGACCGGCTCGGCAGCGGCGACGGGCGGGGCCGGCGGTGCGGCAACAATCGCCGGAGCGGGGGCGGCCGACTCGCCGCGGAGCGACGCGATAAGAGCGGCGACGGCCGCCAATTCGCCAGCGTTGCCGGCGTCAAATTCAATGCGCATGGAGTCCTCCGTTGGGGTTGACGGGCTAGCCTTACGCGGGCATTGACGGTTCGGTCAACCCATTATTTCGAGCGGGCCCCATACGTGAAAATAACGCCGCGCCCCGATCAATTCCAATTTATCGGGGATATCTACAACGCATGGAATCAGGGTGCGCAAAACGTCGTGGGCGTTGCGGCAACCGGATTCGGTAAAACCGTAGCGGAGGGCTATTTACTCGAGCAGCATAACGGTGCGTCGGCAATTATCGCGCACCGGCAGGAATTAGTCGCGCAAATATCGCTAATGCTAGCGCGCTACGGTATCCGGCATAATATAATTGCCGCGGAAGCTAGCCGGCGAGCAATTGCCGCTGCGCACGTCGCGGAATTTGGCACCTGTTTTTATACGCCGTCGGCACCGTGCGCGGTGGCCGGTATCGACACGTTGGTGCGCGCCGACGGGCTCGAACATTGGGCAAGCCAAGTCACCTTGTGGATTACCGACGAGGGGCACCACGTGGTGCGCGACAATAAATGGCATCGGGGTATCGGATTATTTACGCACCCGGCTTGCCGCGGCCTCCTGCCCACGGCGACGCCGGCCCGGGCCGACGGCAAAGGCTTGGGGCGACACGCCGATGGCGTCGCCGACGCGATGATACACGGCCCGCCCATGCGTTGGCTTATCGAGCAGGGGCACCTAACCGATTATCGGATTATCTGCCGCGAAAGCGACCTTATTACGCTGGACGAAAAAGTTAGCGCGTCGGGCGATTGGTCGGCGGAGTACCTTAAGAGCGCCGCGCAAAAATCTCATATCGTCGGTGACGTGGTGCGCGACTATCTGCAATTTGCCCGGGGCACGCTCAATATCTCGTTTATGACCGATACCGAAACGGCGGCCACGACCGCGGCGGCTTATCAGGCGGCGGGCGTGCGCGCGGCATGCCTTACCGGGAAAACGCAGGACGCGCTGCGCCGGCAAATCCTGCGCCAATTCGCGGCCCGTCAAATCGAAGTTATCGTGGCGGTGGATATCATAAGCGAGGGGTTCGACCTGCCCGCCCTCGAGTCGGTTAGTTTTGCTCGCCCGACCCAAAGCCTAGGGCTCTATATGCAGCAATTCGGCCGCGCGCTGCGACCGCTGCCGGGCAAAGAAAAGGCGCTGATAATCGACCACGTGGGCAACGTGCTGCGCCACCTCCCGCCCGACCGGCCGCGCGCCTGGACGCTGGACCGGCGCGACCGGCGCGCAAAGAGCGCCAGCGACGCTATCCCCATGCGGGTATGTCTCGAGTGTTTTCAGCCGTACGAGCGCATTTACCGGGAGTGCCCTTATTGCGGCCACTACCCGGAACCCGCCGCGCGCTCGTCGCCCGCCATGGTGGACGGCGACCTAGCGGAAATGACGCCCGACGTGCTCGCCAAGCTGCGCGGCGAAATTGAGGAAGCCGACCGGAGCGTGGACGACGAGCGGTGGCGGCTGGCGCAAACCGGCCTGCCGTCGGTACCGATCATGGCGCAGGTAGAGCACCACGCCGCCCGGCTTGAGGCGCAGGCGGCGTTGCGCGAAGCGATGGCGATATGGGGCGGGCGACGCCGCGCTGCCGGCGATACCGATAGCCAAATGCAGCGGCGTTTCTGGCATCTTTTCGGGGTGGACGTAATGACGGCGCAGACCCTTAAACGGGCGGAGGCGCAAGCCCTGCTCGAGCGCATAGTGGAGGCGGTCTAATGGTTCCGGTGGAATTGCGGGAGTGGGCCTTGCGCCACCGCGTATCGCTCGAGGCCCTAGCGGAATTATCGGCGCTGCTCGGCGCCGGCACACACCCTAAAGCGGCGGGCGAAGGGGGCAGCGAAACCCGGGCCCAATCGCTCGTGCGGCTGGCGGCGCCGCAGCACGGCATGCGCCTGTTCCGCAATAACGTGGGGGTGCGACCCGACGACCGGGGCGTGCCTATCCGGTTCGGCCTAGCCAACGATTCGGCGCAGCTAAACAAGCGGCTGAAATCGGCCGACCTAATCGGGTGGCGCGCGCTGCCCATAGGCCCCCACCACGTGGGCACGACCGTGGCGCAATTCGTATCGCTCGAGTGCAAGCCGGCGGGCTGGACCTATCGCGGTGACGAGCACGAGGAAGCGCAAGCGCGGTGGGCCGGCCTGGTCGTGGCCGACGGGGGGTACGCCCGGTTTGTTACCGGGCCGCACGATATGGTCGGGCCCCATGGGTAAGCGCAGCAATTTCGAAAAACGGAAAAACGACGCGTACGACACGCCGGCCGCCGCCATGAAAACGCTCCGGCCGCACCTGGTCGGCATAACCGAATTCGTGGAGCCGTGCGCCGGAGCGGGCGGCCTTATCGACTTGCTCGAGGCGGAGGGGCTTCGCTGCCTAGCGGCGTACGATATCGAGCCCCGGCGGTGGGATATCGAATACGCCGACGCCCGCACGCTGCGGCTGCCCCGACCGGTGCCGGTGATTACGAATTTTCCTTGGTCGCGCCACCTCCTGCACCCCATGATTCGCAATCTCGCCACCCAAACGACGGTCTGGACGCTGCTAGACGCCGATTGGGCCTTTTGCGTCAAAGGCGAGGTGCCGGAATTGATGGACCTATGCCACGCTATTGTGGCCGTCGGGCGCCTCAAATGGGTGCCGGGCACCAAACATACCGCGCAGGACAATAGCGCATGGTACAAATTTGGACCAGGCGCCCCGCCGCACCCGCTCTTTTACCGGCGGGGTTGACACCCTCGTCAAATCTCCACTATCCCCCGGCGGCGAAAGGTTGAAAAATGAGCGATAAGGCCGACCAGCGTAACAAGCGAATTCTCGAGGCGGCGGTGGACCTTGCCGGGCAGCGGGGCTTTCGCAATTTCAGCCGCGACGACGTGGCGGAGGCGGCCGGCGTATCGGCCGGCCTCGTCAATCATGCGTTCGGTACGATGGACGCGCTACACGACGAGGTAATGGCGCAAGCCGTGAAGCGGCGACTCGAGGGCATCGTGGCGCAGGGCCTTGCCTTGGCGCACCCTGCCGCGGTGGCCGCGCCCCCTGATTTGAAGCAAGCCGCGGTCGCCAGTTTGGCGGCCTAATTCGTGACGATCTAAGCGAACGATGCGCAGCGGGCGACGGGCCCGGGGCGTCGGTGGAGTACGCGATTTTGCAACCGGTTTTCGTATTCGGTTCAAACCTCGCCGGGCGGCACGGGAAGGGTGCGGCGTTATTCGCGCGGCGGCACCGGGGTGCCATATCCGGGCGCGGCGAGGGCCGACAAGGAAACGCGTACGCCATCCCCACAAAAGACGGCGCTTTGCGCGTGCTGCCGCTCGAGCAAATCGCGATTTATGTTAACCGTTTCCTTCAATATGCGCGTGCGAATCCTGCCTTGCTTTTCGAGGTAACGGCGGTTGGTTGCGGGCTTGCCGGCTACACCCCCCGGCAAATTGCCCCCCTGTTCGTTGGCCATCCCACTAACTGCACGCTCGCCCCGGAATTGGCCGCGGTGCTCCATGCGTGAATTACCACCGGCCCTCGCCGCTCTAGGCGCATACGCTCAATTCGTCGTGTACCGCCTCGTGCCGAGCGCCAAGCCCGGCAAAATGGACAAGCTGCCGTGCGATCACCGCACCGGATGGCTACCGGCCAAGGGTGGGGGCGGTGCCCACAATCCTGAAATATGGGCCGACTTTGCGACTGCAGCGGCCGCGGTCGCCGCCGGCCGCGGCGATGGCGTCGGGTTCGTCTTTACCGCGGCCGACCCGTTTTGGTTCCTCGATATCGACGGGGCGCTACAGGCCGACAACACGTGGTCGCCGCTCGCCGGGCAGCTATGCGCACGCTTCCCGGGTGCCGCGGTGGAGGTTTCACAATCCGGTCGGGGCCTCCATATCATCGGGTCGGGCGCGGCACCGCCGCACGGCTGCAAAAACATTCCGCTAGGGCTCGAATTCTATACGGAATTGCGGTTCGTCGCGCTTACCGGAATGGGTGCGACCGGCGACGTTGCGAGCGACCATAGCGCCGCGCTGCCGGCGTTCGTTGCCGAATTTTTCCCGCTCGGCGCCGCCGCGGCCGCCGGGCCCGACGAGTGGACGACGGAGCCGGTGCCGGAATGGGAAGGCCCGACCGACGACGACGATTTGATACGCCGGGCGCTATCGAGCGGCGGGCGCTCGGCGGCCGCGGCGTTCGGCGGCGACCAGGGCGTGACGTTCCGCGACCTTTGGGAAGCGAACGCCGACGCGCTGGCGAAGCGGTGGCCGGGCGACGCCGGCAAGCTGTACGACGCCTCGAGCGCCGACGCTGCGCTAGCCGCGCACCTCGCCTTTTGGACGGGTAAGAATTGCGAGCGGATACGCTCGCTTATGTACCGGTCGGCCCTAGTCCGCGATAAGTGGGAAATCCGGGGCGACTATTACCTGCCGCGCACGATTCTGCGCGGCTGCGGCGTGTCGGCGGAGGTATGCAAGGGCGCGTCCAAGCCGCTGCCGCCCCCACCTTCGCCGGAGGTGGCCGCCGCGGTCGGTATGTCGCTGCGCGATGCGAACGCCGAATATATGGGCATTGACGGGCAGCTAGGGCATTTCCGGGGCTGCGTTTACGTGCGCGCCGACGACAAGATTTACACCCCCGACGGCGACCTGCTCAACCAATCGCGATTCGACTCCACGTACGGCGGGCACCAATTCGTCATGGACGCGCAGGGCGCCAAGGTGACGACGAGCGCGTGGGAGGCGTTCACGCGCAACCGGGTGTACGCGGCGCCCCGGTGCCACGCCCTTTGTTTCCGGCCGGAGCAGCCGAGCGGGGCGCTTATCGGCGAGGAAGGCCGCACGCTCTTAAACACGTACGTGCCGATTGAGACGTACAAGGTGGCCGGCGACGCCTCGAAATTTACCGACTATCTTTGCCGCATCCTGCCCGACGAGCGCGACCGGCGGATATTGCTTTCGTACTGCGCCGCGATGGTCCAGCGCCCCGGGCATAAATTCCAATGGTGGCCGGTGATTCAGGGAGCGGAGGGCAACGGTAAAACCCTGCTCCTGCGCTGTATGTCGCACGCCGTGGGTCAACGCTACACCCACCTCGTGGACGTGCACAAAATGGCCAAGGTGGGGAACAATTTTAACGGGTGGGTACAGGGCAATCTATTTGTCGGGGTGGAGGAAATTTACGTCGCCGAGCGCCGCGATTTTCTCGAGGCGTTCAAATCCACCGTGACGAACGACCGGCTGCCGGTGGAGAAAAAAGGGGTGGACCAATTCACGGGCGACAACCGGGTAAACGGCCTGCTCCTGACTAACCACAAAGACGGCGTGCCCATTAACGTGGACGGTCGCCGGTACGCCATTTTCTACACCGCGCAACAGGGCGTCGCCGATATCGAGCGCGCCGGCATGCTCGGCGCCTATTTTCCCGATCTGTACGATTGGCTTAAGGGCGAAAATGCGTACGCCCATTTGGGGCCTCGCTACGGGTATGCGGTGGTCGCGCATTATCTCGCCACCTATCAGGTTGACGAGGAATTCAACCCGGCCGGGCTTTGCGTGCGCGCCCCGGAAACGAGCAGCACGGCCGCCGCCCTGGTCGCCAGCCGCGGCCGCGCCGAGCAGGAGGTGGTGGAGGCTATCGAGCAGGGCCGACCCGGGTTTGCCAACGGGTGGGTATCGAGCAAGGCGCTAGACGATCTGCTAGACCGCATCCGCGCGCACGTACCGCGCAGCAAGCGGCGCGAATTGCTGCTAGGGTTAGGGTACGATTACCACCCCCATTTGCACGACGGGCGCACCAACGTGGTGGTGCAACCCGACAACGCCAAACCCCGCCTGTATGTGCGTCGTGGCCATATCGTTTCGAATATCAGCAATGCGGCCGATATCGCCAAACGCTATCAATCCGACCAGGGCCCGGGCGGCGGCGTGGACGCGGCGGAGGCGTTCGGTCAAAAGCCTAATTGACGAACCCGTCAAACGAGCGCATACCCCGCGAATCGCTAATTTAGCGGGGGAAACAAAATGGATCACGGATTGCGCCGGCTATCCTATGTCGAATTATGCCGCCTCGAGCGACAGGCGTACGAGCGGGGCAGTACGGCGACGGCGGCAGCGGTAGGCCGCGAAATAGCACGCCGCGACGGCGGCGCCATGCCGCAGCCGACGGTACGGGTGGAGGCACGCGATGCGCGCGCGTAAGCTGGCGGAGTATATGGCCTTGGCGCTGCTCGGCGCGTTGCTCGCCTTTGCGCTCGTCATGCAATTGCCGGCGGGGCTTAATGTCTAACCGCACCTCGTGGCAGCGCGAACGGCGCGACCGGTGGGCGCCGGGCGCAGGCCCTCGCCGCCGGCCGTCGTCCTGTTGGCTAGCCCTGTACGTCGGCCTATTGGTTGGGTTCGTCGCCGGCTTTGCGCTCGGCACGGTGGGAGGCTGATATGCTGCAACTGATAATCGTCGGCGTATTCATCGGCTGCGGGTGGTTCATGGCCGGCCCGTTCGGCGCCATGGGCGGCCTCGTGCTCGGCGCGATCATCGCCGGAGGCGGGAAATAATGCGCGTCCAAATGCCCTATAAAGAGCCCCCGACGTGGCAGCTTACGCAGCCGTCGGAAAGGGAGCGTTTTAACGGCGCTCCGCCGCTTGTCGTCGTGCTTACAGGCGGAACGGCAACAGATATTAAAGAGGCTTTCGCCGCCTTTCTGGAAACGGTCGGATGGGCCGACCAATAACAGTACCAACGGGCTTAACCGAACGTGACTGCAGGTGCCACGGCTGCGGCGCTAAATGGCGCGATTATCCGGGCGCGTTCGCTCGCTTTACTAAGTACGGCTGCCCGGGGTGCGGCGGGCTCTATTGGGATGAAACGCCGTGTTTGCCGTAGCCGGCTCCGGCCATCGCCCCGACAAACTAGGCGGGTACGGCAACCTCGCCGAGCATGCGCGCCTCGAGCACGTGGGCGCCTGTTTCCTCGCCGCGCTCCGCCCCGACGTGGCAATATCGGGCATGGCGCAGGGGTGGGATACGATCTTTGCGCGCGCGGCGTTGCGGGTCGGTATCCCCCTTATCGCGCACGTGGTCTGCGGCCGCCATTTGCAGCCGTCGCGGTGGCCGGAGGTGGCGCGGCTCGAATATCACCGCATCCTTTCCCTAGCGTTTCGCGTCGATACGATTTCGCCGGGCCCGTGGCGCAATGCCGCCCTACAGGAGCGGAACGAAAGCATGGTGGACGCCGCGTACCTGGTCGTTGCTAATTGGGACGGCAGCGCGGGCGGAACGGCCAATTGCTTGCGCTATGCCAAGCGCCGGGGCGTGCCCGTCGTCAATTTGTGGGGGCTCTAATGCTTAGCCGGGCCGCCTCCCACGCCCATGCGCGCGCTACGGCGACACTAGGGCCCATGGACCACGTACCGCCCACGATCCTGCACCGCGGCGCCGTGCTCGCTTTCCCCGACGACCAGGGCCGGCCGCAATGCCGTACGGTGCTCGAGCGCGTGGCGTGGCACCTGGACGACCAGCCGCGCACCGCCGCCTGGCTCATGCTGAACCCTAGCGACGCCGACGCCGAGCGCGACGACCCGACCGCCGGCCGCGTGGTGCACCATAGCAAGCGTGCCGGCTGCCCGCGGAGCCTGGTCGGCAATGTCTGTTCGCTGCGCACGCCCTACCCGGCCGACCTGTTCCGCATGCTCGAGGCGGGCGCCTATACGGAGGAAATGCACCGGGCGAACCTGGACGCGCTGGCGATGATATCGGCGCAGGCCGACGTGCACGTAGTGGCGTACGGTGCCAGCATGCGCGACCGGAGCGCGCGATACGACCGGTACGTGGAGGAAGCCCTAGAGGCGTTCGGCCGCGACGGGTGCGTGCCCCTCTATTGTCTAGGGACGACGCCCGACGGGCTGCCGCTCCACCCGCTGGCGCGCGGTAAATTCGCGGTGCGCAACGACGCCACGTTGCAACAGTGGGCGTATTATTGATGGCCGACCAAGACGAGCCCGTGGTGCCGCTGCGGCCCGAATTTAAGGTGGCCGGCGAAACCTCGCAAGTGCTGCTCGAGACAATAGCGCGTTGCTACATGGAATTTATCGCCGAGTACGGCGGGGCCTCCGCGGTCGCCCTGTTCGTTATGGCGCCCGACGGGACGACCAAGCCCTATTACCATAGCCCGGGCGAGCGGAGCCGGTCGTTTCTCGCCCTAGCGGGGCTGCGCTTTGCGCATTTGGCGGTTACGAACGAGGATAGCGACTAGCCGGCGGTGCTCGCACCAGGCGGCGATATGGGCGACGTGGTGCCCCTCGAAATACGCCAATTCACTGTACGTCATGCCCGCCGGCCTAGCGATGCAGTCGTTAACGCGGGGTAAAATTAGGAATTGACGAGGCCGTCAATTTTCTCCATAGCCCGATTTATGGAAAGCGAATCGAAGGGCCGACCAATGCGTAAATATGAATTGCACGACTATAGCGACGAGGCCGCGGAGCCTGTCGTTACCCATATCGACGTTTCCAGCGATACCGCGGCGCGGGCTCGCGCCGGTCGGCTCGCAAAAAACAACGGCGGCCCGGTGGACCTCGCATACGCCGGCCCCGGTGGTCGGGCGTCATGGCCGCAACGGTACATTACGACCGCCGGCCAAAGCGAGCACCACGCCAGCGGCTATTATTTCGAAAGGCTCGAGTCGTGACGGGAATTTCCACCGCCGCGCGCGCCTACGGCGAGCAGGCCGCCGCTAAACTGCTCGGCAACCGTGCCGGCCACGGTGGCAACAAGGCCGCGGGCGTCGGATACCGGCAAATGCGTGCCGCCGATATCGTGGCGCTCGCCGCGCTGGCGTTCGACGCCGGCCGCAAATCGACGCTGCCCCCGGGCATCCTCGCCCGCTATCCCTACCGTAACGAGTCTGACCGTAGCCGCGCCATGGATTTGGCCCGGGCGGAGGCCCACCGGTTGCGGCGTGAAGGGCACGACGTAAATTGGGCCCACAACGACGACGGGCGCCGGTCGGCGTACGTGGTGGTGCGGATATTATGAGTGACCTTTGCCTAGGGTGGTCCACCTTTATGGCCGTCGGTATGGTGTCCGGTTTTTCGACGTTTGCCGCCTGTTGCTGCGCCATGTTCGCATTTGACGGTAAGGGCCCGCTTTGGCCGTGGTGGTTGTTCATCGCTACGGTCGCCATCGGCACCGCGGCGCTCGGCGTGGCCATGGACCAACCCCATTGCAAATTTCAACGCGTGCTCGAGCAGCACGAGGCGGAGCGCGGGCTATGAGCGTGCAGGCCGAATTGACGCTGCGCGACGGCCGCTTGCGGTACGTCACCGTCATGTTTCCCAATTCGGCGGTATGGGCCGAGCAGTATCGCAGCGACCCGCAGGTGGTGCACGTTCGCCAATTGCCGGAGCATATCGAGCGACGGGCAGGCGGGTGGTTCGCCACTAACGACCATGACGGCGCGGGGTGGTCGGGCCCATGGGAAACGGAGGCTGCGGCCGTGCTAGCGCGCGATGGCAAATACGACGAGGCCCACGCTGCGGGAGGGCTGGCGCTTGGCCGACGAACATAATTACCCCTGCAAAATCGGCACCATTCCCATGGTGCTGTACGCGATTGATCGGCGTACACCGCTCGAGGTGGGCCGGGTACTCCGCATCAAAGAGCGGCGCGGCGCCAAATGGCAAACGGTGCGCGTAACGCGGGTGGACCCGGGCGGCTATTTCATGGCCGATTGGTACTAGGGTTGCGCGACCGGCCGTGCCTCGAATGGTGCAACCGTCGCGGGTGCGAGCCTACCAAATGCCTGGGCCGCATCGTCTATAGCGACGACGACCCGCGCAAATATCTAGGCCGGGGGTATGCCGACGTTGCCGGCCGCCCGTTCGGATGGGCCCATAACCAGGAGCGCGAAGCGATACGCCGGCACCTGCGACGGCGCTTGTGGCGGTTCGGCCTGGACGATCTGCGCGCCGCGCGCCTCGAGCAGCGCGTTACCCAAATCCAACGCCGCCTGCATCGTGAAAAGCCGACGATGAAAGAACGGCAGGCCCGTATAAAAACGGTGGGGCTGCCCTCGAGCGATTTTACCGCCGACGAATTACGGCATATCGTGGACGCGTGGCAATTTGCTAACGACCCGTTAAGCGCGGCAATTGCCGTTAAAGCCGCCGCTAAATTAGCGTCGGGGGAAAATTGACGAAATCCCCCATATATCCCCTATACAAACCCCGTACCCTATGGGGGCGAAATAACCCCACTCGTTCAATAAGTTACGAGCCGTTCGGGGCTAAATCCCCCGATCCCCCATAGGACGGTCATATTCCAGCGTGCGAGCGCGTGCGCATGCACGTGACGCGCGTATGGTGATATGCGTTTGTATGGGGGAACCGGGGATTTCGTCAATTTCTTATCTTATCTTATTGAATCTAAAGAATAATAAAATCCCCCATAGAAAGCCCCCCATAGGCCCCCCATACAAAACCTATGGGGGATCGTGATTATCGGTAGCGCGACGCGATATTGCGCACCTTGCGTAACGGAGGGTGGCGAGGGTATAGGGCGCGTGATGGAGCAGGAGATTTTACCCCCTTTGCCAGCAGGAGAGACGCCACCCCCTGCGATTGTGGACGCTGCGGCCGGCCCTGTAATTGCCCCGACCAAAGATTGGCGCGACAGATTAACGGCTAAA
>JADMIO011852165.1_pt1 | contig 11274 bp, 12 predicted proteins | sample 8958161 | NCBI WGS metagenome assembly JADMIO01 (sample SAMN16585339, study PRJNA669376) | soil metagenome | isolation source: Crop rotation soil | place: USA: Cullars Rotation, Alabama | collected 2011 | reverse complement strand
GCCGCGACTTCAAGTCACGTGAATTCCAAGCTTCGGATCCCACTGTGCTGGAAAGACCGACATCGTACGCATGCGCGCGCTGCCGTGCGGTCACTACCCGGCCGAGCAGGTGCCGGACGAGGTCTACGCCGAGCTCGACCGGTTTTTCAAGTCGTAAGGTACGCTTACGCGTACCTTACGACTCAGTGCGGATCGATCGGGGTAAAGGAAAGGAGGTTCAAGGAGGGAAACCTTGGTTTCCCTCCTTGGCGTTTATTCGGCCCGCGGCCCGGCGGTGCCGGGCCCGACGGGGCGGTGCCAGGTCACTCCTCGAGAGTGAATCCAACCCTGATCGTCACCTGCCAGTAAGCGATCTTCCCGTCCTCGACGTGGCCGCGGGTGTCGGTCACTTCGAACCAGCTCATTCCACGTATCGTTTTCGCGGCTCGCGAAATCGCGTTCTCGATCGCATCCTGTATGCCGGATTTCGACGAGCCGGTGAGCTCGAGGTGTTTATAGACGTGCTCGCTCATGGGGCCTCCTGGCGGATCGGTTGTGCGGTCAGCTCGCCGCAACCGGCGTGAGCTGGCCGGGCTTGCGAAGCATCTTCTCGACTTCGTCGGCGTGCGCTTCCTCGGCGTAGATCATCTGCCGCGCATACTCTTCGAGCAGCACCGAGCGATCCTTGACGAGATCGAGAAGCTGCTTGTAGAGAGCCAGCGCGGCGCCTTCGGCTTCCAGCGACTCGCGCAGCATGTCGCCGATGTCGAGCTTGTGGGTGTCCAGAAGGGGCCCGATTTCGAGCGAAGGATACGCGCCGAGATGCGTGATCCACTCACCGACCTGCTGCGCGTGGGCAAGCGACTCGTTCGCCTGGTCACGCAGCCAGGATACGATCGGAATGCGTCCGTAGCCGAAGACGAGCAGGGAATAGTGGGTGTAGCGGACGACGCCGGCGAGCTCCATCTCGAGAATGCGATTGAGGACCGCCACGACCTTCTGCTGATCGAAATCCGACATGGCCACCTCCCTGCGCGCGGCTGCAAGCGTTGCGCTACTCAACCTTGATATTCGACTTCCTTATGATCGGCAGCCACTTCTTCTCTTCCGCCTGCACGAACTTGAAGAAGTCCGCCGGAGTCGAAGGCGCCGAGTCGATGCCATTGTCCTTCAACTGCGCGACGACGTCAGGTGATTTCAGCGCGTTGTTGAGCTCGCGGTTGAGGCGCTCGATCGCGGCCGGTGGCGTCGCCGCGGGCGCGACCATGCCGTACCAGTTCGTGGCCGCATAACCTTTCACACCCGCTTCGGCGACGGTCGGGACGTCCGGCACCGCCTGGGCGCGCTTTTCACCCGTCACCGCGATCGCACGCACCTTTCCGGAGCGCACGTGCGGCACGCCGGTCGAGATCACCGCGAACGCGGAAGGGATATGGCCCGCGACGAGGTCGGTGATCATCGGCCCGCCGCCTTTGTAAGGCACGTGCGTCAACTGCACGTTGCCGGCCATGGATTCGAGGAGCACCGCCGCGAGATGACCGGGGCTGCCGCTGCCCGAGCTTCCGAAGAGCATGCTTCCCGGCTTCGACCTCGCGAGCGCGAGGTATTCCTTCAGGTTTTTCGCCGGCAGGGAAGGGGTCACCACGATGATGTTCTGGAGCGAGACGACCGAGCCGACCGGGGCCAGGTCCTTGTAGACGTTGTACGGCACCTTCTGGATCGCCGGGCTGATCACGAGCGTGCCGATGTGCGCGATGCCGATGGTGTGACCGTCGGGATCGGCGCGCGCGATGAGCTCGTTGGAAATGACGCCGTTCGCGCCGGGGCGATTGTCGATGATGACCTGGCGCCCGAGACCCGCGCTCATCTTCGGCTGGATCATTCGGGCGACGAGGTCCGTCGCACCGCCGGGCGGAAAGCCGACGATCATACGCACCGGCTTCGTCGGCGCCCACTCGCCCGACGCGGCCTGCGCCGGCGACGCGCCGATAGACATGGCGGCAGCGCCGACTGCCAGCGCCGCGCGGATCGAAGTCGTCAAACGTGAGTGCCGCATATTCCTGCCTTCCAAAGCGTGACGTTGCGATGCAATTACTCGGCCAGCGATTCCTTATGCGCCAATATCAATTTCTTAAGGAAGGGAGGTCTCGGAGGGAAACCTTGGTTTCCCTCTGAGGTGTTCACCGGGCGAAGCGAGGCCGGAGCGGCGTCGCTCTGCGACGCTACTCCGGCTTTGCGCCCGAAGCCTTGATGACCTTCGCCCATTTCACCGTCTCCGCCTTGATGTAATTGCCGAACGCTTCGGGTGTGCTCGGCGCCGCGTCGAGACCCTGGTTGAAGAGCACCTTCTTCACATCGGGCGTGTTGAGCACCCCGACGAACTCCTTGTTCAGGCGATCGACGATGGCACGCGGCGTTTTGGCGGGGACGACGATGCCGTACCAGTTGTTCGCTTCGAATCCCGGCAGGCCGGCCTCGGCGACCGTCGGCAGGTCCGGTACGAGCTGCGAGCGCTTGAGGGTCGTCACGGCGAGGCCTCTGATCTTGCCTGAGTGGATGTGCGGGATCGCGCTCGCGGCGGTCGCGAAGATGAGATTGATCTGGCCGCCGAGGAGATCGGTCATCGCGGGCCCGCCGCCTTTGTACGGTACGTGCGTGATTTTCGTTCCCGCCATCACGTTGAAGAGCTCGAGCGCGAGATGGCCGGCGCCGCCGATGCCCGACGAGCCGCCGTTCAGCGACCTCGTTTTCGCGAGCGCGATCAGCTCCTTGACGGTCTTCGCCTGTACCGTCGGATGCACCACGAGGATGTTGGTCGAATCGACCGCGCGCGTAACCGGGGCGAGGTCTTTCTGCGGATTGAAAGGGAGATTGCCGTAGAGCGTCGGGTTGATCGCGAGCGCCGCGATCGTGCCCATGAGGATCGTGTAGCCGTCCGCCGGCGCGTTGGTCACGATCTCCGTCGCGATGTTGCCGGCCGCGCCGGGCCGGTTGTCGACGATCACCTGCTGTCCGAGGCGCTCGGAGAGCTTGGGCGTTAGCGCGCGAGCCGTGGTGTCGGTGCCTCCGCCCGGCGCGAAGCCGACGATCATGCGAATCGGTTTGGTCGGATACGCATCGGCCGCGCCCGCGATCGGGCCGTAGCACGCGAGCACCGCGGCGAAGATGGGCAGCGCCCTGATTGCTGAGGGTTTCATGATGTTTCCTCCGTTGTAATGAATGGCGCCGCGAAGTTCGGACATTGGAGCTTCCTCAAGCGGGCATGACGGCCCACGAGGCTGCGATGGCGGGGCTCTGCAAGAAACGTTCGAGGCGCGATCCGGCTGACGCGTTTTCCGCGGCGGCACGCTTAATACCACACGCGGGCTGGCCGCGCCAAGGACCGGAACGCGCCGGCCTGGTAAACGCAACTCTTTCGTTTCGGCGCGGGGCGTAAAATCCGCCTCTCTGTTTTGGAGTCGAAAGCCTTGCCTCACACCCTCGCCGAAAAATTACTCGGGTCGCATGCCGACCGTTCCGTCAGCGCCGGCGAGGTCGTCGTCGCCCGCGTCGACCTCGCGATGATCCACGACGCCCGCGCGGCCAACGCGCTGAAACAGATCGAAAAGCTCGGCGCGCAAAGCCTTCCGAACGTCGCGCGAACCGCGCTCGTGCTCGATCACTATTCCCCACCGCCCAATCCCGAAGCGGCGAACACGCACGTGGCGATGCGGCGCTTCGCCGACGAGCGCGGTGCGATCCTCTACGACGTCGGCGACGGGATCTGTCACCAGGTGCTGCCCGAAGGCGGCCATCTCACGTGCGGCGACGTCGTCGTCGGCACCGACACGCACTCGACGACCTACGGCGCGTTCAACGCCTTCGGCACCGGCGTGGAAGGCACGGACGTGTCGGCGGTCATGATGACCGGCAAGCTCTGGTTCCGCGTTCCCGAGACCGTTCGCATCGAGTTGAAAGGCCGACTGCAGCCCGGCGTGTGGGCGAAAGACGTCACGCTCACCATGCTCGGACGTTTCGGGGCGGAGGGCGCGAACTACAAGGCGCTCGAGTATTGCGGCGAAGGTGTCGCGGCCATGGACATCGACGATCGCATGACGCTGGCGAATCACGCGGCGGAGCTCGGCGCGAAAGCGGCGATCCTCGAAGCGGACGACAAGACTTTCGAGTGGTTGAAAGCGCACGGCGCACGCGAGCCCAAGCCGCTTCGCGCGGACGCCGATGCGCGCTATGCGGCGCGAATCGAGATCGACGCGGCCACGCTCGCGCCGCAGGTCGCACGCAATCACCGAATCGACGACGTCGTCGGCGTGCGGGAAGTCGCCGGGCAGAAGGTCGACATCGCGCTGATCGGAACGTGCACGAACGGCCGGCTCGACGACTTGAGGCAGGCCGCGGCGATCCTCAAAGGGCGCCGGATCGCGAAAGGCGTGCGAATGATCGTGACTCCCGCATCGCGCCAGGTGTATCTCGCGGCGCTGCGCGAAGGCCTCGTCGAGGCGCTCACCGCAGCCGGCGCGTCGGTCGAAGCGGCGGGCTGTGGGACGTGCGTCAATATCACGGGGCATCTCATCCCAGGCGACGATCAGGTCGTCATCTCGAGCGCGAACCGCAACTTCAAAGGGCGGCTCGGCAATCCGAAATCGGACATCTGGATCGGTTCGGCTGCGACGGTCGCGGCCTCGGCACTCATGGGGAAGCTCACCGATCCGCGCGAGATCGAAGGCGGCCGCTGGCGCGCGGCGGCCTAAGGCATTACGAGCGGTTTTTCATCGGCGTCTATCGGCGTCCATCGGCGGCAAAAAACTTTCATGCAAACGATCATCAAAGGCCGGGCACACCTCCTGCCTGAAGAAATCAACACCGACCTCCACTGCTCGGCGAAGTACATGCCCGGCAAGGACGCGGCGTATATCGCGCAGCACGCTTTCGAACAGCTCGACGCAGGCTTCGTCTCGCGCTTCAAGCCCGGCGACATCATCGTCGCGGGCCGGAACTTCGGCATCAACTCGTCGCGCGAGCAGGCGGTGCACGTCATGCGCGTGCTCGGCGTCTCCGCGGTCGTGTCACCGGCTTTCGGCCGCCAGTTCTTTCGTAACGCCATCAATAACGGCCTGCCGCTCGTGGAGTGCGACATCGAAGGCGTGAAGGAGAACGACGAGGTCGAGATCGATCTCAGCGCGGGCTCCATGAAAGTGCTCGGCGGCGGCGTCGAACGGCGCTTCCCACCGTTACCGCGCGAGATTCAATCGCTGCTCGCGGCAGGCGGGCTGATTCCTTTCCTCCAGAAGCACCCTGACTGGGCGCTGAATGTATAGCTTCATCGGCGTTCATCGGCGTTCATCGGCGGTCAAGTTTTGAATGTGCATTGATATGACGAAACGACAAAGATTGCGCAGGCGCCTCACCGAAGGTCCGATGATCGTCGCGCCGGGTATTTACGACGCTTACGGCGCGCGTTTCGTGGAGCAGGCGGGTTTCGAAGCCGTGTACATGACCGGTAACGGCGTATCGGCGAGCCTGCTCGGGCGGCCGGACGTGGGACTCATCGACCTCACACTTTTCTCCAGCCACGCGCAACGCGCAGCCGCGTGTGTGGACATCCCTCTCATCTGCGACGCCGACACGGGATATGGCAACGCGGTGAACGTGCGGCACACGGTGCAGCAGTTCGAAGCGGCGGGTGTCGCGGCGATCCACATCGAGGACCAGGTTTCGCCGAAGCGCTGCGGCCATCTACCCGGATCGCGGCCCGTGGTGGAAATGAAAGAGCAGGTCGGCAAGATCGAAGCCGCCGTCGCCGCGCGCAGCGATCCCGATTTCATCATCATCGCGCGGACCGACTCCGCTTCGGGCCACGGCCTCGATGAAGCGATCAGGCGCGGCAAGGCTTATCGCGAAGCGGGGGCGGACGTCGTTTTCGTCGAGTTGAAGAGCACGCCGACGATCGTCGAAGACCTGAAGCGCGTGACCGCCGAGATCGACGCGCCGTGCCTTGTAAACGTCGAAGAGATGGGGAAGCTCGGCGAGCTCACCGCCGAGGAGTACGACAAGCTCGGTTTTCGCATCGCGATCTATCCCGGCCTCGGGCGCAATGCGGCGGGGTGGGGCATACGGCAGGCGCTGGGTGTCCTCAAGCGCGACGGCAACACGAAGCGCGGGCGCGAGCAGATGCTCACGTTCAAGGAATACAACGAGGCGCTCGGCTTGAAAGACGTCGAAGAGTGGGAGAAGAAGTACCTCCAGCGCTGAATAACCCACCCCCACCCTAACCCTCCCCCTGAGGGGGAGGGGACTAACCTCATGAATATCACCCGCACCCTCGCGAAATTCGTCGTCGAGCATCGAGCTTCGGCGATCCCACAGAACGTCCGCCATGAAGCGGCGCGTTCGTTTTTGAACTGGATGGGCTGTGCGGTCGGCGGCAGCGGTCACGAGACCGTCGGCAGCGCGCTCGCCGCGCTCGCGCCGTTCTCAGGTGCGCCCGAAGCGACCGTGCTCGGGCGCGCCGACCGCCTGGACATCATGCTCGCCGCGCTGATGAACGGCATCTCTTCGCACACGTTCGATTTCGACGACACGCATTTGCGGACGGTCATTCATCCAAGCGGTCCGGTCGCGTCCGCGATCCTCGCGCTCGCCGAGCGCCGTCCGGTTTCGGGCGAAGCGTTTCTGCACGCGTTCGTACTCGGCGTCGAAGTCGAATGCCGAATCGGCAACGCGGTCTATCCGGAGCATTACGACGTCGGCTGGCACATCACCGGGACCACCGGCGTTTTCGGCGCCGCAGCCGCTGCGGGGCGGCTCCTTGGCCTCGATGAGCAGCAGATGACGTGGGCGCTGGGGATCGCGGCCACGCAGTCGTCGGGCCTGCGCGAGATGTTCGGCACCATGTGCAAGCCGTTCCATCCGGGCAACGCCGCGCGTAACGGTCTCCTCGCCGCGCTTCTCGCGCAACAGAATTTCACGAGCTCGAATGAGGGGATCGAAGCGAAGCGCGGCTTCGCGAACGTGCTTTCGACTTCGTTCAAGCCCGAGGAGATCGCTTCGCGCCTCGGCGAGACGTGGGAGATCGCGCTCAACACCTACAAGCCTTTCGCGTGCGGTATCGTGATTCATCCGATCATCGATGCGTGCGTGCAGCTTCGCAACGAGCACGGCCTCAAAGCCGACGACATCACCGCGATCGAAGCGAAAGTGCACCCGCTCGTGCTCGAGCTCACGGGCAAGAAGACGCCGCAGGTCGGTCTCGAAGGGAAGTTCAGCGTCTATCACTCCGCGGCGGTCGCGATCATCCACGGCGCGGCAGGCGAAGCGGAATACGGCGACGACGTCGTGCGCGACCCGCAGGTGGTCGCGCTGCGCGATCGCGTGACTGCGACCGTCGACAAGTCGATGCACGAAGACCAGACCCGCGTGACGGTGCGGCTGAAGGATGGCCGCACGCTTGAAAAGTTCGTCGAGCACGCGATCGGCAGCCTCGACCGTCCGATGAGCGATGCGGATCTCGAAGCCAAGTTCCGCGGGCTTGCGCGCGAAATTCTTTCGGACGCCGAGACCGACCGGCTCATCCGGATGTGCTGGGACATCGGCAAGCTCGCCGATGCGGCGGAAGTGGCGCGCGCGTCAGTGCCCGCTCGAAGGTGAATCGAACGTCTTCCTGCGGTTTTTCTCGTCGAAGCTGAAGATCGTCTCGGTCGGTGGCCCGAGCGGCTGCGTATCCGGATCGATTCCCGAGAGCTCGCGTATCCGGTCCTTGAACCAGCGCTCGTAGCTCGCCTGCGAGCTTTGGTATGCGGCCGCGCGCTCGAGCGGCGAGTCCTGGATGTCGGTGATGACGATCACGAAAGCGCCGTGCGGCGTTCGCTGGAGGTGCCAGGTTTCGCGCCGGATGCCGTGCCTTTGCAGAAACGACGTCGTGTCCGCCCCTCGTGCGCCGACCTCACTCGCAAAATCCACCGCTTCGTTCTCTTTGCCGGGCAGAACCGGAAAAGCGCGCACGATCATCGGCATCACGGTCTCCTCACGTTCGACAGCTCAGGCCGATGCGCGCGGCGCCGGCACTGCCGCGCGTTGCCGCGGCAGAAGAAGGAGCAGCAGCACCCCGGCGGCTGCCCACGCGAGCGTCGGCAGCCAGCCTAATACCGCGGAAAAATCGGGCTGCTTGTTCAGCTCGGCGGCGAGCACGGCGATCCGTGCGGCCGCGGCGAGCGCGAGCAGGGAAAATACGCCGCCCGTGAGCTTTCCTTCATAGCCTGTGTGCCCGATTGCGAGCGCGGCCGAAACCGTGCTCATGAGGACGCATCCCCAGCCGCCGCCCGCGAGGAACTGCATCGCGCTGAGCGAAGCGATGCTGGTCGCTTTGTACGCGCCGAGCGACGCCGCTGCCGCGATCAAGGCGCCCATCGATGCGACAACGACGCCGCCGTAGCGCTTTGTCGCGAGGGAAGCGGGGAGCATCAGCAGGTTGAAACCGATCCAGAAGACGGGCATGAGATACGGGAGCCGGTCAGGGGTCGTGAGACGCAGGTAAAGCGTTGCGGCGTTGAGGGAGAAATGAATCTGGAACCCGATGCCGAGGCAGAGTATCGCGACGAAGAACGCGATCATCCATGGCGCCGGGCGCGCCGCGATCGGGGCCTCCGGAGCCTTGACTGCTTCGGGCGTTTTCGCGAGCGCGCGCTCCGCCCAGACGATGCCGAGCGTCGCGAATGCGAGCGCCGCGCTCGACAGCACGAACGGGAGCCGCGCATCGGCGTCGCGCAGCACGACGGCGAGATACGGGGAGATCGCGCTGGCAAGCCCGAGCCCGAAAAGCGACAGCGCCGAAAGCCACGGCACCGACGGTTGTGGCGCGTATTTGCCCAGCAGCATGAGCGGCGGCGCGCGCAGTGCCGACGAGCTCGCCGTCCACAGCGCGGTCACCAGCACAAAAGGCCATGCGACGCCGTGCGGCGCGATGAAAGGCAGAAGCAGGAAAGCGGCGCACGAGAAGAGCGTGATCCCGATGAGGACGTGACCAACCCGACCGACGACGCGGGTCATGCGGTCGGCCATGACGCCCATCGCGAAGTCGGTCGCGACGAAGATGAGCTGATCGGCAAGGAGGATGTAAGTAACGGCGCTCTTCGGTATGCCGACCTGCGCCGCGAGCTTCGGCAGGAAGATCACGTAAACCGTCCAGGTCAGCGTGAAAAACACCTGAACGATCGCGAAATAGAGTCCGACCCGATGCGGCGTTCTTTCCATCGATCTTCTCAAACCCATGCCGTGGATCCGGAACAAAGCTTTGCACATGCATGTCGCCCATGCAACGGGCGTCATGCTCGTCTTCATACGCGCATCGCCGGCGTAACGGCTGAGAGACCGCGAGCGCAAGCTATAATCGGCGCCTTCTTTTTGAGCTATGGGACTCTCCGCCGTGCTGAGAATCGCAATTCTCGAAGGCGACGACATCGGCCTCGAAGTCGTCCCGGAGTGCGTGAAGGTCATGAAAGCGGCGGCGGCGAAGACCGGGCTCGAAATCGAGTGGGTGCCGCTACCCATCGGCAGGAAAGGCCACGAGACGCACGGCCACACCATGCCGCAGGTCACCGTCGACACGCTCGCGACCGTGGACGGCTGGATCCAGGGACCGATCGGCCACAACGCGTATCCGCGCGATGACGGCACGTGGATCAATCCGCCGCTCAGGAAAAAGTTCGAGCTTTTCGCGAGCGTGAAGCCGGTGAAGTCGTATCCGAACCTTCCTTCGCTGCACAAGGACGTCGACATCGTTTTCCTGCGCGAAGTGACCGAAGGCATGCAGTCGGGCAGCGTCGTCTTCGCCGGGGCCGGCGAGTTCAGGCCGAACGACGAGATCTCCATCGGCGCGCGCGTGGTGACCCGCACGGGAGCAAATCGCGTGGCCCGCGAAGCTTTCGAGATCGCGCGCACTCGCAAGCGTAAAAAAGTCACAGCGGTCCACAAGGAACCGGTTTACCGTCTGGTCTGCGGCATGTTTGCCGAGGAATGCCGGAAGGTCGCGAAAGAGTTTCCGGATTGTGAGCTCGAGGAGGTGCTGGTCGACGGCATGGCGATGAAGCTGGTGATGCGGCCTCAGCAATACGACGTGGTCGTCACGACGAACCAGTTCGGCGACATCCTCACCGACGAAGGCGCGGGCCTCGTCGGCGGTCTCGGACTCGCGCCGGGGCTCTGCGTCGGGTACACCCAGGCGATGGCGCAGGCGACGCACGGCTCCGCGCCCGACATCGCCGGCCGCAATATCGCGAACCCTTACGCGATGATCGTGTCAGGACAGATGTTGCTCGAGTGGCTCGGGCGCAAGCGCGGCGAGGCCCGCGCGAGTGATGCGGCGCAACGAATCAGCGCCGCGGTGGATCGCGTGATCGCCGAAGGCCGTCATCTCACCGGCGACCTCGGCGGCAAAGCGAGCACGTCGCAAATGGGCGACGCGATCGCGGCGGCGTTGTAACGAGGCGTGAAGGCGGTTGAATCGCAGCGGAGTGCCAGCGTAAACTCACGCGCAGTTTTCCAAGGCGCACCCTTCGAGTCGCGCCGGCCCCGAGGAGAATCTCAAGGCATGTTCGGTTCGCGGTTGATCTGTTGCGTAACACTGGTGGTTCTGAGCGTTTCGGCTTTTGCGGCGACGAAGGCGCCGCGACGCGAGTCCAGGAAGACCGAGACGCTTGCTTGCCGGCTCGGCACCGAAGACCGCCACGCACGCATCGCTGTCGTGCTCGTCGGCGGCAAGACCGACAGCTTCGCGTACTACAGCAAGTGGAAGCCGCGCACGTGCTCGATCTATCTGCAGCGCAGCCGCGACATGTACAGCAAGTGGGCCGATAACGGGAACCTCACGACCGTGAGCCTCGAGCGCGGCGCTTTCCTGATCGAGCACAAGAAAAACGAGTACCACTTCATCTTCCGCGACATCGACCGCGAGCGTTATTGCGGAATGGATGGGACGATCAACGGCGGCCTGACGATCAAGAAAGGGTCCTCGGAGTGCGTGCTCGACGGCGACATCATGGTCGAAGGCACTGCGCTGGGTCAGGCGTTCCAGGCGCGAGAGGAAGACAAGCCGCCTGCGGACCTGATGCCGGATTTGAAGGAGGCCGCCACACCAGCCGCGGGCGCGACGGCGAAAGCCGAACAGGCGCCCCCGAAACCTGCCGCGGCGCCCAGCCCGACTGCGGCGCCCGCGGCCAAGCCTTCCGTGGCAACGAGCCAGCCTTCGGCACCGGCGGCGAAGCCGTCCGCGCCACCGGCGCAGACCGCCGCGCCCGGGGAAAG
>JADMIO010852454.1_pt1 | contig 11274 bp, 10 predicted proteins | sample 8958161 | NCBI WGS metagenome assembly JADMIO01 (sample SAMN16585339, study PRJNA669376) | soil metagenome | isolation source: Crop rotation soil | place: USA: Cullars Rotation, Alabama | collected 2011 | reverse complement strand
CTTTCCCCCCTGCCCACCCTGCCCGAGGACGCCGTCCCCGCCTGCTGTCCCTCCGGCGCCGCCCGCGGCGGCCGTCCCCGGCTGACCACCGCAGTCGGACAGACTCGAACCGGGTTCGCCGGCGCTGCCGCCGCCCGCTATGGCAGTGACGACGCCGCCGCCGACGATAGTCGTATACGCGATCGCACCTCCACCCCCACCGGCGGCGACGATCAGCCGCGAGCCAAGCGACGCGGCGCTCTGCGTGCCGCACACGCTGCCCCCGCCGTCGCCGACCGCCACGGTTCGCACGTCCGCCGCGCCACCGCCACCTGCGCCGGATGCGCTACCCGCGCCGTTGCACTGGCCGACGCCGCCGACCTCCACGTACAGCGGCTGCCCGGACGGCACGGCGACCGTCCCGGTCACGAGCGCCCCGGAGCCGCCGGGGGCGCCATTGGCGCTGCCGCCGGCGGAGCCCGCCGCCTCCACGTGGATGCGCGTCACGGCAGCTGGAACGTCGAGCGTCTGCTCGGCGCCCGTGAACGAGAACGTCTGCGTGGTGGTCGCGGCCTCTACAGGGCTCGCGACGACCAGCGCGGCGATGGCCAGTGCGGCCGCGACGCCACCGCCCCGCGACCCCTGCTTCGACGATGTCCGGCGCATCCCTCGCCTCCCGGTCTAAGAGCACGTCGTCCGCTCCGACGTCGCGTGTCCCCGCGAAAACGTATACGTGTCGCCCGGCGCCGTCGAGCGTGCCGTGGCCCACGCGCCGCACGTCCGCGAGCTCGCGCAGCCCGCAACCTAGACTGGGTGGCGACCCCGGCCGCGCCCTTTGCGCGGTCGCAGCGCATGCACGATGCCCCTCCGCTCCCTCCTTCATCACTTCACCGACGACCCCGGCGCTGCGATCCTCGCGCGCGACGGCGGGCGCGCGTTCGCGTCCGCGTCGCTGCGGCCGTACATCCTCGCCGCGCTCGCCGACGAGGACCCCGCGCGCGCGACCCTCGTCGTCGCCGGCGACGACCGCCAGGCGCGCGACCTCGCAGGCGACCTGCGCGCCTGGCTGCACCCGCGGCCGGTGCGCTTCTACCCGAGCCGCGGCGTCGCCTACGAGTCGCACCTCGCCCCGCCGCCGCACCTCGTCGGCCTGCGCGTCGCCGCGCTCGATGCCTTGCTCGACACCGAACGCTCCGGAACCGAGGCGCCGGTCGTCGTCGTATCGGCGGTCGCGCTGAGCGAGAAGGTCCCCGACCCGAGCCTGCGCCCGCACTCCTTCACGCTGCGCGTCGGCGAGCTGCTCGACCTCGACGAGTGCATGCAGGAGCTCGTCGCGGCGGGCTACGAGCGCGTCGACCAGGTCGAGGACCGCGGCCAGTTCGCCGCCCGCGGCGGGCTGCTCGACATCTACCCGGCGACCGAGGACCGCGCCGTCCGCGTCGACCTCTTCGACATCGAGATCGAGTCGCTGCGCTGGTTCTCGACGTTCACGCAGCGCTCGCTCGGCGAGACGACCGAGGTCGAGATCGCGCCCGCCGCCGAGCTCGCCGTCGAGCACCGCGAGCTCGCCGAGATCGCGGCGATGGAGTACCGCGACGCGGCCGCCGGCGAGGAGGCCGCGCGCCGCCCGGACGTCGCCGAGCTGTTGCCCGTCGAGCGCTTCGGCGCGTTCCTGGACCTCGCGCCCGACGCCGCCGTCCTGCTCGCCGCCGAAGAGGAGCTCGGCCCGGCGCTCGCCGACCACTGGCAGGACGTCTGCGCCGCCTTCCACGCCGACGACGCCCACCAGCTCTACGTCTCGCCCGGCGAGATCACCGCCGCGCTCGACGCGCGCGCGCGGGTCCGCCTCTCGTCGCACGACACCGACCAGCCGATCGAGTTTCGCGCCCAGGCCCCGGACCTCGCCGCGCGCTCGCTGAAGGAGGCCGAGCCCGAGCTGGAGAAGCTCGTGCGCTCCGGCTACCGGACGGTCGTCGCGTGGCCGCAGCGCTCCGAGGGCGAGCGCGCGGCGTACAACCTCGGCCGCCTGCAGGCGTCGTGGTTGGGGGAGGGCGATCCCGCCGGCGTCGAGAATCCGCTCAGGTTCGTCCACGTCAGGCTCCGAGACGGCTTCATCGCCGCAGGCCTGAAGCTCGCCGTCCTGCCCGAGCACCGCCTCTTCCGGCGCCGCCGCCAGGAGCGCACCGGCGGGCGCGACCACGCAGCGCGTCGAAGAGGCGCGCTCAGATCCTTCGCGGACCTCAGAACGGGCGACATCGTCGTTCACGAGGCCCACGGCATCGCGCGCTTCGCGGGCTTCGAGACGAAGACCGTCGCGGGCGTCACGCGCGACTACCTCTACCTCGAGTACCAGGGCGACGACCGCGTCTTCGTCCCGAGCGATCAGCTCGCGAAGATCAGCCGCTACGTCGGCGCGGGCGGCGCGCACCCGCCGCTGAGCAAGCTCGGCGGTCGCAGCTGGGAGCTCATGAAGACGCGCGCCCGCCGCGCGGCGCAGGAGCTCGCCGGCGAGCTGCTCAACCTCTACGCCGAGCGCCGCCGCCGCACCGGCCTGGCCTACCCGCCGGACTCCGACTGGCTGCGCGAGTTCGAAGCGAGCTTCCCCTATCAGGAAACCGCCGATCAGAAGGAGGCGATCGAGCTCGTCAAGGCCGACATGGAGTCCGAGCGCCCGATGGACCGCCTCATCTGCGGCGACGTCGGCTACGGCAAGACCGAGGTCGCGCTGCGCGCCGCCTTCAAGGCCGCCGACGCGGGCAAGCAGGTGCTCATGCTCGTCCCGACGACGATCCTCGCCCAGCAGCACTACGGCACGTTCGCGGAGCGCCTGAAGGACTACCCGTTCACGATCGAGCACGTCAGCCGCTTCCGCAGCACGGCCGCGCAGAAGCAGGCGATCGCAGGCTTTCAGAGCGGCGCCGTGGACATCCTCATCGGGACGCACCGGCTGTTGTCCAGAGACGTCCGCGCGAAGGACCTCGGGCTCATCATCGTCGACGAGGAGCAGCGCTTCGGCGTCAAGCAGAAGGAGCTGCTGCGCCAGCTCAAGCTGCGCGTCGACGTCATCTCGATGAGCGCGACGCCGATCCCGCGCACGCTGCAGATGTCGCTCGCCGGCCTCCGGGACATCTCGGTCATCGAGACGCCGCCCGAGGGCCGGCGCCCGGTCAAGACGTACGTCGGCGAGTACGACGAGGAGCTCGTCAAGCAGGCGCTCGTCCGCGAGCACGCCCGCGGCGGACAGGCGTTCTTCTTGCACAACCGCGTCGAGTCGATCGACGAGACGGCCGAGCGCCTGCGCGGCCTGTGCCCCGGGATCCGCTTCATCGTCGCCCACGGCCAGATGGAGGACAAGGTGCTGGAGGACCGGATGCTGAGCTTCCTACGCGGCGAGGCCGACGTCCTCGTGAGCACGAGCATCATCGAGTCCGGCATCGACATCCCGCAGGCGAACACGCTCGTCGTCGACCGGTCGGACGTCTTCGGCCTCTCGCAGCTCTACCAGATCCGCGGACGCGTCGGCCGCAGCCGCGAGCGCGCCTACGCGTACCTCCTGTATCCGAGCGCCGCCGCGCTGACGCAGGAGGCCGCGCACCGCCTCGCCGCGCTCAGCGACTACACCGAGCTCGGCGCCGGCTTCAAGATCGCGATGCGCGACCTCGAGCTGCGCGGCGCGGGCAACCTCCTCGGCGACGAGCAGTCCGGCCACGTCGCGGCGCTCGGCTTCGAGCTCTACATGCAGATGCTCGACGAGGCCGTGGCCGCCGCGGAGCAGGCGGCGGGGGAAGGCGCGGAAGAGATGGCCGAGCCCGTGCGGATGGACGTCAACGTCGACGCCTACGTCCCGGCCGACTACATCCCCTACGAGCAGGCGAAGATCGACGTGCACCGGCGGATCGCGGGCGCGGTCGACGTCGCCGACCTCGAGCTCTTGCGCGAGGAGCTCGACGACCGCTTCGGCGAGCTGCCGCAGCCGCTGTCGAACCTCATCGACCTGCAGCGCGCGCGGATCAAGCTCGGTCAGGCCGGCGCGACGAACGTGAGCTTCCGCGGCGGCCGCCTCGCCGTCACGCCGATCGAGCTCGACTCGGTGCGCGCCAAGAAGGTGCGCGCGCAGATCCCCGGCGCGCTGTACGAATCGGGCAAGAGCCAGCTCTCCGTGCGCGTGTCCGACGATCCGCTCCAGCGCTTCCCCGCGGTCGTGCGCGCGGCTGACATCCTGCTTGCTGTCACGCGCGAGGCCGCGTGATAGACGATGTGAAGAATCTCGTATGAAGCTCGTGTTACGTGCGTAGATCAGCGCGGTCATCAAGGTGCCTTCGCTACGATCACCGCATCGTGACCCGAATCTCTCGCTTGCTTCCGGCGCTTGGCGCCTTTTTTGTGGCTGCAGCCGCCCTCACCGCGTGCGGCGACTCCGTGCCCGGCAACGCCGTGGCCCGCGTCGACGACTCGTCGATCACCACCGCCGACTTCGATCGCTGGTTCGGGATCGCCGCCGCCAGCAACCCCGCGACCGCCGCCGGGAAGGCGAGCTACGACCCGCCGAACTACGTCAAGTGCGTCGCGAACAAGAAGAAGACCGCGCCGAAGCCCGCCAAGGGCCAGCCGGCCACGACCGATGCGCAGTACAAGACCCAGTGCAAGCAGGAGTACGAGGGCCTGCGCGACCAGGTGCTGCAGTTCCTCATCCTCCAGAAGTGGGTCGCCGGCGAGGCTGCCGACCAGGGCATCAAGGTCAGCGCCAAGGAGCAGACCGCCGCCTACGAGAAGGCCAAGAAGGACACGTTCCCGAAGGAAGCCGACTTCCAGAAGTTCCTCAAGCAGTCGGGCATGACGGAGGCCGACGCGAAGTTCCAGGTGGCCTTCAACACGATCTACGTGAAGCTCCGCGAGAAGGCGATCAAGGCGGCCGAGAAGGTCGACAACAAGGACATCGCGGCGTTCTACGCGAAGAACAAGAAGCGCTTCGCGCAGCCCGAGACGCGCGACCTGCGCGTCGTCCTCACGAAGACCAAGGCGAAGGCCGACGCTGCCAAGAAGGCGCTCGAGAACGGTGACTCGTGGAGCAAGGTCGCGAAGAAGTACTCGATCGACCAGGCGTCCAAGGGCAACGGCGGATCGCTGCTCGGCGTCGCGAAGGGCTCGCAGGAGAAGGCCTTCGACGACGCGCTGTTCGCGGCCGAGAAGGGCAAGCTCACCGGTCCCGTCAAGGTCCAGTTCGGCTACTACCTCTTCCAGGTGCAGAAGATCGTCGCGGCCAAGCAGCAGTCGCTGAAGGAGGCCACGCCGGCGATCAAGCAGGAGCTCATGGCGCAGAACCAGAAGAAGGCCGACGACAAGTTCAACAAGGACCTGCGCGAGAAGTGGAAGGCCAAGACGAACTGCCGCGACGGCTACGTCATGGATCAGTGCAAGAACGCGAAGCCGCCGAAGACGACGACGACCGCCGCGGGCGCCGCCGTCCAGCAGCCCCCGCCGCAAGCGCCGCCGCCGGCCCAGCCGTAGCCGCCTCGCTTCGCTCGCGCTCCGTCAGCAGCTCCGCGCCGTCCCGGCGCGGGGCGTGCGACGACTAGGCTTCGCGCCGCCATGACGACCCCTGCCGAGATCACCGAGGCGCTCGGGCGCCTCGATGCGCTCACGCGCCGCCTGCGCGTCGAGTGCCCGTGGGATCGCGAGCAGGACGAGCGCTCGATCGTCCCGCACACGGTCGAGGAGGCCTACGAGCTCGCCGACGCCGCGAACGCCGGCGACGACGCGAAGCTCCTCGACGAGCTGGGCGACGTGCTGTTTCAGGTGCACTTCCTGTCGCTGCTGCTCGAGGAGCGCGGCGCGGGCGACCTCGGCGCCGTCGCGGAGCACTGCCGCCAGAAGCTCATCCGCCGTCACCCGCATGTCTTCGGCGACGTGGAGGTCGCCAACGCCGGTGAGGTGCTCGCGAACTGGGACGAGATCAAGGCGACCGAGACGGGGCGCGAGCCGGGCATCTTCGGCGAGATCCCGGAGAACCTCCCGGCGCTGCTCTACGCGCGCAAGGTCCAGCGCCGCGCGGCGTCGGCCGGCCTGCTCGACCGCGCCCCCGAGCCTCCGCCGCCGGCGCGGCGAGCGGACGCCTTCGACGAGATCGGCGAGCGGCTGCTCGCCGTCGTCGACGACGCGCGCCGGCTGCGCGTCGATCCCGAGCTTGCCCTGCGCGCGGCTGCCCAGCGCCTCCGCGACCGACTCGACACCCCCCAAGGAGCCCCATGAGCCAGATCGAACGCGTCCATGCTCGCCAGATCCTCGACAGCCGCGGCAACCCCACGGTCGAGGTCGAGCTGGCGCTGCGCTCCGGCGCCACGGGCCGGGCGGCGGTCCCGTCGGGCGCGTCGACCGGCGAGTTCGAGGCCACGGAGCTGCGCGACGGCTACGCCGCCTGGGGCGGCAAAGGCGTCACGCGCGCCGTCGCGCACGTCAACGACGAGATCGCGGCGGCCATCGTCGGGCACGACGCGCTCGACCAGCTCGCGATCGACCGGACGCTGATCGAGCTGGACGGCACGCCGAACAAGGCGCGACTCGGGGCCAACGCCATCCTTGGCGTGTCACTCGCCAGCGCGCACGCGGCGGCGGCGCACGAGGGCCTGCCGTTGTGGCGGTACCTCGGGGGCGAGCAGGCGTCGATCCTGCCCGTGCCGATGATGAACGTCCTCAACGGCGGCGCGCACGCCGACAACAAGGTCGACTTCCAGGAGTTCATGGTCATGCCCGCGGGCGCGTCGTCGTTCGCCGAGTGCCTGCGGATGGGCACCGAGGTCTTCCACGCGCTGAAGCGGACGCTCCACGACGCGGGGCTCGGCACCGCCGGTGGCGACGAGGGCGGCTTCGCGCCGGACCTCGGCAGCAACGAGGAGGCGCTCGAGATGCTCGTCAAGGGGATCACGGCCGCCGGCTACGAGCCCGGGGAGGACGTCTTCATCGCGCTGGATCCGGCGACGAGCGAGATCTTCGCCGACGGCGCCTACGTCCTCGAGCACGAAGACCGCTCGCTGTCGCCGGCCGAGATGTCGGCCTACTGGGCCGACCTCAGCGCGCGCTACCCGATCGTCTCGATCGAGGACGGCATGGACGAGGAGGACTGGGACGGCTGGAAGGTCCTCACCGACGCGCTCGGCGGCGAGGTCCAGCTCGTCGGCGACGACCTCTTCGTCACGAACACCGAGCGGCTGAAGCGCGGCATCGAGGCAGGCGTCGCGAACTCGATCCTCGTGAAGGTCAACCAGATCGGCACGCTGACCGAGACGCTCGAGGCGATCGCGATGGCGAGGACCGCGGGCTACACGGCCGTCATGTCGCACCGCTCGGGCGAGACGGAGGACACGACGATCGCCGACCTCGCCGTCGCGACGGGCTGCGGGCAGATCAAGACCGGCGCCCCGTCGCGATCGGACCGCGTCGCGAAGTACAACCAGCTCCTGCGCATCGAGGAGGCGCTCGGAGCGGACGCGCAGTTCCTCGGGCGCAAGGTCCTGCGGGCGTAAGGCTGCAGGAGCAGGAGCGCGCCGCCGCGGAGCGAACCTGGGGTGGATGGCCAGGACGGCTCCACGGGTGCGCTGGGACAGGCTCGGGCGGATCGCGCTGCTCTTCGTCGGCGTGCTGCTCGTGGCGCTGTGGGTCAACCCGCTGCGCACGTACATCGCGACGTCGCGCGAGGCCGGCACGAAGCGCGCCGAGGTCGCCAAGCTCCAGCGCGAGCACACGGCCCTCGTGCGTCGCCAGGCGCAGCTGCGCCGCCCGAGCAGCGTCGAAGCCGAGGCGCGGCGCCTCGGCATGGTCCGCCCGACCGAGCGCGCCTATGCCGTGAAGGGGCTGCCCAGGGGCGAGTAGGGGCGTCGTGCCTTCACGGCAGAGGCGGTGACGGGCCTCCCCCGCGGCGAGTAGGCTCCCCTGTGGACGCCGGCAGCCCGCCGGGTACCCTGGCGGACCGTGGCGACGAGGTTCGAGATAGCGCTGGAGCAATGGCGCGAGGGAGAGCGGAGGATGGCCGGCGCGCCGCTCGAGCACCGACCCGCGCTGGAGGCCGTCGTCACCGCGATCGAGGCCGAGCTGCGTCGCCGCCTGGGCGGGACGTTCACGACCGACGAGCTTGCCGAGCTGTATGACCGCGGGACCGACTGGTGCACGGACCTGGCGGCCGACGTCGCCCCCGGCGCGCCGTGGGCCTGGGACGCGCGAACGGTCGCCGATGCGGCGTTTCTGAACTACCTGCGCGACGCGTGCGACTACGCGGGCGGTCGCCGCACGAGGCTGTAGACGCGCTGCCCGACCCGCGGTGCCGCGTGATCGGCGTGCGTCAGTCTTCGTCGGCGCCGGGGCCGGCGCGACGGATCACGATCTGGTCCTCTTCGATCGTGACCTCGACGGGCCGGTGGCCCGCCCAATGCTCGGCGTAGACGGGGTTGTCGGCGACGGCCGGGTCGAGCCACAGCCCGTAGCCCTCCTCGCCGTGGTCGAACGTCCCCTCAAGCCCGCTGGAGCCGGCGCGCGAGCGGCCGCGCCCCCCACGCCGGCCGCGGCGACGGGTCGCGGGCTTCGCCGGCGCGTCGTCGTCGTCCTCGTCGGTTTCGCCGGCCTCGGCGCGGCGCGCCTCCTCCTCTGCCTTGAGGCGCTCCTCCTCGGCCTTTCGCGCCTCCGCCGCCTCGAGCTCCGCGGCGACGAGCGCGTCGTCCTCGGCGCGCAGGTCGATCTCGTCGTCGAAGTCGATCTTCGGAGCCTCGCCGTTCTCGGCTTCGGCCGGAATCAGCTCGTTGTCGCGCTTGAACGTCTCGATCTGCTGGACGGTCGCCTCGAGCTGGTGGGCGATCCACGCATCGGTGCGGCCCTGACGAACCCAGCCGCGGATCTGATTGAGATGTGGTCGCAACGAGCGTCGAGCCATGCGCGCGAGACCTTACAAGAACGGGCCGGCGCACCACCGGGGGCCGGGAGTCCCGGGCGCTGCGTCCGGTTCGGTTGCCTTCTTGCAGGGAACATGATTGAGTGGCCTCGGCGACAAGGAAGGTGGCCGTACATGCTGGTTCTGACACGCAAGTCCAACCAAAGCATCATGATCGGGGACGAGATCGAGATCTCCGTCCTCTCGATCATGGGTGAGAAGGTCCGCATCGGGATCCAGGCTCCGCGAGACATCCCTGTCTTTCGCAAGGAGGTCTACCTGGAGATCCAGGCCGAGCGCGGCCAGGTCACCGTCACCCCGCAGGTCGAGGCGGCGCTGCGCAAGCTCAGCACGTAGGTCGATGGAGCGCGCGCGACGCGCGCCGGGCGGCTGCTAGCCCATGACGATGTAGAGCGTCTGGAACATCGCCACGGTCACGATGACCGCTGTCGCGATGAGCACGAGCACGAGCACGATGAACCGAGCCGTCCCGCGCTTGTGCGTCTGCTCCAGCCGGCGCTGCTGCGAGCGCATGACCGCCTTGCGACGCAGCGACTCCCGGCGGATCCGGTCGTCGTTGGTCTCCTCGTGAAACGCGCGTTCGAACTCCGCGAGGGACTGTCGCATTCGGGTTGCCATGCGTTACGCAGGGTAGCCCACTTCGAGGACGCTGTGGCGATCGCCTGGACGGCTCGGTCACCCTCGCGGTGGGCCGTCAGCCGCAGGCTCGGGGCGACCAGAGGCCGCGGCCGGACGACTGCGCCTCGCTAGCGCGCAGGCGCAGCAGCGTCGCGAAGCGGATGTTCGGAGCGATCTGCAGCGGCCGCGCGTAGCCGCCGCTGACGAGCAGCTCGTTGACGAGGCGCCCGTCGCCGAGCCAGAGGTACACGAGGGCGCGCCCGTAGCGATCGCGGGGCTCGACGCCGGGCGCGTAGCGCACGCGCCTTCCCGTGAGCAGGCGCTTCGAGAATGCGGACGCCCGGGGGCCGTAGCACTCGGCGCCGCCGAACACCTCGGGCGTGTCGATGCCGATGAGGCGACTGCGACCGAGCCCCGACAGCACGACGGTGTCGCCGTCGACCACCCGGGTCACGGTGGCTTCGCGCTCCCGGCCGCCCTGCGCCGCGTCGCGGTCGAGCAGGCCACCGCCGGCGGCCACGGCCGCGAGCACGAGCAGGACGATGACGAGGCGTGTGGCGATCCTGCGACGCTACGACACCGCTCGGCCCGGATCGCCCGCCTCCGCGATATTGGTGCAGATCCGCGCGCGTCCTGTGACGCGCGCTACGCGATCGTGACGTCCGGTGACAGGTAGACGTCCTGGATCGCGTGCAGCAGCTCGATGCCCTCGTCCAGCGGGCGCTGGAACGCCTTGCGCCCCGAGATGAGCCCGAGCCCGCCCGCGCGCTTGTTGATGACGGCCGTCCGCACCGCCTCCGCGAGGTCGCCGGCGCCCGACGATGCGCCGCCCGAGTTGATGAGCGGCGTGCGGCCCATGTAGCAGTTCGCCACCTGGTAGCGCGTGAGGTCGATCGGATGGTCGGTCGTGAGCTTCGAGTAGACGAGCTCGTGGGTCTTGCCGAACGAGCCCCCGTGGGCCTTCGCGACCGCGAGATAGCCGCCGTTTGCATCCGGCAGCTTCTGCTTGATGATGTCGGCCTCGAGCGTCACGCCGAGGTGGTTGGCCTGGCCCGTGAGGTCCGCGGCGGCGTGGTAGTCGACCCCGTCGACCTTGAAGTCGGGGTTGCGCAGGTAGCACCAGAGCACCGTGAACATCCCGAGCCTGTGCGCTTCCTCGAACGCGCGCGACACCTCGACGATCTGGCGGTCCGACTCGGCCGAGCCGTAGTAGATCGTCGCGCCGACACCCGCCGCACCGAGCTCGTGCGCCCGCTGCGTCGACGCGAACATGATCTGGTCGAACGTGTTCGGCGACGTCAGCAGCTCGTTGTGGTTGAGCTTGACGATGAGCGGGAAGCGGTGCGCCCACGAGCGGCTGATCGCGCCGAGCACGCCGAGCGTCGAGGCGAAGGCGTTGCAGCCGCCCTCGGCCGCGAGCCGGACGAGGTTGCCCGGATCGAAGTACAGCGGGTTGGGCGCGAAGCTCGCGGCCGCGGAGTGCTCGATGCCCTGGTCGACGGGCAGGATGCTCACGTGGCCGGTCCCGGCGAGGCGCCCGGAGCTCAGCAGCCACTGGAAGTTGCGCAGGACCGTCGACGAGCGGTCGGACTCGAGCATGACGCGATCGACGAAGTCCGGTCCCGGAAGATGGAGGTCCGCCGCGGAGATCGTCTCGCAGCGGTGTGTGAGGAGGTCTTCGGCGTCGTCTTTCCAGCACAGTGGGATCCGAAGCTTGGAATTCACGTGACTTGAAGTCGCGG
>JADMIO011276662.1_pt1 | contig 11276 bp, 12 predicted proteins | sample 8958161 | NCBI WGS metagenome assembly JADMIO01 (sample SAMN16585339, study PRJNA669376) | soil metagenome | isolation source: Crop rotation soil | place: USA: Cullars Rotation, Alabama | collected 2011 | reverse complement strand
GAACAGGCCCGCCGATCACCTGCCACCCTCATGGCCCTCCGCCCCTGGCGACGAGAGTCAAGCTTAGGACAAAAGCGGGCAGGCCCGCCACCGCTCAATCGCCTTGGATCAGGAGGCCGTCGCGGCCTGCGGCGGCGCCGCAAGCTGGGGATTGAGGCTGAGCACGTGGAGCAGGAAGGAACGCGGCCGCTTCATCAGCCGGGGCAGCTCCTCGACGCGCAGGCCAACGGTGCGGGCGAGCTCGGCGACGAAGTGGACGCAGTTGCGGTGATTGAGATTGTAGGAGGGCTGCGGGCGGTTGCGCCACGCCTCGACCACCGCCATCACCGCGCGGTAGCGCTCGTCCGAGAGGGTCAGCGCAAACTGGCGCGTGCTCCGCGCCATCTGGCGCTCGCCTTCGACCACGACTTCGCCCGAGACCGATCCCCACAGGATCGCGGGCGTCACCGAATGGGCGGTGAAGCCGTAGGTCGTGTTCACCTGCTCGCCGGTCGAATCGACAATGCCGTGGAGGGCGATGAAGGCGTGCGGGAAATTGTTGCCGCCGAGCTCGCGCGAATAGAAGGCGATCTCCACGGCGGCGTTTGCCGGCGCCTGGACGGCGAGGAAGAAGATGGCGAACAGCCAGAAGCGCAAGCCGGCCACCCGCATCATGCTCAGCGCAGGCCCCGCGCCTTGGACTTGGATCGGCGCGCGATCGCCTCGAAACGCCGCCTGCGCCCCAATGCAAAGGCTTCGAGGAGACCGAAAAGCACAAAGGGCGCGGCGCAGATCACGGCCGCCCAAAACCAATCGTCAGTCAAAGATCCACCCGCGCGACGAGATTCACGAACAGGTGTCCGATAAGCCGGGCCTTCGGCGCATTCAAGCCCCGGGGAACACTCGCGATCCGGCGCGCGAACCTGCCCGATGATTGAAGTTGAGGCCGGCGCTCCCTATGTGCGTCGGCCGCCCCCGACCATCTAGTTCGCGCCGAAATGTCGATGAGATCGCTGTTCAATTTCATGTCCCGCAATCGGCGGCAGGGCTTCGCCGTGCCGGACGGGATACGCGTCTACGCGATCGGCGACATACACGGCCGGCTCGACCTGCTCGATCGGCTGCTGGAGATGATCGACGAGGACGACGCGGCGCGAGACCCGGCACGCACCGAGCTCATCTTCCTTGGCGACCTCGTGGATCGCGGGCCCGATTCGGTGGGGGTGATCGAGCGCCTGATGGCGCTTCGGGAGACCCGGTCGGTGCGCTTCCTGATGGGCAATCACGAGGAGGTTTTCCTGCGCGCCGTCGAGGGCGATCTGCGCGCGCTGCGCTTTCTCGTCCGGATCGGCGGCCGCGAGACCCTGCTCAGCTACGGCATTTCCGACGAGGAATATCGCAGCGTCGACTATGACGGACTGCTCGCCCTGCTGCGCGAAAGGGTGCCGGACGCGCACGTCGCCTTCCTCTCGGCCTTCGAGACCTGGATAGAGGTGGGGGATTATCTGTTCGTCCATGCGGGGCTGAGGCCAGGGGTCGCGGTCGAGGACCAGAAGGCAAGCGACCTGTGCTGGATCCGCGAGGATTTCCTCACCCACAGGGAGAGCTTCGGCAAGATGGTGGTCCACGGCCACTCGATCACCGAGGATATAGACGAGCGCTCCAACCGGATCGGCATCGACACCGGCGCCTTCGCCAGCGGCCGCCTGACCGCGATCGGGCTCGAAGGCGACGAGCGCTGGTACCTGTCGACCTAGCCTCGTCCCTCGCCTAGCGCGCCGCGGGACCGAACGGCGGGACCGGCTGGCGCCCTTCCGCGTGCGCACGGCGAATCGTGCCGATCTCCGCTTCGAACGAAGCGATCCGGTTGCGCCAATTGGGATGGGTGGGGCTGCCGAGGAAATTGAGCCCCCTTTGCCCGAATCGCGTCCAGAAGCGGACCGCGGCCTCGGGATCGTAGCCGGCCCGATCGAGCAGGTAGATGCTGTAGCGGTCGGCCTCGATCTCGGTCTCGCGGATGCGCGCCGCGCTGCGCCCGAAATTGCCGAAGAAGCCGCGCGACACCCGCGCCGCATCCAGCCGAACCCGATGGCCGAGGATATTGTGGGCGAATTCGTGCGCGAGCACCGCCGCAAGCTCGGCATCGTCGGCGACATAGGCGGCGATCGCCGTGGTAACCTGCACATAGCGTCCGTCGGCTTCGGCATTGAGCCTGCCCGAGGGAATGAGCTGGAAGCGGGTCGCGCAGCCGGGCTCGGTCCCGACGTGCAGGGACAGGCGGTTGCCGGCGCGCCGAATCTCGATCTCCGCGCTGCCGTCGGCGAAGGCCGCATCGAGCATATCGAGGATCCGCGCCATTCGATCGAAGCTGCGCGTCCGGCCCGGATCGCCGTGCGGCAGGGCCTGGCCGTCGAGGCTGAGCAGGACGTCGTCGAGGTGCAGCCCGGCGTGCGCCGCCGGTCCCCCAGGAACGAGGGCGAGGACGCCGGGCCCGGCATCGAGGCCGAACGCCCGAATCGCCGCCGGACGGAAGCTCGCGCCATATTGCGAGAGGTCGTGGACCGCGAAGCCGGGAATATTCTCATGGGCCGTGCAGAGGTCGCGGCCCGCGGTCGCCAGGCGATAGCCGATCGTCGCGACTCGCTGGTCGAGCGCGCGCATCGCGAGCAGGGAGTTTTCGGCCGGCTGCTGCCCGCTCGCCCCAGCGGGCCCCAGCAGCACGGCGAGACCGCCGAGGAGGATCAGGAGAAAGGCGCGACTCATGACGGGCATCCGGGTTCGAAGGGGGGCCGGAACGCCGCCGCTAACCCGTTGGTAACCATCGGTCGTCATGAAGTTCAAATCCCGGCCTTCTGTGCCCAATGCTCGATACTGCCCGATCGGTGCAAATGGGCAACAGTGTCGTAAGGGTGCCGGAAAATGCGGCAAATTTGGGGTTGTCAACTATGTACCACTGTGGCACTGCCAAGCCGAACAGCTCAACAGGGAGTTCAAGATGAGTTTCAAGAAGGCATCCGTGGCCGCGGCGCTCGCGGTCTCCATGGCCAGCACGCCGGTTCTGGCGCAGACGGCTTCCTCGGCGGCTCCGCTGTCCGTCGCCGCGCGCAGCGGCGCGACGACCAGCGACGCCAACGAGCTTCGCGGGGGTTTCATCATCCCCGTGGTCGCGGTCATCGCGATCATCCTGGGCATTCTCGCGGCGACCGGTGGGCACGGCGATCGTCCGCACAGCCCCTGATCCTGCGATCACACGAAATAAATAGCGGCCTTCGGGCCGCTATTTTTTCATCTGCTCGCCATCCTCGAACACTTCAATCCCGCGCCGTCTGAACGGCCGCCAAGCCCAGCCCGCGACGCCATCTCTCTTGCGACTGACGCGAGTTTGTACCTAAAAGTGCCGCCTGGACTGAACCGTCGGCGGCAAACGGAGCCTCGTTAATTGGTACGCATCGCACCAAGGCACGCGCGGAAGTCGATTCAGCTTTGGATCCTTCTGATTTATCTGGTGCTGGTTTTCTTCTTGGGAGGTGGCGCCCGTCCCGACATTCAGTCGCTTGCCATTTTGCGGCCATTGGCCATCCTGGTCTGCTGCTTCGCAGGCTTCACGCTCGCCAAGCGCCACTTCGTTCAGAATCGCGTTTTCTTTGGCCTGGCCCTGGCAACGATCCTGTTGGTAGGCCTCCAGCTGATTCCGCTGCCGCCGCAATTGTGGGTCGCGCTTCCCGGACGGGAGATCATCGCGGAGATAGACCGCGCCGCCCAGCTCGAGGGCGTTTGGCGGCCGATCAGCATGGTGCCCCATACGACCTGGAATGCGTTTTATTCGCTTTTCGTGCCGCTGGCGGGGGCCTTGCTTGCCGTGCAGCTGAATAGGGACGAGCAATATCAGCTTCTTCCGGTCGTGATCTGCCTGGGCGTGCTTTCGGGAATGCTGGGCTTGCTGCAGATCGCCAGCGCGCAGGACGGCTCCCTTTATTTCTATCGCGTCACCAATAACGGCGCAGCAGTCGGCCTGTTCGCAAATCGCAATCATCAGGCGATTTTCCTGGCGTGCCTTTTCCCTATGCTGGCGATTTACGCGTCCGGAGGAACGAGCTCGATAGAGCGGGCGCGGGTTCGCGCCGCGTTCGCCGGCGCGGTCGGACTGGCGCTCGTGCCCTTGCTGTTGGTGACGGGGTCTCGCACCGGCCTGATGCTGGGCTTGATCGGGCTGCTTTCGGTCCCTTTCCTTTATCGCAGGCCGGCCGCCGTAGCTCTTCCTTCGCGGCGACGTCGCTTGGGGTGGGCCGTCGGCGCCATCGCCGGAAGCGGCGTGATAGCCCTAGCGCTGCTTGCGGTCCTGTTTGCCCGCGCCGAGGCATTCAACAGGCTGATGGATTCCGGAGCGCTCGAGGACACCCGCCTCGATTTCTGGACTCCGGTAGCGCACATGGCGTGGCAATATTTTCCTGCGGGCTCGGGGGTCGGCACCTTCGTAGAGGTATTCAAGCTCAACGAGCCCGGGCAGCTGCTTCAGACGACCTACCTGAACCACGCCCACAACGACTGGCTGGAGATCTGCCTGACCGGAGGCGTGTTCGCCATGCTGCTGCTGCTCGCCGCACTCGTCGCCTGGTTCTGGAAATCCTGGCATATCTGGCGCAGCGCGATTGCGGGCGGAGAGGAAGTGGGTTACGGCAGGCTGGCTTCGGTTCTCCTCCTCATGCTGGGCTTGGCAAGCTTCGCCGACTATCCTCTGCGCGTTCCGTCCTTGGCGTGCCTGGCGGCCATTCTTGCCGTCTGGCTGGAGCGCGCGCAGGCCCGTTCCGCGCACGCGGACTGACCGGAAACGGGTGGAATTCCAGCCAAGTCTCAGTTAGGCGACGAAGAAATGGTTCTTGAAGGAAAATCGTTGAGCATTCGAATTCTTGCCGCCGCGGCGACCTGCTGCCTGATGGCCGCTTGCGGCACGCCGCGGCTCGGGCCGGTCCAGACGTCCACGGGGCAGCTCTCATCGCGAGTCCAGGTCGTGAATGCATCCGAGCTGCCGCCGCCGGACGGGATCCCCGCCGGCTCCAATCGCACCAGGCCTTACCTTATCGGCCCTTTCGATACGCTCACGATCGACGTCTACGGAATCGAAGAGCTGAGCAGGCGAGAGGTCAGGGCTGACGCTGCGGGGCGCATTTCTTTTCCGTTGGTGGGCACGATCGATGCTGCCGGTAAAACCACGGAAGAGGTGGCAAGCGAAATCACCGAGCAACTCCGCCGCCGCTACATTCGCAACCCCCAGGTTACCGTCAATCTGAAAGAAACCGTCAGCCGCGTCATAACGGTTGACGGAGAGGTCCGGGAGCCCGGCCTTTATCCCGTAATCGGCAGAATGACGCTGATGCGCGCGGTCGCCACGGCGAAGGGGCTGGGGGACCTCGCTCGACCGGAGACGGTCGTGATATTTCGGACGGTCAATGGCCAGCGGATGGCGGCGCTCTACAATTTGAGGGCGATCCGCCAAGGCGTGTACGACGACCCCGACGTCTATGCGGATGATGTCGTGATTGTGGGGGATTCGCAGGCTCGCCGCCTATTCAGGGATGTCCTGCAAGTGGTCCCGCTCCTTTCAACCCCTCTGATCCTACTTCTGCAGCGGAATTAGGCGGTTTCCCGCCAATCGAGAAAGTAAAGATGTTACAAATTGTTAAAGGTGGCGACATGCCCGAAGCTGGTCTTATGGTTATGCCGGAAAGTCGCCTTCAGGGGGCATCAGCGCCGACGCCCATCCTGCTTCAATATTGGCATACGCTGCTGCGCTGGAAGTGGGTCATTCTCGGCATCATTGTCGCCACAATGGCCATCGGGTTCATTGTGACCTTGCTGACCACGCCGGTGTACACGGCCACGGCGCGGATCGAAATCAGTCGCGAGCAGCAGAACGTCACGAGCGTTCAAGGGCTGGAGTCTCCCCAGGCCAGCCGCGACGACGAATTCTATCAAACGCAATATTCCCTGCTTGCCGCGCGGTCGCTTGCGGAACGTGTCGCCCGCGCGCTCAACCTGGGAGCGAATGACGCATTTTTCGCTGCGCATGGAGTCAAGCTGGACGGGAATGCCCTTTTTGGAGACGCGAGCCATCGAGCCACATTGAGCCCCGCCGAACGCCAGCGGCGCGAGCGGCTAGCGGTGGGACTGTTGCTCAAGCACGTCACCATAAACCCGATCACCCGTTCGCGGCTCGTGGATGTCAGATATACGACCGCGTCGCCTACCCTGTCCTCGAGCATCGCAAATGCCTGGGTGCAGCAATTCATCGCCGCCAGCCAGGACCGGCGCTTCGCTTCGACGGCTGACGCGCGCAGGTTCCTCGAAGGCCGGCTCGCCGATCTGGGGACGCGTCTCGAGGCGTCCGAACGGGCCGTGGTCCAATATGCGGCCGCCAACAATATCGTCACCCTCAGCCGGATCTCGGGTCCGGACGGAAGGACGGAAGTCGACCGTACCTTGGTTTCGTCGGACCTGCAGGCGCTCAACACGTCCCTGGCGCAGGCCACCGCGGATCGGATCGCGGCCCAAAGCCGTGTCGGCTCCTCCGGCGCCGCCTCGCCGGAAGCGCTGTCAAATCCCACGATCGCCGGACTTCGCCAGAGGCGGGCGGAAGCGGCGGCGGAATATGCCAGACTCCTGGTGCAATTCGAGCCCGCCTATCCGCCAGCTCAGGCGCTGCAAAGGCAGGTGCAGGCGCTCGACGCCAGCATTGCTCGAGAAGAGGCTCGCGTATCGTCAAGCAGAGGCCGCGAATATCAGGAAGCCGCGCGCAGGGAAGCCACCTTGCGGCAGCAGGTGAACGAGCTCACCAACAGGCTCACGCAGCAGCGGCGCGACACGATCCAATATAATATCTACCAGCGCGAAGCCGAGACGAACCGCCAACTCTACGACAGCCTCCTCCAGCGCTACAAGGAAATCGGCGTTGCCGGCGTTTCGTTGAGCAATATCGCGGTCGTGGATCCGGCCGGTGTCCCGGATGCGCCCTCTTCCCCGAATCTGATGCTCAACCTGGCGCTCGCGTTCGTTGCCGGCATCGGCTTTTCGTTCCTGACCGTCCTCGCACTCGAGCAAATCGACGAAGGATTGCGCGAACCGGGGCAGGTATCGACATTGCTTGGCCTGCCTTTGCTCGGGACCGTGCCGGACCTGACGAGCGGCGAGCCGGTGGATGCCCTGTCGGACGCGAAGTCGGCGCTGTCGGAAGCCTATCTGAGCATCCAGTCCAGCTTGGCCTTCTCGACGGAGCACGGCTTCCCACGGACGCTGATGATGACCAGCTCCCGCCCCGCCGAGGGAAAATCGACCTCGGCGCTGGGACTTGCCACCGTGCTCAGCCGCACTGGCAAGAAGGTGCTCCTGGTCGACGCCGACATGCGTTCCCCGTCCGCACACCATTTCTTCGGACTTTCCAACGATCTGGGGCTGAGCAATTTCCTCGCCGGCGACGACGCCTGGCGCGCGATGGTGCGGCAAACCGATCTTCGCGGCCTGCAATTCATGTGCGCCGGACCGACCCCGCCCAACGCCGCCGAATTGCTGAGCGGTGACCGGATGTCGGCGCTGATCCAGGAATTGGAGGGCGAGTTCGATAACGTCATCCTCGACAGTCCTCCGATCCTGGGCCTGGCCGATGCGCCGTTGCTCGCACGAGCTGTGGAGGGCTGCGCCTTCATCGTCGAAGCCGAGGGCGTCCCCGTTCGCGGGCTTCGGTCCGCGCTCGCGCGCCTTCAGCAGGCGCAGGCGCGGATCTACGGCGTCGTCGTAACCAGGCTCAACGACAAGCGCATGGGCTACGGCTACGGCTACGGCTATGGCTATGGCTATGGCAAGTCCGAGCAGAGCTAGGAGGCCGGGGCGGTCGGACCGGCCCCTTGGTCTGGCCCGGATCGACTGGGGCCGGGCACTCCCGCGCGCGGCGCTGCTGCTCGTATCCATCGTCGCCGCCTGTGCCGCGTTCCTCTCCGCGCTGCAGGAAGTGGCGCGCGACCGGAATCCGGTCCTGGTCGAAAGCTTCACCGGGGATCCGGTCGCTGCGTTGGCCGCGTTTACCGGAGACCTCGCCGGCAATCCGAGGCGGATAGCGGACGCGGAAGCGGCCAGGCTGGCACGCGAAGCGTTGAACAGCGACCCGCTAAACCCTTTGCCTTTGCGTATTCTCGCGATGCGGGCAGCAGCGACGGGAGATATTGCGGGCTCCACCGCCTTTGCGCACCTCGCCGAGCGTGTGACGAGGCGCGACCTGCCGACGCAGCTCATGCTTATCGAATATGCGGTGCAGCGCAACGATATCGGCCAGGCGCTGGTTCATTACGACATCGCGTTGCGCGCCAGCGATCAGGCCCGATCCGTCCTTTTTCCGATCCTGAGCTCGGCGATTTCGCACGCCGACATCCGCGATGCCCTCATTCCCTACGTCCGCATGAGAGCCAATTGGATCGCCGAATTCCTGCAGTTCGCAATGCGGGACGGCGCGTCCGGGCCGGCCAAGACCGCCTCGCTGCTGATAAGGGCCGGGGTGGGAGGCCAATCCGACCTCATGAACCCCGTCGCCCCGATCCTTCTCGGCTTGCTCGTCGACCGCCGCGAGTTCGATATGTCGCGACAATTGCTGCTGCAACTGTCTCCCGGCACGGCCGGCTTGTTGCAGGATATGGCCTTTACGGCGCAGACGACGAACAGCCAATTCGGCCCCTTCGCCTGGGTCGCCGCCGCCGGCGACTCCGCGATGGGCGCGTCGTTCGAGGGCCAGGCCGGAAGCGACCGTCGCGTCGCCCATGTTTTTGCCAATTCGGGCGAAAGGGGCGTCGCGCTGCGCCGCGTCACCGCCCTGGCACCGGGCCAGTATCTGCATGACGAAACGCGGTCGCTGAACGCCGGCGACGACACGTCACGCGCCCATTGGGAAATGAAGTGCCTCGGGAATGCGCCTTCGGAACCGATCTGGCGCGAGGCCCCCGATCGCGCTGACAATAGTTCCGTGCAAGCCGCCGGCCCTCTCGTGCCCGGCGGATGTCCCTACCAGCTGCTCGAGCTCCAGGTGGTCGCCGGCGAGAATCCGCAAGGCCTCGAGCTCGTCATCGAGAATTTTCGACTGACGCGGCGGCACTAGCTCGTGTGCCGCTCGGTGTCCCCGTTCCCGGCGGAGCTCGAACAGCTCCTGGCCGGTGACCGGCCAGGACCAGTGCATCCTAGCAGCTGCTCAGCTCGACATCGGACAAACGAACCGAAACGCGCTGGCGCTGGCCCATGAAGTCCAGCAGGAGCCAGACGCGGCGTTCGGAGGGCACGCTTTGCACGTGGGCCAGAAACGCCGCAAACGGGCCGGACTTGATCCGGACCTGGTCGCCGCGCTGGACCGCGGGCAGTTGAATCACGCCGCTGTCATCGCAGCGGGACTTGAGCAGCGCAATGAGGTCGTTCGACACCTTCGACGGACCATCGTCGCCGAAGGTCACGAGCCGTTGCACGCCCAGCGTGTTCCCGACCGCTCTCCACTGCGGTTGCCGCGAATCGGCCCGCACGAACAGGTAGCCGGGGAAAAGAGCCTGGAATTCCTGGCGGAACCGGGACCTGCTCCGCGTCGTCCGAGCGCTCTTCGGCAGGAAGGTCTCGAAACCCTGACGCAGCAAATTCTCCTCAGCAATGCGTTCGCCGTTGCGCTTGAGCTGCGCGAGATACCATGCCGTGTCGTTCGGGCGCGCGTCCATAATCCGTCTTCTGTTCAACCGTGAACGCTCCAATAGCGCCAACTGCCCCCAAATCAATGGCCGATGCCGTCGCTCGCCACATGCACCGCATCGGGACGGGCCCTTCTCCCGAATTTCGGCAGAAACAGCTTTCCAATCCGACGGGCGATCGGTATGCGTTCACGCGCGAACATGGATCTTCGTCCTGACTTCGCCGAGCAACGATCCCGGCTGACCGCGTCGCGGCCAGTCGTGCGGTAGCCATACACGCCCAACCGATGACCGAGAGACAAGAAAGCTTCCGCGAGGAGGTGAGATTCAAAGTGCTGCGCATGCTGGAGAGACGCCCGGACTGCAGCCAGCGCGATCTTTCCGAGGCGCTCGGCGTCAGCCTGGGCGGGGTGAATTATTGCCTGAAGGCACTCACGCAGAAGGGCTTTGTGAAGGTCTCTAATTTTCGCCAGTCCAACAACAAGCTCCGCTACGCCTATGTGCTGACCCCGACCGGCATCGCGGAAAAGGCGCAGCTGATGAGACGCTTCCTGCAGCGCAAGATGAATGAATACGAGGTCATCAAGGCCGAGATAGACGCCTTGATCGGGGACGGCGCCGTCCTGTCCGATACGCCGCGCGATGAAGTGGATTAGATAATGCGCCTTTTCATCACGGGGACGGCAGGGTTCATCGGCTTCCATCTGGCCAGGCTATTGCTCGAGGAAGGCGCTTCCGTTCACGGCTATGATGGCCTGACCGATTATTACGATGTCGAGCTGAAGCGGCGGCGGCACGCCATTCTCGCCGAAAACAGCCAGTTCGGCGCGACCGTGGGTAGGCTCGAGGACGATTCGGCGCTCCAGGCCGCGGTCGACGCATTCGCCCCCGATGCGATCGTACACTTGGCCGCCCAGGCCGGGGTCAGGCACAGCCTCGAGAATCCGCGGGCCTATATCGACAGCAACATTGTTGGGACGTTCAACGTCCTGGAAGCAGCGCGCCAGCGCGGAGTCGCCCATCTGCTGATGGCATCCACATCGTCGGTGTACGGCGCCAATGAAGACATGCCGTTTGTCGAGACCGAGAAGGCCGACACCCAATTGACCACCTATGCGGCGACCAAGAAGGCGAACGAGTCGATGGCCCACGCCTATGCGCATTTGTGGGCGATTCCGACGACGATGTTCCGCTTCTTCACGGTCTACGGGCCTTGGGGAAGGCCCGACATGGCGCTCTTCAAGTTCGTCGACGCCATTCTCAACGACCGGCCGATCGACGTCTACAATCATGGGGCGATGTGGCGGGACTTCACCTATGTCGGGGATCTCGTGCGGGCCATTCGGCTGCTAATCGACGTCCCCCCGGACCGGCCCGCCGCAGCCGAAGCGATCGCGCCTGGAGACAGCCTGAGTCCCGCGGCGCCGTTCCGCATCGTCAACATCGGAAATTCGGAGAAGGTGCGGCTGCTCGACTTCATCGAGGCGATCGAGGCGGCGCTCGGCCGGGAGGCCCGGCGCAATCCGATGCCGATGCAATTGCTTTCCAGCACATTGGGATCCTAAGCTTAGAATTCCACGTGGACAAGTTGTCGCG
>JADMIO011837326.1_pt1 | contig 11277 bp, 7 predicted proteins | sample 8958161 | NCBI WGS metagenome assembly JADMIO01 (sample SAMN16585339, study PRJNA669376) | soil metagenome | isolation source: Crop rotation soil | place: USA: Cullars Rotation, Alabama | collected 2011 | reverse complement strand
GGGCTCAGTCCCGACGATCCGTCGCTTGAACCCTTCTATGCAATGGCCGAGCGGCTGGATGTGCCCGTTGGCATTCACATGGGCTATGGAGCTCCCGGCGGTCCGTACTGGATATATCCAAAATACCGCGCTGCATTGGGCAACCCGTTGCTGCTGGAAGATTTGCTTGTGCGACACCCCAAGATGCGGCTGTACGTCATGCATGCGGGCATGCCGATGGTCGACGAGATCATCATGCTGATGAACGCGCATCCGCAGGTGTTTGTCGACATCTCGGCAGACAACTGGGGCGTGCCGCGTGAAGAGTTTCACGGGATACTGAAGCGGTTGGTTCAAGCTGGCTACGGAAAGCGAATCATGTTCGGCAGCGACCAAATGGTGTGGCCGGATTCGATACCGATCGCCATCGCTAGCATAATTGATGCTAAATTCCTAACGCCAGCACAGAAGCGGGACATCCTCTACAATAATGCGGCGCGTTTCTTGCGCTTAACGCCTGCGCAAATTGCTCGCCACCACGCCCATTGAATGTCCGCTTTACCGAAAGCGTTAGCGGTACGGTCCCAGTCTACTTCTGACTGCTACTGCAAATCGGACAAATCAAAATGCCCGGTTCTTATTTCTGTCCCAATTGGTTCATGCCCAAAAACAGCATCAATCGGCTGGTCGGAGCGCACCGGACGAGATGAAAGTGCGAACTGGAAAGTCGCAGCCTGCAGAGACAAAGTGCCGTACCTACCTAGTCTGACCCAAAACGCACCTGCAGTGCCCCAACAGCTCACCCGGCCGCGCCAACTAAAGGCACTCTTATTCGCTACATGAAAAAAGGTTCATCAGGCTCCGCCAGATGAAGCTGCCGTAGTGCTGTCGAAGGCAGTAACCTCACCGAGCTGCGCAAGGGCGGGAATAAGAAAGCGCGTTAGCGATGGGAGTTCACATGAGAAGCGTTTCTTGTGGGATGATTGCATTGCTTGCCGCCACCTCGACGATATCGGCCGCGCCCAGTGGGCGGGGACATATGGCCGTCCATCCGGGCCCTGCTGCGGTGCGGGAATTTGCATTGACGGCGCTGCAGCATCTGAAGGGACCGGCACAACGGCCGTTTCTGCAACTGCTGATGTCGCTGCCGCCCGCAAAACAGGTGGGCGTGACGATTTCCACCAAGGCGACGAAGAACATGTCTTGCTCCGGCGGTGTTTGCACGCCGACCGCTGCGGTCGCTGTGCTGAATGTCAGTCAACTCGCCGGCATGCTTGCAAATCAGAGTGTCACCGTTGGCACCTCCGCACAGGCGCCGGACATTTTCGTCAGCGCGCCGTTCAGCTGGGCAAGCGCCAACGGGCTGACACTGCAAGCCGTCGGCAACATCGCCGTCAACAAGGCGGTGTCAGATTCCGGGCCTGCCCCGCTCACCATTACCTACAACGCCAATGGCGCCGGCGGCATGCTCTCGTTCGGCGACAAAGGCCACATCAGTTTCCTAAGCACCGGCAATGCACTCACCATCAACGGGCAAGGCTACATTCTCGCCAACAACATCCAGACATTGGCCCAGCTCATCGCCCGCAATCCATCTGGCCACTTCGCACTCTCTGCAAACTACAACGCCAGGCAGGATGGCAAATACACACATTCGCCGATTCAGACGGTGCTCCAAGGGGCCTTGAAAGGTCTCGGCAATATGATTTCCAATTTGCATGTGGAAAGCAGTGGCGAAGGCAGCAATGGCGGCGTGATTGTGGAAACAGGACCGGGCGCCGAGATTGATTATCTGCATGTTCAGCATGCGCACATCAATTTCAATCCATTCGCGGCGGCTTGTGTTGGTGGAATTGTGGGCATCAACAACGGTACCCTAACCGGTGTTTCGTTCAGCGGAACGGTCCTAGCGTTGAGTATGGGCGATTATGCGGAGGCCGGCGGAATTGCCTGCGAAAACACGGGTACAATCAGCACTGTGACGGCATCGGGGTCGGTCAATGCGACCAGCACCGTCGAGTTTGCCCGGGCGGGAGGGATCGCCGGCTCGAGTGGAGGATCGGTCGATCTCTCAAGTGCATCAAGTTCGGTTTCCGCGGAAGGAAACGGGAGCGACCAAGGCGATTGCAGCATCGCCGCTGGCGGCCTCTACGGCTATGATTTGGGTGCGACAGCCGCAAGCTCGCTTGCGACCGGCGATGTGACGGCCAAGGACATCACAATCAACAATGCCTGTGCTGGCGGTCTCATCGGCGCCTCAAGCGGTCAGATTGTGAACTCTTCTGCGACCGGCTCCGCCACCGCCTATGCCGGATCCAACGCTGGTTGGATGGCGGGCGGCCTTGTTGGACTGGCGTTCGAAGGCACAATCCAGAGTTCCTCGGCGACGGGAGCCGCGTCGGCAGACAATGCTGGTGGTCTGGTTGGCGCAAACCTTGCCAACGTTGACGGTTCTACCGCCACTGGGGTGGTTTCCGGGCCAAGCGGCGCCTACGTTGGTGGCTTCTTGGGCTATTGGCAGAGCTACCAGGGAAGCACTGTCACGAATTCCAAATCCTATGGCACTGTCACAAACGGCGGCGGCGGTTTGATTGGCGGCTTCGTTGGAGCCGACGCGACTTCGGGCAACTTCTCCAACGATGGCTGGTGCACGACGTCGAGTGGGATCACCGATCCGAGTCAGGGTGCTGGCAATATCCCCAACGATCCAGGCATCGCATCGTTCACCTGCTGAGTGCATTCTGGTCAATCCGCCGGACTTCAAACGTCCTCCACACGCCTGAGGACTTGCGCATCGGACGAGATTCGAACTCGCGGCCCTCGCCGAAGATTGCGGCCAAATTCTTCTGAGCCAAGAGCAGTCATAACCGGTGGATCATCGACAGTGCAGTGCTAACTCAAGATGCAGATGCACTGCGTCATCGATCAGAGCATTCGGAGGATCACGCTCCCCGAAATGGATGACTACCGCTCCACCTACTCGGCGCTTGCAGCAGAAATCGCCGTTAGGGTATTTGTTAGGGCAGAATTACACTGACGTAAAATTATGATGTAATATCAGCTATTTACACTCGCATATGGCGGACAGGGAGGGATTTGAACCCATTCGCCAATGACCGGACGATTCGAATTTTCTTTCGCGCCTGGAAAGCAATCTCAGCGCCAAAAAAATTGCGCACACTGATCCCACTGGGGGCAATGGCCAGCCGACACACCAATAAGAAATCCCTGGCCTGCGCGTCGATCATGGACTCCGGGATGGTGCGTGTCTCAGCGGTACACGACCAAAGCGGTTGCTAGCCGGTAGCTAGATAGCCATGGGCTGCCCAAAAAGCTCAATGAATTCGACGATTATCCAATCTGCGGCACCACACGCTGCCTGTGGGGGTCCGACCGCCCTGCCCCACGATCGGCGAGCATATCACGCTGAACCTTCGTCACGTCACATCCCCTCTCAGTTGTCATTGGCAACTTTGAATCTGACGCGGCCCGCCTTTGCCAACGCAGCGGCGTACATCGCCTTGGTATTGTCTTTTTGAACGATGCAGACCTTGATCTCGTGCGGTGTCGGCCCATGCCGGCACGAGTGAACGAGATCTCCGGCGACAACATCCGTGCACTTGGCATAGGCATGCAGAAAGGGCTTTGGGGAAATGGCGTTTACGCCACCACTGATCCTCGACCTGTGAAACCCGTGCAAATCGCTCAGTCGAAAGGTCGCTTTCCGCCAGTCACTCCATTGGCGTCGTACAACGATGCACTCCTCCGCAGCGTGACTTCGATGAATTTCGGCGGTTAACATCTGCGACTCCCTCTAAGCACTGTTCAACAGGCGGGACGCGTCACGCTACGCATCACGCCACGCCAACTGCTGTGCGCGACTTTCAACCTGAATGCTCGGCGCCGGCGGCAGGTCAGCGATTTCGCGCAAATCAGCCTCTAAGTCCGGATCGAGCTTGCCATGTGCCATGCGGTCCAACAGCTTGTGCAGCAGCCGGGCACCAACGGCCGCCGCCGGAGAGTACGAGACCTCCACCCCGTTTTTGTCGTTGAAAAGTTTGAGATGGCGTCCGAGTTGATCGAGAACCGGCACTTTTGGGATGAGCTTGAGCCGCGTACGCACCACCGGGGCAGACCCATCGCCGGCGTTACACGTTCCGATGGTATCGACAGTTACTTCCGATACCGCCGCCCATTGATCTTCCGTAAGGGTGGCAAGTTGGACACGGGCCGCTCCATCCGGCCCGATCGAGATGTAGTCGCGCATATTGGCGAATGCGATCCGCGCCTGTTCCGTGAGCACCCGCTCCTTGCGCTAACCGACGCCATCGCTGCTAAGCAAATCGTTGGCTGGCTGTCCGACGAACCGATGATTTACGACAAGCTCACGCCGCTCGAATACCTCGAATTCGTATCGGGCTTGTGGCACGTCGAGTCGGCAGTTGCGGAACATCGCGCGCGTGAGTTGTTGCACTGGCTCGATCTGGACGAAGTCGCCGGCGAGCGGTGCGAACATTTCTCACGCGGCATGCGGCAGAAAGTGGCGTTGGTCGGCGCGTTGCTGCACGAGCCTCGCCTGATCATCCTGGATGAGCCGCTCACGGGCCTCGACGCCGGCAGCGCACGCCTCGTTAAGTCCGTGCTGACCGACCGCGTAGCGAAAGGCAGCACGGTCATCATGACGACGCACATCCTGGAGATTGCGGAACGCATGGCGGATCGCATCGGCGTGATTTCGGGCGGACGCCTCATCGCCGAAGGCACGCTGGCTGAACTACGGCAAAGCCTGGGTGCGAGCGATACGAGCCTGGAAGACATGTTTCTCGCCATCGTCGAAAGCGACAAGTCCGAAACATGAGTAAGCCCGGCAGCCTTGCTTGGTTCGCCCACCATGAAGCGCGGCTCGCATGGCGTGATGCGCTGTCCATGATGACAGCCGGCCGGCGCGACCGCGAACGGCTTGTCGTGGTTTTCGTCGTCATATTCGCCGGTGTGATGCATGCGGTGGCGTATATGGCGCTCGGGCGGGTGGGAAAGTCGGGACTGCATCCCGATGTGCCAACGCTTATCGCCATCACCGCGGGACTCCTCTTATCCGGTGCAGCCATGCTGTCCCAGGCCATGGAGAATGTGACGCGGACGTTTTACACGCGCTCCGACCTCGAATTAATCCTAAGCTCGCCCACGTCCGCAGATCGTTTGTTCGCAGTCCGCATCGGCGCTATCGGCCTCGCGGTCAGCGTGATGTCGCGTGTTCGTCGGACCGTTCATAGACATTCTGGCGTGGCGCGCCGGTGCGCGCTGGCTGGCTGCTTACGGCGTGATTGCCGCCGTGTCGCTGGTGGCAACAGCATTGGCGGTGGTGTTGACCGCCACACTGTTTCGAACCATCGGACCAAAGCGTACGCGACTCGCAGCCCAGATCGTGGCTGCCGGGATCGGCGGCGTGTTCATCATCGGTTTGCAGGTCGCGGCCATGTTTTCCACCGGAACGCTGTCGCGTCTCGCGTTCCTGCGATCGCCTTATGTGCTGGCTCATGCACCAGGACTCACGGCATTGTTCTGGTGGCCGGCGCGCGCCGCGTTCGGCGAAAGCATTGCCTTGGGCGCCGTTCTGATCGCGAGCCTTGGCGTGTTCGCGATCGTCACGCGATTCTATGCACCGCGCTTCGCCGGCTATGTCCTTTCTGCAGCCAGTATCTCTCGAAACCTAACAAACCGGAATACCAGCGCCGAGCGGGCCTTTCGGGTTCAAGCCATCGGTGCAGCGCTGCGGCGAAAGGAACGGCTTCTTCTGTTACGTGATCCTTGGTTGATGTCGCAGTCGCTTATGCAGCTGCTGTACCTACTGCCACCGACATTGCTGTTGTGGCGCAGTGTTACGTTCGGCGGCAACGCCGGTGCGATACTGGTGCCTGTGCTGATCATGGCGGCCGGACAGCTGGCCGGCGGCCTCGCCTGGCTGACGATTTCCGGAGAAGACGCGCCGGACCTGGTATTGACCGCTCCCCTCGCCCGCTCCCGGTTGCTGCTCGCGAAAATCGAAGCGGTCATCGGTTGTATCGCCGTTGTGTTCGCACCGTTTTTGCTCGCTTTGCTTCTGTACGCGCCTGTCCTTGCGATTGTCACTGCCGCGGGCGTAGCCGCAGCGGCGACATCAGCGAGCTTAATTCAGCTTTGGTTTCGCAGCCAAGCCAAGCGGAACCAGTTTCGCCGCCGCCACACGTCATCGCGCATTGCGACCTTCTCGGAAGCATTCTCCTCGATCATGTGGGCAGCGACAGGCGCGGTCGCCGCGGCTGGCAGTTGGCTGGCGGTGGTCGTCGCGCTGCTGGCCGTCAGTCTATTGGCAAGCGTAAGACTGCTCGCTCCGACGCAGGCTTAGCGATCGCTGGAGCAGCCATGCGACACACGGTGAGCCACCCGGCCGGAGCCTGTTAGCGTTCACGGGTTCCTACGGGTCCGCCAATGAGCGGTGCAGTAAACCCGATTGCGAAGGTCGCCTTAGACCGTGAAGACACTGTCATCTTCACACTGGCGCCATGCCGCAGCGGGTAGACAGACGAGCCAACCATTAGTCGCACAAATGGCGGGTCCCGGCCAGCCGGCAAGGATGCGCTCGATATGGTTCTGCGCCACCTGGCCTTCCGCAAGGAAGCGAAGAGCCCGGCAAGATTGTTCTTTCACCCGACGTTCTCTGAATGGGCGCCGATGCGGCAAACATCCCAGAACGGTACTGTGCGCGGGTGGCGATGGCGATACGGTTCCAATTATTGATCTGCACAGCCACAAGAATGAGCCAAGCGATCTCGTCTTCGCTGAAATGTGGCTTGAGACTCTTGAATGCCTCCTGGGATGCGCCGCTATCAGCGATGAGGGTGAGCTCTTCTGTCCACTCGAGAGCAACTCGCTCCTTGTCCGAATAAAGCGGCGACTCCTGCCAGGCGCCGAGCGACGTCATGCGCTCGGGCTTTTCGCCGTGCTGCAACCCATCGGATGCCCCTCGTGCCGCGCGGCCCTTCTGCCTTAAGATGGCGGCGCGCAAATGGTCGAATCCAATAGGACGCACGCGGTGCAGCACCTCGTCGAAGCCGTCCGGTCCAAAAAGCTTGACCGTATCGCCATTGGCTATGGCGTAGGCGCCTGGGCGGCCGTCCAAGCGGCGTCGATTGCCGCTCCCGCTTTCGCGTGGCCCCAATGGGCGATGCCGTTGGCCATAACGGCCGCACTCATTGGACTGCCAGCGGTGCTCCTTGGCGGCTGGGCGGTCGGTGTGAAACGTCAAGCGGGGCGGCTGCTAAAGCCATCACAGCCTGATTTTCAGGTCTTCGTCCTCTTGGCCCTGCTGCTTGTTGCGACAGCCGCGGTGTTGTTGTCGACCATCTGGCCCAAGCTATCGGCCAGCCGGCCAGCTGCCAGTGAGCCGGCAATGGCGCCAGCCAATTCGGTTGCCGTGCTTCCGTTTGTAAATCTCAGCGGCGATCCCGCCAAAGAATACTTTTCGGACGGGATTTCCGAGGAGTTGTTGAATCATTTGGCCAACACGCCCGAGCTGCGCGTAGCGGCGCGCACATCGTCGTTCGCATTCAAAGGCCGCAGGACCGCTTTCCCGACCATCGCACGATCGCTGCATGTGCGCGCCATCCTCGAAGGAAGTGTGCGGGAGGCAGGGACCAGGGTTCGGGTGCAAGCTGAACTCGTGAACGGTGCCGACGGCTTTCAACTGTGGTCTCACAGTTATGACCGCGAGCTGACAAACGTTCTCACCCTGCAGGATGAAATCGCCCGCGCCGTCGCCTCCAGCCTGGCTGCCAAACTCGTGCGGCAGTTTTCGATTCGTCCGCGCAAAATCGATCCCGAGGCTTACCGGCTATATCTCTTGGGCAAGTCCTATGTCATGCGCGGCAACAAGGACGACCTCAGGACCGCCATATCTCTCTTGAAGAAAGTGGCTGACCGCGCCCCTTCCTTCGCTGACGGCCTCGCCATGCTGGGCGATGCCGAAATGCTGCTCGCATACAATTACAGCGACGCCGCTTCCCTGCGGGACGCTGAGCAAGTGCTGCGCAAAGCGCTCAGCATCGATCCTAAAAACGTGTCCGCGCTCAAGGCTCTGGTGGACCTGAGCACAGTGACCTGGCGCTGGAACGATGTCCTGAAATATTTCCATATGCTCGTCACGGTTAGCCCAAATAGCTATGACGGCTTGATCAGCCGCTCTGGCGTCGCCGATGCATTCGGCTACGTGGAAGAGTCCTCACGAGCCGACCAAGCCGCAAGTCAGCTCAATCCACTCTCCCTTGCCAGCAAGTTCAATGTCGCGGCCGGTCTGCAATGGCAGCGAAAATATGCTGCCGCCGCCGCCGCGGTTCAGGAAGCACTCGTTCTAAGCCCAACCGATCCCGACACACGGAGTCTGGAGTGCATGATCGAAGTTGGCCGCCATCACCTCGCGAAAGCGCGACAGTTGGTTGCGCTGCTGCCCAAGGAAGGCGGCGACCAAAATCGCCTGGGATGTACATTCCAGCTTACTCTGGCCGAAGGACATCGCGACCGCGCGAAAGCTATGGTCGATGCGGCCGCGTCCGACGCGCAGAAGAACGGCGGGAGCAACACCGACATCGCAGATTCCTATTTGAAAGTCGGCGACTACGCTAGCGCCGCGCGCTGGTATGAACGTGCATACGATGCTCGCGAACGTGCGATGTTGAATGCCCCGCGTCTCGCGCCACCCGAGCGGCGATCGTTTTTTCAAACACGGGAATGGCTCGCGCTATGGCACCGGCCTCCGATTGAGCAATGGAGTGCAGCACGAGTGAAGGCGGGGGAGATCCTTCGCCGGCTCCGTTAGCTGTCGTCTAATGCGGGGAAATCGAAAACAGTGGCGACAGCGGCTGGTGCGGCGCTCGCGTAGCTGGGCGGCGAGACAGGATGGTTGTCTCCCGGTCGATTTGCGCCACCACGCAATCCCCCGCTGGACAATCCCGCGCCGCCACGTAGCCTTGGGTCTCAAGCTCGATATTGACGCAGTGCCACGGCGCTGTCTCGCGCCGCACAGGCCGTACATCATCGGCCCACAGGGATGCCGTCGCCAAGCTGTCGGCAGCGGGCGCGCCCAACAGCACTTCGATGTCATGTTTGGCAGCGGCGGACAGCCGGGAAAGCGGCGATGCGCGCGACAATGTGATGGCCTTCCACGCCCCACGTCGTCGCGCGATTTGGCACAAGCGCCAGCAACAGCGCGGCACAACACACCAGCCTGTCATTTACGTTAGCCATCGCCGAAACAGTCGATCATCAAACGGTTGGCGCGCCAAATGTTGGTGAACCGCGATTCCGGTCATGTTTTAAGTGGTTTGTTGTCCGCAACGCCGTCAGCATATCACGCGCCTGCTGACAGTGTAGTTGACCGCTATTGCACTATCGCACCAAACGTCTCTTGGCCGTTTGGCGGTTTTGCCGCCGCCAGTTTCGCCGGCACCACATTGCGCGCGTCGCGCTTCAGGCGGTCCACAGTTTCCCTGCATCCATCCGGCCAGCGAATTTCGGCTTGCGGTATTCATAGGGGTCATCTCACGGCCGCGTGAAAACCAGTCACATGCCGGCGAGTTCCCGTCCCCATTCGGCCGGTCGCGCGGCCACTCAATTGCACAGCCGCAATCTACGACCGGCGAGTTTGGTCAGTTGTCTAAGTCAGCGGGGTTTGGGCCGACAGGAACGGCGGCATAGATCCGGTCACGCGCGATGGCGAAGCATTCGGGCAAGTGCGCCAGATACCACGGCCGGGCGGTAAAATAGCCCGGTTTTCTACGATAGCCCTCTGTCTGTCACCCCATCAGCGGGGTCGCTTGCGACCCACGCGTTCCAGTAGTCGTCTCGGCCTGTCACTTCGGCAGGCTCACGCAGATTTTAACTGCAGCCAGCCAACACTTTTCAGATGATCCCGTAAATACGGTTCGGAGAGGTTGAATTGGGAATGCTTCTCTGCGGTCACCGTAAGAGACAAGAGCGTGTCGTTCATCACCGTGCCTATGCAAATCTTCACGCGCATCGGCTAGTGGCGGTGCATAGCGAGCTTTCCGATACGACACGACAAGACGCGGTTTGATGCTGGGTTATGGGCAATGAGCGGATCAATCCGGAAGGGGAAAGGTCGCGACATCCTCGAACTGAACAGTTGACAAGAAGACCCCGCTGTCAGTTTCGCGGTGTCGAACATGACCACCACCTAGACCTGAACGAGCGTATTTACCGGCGCATTCGGCAACTCATCATAACAGGATTCTTGAAGTCCGGCGCACGGCTGGCCTCCTCGCGAAACCTTGCCCTGACATTGAAGGCATCGCGCAATTCTGTCGTGACAGCCACCGAACGCTTGGTGGCTGATGGCTTTCTCCAGGCCAAGCGCCGCAGCGGCCTGTACGTATCCTATTCTGGTCCCATTGCTCCGACCGCGAATGAAGCCAAGGTTGATCTAAACCCGGGATTCCTTCCGTTCGCGTTGGACGCATCGCCCGTAGACCTATTTCCGAAGCCGCTGTGGGCACAATTGCAGTCGCGACGATGGAGGAGCATGCCCGATCGGTGGCTTGACGGGAATGCGGGGAAGGACATTGGTATTCTCCGGCAAGCCATCGCGTCGCACTTGGCAACCCAGCGTGGCCTGCTGTGCTCTCCCGAGCGGATCTTTGTCTCGACTAGCAGCATGGCACTTCTCGATTTGACTATCCGCTGCCTCGGCGCTCGTGGCCGGCCGATCTGGGTCGAGGACCCGGGTTCGGATTTCTGTTGGGACGTCCTACGCGCCAATGATATGGACCTTGTCCCGGTCTGCCTCGACCTTTCCGGATTTGCCATCGCAAAGGCGCGACAAGTCAGCCCTGATACCGCGATAGCGCTGGTCACGCCTTCGCTTCAATTCCCGAGCGGCATAACGATGTCGCTGGAACGCCGGCAGGAACTTGCAGATTGGGCTCGAGCGTCCAACGGCTGGATCCTTGAAGACGATTTCGATTGGCAGCATTCCCCAGCAGACCTCGCGCCGATTGCTGCGCTATGTCCCTCTCGTGTCATCTATTTTGACAGCTTCAATCACGCAATGTTTCCTGCTCTGGGAGTGGCGTTCGCTGTCTTGCCGGACGAGCTCATAGATAGGTTTCGATCGCTGGGGCCTCTGCTCGATCGCACAGGGTGCGCGCCACATCAGATCGTATTGACTGACTTTATTGAGGGCGGACATTTCGAACGCCACCTAGACCGCTTGAGATCGGCGGCGCTTGAGCGGCGCGATGGGGAAAG
>JADMIO011426310.1_pt1 | contig 11277 bp, 10 predicted proteins | sample 8958161 | NCBI WGS metagenome assembly JADMIO01 (sample SAMN16585339, study PRJNA669376) | soil metagenome | isolation source: Crop rotation soil | place: USA: Cullars Rotation, Alabama | collected 2011 | reverse complement strand
CGTGATCGGCTTCCGGATGCTAGCCCCCGACCGCGTCGAAGGTCCCGTCGACGCAGGCCGCCTGTCCGTCACCCGATCCGTGACCGACGCCCCAGGTTGTTCCCGGTAGTTCGCGGTACGGCGTGCCCGAACTGTATGCCCGGCGGGCCGTTCAGGGGAATGGCCGAGACGTCCCGAAGTGCCCCGGTCGTTTGGTCGGGCGCAGCGGCGCACCACCCCGGGACGTGCGTACCAGGTGCCGCGATGCACCACCCCAGCCGTGTCCGCGTACCCTTCGGGCGTGTCCCGAACGCCTCTGCCGCGACGTCTGACGCTGCTCGCGTGGCTGGCCATCGCGACCGCCGTGTTCGCCTCCTGCTCGGGTGGCTCGCCGGATGTGAGCTTCGATCCGAGCTCGGCATGCACGACCGACGGCCGGTTTCCGGGCGCCTATCCGAGCCTCGAGGCGCGCGTCCCGACGGCGTTCGAAGGGCGCGGTCCCGACTCCCTGGACTCCGGCCGGAATTGCACCGCGGCCGAGCTCGGCACGCTTGCCCAGCACGGGATCCATGAGGTCCGCTACGCGGGCGGGACATGGAACCTCGGCTCGAACGCAGGCGTGACGCTCGCCGTCTTCACGGGCGACGGGTTGACCGCCGAGTGGCTCGGCGAGTGGTATGAGGCGACCGCCCGGCAGGCTACGAATACGCGAGACATCACGCCGACTCGTCCGATGATCGCCGGCCATCAGACCTACCGGCTCGACACATCGAACAACGACTCGGATCAAACGGTGATCACGCTGGATGCTCCCGACGCCGGCACGGTCTACGTCGTCGTGGCCGCCGACGCCGGCGAGCAGCGGACGCTGGATGGGGTCGCGGCCTTCAAATGAGCGGCGCGGGGACCGCCCGCCACCCGGTGCTAGCATCGCCCCCATGACCGACTGGTCGAAGCGACGGCGCGAATGGGAGGAGCAGCGCCTCGCCGCGGCCCTCGATCGATCGCCCGAGCGCCAGCCGCGGTTCTCGACGATCAGCGACGTCGACGTCGAGCGGCTGTACGGACCGTGGGCCTGGGAGCAGACGACCGGCCCGGATCGGGAGCCGGCCGGAGGCGGCGGCCCAACCAGGGTGGACCACCGGGGCGACGCGCTGGCCACGGGACGCTGGGACCGCTTCGAGCCAGAGCGCGACATCGGCTTTCCCGGCGAGGCGCCGTACACCCGGGGCATCCATCCGACCGGCTACCGCGGCCGCCTGTGGACGATGCGGATGTTCGCCGGTTTCGGTGCCGCAGAAGACACGAACGCCCGGTTCAAGCAGCTCCTCGCCGCCGGGCAGACCGGCCTGTCGATCGCGTACGACATGCCGACCCTCTACGGCTACGACACCGACTCGCCGGAGGCCGAGGGGGAGTTCGGGACGTGCGGGGTGGCGGTCAGCTCGCTGTCCGATATGGAGGTCCTCCTGGACGGGCTTCCCCTGGATCGGATCTCGACGTCGATGACGATCAACTCGCCCGCCGCCCCGATCTGGGCGATGTACATCGCGGCAGCCGAGAAGCGAGGCGTGCCCCGCGCGGCCCTGGAGGGCACGACCCAGAACGACATCCTCAAGGAGTTCGTCGCCCAGAAGGAATACCTCTTCCCGCCCGAGCCTTCGATGCGCCTGGTGACGGACACGATCGAGTTCGGGACGCTCGAGCTGCCACGCTGGAACACGATCTCGATCAGCGGCTACCACATTCGGGAGGCCGGCTCGACCGCCGTCCAGGAGCTCGCCTTCACGATCGCCGACGGGATGGCGTACACCGAGGCGGCGCTCGCCCGAGGGCTCAGGGTCGACGACTTCGCTCCGCGGCTGTCCTTCTTCTTCAACAGCCACAACGACTTCTTCGAGGAGATCGCGAAGTTCCGGGCGGCTCGCCGGATTTGGTGGAAGCTCATGACCGAGCGCTATCGGGCCGAGAACGAGCGATCGACGTGGATGCGCTTCCACACCCAGACCGCCGGCGTGTCCCTGACGGCCCAGCAACCGCTCAACAACCTGACGAGGGTCGCGATCCAGGCCCTGGCGGCCGTGCTCGGTGGGACGCAGTCGCTGCACACCGACGCGTACGACGAGGCATGGGCGGTGCCCTCGGCCGAGGCCGCGCTGCTTGCCCTCCGCCAGCAGCAGATCATCGCCGACGAGACCGGCGTGGCGAACACCGTCGACCCGCTTGGCGGCTCATGGTTCGTCGAGTCGCTGACGAACCAGACCGAGCGGGCGGTCTGGCGCTATCTCGACGAGATCGATCGGCGGGGAGGGATGGTCAAGGCGATCACGGAGGGCTATCCGCAGCGCGAGATCGCCGACGCCGCGTATCGATTCCAGCGCGAGCTCGACGCCGGGGAGCGGTCGATCATCGGCGTGAACCGCTACGCCGACCCGGAGGAGGCGCTCGAGATCCCGCTCCTCGAGGTGTCAGAAGCGTCGCTCCGGGCCCAGTTGTCGCGGCTGGAGCGAACACGCCGGGAGCGCGACGGAGAGTCCGTTGCCGCCGCCCTTCGCGGTCTGCGCGACGCGGCCCGCCGGCCCGGCACGACCGACACGAACCTCATGCCGCATTTCCTCGCGTGTGCCAACGCCTACGCGACGCTCGCCGAACAGTGCGCGGTCCTGCGCGAGGTCTTCGGCGAATACCGCGAGCCGGTCGCGGTCTGATGCCCTTCGCGAGCGCCAGGGCTGCTCGGCCGTGATGTACCTCAACGCGCTCGAGTTCCTCGACGAGGAGCGCGAGGCATGGCGACCGTTCGAAGCGCTGGCCGACCTGCCCGACGACCGGCTCGGAGCCTCCGCTCCCGATGCCCATGACTGGTCCGCGCGAGACCTCATGGCTCACCTCCTCGCCTGGCAGGAAGTGGCCCTGGCCGTCGCCCGCGAGCTGGCCGTCGGCGAGACGAGCCAGGCCAAGGCCGCCGCCGATTCGGATTGGGAATCGCGCGGCGGGGGCGTCATCAATGCCGAGATCCAGGCTCGATATCGCCAGCTCTCGGTCGATGAGCTCAAGCAGCGCTTTCGATCGGTGCCCGGCGAGCTGCGCGGGACGCTGACGGTGGTGCCCGAGACCCGATGGGTGAAGAACTCCGACCACCTGCGGTTCTTCATGGACGAAACGGTCGACCACTACGCCGAACACGAGGCCGATCTGGCGGCGATCCTCGCGGTCGCGGCGCCGTCGTGAGCGAGGCGACCGCCTCCTCTCTTCAGGGGCTCACCCAGGCGACCGTGGCGGAGCTCACCGATGTCGCGGCGGCAGGTAGCTCGATGGCCATGGAGTGGAGTCGCGCGGGGATCGCGTTCGCGGCGATCGACGGCGACGCATTGGAGGTCCGTCTTGCCGCGCCGGTGGCGCGTGCCGCACTCCGAACGCCGGATACCCAGCCATCGGACCGCGGAACCGAGTGGGTCCGGTTCACTCCAGCGGCGCTGGATCAATACGCCGTGGACCGCGCCACTGCCTGGGTCCAGAGCGCCTGGCGAAACGCCGGCGCATAGAACGACCCCGGCCTTGCGCAAGACCGGGGTCGTCGGTCGGCAGCTGTCGGGGCCGCCGGGGGTTGGCGCGCTGCGCTTCGCGCCGTGGCCGGTTCGCGCCTGACCGGCCGTCAGGTGGTCCGTCGGCCGGAGACCGACGGGTGCGTCCTACGAGGCGTTCGCCTTGGGTGCCGAGTACTGATGCAGCCCGAACTGCGACTCGAGCTGCTCGAGCGGGCGGAACCCGACGACGCCCGTGGGCTGGGCGCCGGGTCGGAAGAATGCGACGGTCGGGATGCTCATGATGTTGAACATGCGTGAGAGTCCCGGGTTGGCGTCGACGTCGACCTTGACCACATCGACCGAACCCTCGTACTTCTCGGCGAGCTTCTCGAGCTCAGGGGCGACCATCTTGCACGGCCCGCACCAGGCCGCCCAGAAGTCGACGACCGTGGGCTTGTCGTTCTTGAGCACGAGCTCTTCGAACGTCGCGTCGGTCGCGTGCTTGATGTCCACCATCGTGGATCTGTCCTTTCTCCCGCTGGGGCGGGTCGACGGCCCTAGCGGGCGAGCGTCTGAATAAGTCGATAGGCCTCGAGGACACGGGCGTCCGCGAGGCGGTAATAGACGATGTTGCCGTGGCGTCGGGTGCTGACAAGACCCGCGGTCCTGAGCACGGCGAGATGCTGGCTCATGTTCGGGATCTGACAGCCGACCCGGCTCGAGAGGTCACCCACCGACATCTCCCCGGCGGCCAACGACTCGAGGACGCACAGCCTCTTTGGGTCGGCGAGCGCTCGTCCGATTGCGGCGAACCGCTGGCGGTCGAGATCGCTCGACACCTGCGCGTCAATCACGAACGGATTCTGTCACTGATTGCGCAAATACGCAAGTACCAACTGGCGTCCGTGTCGCAGTGAGGCAACGCGATCGGGTCAGAACACCGGTCGAACGAGCCCAAGCTCCACAGTGATCGCGTCCCGTTCGGCGCGTTCGACTTCGGTCATCGATCGGAGATCCTCGAGGACGGTCAGCGCCCGCGCGACCCAGAACGGGGACCGAATCGCGCGATACCGCGCGGCAATCTCGCGGACGAGGGCAGGACCGTCGATCGTCGGCCAACCGGCCGCCGCGGGGAGTGCCACAGCCGTCGCGTCGATCCGCACGGCATGAAGAAGCAATGATCCGATCTGGACGTCGGACCGGTCGGCGGACGGTGGTGCGGCTACCGCAGCCTCGATCGCCTCGCGGACCCAATCGTGCCGCCCGGCCGTGACCCAGGCGTCCAGGATCGCGTCGACCGAGGCGGTGAATTCGAACCCACCCTGGTCGAGGATCTGCGGGAATGCCGGCCTGATGTGCTCGACGTCGGGGACTGCGGCTGAATCGCCGGTCGCGATCCACAGGTCCGCAGCCGCGTGCAACACTCGGCCGTAGGGCGAATCCGGAAGTCGGTCGCCGAATGACTCGAACCAGTGACGCGCTCGTTCGAGGACGGTCAGATCGCTACGCAGCGACGCCATCGGCAGCAGGCTGGCAAGGCTCCTGACCGCGATGCGGGCGTAGCCGTGACGTTCGGCAAGGTCGAGGCCGATGAGCCCCGCCTCGATGCCCCTCGCCCAGTCACCGCCGCCGAGGTGTGACTCGCAGAGCGCGTGATCGACCCAGCCCAGTCGTTCGGTCAGGCCGTGGGCGATGGCGACCTCACGCGTGCCGAGAAGGATCGCCACGGCCTCGCGAGGAGCCTCACTCATCCGATAGGCGGATTCCATGATGCTCGCGCTGACCTCGGTGGCGAAGTCCTGGCGCGCCGACGCGAGCTCGCGGATCGCTTTCCAATCGGCATCGCTCGCAAGCCCGGCCTCGCTCCGCGCCCCGGCCAATTCCCGCCGCGCCGCGTACGCGTATTCGTCGTCCCCGGCCGCCTCCGCCGCCGACACGGCGCGTTCGGCGGCAGCGACCCAGGGCAGTGCGTCGTTCGTTTCCCCTGAGAGACCGCGCGATGCGGACACCTGCAACCGGATCGCGTCGAGGTCAATGGCATCGCGATTTCCGCCCTTCACGGCCGTCGTGCCCATCTCGGCGAGTGCACGCTCGCTCAGCTTCCACGACTCGACGAACTGCAGTTGCTCGTATCGCAGCGTTGCGAGCGCATCGGCGCCGCGGGCGAAGACCCCGCGCCAGGGTCCTCCCTGGCCGTCGCTCTTTGCGTCACGCGCCCGCCGTGCTGCCTGGAGCCCCTGCTCGAACGAGGTCGCGGCCTCCTCGACGCCGCCGATCGTGACCAGTGACCGGCCGAGCTCGATGGCGCGCCTGGCACGATCGAGGTCCGAGCTCGGCGCGGTCAACTCGAGCGCTCGACGGAAGAAGCTTGCCGCGGCGGCACTCGCGGCTGACCGCTGGGCGACGTCACCGGCCCGTTCGAGCCAAGTAGCGGCGAGCGGTGCGCACTCCTCGCGGCTGAGGCCCGGTGCGATCTGTCCTGCGAGGGCGGGCGCGACATCCAGGGCCGACGCGTAGTGGTCGCCGATCGTCCCGGCGACCAGGTCGAGACGATCTCTGGCCGCTTCCTCGAGCCAGTGCGCCAGTCGGACGTGGAGGTCGGCGCGCTCGGCGCGCGCGAGACTCGCGTAGCCCGCGTCGCGGAGCAGCGCGTGGCGGTACGCAAAGGCGGGTCCCGTCTCCGGGTCGGGCAACGGGCCGCTCACGAGGGCGCGGCGGAGGAGCGAATCGAGGGCGGCGTCGACCTCCGGAACGCCCAGCGGCTCCAATGCCGCGCGCGGGAACCGACGGCCCGCGACCGACCCCCGCCTGGCCGCGGTGCGGGCCGCCGGCGGCAGGTCGTCGAGCTGGGACGCGTAGATCGCATGGACGCTGGCGGGGAGGGCCACGTCCTCCTCCGGAGTGGCGAGGCGCCATCCGTCGCCATCGGGGATGAGCGTCCCGACGCCGACCCAGGTGCGCAGGAGCTCTTCGATGAAGAGGCAATTGCCGTCCGACCGTTCCGCGATCCGGGCAGCGAGCGATGACGGCAGACAGTTGCCGACGAGGGAGTCGATCAGCTCCGTGGCATTCGATGCTTCGAGGGTGCCGAGGTGGAGGAGCTCGTGGCCGGTTGCACGCCCCGCCGATGCCCAGTCGGGCGGCGCGTCGAGGAACGAGGGCCGGGCCGTTGAGCAGACGAGCCGCGGTGCCCCATGGCCGAGCAGGGCCTCGCCCAGGAACCCGAGGAGGTCCGGACCGGCCCAGTGGATGTCCTCGAGGATCCAGATTTGTATCCTGCCAGCGGCCAGGGCGTCAAAGGCCTCGAGCCAGGCGGCGAAGAGCGCCGATCGATCGGTCTCGCCCGTGGTGCCCGCGCCGTTCAGTGTCCATTCCAGCGTGTCGGCGAGGACGTCTGCCCGTGGGGAGAGAACACCAGAGGCGATCAGTCGGTCGGGAAGGCGGAGGCGTGCTTCCCCCTCGCCCACGGCCTGGCTGAGCAGCGAACGGACAGCGTCGTACGGTCCGATCACCTCGGGCCGCAGCCTCGCTCGCCAGACCGCCATCGTCGGATCGCCAGACACGCGACTGGCGAACTCGTCGACGAGACGGGTTTTTCCGACGCCCGGCGGGGCGACAACGGTGATCGCACGTCGGCCACCGTCCTCGCGGACGTCGGCAACTGCTCCGTCCAGGCGCATGAGCTCCGGCTCCCGGCCGATGATCGGCGCTCGAAGACTTCCCATCGCGAGCTCACGCGAGCGTTCCGGCCGTTCCGCGACGACCTCCCATACGGGCACGAGCTCCCGCTTGCCCTTGAGCGCGATCGGGTCCAGTGCCCGCAATTCGAGCGCATCGGCGATCGCGAATGCCGTGTTCCGGTCGACGAGCACGGTCCCGGGCCGTGCCGCGGACTGCAGTCGCGACGCGGTGTTCACCGAGTCCCCGCTGATTCGCCCGGCGTCCGGTCCCTCGACCACGTGGACGACCTCGCCCGTTGTCGCCCCCACACGGACTCTCAGCTCTTCGTCCAGTCCGAGCCGGGTGCCGATCGCGCTCAGGCCGGCGATCAGCGCCAGTCCGCCGCGGACCGCGCGTTCGGCATCGCCGTCGAGCGAGCGCGGGACCCCGAACACGGCCATTGCCGCATCGCCGATGAACTTCTCGAGACGACCCCCATAGCGGCCGAGCGTTTCGCGAACGAGCCCGAAGTAGGCGTCCTGGATGGTGGCGACGTCTTCGGCGTCGAGTCGCTCGCCGAGCGTGGTGAAGCCGACGAGATCCGCAAACAGGACCGTCACGACCCGCCGCTCGCTCGCCGCCGACACGTCGGGTTGCTGGCTGGTCGCCATCGGCGAACTGTACGTCGGCGGCCACACCGTGAAACGGGCGATGGCGCGACCCACGATGCTGCCGGCAGTGCCGCCGTGAGCCGTGCCGCGACGCGACTACCGAATGTCGATCGTGCCGACCATCCCATACGCCTCGTGGCCGGGCAGATGGCAGATGTAGTACTCGGAGCCGGCCGTCGCGAAGGTGACCGTGGTTTCGACCGTCGAGAGCGCGGGGATCGACAGCTCGGTCGGTCGAGCGCCGTGTCGGAGCTCTGTGCCGACCCGATGAATCTGCTGAACCACGGCATTGCCCTCGATCCACTCATGATCGATCGGATCGTCGTTGTGGATGACGAAATGGACCGGCCGGCCGACCGGGACCGAGAGCGAAGACGGGTCGTAGTGGCTGTAGTGGATCCGGATCTCGATCGTCATGGGTCCGCCCGGATCGGCCGAAGCCGATGGCCGCAGAGCGACGCCGGCCGTGATCAGGAGGATCGCCGCGGCAAGCCCACCGGCCGCGACGATCCTTCCACGGGACCTGCTCATTCCTGCTGGGCGCCCGCCGGCCGATGTCGCATGAGCCAGCCGATGAACACCACGCCGGCCAGGATCACGAGAAGGCCCGGGATCCAGGCAACGATGGCCGCCGGATCGCGAATCCCGATCGAGAAGTCCGACGCCGCCGCGCCGAGGCCGAGGCCGGCCGCGACCGCCGATGGTCGTCCTCGACCGCTGGCATCCACGGCAAGGTCGTACGTCAGCGTCGGAGCCGAGACGTCGATGCCGATCTTCATCAGCCAGGCGCTCGACGGCACCCAGTCCATGCCCTTGTCGGCACGCAGGTCGTCGAGCAGCGATCCGCTCGCCGCCTGGTCGTAGTCGATCCGGAGGCCACGGTTGACGGGGTTCGGGAGGAGTGCCGGTCGCCGGTCGGTCATGAGGTAGACGTCGGCAGAGACCTGCTCACCCGCGAGCTTGCCGAGACCGAGGATCCGCAACGGGACCCAGGGGTTGTCGGTCGGGATCGTGATGTGGACCGGCGTCCCATCGCCGATCTGCTGTCCGCGCGCCTTGGCCGCGTCGGCATCGAAGCTGGCAGCCATGAAGATCGGGCTGCGCGACGCGTAGAAGTCGAGGACCTCGGGTGCGTCGGGTGGGAGACGGAAGCCGTGGTCGGTTGCCCAAGCGCCAACGTCGGCGCCCCCGCCCTTCAGGACGGTGATGTCGAGGGCATCGACCTTCGTCTGGAGGATCACTTCGGCTCCGGATGCCGAGGCCGCCGGCACGCCGAAGTCGGCAGCGAATAGCTCCTGTGGCGTCGTCTCGCGAACGAGGCGCTGGAGCGTCCAGTCGCCACCGCGCTCGACGGACGTGGGGATGCCGGGAAGCGGAATGATGCTCCCGAACTTGCCGCCACCGCCGGCGAACTGGAATGCCGTCACGTAGTGCTCGATGCCGTCGTGGTAGCCGGCAAACGTGGTCGTCCGCAGGAGGTTCACTGCGCCATTCGGCCCGATGAGTCCGCCGCAGGCGAGCGTCGGACCAGCCACCGCGAAGACGGTGAGGATGGCGGCCGCCAGGGCTGCCGTGAGTCGTCGCATCGCTCTCTCCCTGGGTCCTGCCCCGTGTCGTTCTGGGAAGTGATCCCGCTCCCGGCGGGACCGCTGTCGGTGGCGGCAAGACTCCGCCTGGCGGCCGACGGTTCCCATCCGAAGCCGACGGGAACCGCCCGCGGTGAGGTGGCGTCTGGCGACCGGCCCGACGGCGCAGGAGCAAGGCGCCGGCACGGGACCTGCGGATCCCGGAGCGCCGGTGTCCGCCCAGGAAGCCGGGAGCTCATGACTTCCGGAGGGAGGTGCTGCCATGCGCCGAGCACCGTTCTTCGCCGTGCTCGCCATCGCCGGAGTCGCGGGACAGGCATGTGCGTCAGCCGCCACGTATGCCCCCGGGGGAAACGAGGGCGGTCCTGTTCCCCCGATCGAAGAGCACCATCAGCCGACCTATCCGCCGATCCAGCCACGAGAGCCTCAGCCGACTCCGTACGACGGGGTGACGTTCCAGGATCCGGGGGTCAATCCGGCGGTCGATCCCCGGCGGGACGAGAACTCGACCTTCGCGCTCGATGTGGACACGGCCTCGTACACGGTCGTCCGACGGTTCGTGCACGACGGCAATCGGCCGGACCCGGCAAGCGTCCGCGTCGAGGAGTTCGTCAACTACTTCGCCCAGGGCTACCAGGCCCCGGAGGAGGGGACGTTCGGCATCACCGTCGACGGCAGTCCGACCCCCTTCCTGAACCGCGGCGAGGTCCTCATGCGGGTCGGCATCAAGGCCCGCGAGGTCGGCCGTCGCGAGCGGCCACCGGCGTCGCTGACGTTCGTGATCGACGTCTCTGGTTCGATGGCCAGAGAGGAGCGCCTCGGGCTCGTCAAGCAGGCGCTTCGGCTGCTGGTCGACAACCTGCGGCCGAAGGACACTGTCGCGGTCGTCGTCTTCGGATCGGATGCTCGGATCGTGCTGGGTCCCACGACGGTCCGCGATCGTGAGCTCATCTTTTCGGCGATCGACCGCCTCGAGCCCGAGGGCTCGACCAACGCCGAGGCGGGTCTGCGGCTCGGCTACCAGGTCGCCCGCGAGAACCTCATCGAAGGCGGCATCAATCGTGTCGTGCTCGCCTCGGACGGAGTGGCGAACGTCGGACTGACCGATCCGGACGAGATCCTCGGCGCCATCCGATCAGATGCCCAATCCGGGATTCAGCTCGTATCGGTGGGCGTGGGGATGGGCAACTACAACGATGCCCTCATGGAGCGGCTCGCCGACCAGGGCGACGGCTTCTATGCCTACGTCGACACGATCGACGAGGCGCGGCGCCTGTTCGTCGAAGACCTGACGTCGACGATCGAGAGCGTGGCGCTCGACGCGAAGGTCCAGGTCGAGTTCGACCCGACAGCGGTCGAGTCGTACCGGCTGATCGGTTTCGAGAACCGGGCGGTCGCCGACCAGGACTTCCGCAACGGCAGGGTGAACGCCGGAGCGATCGGTGCGGGCCACGAAGTCACGGCGCTGTACGCGCTGCGTCTCGCCGGGGACGGCGACGAGCCTGGCGTCGGCGACGGCCGCATCGCGACGATCAACCTTCGCTGGACGGATCCCGACACGAACCGGGCGAGCGAGATCGCCCGCGATGTCGACGCTCGCGACCTGTCGGCGAACTTCAACGACACCGATCCGCACTTCAAGCTCGACGCGTACGTCGCCGCGACGGCGGAAACGCTTCGGGGCAGCCCGTGGATCGAAGGCTACGGGCTGCGCGACCTGGCCGGGGTAGCCGACGACGTCGCCCCGTTCCTGCCGCAGACCGACCAGGTTCACGACTTCCTGAACCTGGTGAAGGAGGCAGCCCGACTCGACCCGTAACGCGGCCTGCATACTGGCGGGGTGACGCTCGGTTCGGA
>JADMIO011222272.1_pt1 | contig 11279 bp, 8 predicted proteins | sample 8958161 | NCBI WGS metagenome assembly JADMIO01 (sample SAMN16585339, study PRJNA669376) | soil metagenome | isolation source: Crop rotation soil | place: USA: Cullars Rotation, Alabama | collected 2011 | reverse complement strand
ACAACTTGTCCACGTGGAATTCTAAGCTTAGGATCCCAATGTGCTGGAAAGGGGAAGCTCCTGCTCAACGTGCCGCCGACGCGCGACGGCGTTCTGCACGATGTGGACGTGGCGCGACTCGCCGGATTCCACGACGCCCAACGGACGCAATTCTCGCGAGATCACGCGCGCGGCGCAAAGCGATCGTGGCGCGTGACGTCGCCGCGCGCGGCGATGCTCGAGCTCACGCTTCCGCGCTCAGCCTCCGTGCGCGTCGTTAGGCTCGCGGAAGACATCGCACACGGGCAGCTCGTCGAGCGATTCACCGTGTCGGTGGAAGTGAAGGACGATTGGCGTGAGCTGTCACAGGGAGCGACGATCGGATATGCGCGTCTGCTGCGCGTCGAGCCGACGACGATTCGCCGATTGCGTGTGAACGTTGAGACAATCGACACTCCGCGCGCCATCACCGCGAGCGTGTATTAGTCGCGATCACGCTTCATCGCACCACGAGCTCCCCTCTCAGGCGGATATCCTTCGACGACGCGCCCAACATCACGCGAAAGACCCCCGGCTCGACCACCCAGTGCATGTCGCGATCGAGCATCCGCAGCTGTTCGGGCGACAAAGTAAACGACACGACGCGCGACTCCCCCGGCTCGAGATGTACTCTCGCGAATCCTTCGAGCTGGCGAACGGGCCGCGCAACCGAAGCCAGGACGTCACGAATGTAGAGCTGCACGACTTCGTCACCCGCGCGATGACCCGTGTTCGTGACGCGACACCGAACGATCGCGCGACCGTTAGGCGCGATCTCGGCCGGCTCGATCGCGAGACTGTCGTACTGAAACGTCGTGTAGCTCAGTCCGAAACCGAAAGGGAAGAGCGGCTGTCCGGTGAGATCGACATAGTCGTCGCCACGACCGGTGGGCTTGTGATTGTAGACGAGCGGAAGCTGTCCCTCCGCTAACGGAAAGGTGATCGGGAGGCGACCAGCGGGGTTGTAGTCCCCGAACAGCACGTCGGCGATGGCGTTGCCACCCTCCTCACCCGGATACCATGCGTCGAGCACCGCACCAACTCGGTCGATCCAGCGCGACATCGTGATCGCGCTTCCGCCGACGAGCACGACGACGACCGGCTTGCCAAGTGCAGCCACGTGCTCGATGAGCTCCTCCTGATGACCGGGGAGCGAGAGCTTCGCCCGATCACGGAACTCGCCCTCCTCGATACCGGCGGCGATGACGGCGACATCGCTTCGGCGCGCAACGGCGACGGCCGAGTCGACCGAGCGACGCCACGCATTATCGTCAGGCACACCCGAGTCCCACACGAGCTTTACTCTCGCGTTGCCCGTGCTCTCGAAGTACTCGAGGCGAAGGTCGTGCGCGCTGCCCGGTGCGAGCGATACCGGGACGAGCGTCGTCCGGTACGATTGCTTGCGCCAATTGTCGATCACGAGCTTACCGTCGACCCAGAGACGATAGCCATCGTTCCCTACGACGCCCACGCGGCGCACACCCGCGCGCGGCACGAGAAGTCTTCCACGCCAACGCACCGAGTACCAGTCGAAAGGGATACCACGCGCCGGTGAGTTGAGCGTCCATCCGAAATCGACACGAGCGTCGGTACGAACGACACGCGGCGTACCCGTGAGCGCATTGTTGTCGAAGTACTCGCCGATAACGCCAGGTCGCGGACCTCCGCTGTCGACGTGCTGCAGCTGCGCGGCCGGAACGACCGTGTACACCGTCGTCACGCGACCCGGCCCTGGGGCGAATGTCACCCGTGCAGTCGGCGGGAGCTTCGCCTTGATGCCGTCGAGCATCGAGATACCGCGCGCGCCTGGAGCCGTGTAGCCGCCGAGTCGAGCTTCCACGGCGTCCATACCGATGACCGCCACTGACTTGATCGTGCGTGCGAGCGGCAACACGTCGCGATCGTTTTTGAGCAAGACGATCGACTCGCGTGCCGACGCGCGCGCCAGCGCGCGATGCTCGGCATGCCCCGCCCAATACGCGGCACTGTCCGCGTTCACATACGGATACTCGAAGAGGCCGAGCTCGAACTTCACGCGCAGGACGCGCGCGACCGCGGAGTCGATCACCGGCATCGCAATCGTGCCGCTCTCGAACGCGCGCAGGTACGGCCGATGCTGCTCCCACGACGACTGAAAGATCACGTCGAGTCCCGCCTCGAGCGCATCCTTCGTCGCAGTCGCGGTGCTCGCCTCGGTGTCGTGAAGCACCGTGGCACCGCCCGTCGCCGCGGCATCGGAGATGACGAAACCGGTGAAACCCCAATCGTGCTTCAACACACCATTCAGGAGCGCGCGACTCTGTGTCGCCGGCGATCCATCGACCGAGTTGTACGCGGTCATGACCGACCGGGCGTGCGCCTCCGTGATCGCGGCGCGGAATGGCGGATAGAAGTACTCCTCGAGGAGGCGCGAATCGAAATCGATCGGATAGCTGTCGCGGCCCCCGTCACCGACGTTGGCGATGAAGTGCTTCGGTGTAGCCACGATGCTGTCATGCTCGAATGCACCAACGAATGCGCGCGCCATGACCGACGAGAGATACGGATCTTCCCCGTACGTCTCCTCCACGCGTCCCCACCGCACGTCGTTCGCGATGTTCACCACGGGTGACAGCACCTGCCTCACACCACGACTCCGCGCTTCACGCGCCGTAGCCTCGGCAACACGCCTAACGAGCACCGAGTCCCACGTAGCGGCAAGGCCGACCGCTGCCGGGTACACCGTCGCGCCGTCGCGCATGAGCCCGTGCACCCCCTCGTCGAACGGGATCATCGGAATACCCAGTCGCGTGTGCTCGACGAGATAACGTTGGATCGCGTTCATTCTTTCCGCGTGCGATCGTGCCGCCGCGCCGCGGTCGACCGCGCGCGCACCGAACTGTCGACTCGCCGGTCCCTCGGGAAACGCGGCAACCTGGAGACCAAAAACACCATGAGAGTAGTCGTGCGTGGTATCATCGAGGCTGCCTGGAAGCATGAAGAGCTGCCAGAACTTTTCTTCGAGCGTCATCCGTCGCAGCAGGTCCTGAGCTCGCTCCGAGGCAGGAAGTCGCGGGTCGCGATACGGCGCGTTAGGCTGTGCGCCGACCGATGTCGCGAGAGGGAGGATCAGGAGCAACGTCGTCTGTCGGCAACGCATGAGAGGAGAAGGATCGTGAGCTAGAGGCTGCTGCGGGGCGAGTCGGCACCGTGTACCTTATAGCCATCAGGCGCGGAGCGACACCGTGATGAAGCTTCGATGGACGATCGTGTTCGCGACGTTCGTGATGGCACCGATCGCGAACGCTCAGCAACCGCTCGCGACGTGGGAGCGGTTCGACTATGCGCACCAGCGTGTCGACTCCGCTGCACTCTCGAGGCTGTCTCTGGCCGACCTGCGGCGCATTCGCGGCATCGTCTTTGGACGCCACGGTCGCGTGTTCGCCGAGGACAACGACATCGACGCGTATCTGCGCTCCCGTGACTGGTATCGGCCCGATGCCAAATTCACGAACGCGCGCCTCACGACACTCGAGCAGGCGAACCTCGACGTGATCCGCGACGCCGAGTCGGCAAAGCACGCGCAGATCGAGACGGGCGACATGCGCTCGTACCGCCATCGCGTCGTCACCGTCGCGATGCTCGGTCACCACACTCCCGGCGACTGGAGTGTGCTCTCCGCCGAAGTAGAAGCGGTGCACGGCAAGCGCTTCGACTACGGGGAGCCCGACGAGGACGAGGACGGCAACCCGGTCTTCCTGCTGCAGCGGTATTTCGAGGATCGCTATTGGTACAAGCCGCGTCGTGATTACAAGCCAGACGAGCTCTCGACGATCGAACGCGCGAACCTCGACACGATCCGTCTCGCCACGCTCCACGACCTCGGCTACGGCGTGATGCCAGGGACGATGTATCTGTTCCGACAAACGCCGCTCACCGACACGCTCCTCGCGCACCTCACGCTGTACAACTTGCGATTGCTCAGGAACGAGGTCTACGCACTGCACGGCCGTCGCTTCGAGACGCCCTGGCTGCGCGATTATTTCTCACATCAATCGTGGTATCGCCCGCGAGCGGATTTCAATGACGCCGCGCTCTCGGAGATCGAGAAGGCGAACGTAAAGCTCATCGCCGCGGTGGAAGCACGGAGACACGAAGAGCTGTCGACCAAAGAAATCATCGGACCCGAGCTCGAGGGTCTCTTCCCCGAAGACGCGCGACGTCTTCGCAACGAGATCTTCGCGCGACATGGTCGGATGTTCCGCGATCCAACGCTCAAATCCTACTTCTCGAGCCTCGACTGGTATCGCCCGGACCCGCACTTCGACGTGAGCTCGTTGAGTACGCTCGAGCGCGCGAATGTGGAGACGATCCTCCAGCATGAGAGCCGGGCCAGGAAAGGGGAGCGCTTCACCCCTGGCTGATAAGGATCACCTCGGTCCCGCGTGTCGGGACGTGCAAAGTCAGCGACCCCTTGACCCTCACACTTATGTGAGGGTTTAGCTTTCTCCCCAGGAAGTAAAACAGGGGACGCGATGCAGGTGGGCGAGCTCGCCGAGCGAACGGGAGTCAGTATTCGGGCCCTGCGGTATTACGAGGAGTCCGGCCTCCTTCCGGCCAAGCGCGAAACGAACGGCTATCGGAACTTCGACGAGACCTCCGTCGAGCGGGTCCGCGTCATCAAGGATCTCATCGACTCGGGCTTCACCATCGAGGAGATCGTCTCGCTCGCCTCGTGTCTCGATGGGCTGTTCGACGAGACCCGTTGCCGGCACCAGACTGCCGAGCTCTATCGCGCCAAGCTCGCGAAGCTCGACGGCCAGTTGCGCACGCTCACGACGCTCCGCGAGCGCATCGTCGATCGCCTCGACACACTCACACCGGAACGTTGACCAATGGAGACGAATAGAATGACCAACGCCACCAGCAATGTCGTACACGTCACCGATGATTCCTTCGCGCAGGACGTCGAGCAGCGCGAAGGCGTGACCATCGTGGACTTCTGGGCCACCTGGTGCGGCCCGTGCCGCATGATCGCCCCCGTGCTCGAGCAGATCGCGAACGAGCGCGCCGGCCAGGTGACGATCGCGAAGCTCGACACCGACGCGAATCAGAAGACGTCCGTCCGCTACAACGTACGCTCGATTCCGACGCTGCTCTTCTTCAAGGATGGGAAGCCGGTCGCACAGATCATCGGCGCCGTGCCGAAGGCACGCATCGAGGCGGCCTTAGCCCAGATTGCGTAACCGTTGTCATCCCGCACGAGCGCGGCCGCCTAACGCCCGTGCGGGATGACAGCACGCTACTTGGGCAGCGGACACGTGACGATGCGCAGCGGTGAATCGCGGCCCTCACTCGTCAACAATAAGCGCCGTCCGAGCCACCCGATCCCTTCGCCAGCGTCATCGATCGCCCGGAAGACATTGCACTCGGTTGGAGGCACCGAGCTTCGCACGCGGCCCGTCGCGCTGTCGGTCTCGAAGATGTAGACCTGCGCGTACGTGCGCACCGCGAGATAGCGTGCATCCTGGGACAACGCCGCATCGGTGATCGTGCGCCACGGCGCCGAGCCTGGAACGATCGGCAGACTGTCGATCAGGGAAGCGACGACGCGCCCTCCGGAGCGCCACGCGGAGGCGGGCAACCGAAAGACGAGCGCCGGACGAAGCCGCCCGGTCAATCCGCGCAGTGCTCGCTTCGTGATGAGCATGATCGACGTGTCGGGTGCAACGTACATCGCTTCGACGTCGTGCGCGCCATCCGGATACCGAAACACGAGCCGTTCAGCGGCTACGTGGCCTAACGAGCCAGGCGCTGCCGCCCTCGGCTCTGCCACCCGATAGATCGACACCGAGTCACGAGCGGCCATGTTGTCACCCGTGTCGCCGATGTAGACGCAGCGTGTCGTCGCGGGTGCGCCACACGGCCCGATCGACGCATTCTCCCAATCGACGTTGCGCGCCGAATCCACGCGCCAGGCGCCACGATCCGCACCGGTCGTGTCGAAGGCGAACAGAATCGGGTCGTTTCCCGAATCGTTGATCGTGAAGATCACGTCCGGTTGATCGTCGCTCACCGTCGCCGCGGAATTCTCCACGAGCTCCGCGCGAGCATGCATCGGGATCGTGAAGTCGCTCGTTGGCCGACCACCGGTGCTATCGCCGCGATAGACGCTTTCTGCCGCGCCGCGTTCGGTCTCGACGGTGCAGGCGCTCGCGGCCAGCGCGAGCGCGCAAACCACCAGACGCTGAACCAGATACCTCGAGCCGACGATTCTTTCACTTTCCATACTGCTCCGCCGTTGTCATGGGCGTCATGGAGACCGTACGATGGGGGAATTGAGGCACAACCCTCGACCGAGGTTGAATATGCGTGGACCGTTGCTCCTCACGACAGCGCTGCTCGTTGCTCGCACGACAGTCGGCGCGCAATCGGCTGGCAGAGAGGGCTTCGTTCTCGTCGCGAATCAGCAGTCGGCGAACGCTTCGCTCATCGACCTGCGCACCGACAAGATGCAATTCATCGACGTGGGCACGGGACCTCACGAGGCGCAGATCTCGCCGAGTGGTCGCACCGGCGTCGTCACGATCTACGGCACACAGGTGCCAGGGAATCAGCTCGCGGTGATCGACATTCGGAGCGGCGCGCTGACGCGAACGATCTCGCTCGGCGAATACACGCGACCGCATGGCGTGATGTTCGTTCCTGGCGACGAGAACCGCGTGGTCGTCACCTCGGAGACGACACAGAACATCGTGCTCGTGAATCTCGCCGAGGGGAGAGTGGAAGGGGTGATACCGACGGGCGCAACGGGCTCGCACATGGTCGGCCTCACATCGGACGCGAAGAACGCCTTCACCTCGGACGTCGGTACCGGAGCGGTGTCGCACATGGACCTTGTGGCGAAAGCGCTCGTGCGCGTCACGCCTGTGGCGCCGCGCGTGGAAGGCATCGCCGTTGCGCCTGACGGAAGCACGGTCTGGGCGGGGAGCAACACGAATGGAACGGTGACGGTACTCGATGGCCGATCGGGGACGACGATCACCACGCTCACCGGCTTTTCACTTCCGTATCGTCTCGCGATGTCGCACGATGGGAAGACCGCCGTGGTGTGCGACGCGCAGGGGAACACGCTTCACTTCGCGGACGTCGCGCAACGCAAAGTAATCTGGACCCTCGATTCACTCCCGTCGCCACGCGGTGTCACCTTCGCGCCCGATGGCAAGACGGCGTTCGTCACCCTCGCCGGCGATCCGTCCGTCGGCGTGATCGATCTCGTGAATCGGAAGCTGGTGCGGAAGATCGGCGTCGGTCAGTCGCCCGACGGGGTCGGGTACGGCCCTATTCCGAAATAGGCGGGATGACAATTCATCTCTTCTTCCAATCAGCGAGCGCCGCCAATTCCTGCTCGGGCGTGATCGTGAAGCGTGGCTTCGCGCGGCGCTCCTCCGGTACCGTCTGCCACCACGCCAACGTGTCGCGAACCGTCAGGTCGAGTGGGCGGAACGTGAGTCCAGCCGCGATCGCGCGATCGTTCTTCGCCGACATGTGCCCGTAGTCATTTCCCTTGAGCATGACCCACGGGATCGCCTCTTCGATGCCGTGCGCCGAGAGAAACGCGTAGTCGTCGACCCAGACGAGCTTCGAGGTCGATCGTACCGCCTTGCTCGCGACATCGAGGAAGCGCGATATCGTGAGGGGCGACGCCGGACCAACGGCGTTGAATACCCCTGACTGTCGCGTCTCGAGGAGATGGATCATGAACTCCGCGAGATCGCGCACGTCGATCAGCTGCGACGGATCGTCCCGATGCCCTGGCGCAAGCGTCTCTCCCCCGCGCGCGAGACGTTGAGGCCAGTACGGAAATCGATCCGTGGTGTCGCCTGGACCGACGATGTACGTAGGTCGCACGACGATCGCGCGATCGCCGAACGCTTGGCTCACCTCCCGTTCACATCGCGCCTTCGCGACGCCGTAGGTCTCCGACCCGTCTTTGGGATCAGTGACTTCGGTGCGCACAGGCGTCGATTCGTCGACACCGCGCGTGAGATAGGGGTAGTAGACGCCAGTGGAGGACGTGAACAGATATTGCCCGACGGCATGCTCGAGCAGCTGCGCCGACAGGTGTACCCAGTTCGGGTTCGTCGCCGAGTCGTCGATGACTGCGTCCCACTTCTTGCCTTCGAGAGCTCCGAGTTGCCCGTTGCGGTCGCCCGTTAGGCGGGTCACGCTCTCGGGGAGATCGGCCTGGTGTCGCCCGCGTGTGAAGATCGTGACGTGGTGGCCACGCGAGACGGCGTATCGCACGAGATGCGGACCGATGAATCCCGTGCCGCCGAGAATGAGAATGTCGAGCGGTGCGCGTCGCGGCCTCGTGGCGTTCCGTAGCGCGGCGCTGGCGAGAGAAGGCGAGAGTGCGCCGGCGATGATGCCCGTAGCACTGGTCCTCAGGAATTCACGACGTGATGACATGGACGCATGCTATGGCGCAGACATGCGAGTCACCAGAGAGCAAACGGAAGCTTTACAGCATACCAGGGTAGAGCGCCCGGGCGCAGGGCTGAGTTATGTATGACACTACGCCTTTCACCAAGCGTCGTTGACTGCTCTGCTACGATCTTCAAGACAACCCCAAGCGTCTTTCGACCAAGCCCCAAGCGCAGTTCAACGCAGTCGAACTGCGCTTGGGGCTGTCGTGAACAGCGCTCGGAGCTTTCTGGAAGAGCGTGAAAGAGCAGTTCACGGCGCCTGGGGTTGATGCGGGCCGCGACCAAATCCTGGCCCGCATCTCACTGGCTCCCAGCTCTGGGCCCTCCGCCCTATTTTCTGAGCCCCTCGATGGTCAACGTCTCACGCACGTCGCTGCCGCGCACCGACGCATTCAGCGCATGCTCCGTCGCCTTGGGCGACAGCCGCCAGGTCACCTTCACGCGCCCCTTGGCGTCGCTCACCGCGCTGGCTGGCGACACGCTCCCGGTCTTCGTCGCGAAGCGAACCGTCGCGTCAGGCACCGGGTTGCCATAGACGTCCTTTACCGTCGCAACGACCACGCGCTCGAGTGCATGGGTCTTCCCCTTCGGCGTGCTCGGATCGAGCGTCAACGTCTCCGCGGCACCTGGCGTCACGCGCGCCGTCACGACAGCTGGGGAAACGCGCTCCCGCCCGCTCACGCGCGCCGCGAGCGTCGCATTGCCGATCTCGTGGCCAACGCTCCAGTGCACGACGGCCTTACCCGTCGAGTCACTGCGCACCGTCGAATCGATCAACGAGCCGCCGGACAGTGTCAACGCGAGCGGCACATCCGCAACCGCGTTTCCGGTGCTGTCGACCACGCGCAGCACGATCGGCTTCCCGAGCGCCTCGCCCGCCTGAACGACCTGATGATCGCCCGACACGACGGCCACACCGCGCGGCGCACCGGGGAGCGCCGTCGCGAGAATCGTGAACGGTGGAACCGACCGCCCATTGCCCACCTGCGCACGCAGATGCTGCGTGCCGGCACGTCCACCGAGCACCCAACGCGCGCGCGCTTCGCCCGCCGAATCGGTGCGCGTCGTTAGGCCGTCGACGGTGCCGCCGTCGAGCGCGGTCCACGTCACCGGGATGCCGACGAGCAATCGACCCATCGCATCGGTGACGCGCACGCCCACCGGATCCGATACCGCGGAGCCGATGCCTGCGCTCACGCGCTCCTGAATCGCGAGCACTTTCGTATTGCTCGCCACAGGATCCGCTTCAGCGGTGACCACCGCCGAGCTGTCTGTCCCTTCCACGGTGACCACCAGCTTCTGAATGCCCGGCAGATCGCCGAGGGTCCAGCGCGTACGTGCGCGGCCCTGATTGTCACTCACCGCCGTGGCCGGATCGGCAGCGCCCTGACCGTCAGCACCGCGGAATCTGACGGTGGCGCCTTCCACTGGGCGACCCTTACGGCTCAGGACCCGCACGACGACCGGCTCTCCGAGCACGGTCCCCGCCAAGGCGTGCTGCGTTTCACCGTCGAGCGCTTCGACCGCCGCGGGGGTCGCGTACGCGCGCACCGTGTGCGCGGTCGTGAGGTCGTCGACCACCGCCCGCACGAGCGTCTGCCCCAGGCTGCGCGCGACGACGTTGCCCGCCGTGTCGACCACCGCAACCGTCGTGTCCTCCGATGTCCACCGAACCGGCCGGCCACGCACGAGGTGATTGCGCGCGTCGAAGGGCTGGATAGTCACGATCATGCTGTCGCCGTCGGGGATCGACACGACACTGTCCCCGCCGGGGCGGACCGCGACGATGCGCTGCTTCACGAAGATGCGCGAACGCGCCGTGCGTCCGTCGACCGCGGCGATGATCGTCGTCGCGCCAGGCATCTTGGTGATCACCGAGCCGTCCGCTTCGACCTTGGCGACGCTCGGCGTCTCGCTCGTCCACGTCGGCTGCGTTCCGAGAATCACCGCGCCGTTGACATCCGTGACGGTCGCCGCGAGGTGAATCGTGTCACCCAGCGCGTACGAGGTGTCGCTGAGTGGGTTGAGCGCGATCCAGCTCGCCTTCAACCCTCCCGGGTTATGGCGGCCGCGAATCACTCCCGTCGAGTAGAGGAACGAGAAGACGGTCGTGAGCGCGGCCATCGTGGAGGCGATGGCAGGAACGAATCGAGTGACGGAGCCGAACAAGCCCGTCTTCGCGTTGGCGGGTGCGGTGGACATCACCAAAACGACTGCTTCCCGCGCGTGCTCGTCACGCCATTGGCGAGAACTGCCGATTCGTCAGCACCCGAATGCGTACCGTATCCGGGGCGCATTCGGGACGACAGAGGCTAGCTACGCAGTAATTGCTGCACCGCCTTGACCAACGCCAGCGGAAGCTGACGAGGATCGCGCAGCACCGAGTGTCCGGCGATGCCGAAGATGTGCGGGAGATATTCCGCGGCATCGCGGTCCACGGTCAGACAGAAGGGGTACACCCCCTGCGCGCGCGCTTCGTTGATCGCCTGGCGCGTGTCGGCGACTCCGTACTCCTCGTGGTAACCATCCACATCGTTAGGCCGACCGTCGGAGAGGATGAGCAAGAGATGATGGCCGGCGGGCTGCCCCGATAGGAGACGCGTCGCATGACGCACCGCCGCACCGAAGCGCGTGTTCCCCTGCGGCTCGAGCCCGGCGATCCGCCGCCGCACCAACTCGCCATTCCGCTCGGCGAACCCCTTGATCGTCGTCAGCCGCACGTCACGCGCGCCGCGCCCCGAGAAGGTGACGATCGCGTACCGATCGCCGAGGGCGTCGAGCGCTTCACTGGCG